>Ga0181576_10002554_pt1 | contig 13589 bp, 14 predicted proteins | sample 101ome_22_FD_132464 | JGI IMG/M metagenome (GOLD analysis project Ga0181576, IMG submission 132464) | Coastal salt marsh microbial communities from the Groves Creek Marsh, Skidaway Island, Georgia - 101412BT metaG (megahit assembly) | ecosystem: Environmental > Aquatic > Marine > Intertidal...
GACTTTAGTTCCTGTACATTGCTCTAACGTTTGTATCGATCTTTTCAAATCTTCGTTGAATGCTTGAGGAGTTTGTTCATACACCAACTGATGCAGGTGTGTATGTGAACCCACTTCATGTCCGTTCTCCACAATTCTCCAAATTTGCTCGGGGTGTTTTTCTGCCATCCAGCCCACCACGAAAAAAGTTGCTTTTTGATTGTTGACCTCCAAGATCCTGAAAATTGTATCCATGTTGCGGGCTAGGCGACTTTCAAAGTTTGACCATTGCACCGCTCCTTTGGTGTCAGGATTATCCAAAATATGGAACCAATCTTCTATGTCGAAAGTGAGGATGTTCATTAAAAAAACTTTTTACCGTTTTTGATAAATACTTTGACATCTTCTTTTGTTGGAAAAGAAAAATAGGATTTTTGATTGGCATCGTTCGGAATTAACTGTACTTGATCCTTTTGAATTAAATCAACAGCTTCTGCAATCGCTTCCATTCCTAACTTCTTGGTCTCTTTGATTAATTCTTGTTGCGTTTTGTTTCCAATTTCAACTTTTTTTTGAACGACAATTGGACCACTATCAATTCCTTTGTCTACAAAAAAGACGCTCACACCTGTGCGCTTCTCATTATTCTTCAATACCCAGAATGTTGGCATTAGCCCTCGATATTTCGGAAGTAGTGCAGTATGTAAATTCAAACATCCTTTAGGTGCTAAATTGATAATGGGATCTTTAAAGATTTGATTCCCCAAGATTGAAATTAATAAATCCGGATGGTAGCTCTTAATTTCTTTAACGGAAGCTTCGCTGTTAATATTAGAGGACAATTGAATAACAGGAATATCTTTTACATTCAAAAATTTCAAAACATTGTTTTTCTTTGAAAGCTTGCTTATTATAAACTTAAAGGAATAGTATATAAAGAACTTGAACCCAAAAATTGAAAGCGTTTTTTTCGCTTTTTGAATAAAGGTCTCTTTTTTACCAAAAGGAGACACATCGTTTACAACGCAACCTACAATTTGCGAATGGTTAGGTAAAATATCATAAAGATACTTTAGGTTTTCTGTAAGATAAAAGGGTTCGTTTTGCGTTATAATAATAATACGCATGTTAAAGTTTGTTAAGTTTTAAATAGATAAAAAATTTGATATAAATCAACTGTCGTTTTATTCGAGTTGGTTGTTTAACTAATCGATACGCCCATTCCAAATTATTCTTAACCCACCATTTTGGCGCACGTTTTACATTACCCGTATAGACATCGAAACTGCCTCCGAGACCTTGATAAACGGCTGGGTGCAAGCGATGCATCTCTTCCATTAATAACTCTTGCTTGGGAGAACCCATTGCCACAAAAACGACATCCGGCTTTTTATCAGCTATATCTTTAATTAGTGCAATTCGCTCCTCATCATTCTTTATATAACCATTTCGGTGATTCACAATCTGAATGGTTGGAAATGCTGCTTTTAATTTTTTTACTGTTTCTTGGATTACTTCTTCTTTTCCTCCAACTAAATAAAAAGTCTTGTTGTTTTGGTGTTGTTGAATGATGTCTAACCATAATTCACATCCTGGGATTTTAACTACTTCGGTGATTCCTTTTTTTTGCAAGGCCCAAACTGCGCCTACACCATCGGGGTAGCCCACGTTGCGGTTGATGATTGCTTTGGTTTCTTCCGAAGATTTTAAAATTTTTTCAGCATTTACTGCTACTAATATGGATTTGTTAGAGAAGGCAAAGTTGATAAGATCCTTACGAGATGAAGGGGCGTACGTTTTTAAATCGTTTAAGTGCTCAAACTTCATTTTTAGAATAATCTTTAAATGTTATTACGTTATCATTTTTTATTTGTGCTAAAAATTCATCCAGTTTACGCAAAGAATAAGGAGTTAAGGCCTTTGGATGTCCAATTACTACAAAATGATTTCTATTTTTGCTTTTTGCTTTTTGATAAGCGCTTTTCAAGTAGCTTGCTTTATATCCATCAATAGATACTACAGAGTTAGAGAATTGCGTAAGCATTCTCAACTTATCTTTTTTTGAACCACCTGCAGCAGTGCCATCACCAAATGATTTATGAAGCGGCCCTCCCGTTTTTTTGGTAAACGCTAATTTCCAAAAGAATAATGGTGATAAGCGCTTACTGGTTATTGGTATCTCGGTGAAGTATCCATCAGTATTTATTTTCATTGGGTCTTCTTCGAATTTCCAATAGTCTTTTTTTGGAGCTCTTTTGAAATCGAAATAATGCGTTTTTGAAGAATTATAACCACCATGAAATACAGTGCTATCCAACCAAACTTCATTTTCCATTAATGCATTCTTTAACTTGCGGAATGGTTGCATGCACCAGCCCCCGGCTCTAAATGCAAAAACAGGCATATTGACTAGTTTCTGAATAAAGCTTTTATACTTGGTTACTATTCTCATAATCTCTTCTTCGCTAAAATCTGACAATTTATACCTTGTTGTATCAATATGCCATTCACCATTATCATAATATGAATCCTCCCAATGTGGATGAATGTGAAGTTGAATGTCGTGACCTGAATTGGCTAAATTGACTACTTGTTCGAAAACTAATTTGTGTTCTTCTGCTATTCGGTTATCTAGTGATTTATATTCTTTTAATTTAATTAAATAACCAACATCAACAAAAAAAACTAGTTTAACCTCATATTTATCTGCAATATTAATTAGAGCTTCAGTGGGTTCTATAATTGATTTTTGTGCCGTTCCAGAATTAGCACCAAAATACAGCTCATAATCCAGTGTAATATAAATCTTCATTACATTTTATAACGGTTAATCAACATGATTGGAAAAGCAAGCAAGTAATATAGAAATTGCTTGTGTCTAGGTATATGCTCTTTCCATTTTTCATCAGATGTAAATACTATGGATGAATTGTGTTTTAATCTATTTCCTCCAATAATATGACCTATTCCAAATGTGTTTTTATCAATAATTTTTTGTTTGACTTCTGACAAATCAACTTCAAGTTTCTTTTCAATTTTATCAAGGGTATTAATAGGGTAGTGAATTAAATCTTCATATCGAATTTTTAAAATAGATCGCTTATTTCGAAGGTAAATAAATTCTGCAACTATATTGACAGACAAATAATAAAATATAGCACTTAGCGGTTTTCTAGATGACTGTACTTTTTTTTGAAACGAATTCACAACTCCTCTTACATCTCTAACCAAATATATTCCCGTGATTTCTAAATCAGCATTTTTTTTTAAGGCCAGATAACGACCTAAATATTTCGCGGAATCCAATAAATAAGAAGAATTGGATATTTCTAAAGTGGGTTGCAAAATGGATGATTGAAAAAAATTATAAGTCTTTATATCATTAAGATTATGTATACCTAACAAATGTTTGGGTAATGAAGAATGATACTCCAATTGATCACTAATGTTTTGTATTTTGTTAGGCTCTAGAACTATTTGAGTGGGCAATTCAGCAATAACCTGAGACCAAAAGTCGCAATTCGATAATAATTCACCACAAGAACAATTCTTTTTACCCCTTAAATGATCATAGAATTGATGCATCTCACCAATTGTGTGGATAGCCTTGTTGTTTCCTAAAATCGTTGCCAATGCAGTGGTGCCTGAACGTCCCGCTCCTAAGAGGTAGATAAGTTTAATCATTCTCTAAATTGTATTTTTCTAGCCAATAGAATAAAATAATTAAAACAAACAGTTGTTTTTCATAGTTTACTTTACCTGAACGATGCATTTTGAAAATCTGCTTCACATAATTCAGATTTATTAAATTGGAGAAACTATTATGGTTTGAAGTTAGTAGACTTTCGTAGTAATGACCTAAATCTCCCTTGAACCATTCTTTTCGAGGCGTATAGAACCCTTTTTTCTTTCTGTATATTATTGTTTTTTTTGGAGGCTGAGAGAATTGAAATTGATGAGAAATTAATTCATTTTTTATGTCAAATGACATATAGCTACCTGGTTTAATCTTACTTACATCGTTAAATAATGTTTGAGGAGATGGATTATAACGAATATTTAAAAAGGTATAAAGATGGTCTAAATCTATTTTTGTTTTCGATTTTAACAAAGGTTTTACTTCAGATCCAAAAATTAGAGATTTATCTTCTATCTTGTAATAAAGAGGTTTAACTCCGAAAGGGTCTCTCGCAAGATAAAATCTATTTTTAACTCTATCAATAAAGCAAAAGGCAAAAATCCCATTCAAATCTTTTACTGAGTCAATACCTTTTTCTTTAAAATAGTACAGAATTGTTTCTGTATCAGAGTGTCCCCTAAACTCGGTCCGGTTTAAAGATTTTTTTAATTCTAGATGATTATAGATTTCACCATTAATATAATAGTATAATTACCGCAATCAGTCGACATTGGTTGTGATCCGGCACTTGTTAAGTCTTGTATTGAAAATCGAACATGACCTAGTCTTACCACGGAACCTCCAATATTTTCTTCAATAAATCCTGATTCATCAGGTCCCCGATGATTTATAAGGTTTAGTTTGTCCTCACCGAGGTATTCATTTATTGAACCTATGAAACCGCACATATTATTTTAAATTCATTATTTTTATAAAAAATAAAAAAGGAGTTTTATCTATTTACACTCTTTGAAATATCAATTTCCCTATATAGTTCATTTAAACGAGTAACTATGGAATTAACGTTTTGTTTTTGTCCATCAATTATAGCGTTTTGACGCAAGGTGTCGTAATCTTCACTTCCTAAAGAAAGCGCAAAATCAATAGTTTTAGCAATACTTTCAAGAGATTTATCAACTGTTAAAAAACCATTTTTACTATCGCGCACCTGTTGTTGTGAACCGTCTGTTGAAGTTGCAATAACAGGAGTCCCTGAAGCCATCGCTTCAGCCATACTTAGACCGAAAGATTCTTCTCTAGAAGTATTTATCAAGTATTTTGATGTATGAATAAGTGGTAAAATTTGTTCTTGAGTTAAATTTTTAAAAAGTTTAATAGAGTGAATAGAGTGAATTTCCGTAATATTATTTTCTAGGTATCCGCTTCCTACAATGCAAATTGAGAGATTGTTTTTGCATAAATTAACCGCTTTACAAAAGAGGTCAAACCCCTTTTGAGTATAAAATGACCCTACATATATTAAATCATACTTTTTTTTGACAAAATGATTTGGGGGACTAAAGATATTATTAATACCTGCAGATAAAATTATTGGTTCTTTTATGTTAAATTCCTTGGATAAATGATTACCTAAATTCTTGCTAACACAAATGATTTTATCAATAAATTGAAACGGAAAAACATAAATATATGATTTTACATCCTGCATATAATAATCCCCACCATGAAATGTAACTATTATATTAACTTTTTTATTTATTAATTTTTTATAAAAAATTGCTAGGTATATTGTTGGAAAGTAATAGTGAACATGCAAAATTTCATATTTTGGTTTAAAAAAGTATTTCAGAAATCTTACAGCAAAAAACAAATACTTTAGAACTGTACCTTTTTTGCTAGTAAACGATCGTTTCAAATAAAAAAAATCAATATTAGCGTCTGGAAGTTGCTTTTTTATTTCATTCACCTGATTAACCACAAATAAACCACTATAGGGCTTTTGCTTTGATGGGTACATGTTAGATATGACTAAAACTCTCATTTAAAACAACCTATAGATCCAAACAAAATCAGTATAAACAACATAAGCTGGGTAAATAATATAGTTTACCCAGCTACTTCTATGTTGTTGTTCAAATTTATCAGCATATGTTTTAAACACTTTTTTATCTGTGATTAAATAAATGCCGTGAAGCTGAGCAGCATGGATTTTCTGATAAAAGGGCGATGAATAATTCCAATGATTCTTGAAGCTAGGCTCCTTGTTCAAAGAATAAAATGACCAATTATCATTATCGAATTCTTCAATTATATTTTCAAGTGTTCCTACACCATTGTTAAAAAGCTTTAAAGCGGTTGGTGAATTTGTTGCTTGGTAAGCATCATAAAGTCCAAATAAACTATATATAAAACCGTTTAAAACATGGTGTGGCTTTTTTACAGGATATTCCTCATAAAAAACTCCGAAATCTGTATCAAATGAAATACCTCCTTCACTGATGTTTTTTGTAAATGGTGTGAGTGCTTTTTCAATAGCAAAAATATAAGAAGAATCCTTGTCTAGCGCAAAGGCTCTTGCTAAAACTGAAATTCCAAAACCTTGAGATAATGATGAAATCCATGGATCTTCCAATACTTCATTACCTATTTTTTTATTATGTGTAATTTCCCATTCTCCTCCTTCCTGTTGGTTCTTTACAAACCAATCAGCATGAGATAAAACAAATTCCTTTTTATTGCTTAAACTATCTTTAATGTGATCTTGATGGTATCTTAATCCCATTAATCCAATAGAGACTGGATTATAAGATAATTCATTATCAACACCTAAGGATTTGACTTTTGAATAATCAACAACGGTAACGTTATTTGAATCTAGCAAAAAAGCGGCTTTCTCTTTCAGATAGTCAAAAGTAATGTAATAAGATTGATTATCTAGTTTATTTATTTTTTTGGCTGGGGTGATCTTATAGAGATATAAAGATAATATACACACATATAGTGTATATAATAGTAAAGAATAATTAACGATTCTTTTTACCTTTCTTCCATTAATCCATTTGTTTTTCAATTGAAATGTTTTTGTTTTTATAAATATCTACACTGAAAAATATTGAAGCTATAAAGACTGCAACAGATGGACTGTTCAAGGCGTGGCCAGCTAAAAATGAATGTGCCAAAAATAAAACTATTGAGAATATCAAAAATATGGTTTCTATTGATTTATCTTTTATAAAGAATGATATTGCTTTAAAAAGGTAATATAGTGGATATAACAATATAAAAGAACCTAAGATAAACCCATAACTACCAATCATATCATATATGTCTTGCTCTACCCATTTTCCATAAGGATATTCTGTATTAGAAGGATAAAAAGATTCAACTTTTTTACCAAAGGGCACAGTACCTTCACCTAATAAGTTTTCTTGGAAACTTCGGTTTGAGATAACTTTCATTCCTGCAAACTCCAGCTTAGCTCTCGGTGATTCCTCTAACAAAGCTTCGTATCTTTCAATTGTGTGTGAGTATTTGTAAATCGTTTTAAAAAGAAACGGCACAGAGTAAATTAATAATCCAATAATCAAAACTAGGTATAATATTTTTCTATATAGGTTTTGAGCTTGCGCTTTTGAAAAAATAAAAATTAAGAGAAAAAAAGAAATAGACAATCCACCACCTATTAAGCCAGCTCGAGTACCCAGAAAAAACAGACCTGAAAAAATTGTAAATGCATAAAAAATATATTTAAGTGAATTTATTTTAATAAATAAAAACATAGATATACATATGCCAAGAATTAGTGAAAGAGTTAAGTCATTAGAAGCTTTAAAAAATGATTTCCCACCGAAGGCATAATCTCCATAGGTTTGAACACCAAAATCAAAAAAATAAGCATAAATAATAAATAAAGAAGATATTAATGCATTTATTATCAATATCTTAAATAGATATATTCTAAAGTCTATGCTGTATTTATTTTTTAAAATATGTAAAAAATAAAGGACTATTATGTAATAAAACACTCTACTTATTTGTTCTATTTCCCTTACAACATAATGATTGTTCTCTATTAATAGCCACCAAATAAATGAAATAATAAATAGAAAAAAAGCTACTTTTAAATAATTTATTTGTTTAATGAAAAAGGGTGATCTAAAAAGTGAGTTTAACATAAGAATAATAATGAAACCTCGATAAATTGAACCAATAGGTAATGATGAATTTGTGTTACTTAAAATGTACCCATAAAGAAAGTCTATTAAAACCGGAATTAAGAATATTAAGATGAGGATCCTCCTGTAGATTACTGGTAAATATTTTTGCATTTTAACTTTATTGATATTTAATATCATTTAAAAAGTTATTTTTCTAATAGTTGTATTAAACACTTCTGATCCTCTTCAAAAAATTCTTGGATATTAATTTTTTCATTACTTCTTATCTGTTGAATTTTTGATTCTTTAAACGAATAGTCTCTTATTTTTTTTATAAAGTTATTTCTTATGTAGTTTTTTGTCCTTTGAGGTATGAAGTAACCAATAATTTTAGGAATCGTTGAATTTCTATTAAAAAGAAGTTTTTGTATTTTAGAAAATCTATATTGTCCAGTTTTATTTGCTTCAATATCATTCTCAATTTCAAACATTTCTAATTCCAAAAAATTACAAACTTCATTAATTATTTCTTGGGGATTTTGTTTTAAATCATTTATATGAGTGATGTAGATCTGATTTTTTGGAAAATATTTCATCCAATTTGTAAGATGCTTATAGTATAAACCATCATAGAAATAATCAAAAGGAGCGTTTTCATCTCTGCAGTATGAAACACTAAATTTTGTTTTAAATTCTACAAATGATTGAATAAACTTTTTATTTTTTTGCTCTTCTGCCTTTTGTTTAGCAAAATTAAAAGCAGAATAGGCTCTTAGAGTAGGATCCCTTAAGATAGCGATAATTTTCATTTTGGGATTATATGCTTTGACTCTACTTGGTCCTTTTAATGATGGCAGTAGCTGCACATCAGCAGTTCCTAAAATTTTTTCTTCCGATTTTCGAAAAAAACTATTTAAGTATTGCTCTCCTTTTTCATAAAAGTTTTGATTGGAAAAAAATAGGTTTTCTTTGGAGCTCGAAAATTGAATATCCTTATGTTGTTTAAGATATTCATATAAGCTAGTAGTACCAGCCTTTTGTGCCCCAATAATTAAAAAATCTACTTTTTTATTTTTCATCAAACGAGTTGTTGTTTTTTGAGTAAGACAAATGAACTTACATTCCATAATGACATACTCAAGAATGTAGCAAAAGCTGCACCTTCTATTCCATATTTTGGAATTGCAATTAAATTACCGAATATGTTTATTATGAATGCTAGCAAAATTACAATCATAAAGGTTTTTTGATTTCCAGTCATGTTCAACAAGTGACCAGTTGGACCAAAAAACGCATTTACCATATAGGATACATTTAGAATAATGAGTGTATTTGAAGCAACAATAAATTCGATACCAAAAAAACTTAAAAATAACTTTGGAAAAATAAAAAGTAACAAAAGGATAGGAGAAACAGTAATCCAAATTAGCTTTAAAGACTGGTAATATAACTTCTTAAGTTCACTCAATTTGTTTTGATGAAAATATTTTGCAAATTTTGGTGAAACAAATCCATTAATTGCCGTTAAAATAAAAGTAATGGCAAATGATAATCTTACACATGCATTATAATACCCAACTTGTGTTTCATCTTCAAAGTAACCAATCATAAAACTATCTACATTACCCATTAAAAATAAAACAGACGAAGTTAGAAACATAGGATAGCTCTGTTTTAAAATATTGGTATCGTATTTTGGAGATTTTCGCGGTATTTTATTTTTTTTCAAGAAATAGATTACCACTAAAAAGGCAATTAGTGTTGCTGCCGCTACACCGACAAATAATGCAATAACGGGTTCATTATGCAAATCCGCATATTGATAAAGAAGTAGTAAAGAGAAAATAATACATAAATTTAACAATGCATTTCTTAATAGGGAGTAATTACGAATTTCATCAAATCCTCTCAAAACCTCAGGCAAAACCGTAAAAAACGCATAAGGTATCACTAAAAGAGCCGTCATAATGATAAAACCACTAGCATCAGTGGAACGAAATAAGTAAGTATCTATTTGTTGCGCAAATAAAAGTATAAGCAACGCAGAAATAGAAGAAAAAGTGAGTATTAATCGTGCTACTTTCTTTAGAAATGAACTAATAACCTTCTTATTTTCAATAGTGGGAAGCATTTTAACAGTAAACACGTCAAGACCTGCTCTTGAAAAAATAGAGCTAATTTGAAACAACGCAAAAAGTAAGTTAAATATTCCAAGATATGCGGCACCATAATAATTGGAGATTATGATGTTTATTAAAAATAATGCTACTGCACCAACTATTTTAATAATAAATATTATAACAGCGCCTTTGATGAGTTCTTTCATACTACTTCACCAAAAACCAGTTATTCAAAAGTTCTTCGCGATTATATATCATTGTTTTACCCGTACTTTGATCAATCACATCACATCCTGCAGCCATGCAAATAGCTTGTCCAGCGGCTGTATCCCATTCCATGGTAGGAGCAAAACGCGGATATTCATCAGCTAGGCCTTCCGCTACCATGCAAAGTTTTAACGAACTACCTTTTGAGATGGTTTTTACTTGACCGTATTGTTGTTCTAACTTTTTAATATATACTTCTGTTTCAAGAGATAGATGTGACTTGGAAGCAACAACTGTTCGTAATTTAGGGTTTTCAGATGTATGTGGTAATTTTATTGGATCTACCTTTTGTTCGTAATTGTCGTCGTTGACATTTTCAATTTTAAAGGCACCTTTTTTATCCCCATAATACAATGTGTTGAGCGCCGGGCAATAAATGACTCCTAGAACTGGTATTTGATTTTTGACTAGCGCTATGTTGACGGTGAACTCCCCGTTACGTTTGATGAATTCTTTTGTTCCATCGATTGGGTCTACAATCCACAGGTTTTCCCAATCTTTACGTTCTTGAAAAGGTATATTCTTCCCTTCCTCAGATAATACCGGAATCCCAAGCGGGGACAGGTGTTCCATGATGATGTTATGTGCTTCCCGATCCGCTTTGGTTAATGGGGATTTATCCTCTTTTTCTTCAACACCGAAATCATCAGATTCGTAGATCTTCATGATGGCTTTTCCTGCTTTGAGGGAGGCTTTTATTGCTATATTTAGTGATTCGTTCATTTTTTAAATTACGAGTTTAGAACTTAGAATTTACGGAGACCGCGATGCACTGAGCGCAGCCGAAGTGAGCGCTTGTCCGTCCTTTGAAGGGGAGCCAAGGGCTTAGTATTTGGAGTTACGTTATCAAACTCTGAACTCTAAGTTCTACATTCAGAACTCTGAACTCCTATATTATCATCCCAGCTGCAACTGTTTCGTTGGTGTTTGGGTTGACTAGAATAAAACTTCCAGTCGATCGATTATCGCGGTATTCATCTATCATTACCGGCGCTGCGGTTTTTATTTTCACACGGCAGATGTCATTCATTACGATGTGTTTGTCTTCGTCTAGGCGCTCGAGTGAATTGATGTCCATTTTGTATGTGATTTCTCGAATCATAGCAGTTTGTTCGTTGGATGTATGACGGATTACAAACTTAGTACGGTCTTGATACGGAGCATCGCCTAACCAACACAACATGGCATCAAATTCTTGTGCTTTTTCTGGTCGGTTCTTTTCCCTCACAATCATGTCACCGCGACTAATATCAATATCATCTTCTAATTGAATAGAGACTGACATCGGCGCAAAAGCTTCTTTTAATGAACCTGTTAATGTATCAATCGATTTGATTTTTGAGCAAAACCCTGAAGGCAACACGGCAACTTCATCACCTACCCGTAAAATCCCCGATTCTAAGCGTCCAGCATACCCGCGGTAATCAATAAATTCTTTGGACTGCGGACGAATCACTGTTTGCACAGGAAAACGCGCGTCAATTTTATTGATATCACTGCTAATGTGCAGGCTTTCTAGTGTATGCAGCAATGGGGCTCCATTGTACCAGTTCATATTTTCAGAGCGATTCACCACATTATCCCCTTTCAAGGCACTAATAGGGATAAAACGGATATCTTTCATGGTCATTTTGGAAAGGATGGCTTCATACTGACTTACGATGTCGTTGAAAACTTCTTCTTTATAATCTACCAAATCCATTTTGTTAATGCATACGATCACGTGCGGAATTTGCAGTAGTGAAGCAATGTAGGAGTGGCGCTTGGTTTGTTCGATGACCCCATGGCGCGCATCAATAAGGATGATGGCAGCATTTGCAGTTGAAGCACCCGTAACCATGTTACGAGTATATTGAATATGACCAGGCGTATCCGCGATGATAAACTTCCGTTTCGGTGTAGTGAAATATCGGTAAGCTACGTCTATGGTGATACCTTGCTCCCGTTCGTCACGTAAGCCGTCTGTAAACAATGCTAAATCCACTCCATCATGTCCTTTTTTCTGGCTTGTTGCTTCAATTGATTCCAATTGATCTTCAAAAATTGATTTTGAATCGTAGAGTAATCTTCCGATTAATGTGCTTTTTCCGTCGTCAACACTACCTGCAGTGGTGAAACGTAGTAATTGGTTGTTATTTATTTCCATTTCTTTGAGTTCTGAGTTTAGAGTTTAGAGTTTAGAATTTAGAGTTTGGAGTATCGTTCTACTCTGAACTCTGAGTTCTAAATTCTACACTTAAAAATACCCCTGTTTCTTACGGTCTTCCATGGCGTTTTCTGAACGCTTGTCATCGGAGCGATTTCCTCTTTCGGTTTGGCGCATGGCGGAGACTTCCATTACGATTTTTTCGAGCGTGTCAGCGTCGGATTCGATACCTCCTGTGATGGTGATATCACCAAGTGTACGGAAACGAATTTTTTTATTGACTACTTTTTCGCTGTCATCTTTAATTAAAAATTCAGAATCTGGAATCCATGAATTATTTCTCCAAATCACATCGCGTTGATGAGCAAAATAAAGTGAAGGAATCGCAATATTTTCTCTGGCAATATAATTCCAAACATCCATTTCTGTCCAGTTGGAGATCGGGAAAGCTCTAAAGTGTTCCCCTTCGAAATGTTTTCCATTGAACAAGTTCCACAATTCTGGGCGTTGATTTTTTGGGTCCCATTGTCCGAAGTCGTCTCTATGTGAGAAGAAACGCTCCTTCGCACGTGCCTTTTCTTCGTCTCTGCGTCCACCACCAATAGCGCAATCTACTTTGTTGTGTTCAATGGCATCGAGTAAGGTTGTGATTTGCAATGCATTTCGAGTAGCAAATTTCCCTTTTTCCTCTTGGACCCGGCCGTCATCGATGGATTCTTGCACCGAACCCACAATTAAACGAGCACCTAGAGATGCTATTAATTCATCGCGAAATTGAATGGTTTCTGGGAAGTTGTGCCCCGTATCTACGTGCATCAATGCAAACGGAAACTTCGCAGGATAAAACGCTTTGCGCGCCAGATGCGTGACGAGAATGGAGTCTTTTCCCCCCGAAAATAAAATGACTGGGTTTTTAAACTGAGCAGCCACTTCACGCAACACGAAGATTGCCTCTGATTCGAGCTCGTCTAGGTAATTCAAATAATATTTTTCCATACTACAAACTTAACTTATTTTGAATAAATGTATAAATGCGTTCAACCGATGCTGCTAACTCCTCTATTGAAGTATCGATTACTAAATCTGGATGTTCAGGAGCTTCAAACGGCGCATTGACTCCGGTAAAATCTTTAATCTCTCCACGCCGCGCTTTCGCATAGAGTCCTTTTACATCTCGTTCCTCGCATACTTCAATAGGCGTATCGACAAATATTTCAATGAAGCGCTCTTTTCCGATTATTTCTTTCAGCGCTGCTCTATCTTGATTCAATGGAGAAACA
>Ga0181576_10002564_pt1 | contig 13550 bp, 7 predicted proteins | sample 101ome_22_FD_132464 | JGI IMG/M metagenome (GOLD analysis project Ga0181576, IMG submission 132464) | Coastal salt marsh microbial communities from the Groves Creek Marsh, Skidaway Island, Georgia - 101412BT metaG (megahit assembly) | ecosystem: Environmental > Aquatic > Marine > Intertidal zone...
AAACTGTTCAAGATATGATTCGACCTAGATTGAGAGATCAGAGCTTGTCGGATCCTCGCCCTGACAAGCCTGGTGAATGTATTGATTTGACTGACGAATATGATAACTTGTAATTACGACCTCTCAATGGAATTTAAAATCAGCAGCATAGTATACCACCACGATAATCAACTGAAGACTTTGTCACTTGGCTTAAATGGTGAAACTCTGAAACTTAAAAGATATGGGCAGTCAATCGGATAAAGAGCAAAAAAAGCCAAACCAAACATTCGCAAATGCGAATTCTTTGAGAAACGGCGATGTTCAAAGCGCAAATCAGTTTGACGACAATAGGCCTGAAGCCATTGCTCAACGCAAACTGCAAGCAATTTCAAGACATCAGACACAGCCAGCTTCGAATCAAAACACGATTCAAAAAAAACCAACCATCCAAAAAGCACGCGGCTATCACAAACTGGTTGATCCTGAAGAGACTTTTCACAAAAACCTCGGCAAGCAACTTATTGCAACCTATCGCACCATGGACGCTGCTTCCGATGCAATGCAATTAGGCAAAAACCGAAGCGCTTTAAAAGAAGCAGTCGTTGGTTTAGCCAAGGCAGGCATTCAAATTGCAACTATGATAGACGGTATACCCAGTGTAACCGAAGGCTCCGATTTCATGGCGGGAGAAATTCAAGTAAACCTTGGCGCAGACACACTGGGTGCGCAGGGGGGCTCATCAGGCGGAACAGCCGGACTGGATGCTGCGCGGGATGTCCCTCCCCCCGGTATTCGGCGTGCTGTTCAAGATACCACAACGGCCGGGGCGCTCCGAAATAAAATCCACGACAAAGTGGGAAATGTGCACAACGCGTGTAAAACCCTGCGTGGTTTTATTCCATTCGTCGATGCAGCAGAAACTATTGTCAAGGGTGCCTCTAGGGCGGCGACAAGCAAGGACGACTGGAATCGGGAGAAAGGAGTATTATTCAGGCACATACGCGACATAGAAGTAGCAATGCGGGACGCCATTTCTGGCATTGATACTGAAGCATATGGCAACTTAGATGTGACTAGTGCCAACAAAACCAATTTTTTAAGGCATACGACAAGAACGTTAAATGACGTTTTGGCCAAATTCAATGATAAATCAGCAAAACTAAGAGTTGTCACGGACGCCTGGAGCAAAAAACATGCTGAAACTGTACCTCTCCTCGCCCAAGAATTCGACGATGAAGAGTAGGCGCAACAGGATCATTTTGATGTGAGATTTTAGCCTACCTATGCAATCAAGACCCCTGATAGAAAAAAATGGGGTACCTATATGAAAGTGTAGGTCGTCAAAGAAAGCTGGATAGCTCGCCTTCTGAATTAAGAGACTCTTCAGCGCATCTGAGTACCCAATCTGCCCTGCCGATCAAAATGCATTCTTCTTCTCATGGCCAAGGTCTTTAGTTTGATCCCTTCCCCTTGTTCCAGGATTGCTTCACCCCGGCCGTAATACACATGTGCGAGTGTCAAGTTATCCAGAGAGTGATGATAGCGTTCATGATTGTAATGCCTCACAAATTGCTGCAGGTTGTTCTCCAGTTCGCTGGAGACATAGTAGTTGTTCAGTAGTATCTGGCTCTTTGTTGAACGGTGCCAGCACTCAATCTTTTCCTGAGTCTGGGGAGTGGTAATGCTTGCCGCGGGTGTAAACCATGCCATGTTCTTCCAGGAAGCCAGCAAGCTCGCCCGATAAGTAACACGGACTGTTATCACCGGGCGCCTCAGGCGATACTGCATCTTGACCTCATCCAGGTTGGTACATCACGCATCATTCAGGCTATCAGCTACATCAGTGGTGCGCATGGAGGGCATAGACGCTTAGCAATGATGAAGCGGGAGTAATCACCCAATACCTTAGACTAGTAATACCAGGCCTAGTCCTTGATTCGATGAATTAATATCGGACAATGTCACACTCGTGACAGCTTGAGCCATTTTCAACGACTCAATGCTATGCGGTTCTTGTTTAATCTTAACTGGGGTTTGGTTACTATGACTAGTTCCGAGGGTCATCTAACGTTCATAACTGATGAGTTCTTTTAAATCAGCCGCCACTAAAACCGCCCAACGAAGCTGGCGCCGTTCCGCATGTCGTTGTTTTTCTTATTTTTTACTAGTTCTCGTAGCGGGCTGCCAAAGCAATATCACAAACAGAGCCAGAGAATCAGCCTCTAACATTACTGCAAACATTTCAAACCTGCCATCCGTTGTCCTCCCGAGTGTCTTTCCAAGCACTGCCCGCATTGATAGTGATTTCAGCATACCTAATGCAACGATCCTGCCCAACGGTGACCATGCAGTTATCACAACATTTTATTCAACAAACCGTACGTTTTCTAACTCCATAGCATCAAACGGCATGTTTGGTCAGCGAAGAGCAAATGCTGCAACCTTCGGTAAAAGTTATTCGGTTCTTCCGCGTTCAGGGTCAAATTTTGAAATCGAATCAGAAACACTGCTTAAGGTGCAGATAAATGAGCCCACAGAAAATACTAGGGCACTGAAGCATGTAATAATTCAAGATAGGGCCGAATTCTCTAGCGAAATAACCACCAGAATGAGACTTACAGAAGAAAAGCGCGCAATGCTATATGTGCATGATTTCAATGTAAGCTTCGAAAAAGCAGCCAATAACGCCGCTAAATTGGCGTATGATCTTGGCTTCTCGGGTACTACTTTTTTCTTTAGCTGGCCAGCGAGGGGTGATGCTCCCGCTTACGTAGCAGATCTCGAAGATGCGATGAGATCAACGGAATCTTTGCGCTCAATGATTAGGGATATAATACTGCTTACGCCAACAGAGCAACTTCTGATTGTAGGAGAGGGTATGGGAGCTCTAATTGCTAGTAATGCGCTGCAAAGTACGATTACCTTGAATCCCGAATATCAGAATTTTTTAAAAGAGATCATATTCATTGCACCAGACATAGAGAACTCGAGCTTCACGAATGACCTTGCAAGGTTAGTCGCTTCAGCAAATATTTATATTACTCTATATGCATCAGAAAACTATAATAACGTTGGGAGCAATGAGTTTTTTGGAGGAACTAAAACGCCCTCGACTCGCAATAATCAAGCTCATACGGGAAATGTGGGGGAAGCGTTGCTCCACAAACTAATCGATACTACTGAAAATGGTGTTTCTGAGGATTTTAAAATCGAAATCATAGACATGAATAGATCCAATACACGATTGGCAGAGGCAGAAGGATTCGCAGATTCGAGCGCAATACTCAGAGATCTGTGGAATTTGGTTCACTACGGAAATCGCGCGAATTTCCGTAACACCCTCACGCCTTGCCTTTCTGCAGGAGGTACTTTCTGGACTATAAATCCCGAGGACTTAAGATCGATTTCACAGGGCTGTCGTAGATAGAAACGAGTCTTAGAAACCAGATCAATTGTGATACAGGAAGAGCGTGAAGAAATCAGTCTCTGGCGAATTTTTCATGCGAATATTTCCACTTAGCTGCTGGCAATATTCAAAGATTTCATCCGGGTCATATGACACCAAAATCCCATTATCGAATCCTGCATCCAGATGCTTAAGCAAGCTCAGACCCATCCCTAGACGAGATATACCATACAATTTCGAAATCATTCTCTGAATAAAGCCACTTTCACTGGTTCTATAATTGAGCGCACCAATACAAACCACAAAATCACTAACAGGAAGCAATGCTGAGCCAAACTCGCCAAGCAGAAGCTTCGCGTTCGTGCTTCCTTCAAGGTTACGCCAGGCTTCTCGTAAAAACGAACTGGATTGATCTATTCCCGTATAGCATACATCTCTATATCGATTCGTGAGAAAACGATAGAAGTCGGCTTGGCCGCAGCCGACATCAAGAACTGATTTTCCATTTAAATCAGCAAAATCACAGAAATCCTGAAAGCGTTTGTGCTGACTATCCGCGTTTTTCCAACCTAAAGCTTCCACGGTTGATTGGCCAAATCGGGCAATCCGATCTTCGTGATAAGCCTTTACAATAGCGTTGTCTTTAGTCTGCATCTCGATGCCAGATCGCATTTCTGATAGATCGCCGCACTCCTCGAAGCATTCTTGTCCGCTGCCTCTTCAAGCTCCGACTCATATACTTATTACCTGGCATCGTAGTCACAGCTGCCGGCGTAATATTCTGCATGGGGACAACAAAGACAACAAACGCCAATGGCAATACAAAGTACATCATCCTCCAAATGCTCACATAGGGATCGACAAACACGTAAGTGAGCATGACTAATGTAAAGCTAAGTCCAGCGAAGATTTTAGCGAGAAGCAAAAACAGTGCACGTATTGGTTCTCGAACAGACCAAATAAGTGTGAGGATTGAGACCGTGTATACGAGAGTTAGGAAAAAAAGAATAAATAGCCTATCTCGAAAATAAAAACTCTCTACACCCTGCTCGACCCCAGCCCAAAACCCAACATCCTCGACCACCATTGATGAGACGAATGCTTCCTTGATTTGGCGCCCCTGAGTAGAATTTTCGACAGGAATTGGCCATATGGCTGCACCACCTGCTTCACCAAAGATGCGCCTCATGCCATTTAGATCCCTGGAAAGCGTTGAGAAACGTCCTTGTTCATCCATAGCTGGAATCAATATTGGATTTAGCTTTTCAAGAACTGAATCACTATCGTCGTCGACAAAAACAGTCCGGACAGCATCTATAAGCTGCTGACTGCTGTCCCAGGTGTCTTGCTCTAAGAATAGCAACAATCGAGAGATGTACTGATTAGGATTGACCTGAGATCCTTTAATAGTGGTCTTAAACTGGCTGAGAACCTCGGAAGTATTTCTTGCATGGAAGTTAAGCATCAGATTTATCGTAGGCGCATCCTCACCGAATTCATCTTGTAGGTCCCTTGCGAGACGCTCAATTAGCCTACCAATGAACACAAGATCCCTTACTTGCAAGGTTTCAGGATCTTCCAGATTGTCGAATAGAAGAGTCAGCCCATCCCCCATGTACTCGCGGCCTATTGATTCCGTAGCTGTCGGATAAATAGGCAAAAGATAGTTTTTAGCAAACCGTGTGAATGCGCCATATTGTAATGGCAATTTTAATCGATCAATTATGTTGGTGCTGACAACGCTGAAGTGTCTTTCGTCCCAGAGTTGCCAATAGGGTGAATAAACTGCAAGATCAACCTCAGTCATACGGTTATGGGCTCCGATTATGAATTCATTCATCGCACCACCATTAACCCAGTATTCTCCAGCATCAATTTCCCCATTTGCTTTCAATGTCATGCCATAGTAGGCAACCCTATCGTAGTACCTCAAATCAATTTCTTGGGGCACTCCTGGATCAGGGAATAACCAGCTAGGATAAAATCCATATATAACTTTACTCTGATCGATATCACATCCGCATCCAAGAAAATTCCAAGAAATATCAGAATTTCCAGTTGTTTCATTTAAATCGGTTTCTCTATCTGCGCCACGTATTTCAACTAAGCTAAAAGTTGCCTCTAGAAGAATAAGATATTGTTCAAGACTTAATTCCCAATCGCGGTCGTCCAACTCCGGGTTAAATCTCTCCAGAGCCTTGTTCACCGCTACTCCCAGCAGCCTTTCATTCGGATAAGGGATGTCATTGACCAAATCAAGTGCCGACTTCACTTCCAGCAGAAACGCCTCATCTTGCAGGATTTCAATAGACGACCGCTTGTCTAAATTAGATTGGTTGTAACTTAGGCGACTCTCTTCAATTAAAGTAGAAATGCCAGGCACATTTTGTATATTCGTAATCTGCTCGACTGTAGCCCCACTAATATAGTCAAATGAGTTCTCTATGAAATCGTTTTTAAAAGGGACAATAAAATAGTTGCGAGCGATAGCTGCGATATGAAATCGAAGCAGGTCAAGGCTTTCATTCGCAGTTAGCTCTGGAAATTGAATTACTGAAGACCCAATTTCGGGCTGGAGATTAATTTCAGACATTCCACCTGCATTCGTATTTTCATTTGAGGGATCAGGTGGTACCCCGTCGGTTTCAAATGATGCACTTATCGGTAGTTCTAATATGGAAGGATTGTTGACTAAACCTCCAATCATTAACGTTACATAGTCTATATAGGCGGACTCAAATTCAGTCTTTGAAAGCCCAACAATCTCATCACTAAAGTCCCTAAAGAAAGAAGGATCGCTTACAGAAAAATCTGACGTGCTCAAAATAGCTTCATAGTCATCCCCAAGCAGTTCCCGCAGCTCGTCTCGAGTCGCTGAACTTGTGAAGTAGCTCCATAGTGTAGAAACATAGTCCTCGAATAGCGCGGAATATTGATTTGTTGATAATTGTAAAATTTGAGATAGCACATACTCCGCAAACTCAATATCCAAACTACTTGTAAGATAATCCGAGGTCAATTGACCAAGATATTGTCGATAAATCGATGCGAATTCCGCCGCACTCATTTGCTTTATGTACAAAGAAAAGAAGGACTGAAATTCACTATCAATCAACTCACTAAGCTCAATCTCCTGCAAATTCTGAGTATAATCAGTCACGAAGCGAGCAATATCACCGTCAGTTAGACGTGCAACAAAAACATCTGAATCTAGTTCAGGGTCAATATTCTCCAAAATAGGAAGAGATATAGCTGCGAGTTTCTCAGCTAGTTGAAGAGGATCTAATATTCTAAGCTCCGCAAAATTATTAATATCTAAAGCTGCATCAGGCATCTCTTGTGCAGCATCTTTCTTCGCCGGGAATAAGCTCAAAGCTAGCAAAACTATTCCTAGCCAAAAGGTTTGTATTTTCCGTTGAAGAATGATCATGGAGTATCCCGGTTTAGGCCGTTTTTCCTTCTTTTCGAAGCTCTTTGGTGATGCCTTCAATTAGATCATCTTCAATTATCTTGGCCCGATTGGCCTGTAATGTGCTGATTGCTCCGTATCGTACAACGTTGGTAATTGAACCACCTGAAAGCTCATATTTCTCAGCGATACCCTTTAAAGATATTTCTAAATCTATATTCTTAGTAGCCCCAAGAATACGCTCCCATAGTAAAAGCCTGTTTTCACTGTCTGGCATTGGGAAGTAAACAATACTTTGAAATCTTCTAGAGAATGCTTCATCAATGTTTGCTTTAATATTTGAAGCTAGTACTACAACACCTGGGAAATCCTCTATTCGCTGCAATAAATAAGATATTTCTTGGTTTGCATAGCGATCGTTTGAGCTATTTGCCTGGGTCCTTTTCCCAAATAAAGCGTCAGCTTCATCGAAAAATAAGATCCAATTTTTACTTTCCGCTTGGTCGAAAACGTTTGCAAGATTCTTTTCTGTCTCACCGATGTATTTAGACACAACCATTGATAGATCAATACGATAAACATCGGCACCAACAGAAGAGCCTATTAAGCTAGCAGTGAGCGTTTTCCCTGTACCTGGGGGCCCGTAAAATAAGCTCCGGTAACCTGGCTTTATTACTTTTTCCAGCCCCCAATCCTTCATTATTGTATTAGAGTGCTTGACCCAGGTGACTATGTTTTCAATTTCCATCATCACTTCAGTAGGTAGAATTAAGTCTTCCCATGTTAGCTTGGTCGTTATCAGCTTCGCCGGAAAGTTCATATTATAGTCAGGCTTGTGATACAGCCCAGTCGTTACTTTGTTCAAATATTCAGTACTTACACGCAATGCGGCGCTCATAAATGGCTCATCGGATGCGCTGTGCTCAAGTAGAACGATACCTTTACTCACTAGACTACTTTCACCTTCAAAACAACGTGTAATTTCGAATCGCTTCTTCAAATCACTGCCGGCCAACAAAAAGACGGCTGTCTCACATGTAGGTAGAAAGCCTCCGTGGTTTTTCCCTTTTAAGCCGCCAAATTGTGTAAAGCCTCTATCGAAATTTTTATTTCTAGTAAAAAGTATATCTAGTAAGTCAGGTCTTATGTGGGGAATTAATGCCAACAAGAATATAAGGCGCTCGTCAATACTGAGCGACAGTTCTCGAACTAAGTCAGAGTATAGAGAGGCGTCATCCGAAAGATTAGGCGCGGCGATATCATAGATACTTTGAGAAATTGAAGACCCTCCCTCCTCTTCAGACTCATGCTCGAAGTAAAGAGCAATACGCGCGTCCAATACAGCATTGAACCAAACTAGTTCTTTTTCAAGAGAGTGCGCATTTGACTGGTTTACAAGATCACTCATCTCCAATCCACATAAATAGGCCTCTCCATCCACGGAAGCTTTATTGTTGAATAACTCCAAGGCAGCCCATCTAAGAGCATATCGAATGCTTTGGACTGCACAATAAGCTTCCAACTCTCATCTTGAAGTTGTAATTTAGCTTCTCGATGGAGAAATGATTCCCGCAAGCCAGCGATAGATGTGTTCTTTAATGAAGGCCAATTTGACAGCACACTTTTTAGTAACGTTTCTGAGAGATTAATTTCTTCCTCTGTAATATCGATATCTCTGACAATTGGAATACCAGGCTTGACCCCACACAATAGTTTATTCAAGACCAATTCGTACTCTGGGCGATTGGTCGATTCGCTTACAATATATTGAAGCAGATGTACACCGCGCTCAGAGCTCCGACGATCAATAAATTCTTGTCCTGAAGTCAGTTTTAAATTACTAAAGTAACGAGGCAAATACGTGGCTATTAAAACTAAACCTGCATTCTGTATATGTACCTCTTCTTTTATCTCTAAATCATCATCTATCGGTGAAGGTATATATGGTAGATGCTCTTCTCGTTCCCTCAAAATATCTTCTTCCTTCTTCCTAGCCATTCCTGAAGATTGAATTTTGGGATTATCTGTTCCATAGCGTATGCGAGAACCGTCTTGATTTTGCGTCTCTTCACGTCCGCTTACTCCAGCCGATGTGCTCTCCTGAGAAGCGACTGCATTGCTCAAGATCATCGCGATTCTGACGCGAGTCGCATGCGTATCGGCAGTGGTGGCCGACATCACTCCGGTGCTCAGTCGAGCACGGATTGTTTCCCTCTCACTAACATTTACTCTCTGCTCTAGATAAGCATAGTACTGTCTGATAAATACAATCTCATTAAAAGCCCGCCGCTCTATCAGCAGGTATCTATAGATAAACTGCCATTTCAATTGATGTAGTAAATTTTCGCTTACTTTAAAGGCATCAGTGTGCTCAACACACGCCATGGTCAATAGATCAGCATAGAGCACTGTTTGATAGTAGTCAGCGGGTTCGATAAGCAGCAAAATTTTCAGCAATGCGCTTTCAGGCAGAATATCTGTAAGCCTAACGACAGCAGCTGGATTTAAGAGGGCTTCATTCAATATTTCGTTTAAAGTAGAAGGTTGGTTGTTCAAAAGAAATTTTATGGTGCTCGCAACAGTCAATGACTCTTGTCTTCCAATAGTCAGATGCCCCAGCAGATATGCATTAAGCAAATTAAGAGTATTGGCACTCATCGCAAGTGGAAGACTTGTATCTTTAGCTTCATCTTCAGAGCGGTTCTCATTTTTCCTATTAAATTTTCCGGCCCTTTCTAAACTAAGTGATTTATTCGATTCCTCAATGCGACGCGGATTTTCGTGTTCGAATTTAAATGCCTGTAGCCGACTCATTGCATCTTTAAAGATTTTACTGGATTCCTTTAATGTGTCGTCTGCTTCCTCCAATTCTCGGTAATACTTACTGCTGTCAGGCGATTGGTTTTTTTGCGATTTACTCGCTTTGCTATTACTCTGTCCTAACTCTGGATATGATTCCTGGTCAGAAAGGCCTGAAGATCTTTTGCCGTTCGACCTCTTAATGTAAGCAGAGCTTTCCCCAAGCGTACCGATCTTTTCTCCAGTTCCTATCGATTGAAATAGGGAATCGATGTCTCTGGATTGATTCTTAAGTAGGCGTCCCAATAGAGTTTCATAAGTAATAGTTTCTTGAGCCGCTGTCTGACCCAAATGTTCTAACTTTCTATCGAATTCAATAGCGCTAAAATTATAATCACTGGCAAACTTCCGCACGAATTCATGTAGCAATTTTTTTTGTAGGCGCTTAGGTAAGAATTTATATATGGCAAGTAATGGTATGCGGCCCGCACGGACTTCTTGATTAAATCGATACAGCTTCCACGGAAAGTTTTCAATTATTTCAAGTAGCAGTCTAATAATGTTACGTGATGTTTTGTCAGCCTCTTCCAATTCCAGGGAATACTTACTGCTGTCAGGCGATTCGTTTTTTTGCGATCTACTCGCTTTGCTATCGTCCAGCTCCAACTCTGAATATGATCTCGGATCAGCCAGGGTTGAAAATTTTTTGCCGTTCGATACCTTTGTGTAAGCAGAGCTCCCTTCATGCGTGTCGTTCTTTTCTTCAGTTTCTATCAATTGAAATAACGAATCGATGTCACTTAATTGATTCTTAAGTAGGCGTCTCAATAGAGTTTCATAAGTAATAGTTTCTTGAGACGCTGTTTGATCTAAATGTTCTATCTTTCTATCAAATTCAATAATGCTAAAATTATAATCTCCGGCAAAGTTCCGGACGAATTCATGTAGCAGTTTTTTTTGTAGGCGCTTAGGTAAATATCTATATATGGCAAGTAATGATATGCGACCTGCACGGACTTCTTGATTAAATCGATGTAGCTTCCATGGAAAGCTCTCAATTATTTCATGTAGCAGTCTAATAATTTTACGTATCGCCTTGGCGGGCCCCACTTTTGCCTCTAGCATCAATTCTACGAGATCTTCATAAAGTAAGTAGCCTCTTACTAACTCAATTTGATGGACTTCACCTATAGGTGATCTTGCTTTAGTTTTGGCGATCTGGCCGCCTGGCTCACCTTCAGTTACTGTCCAAGCCCACGCGTCCTTTTTGTCTCCTATAGACTCTAAAGAAACTGGCACCGCATCTGGGCTGAGATAAGAACGAAGTCCTTGGAGGGTGGCAAGAATTTCACGAATGATCTTGCTTGGGTTTTCCACTGACGCGAGAGAATTTTCAATGATTCCTAAAAGTGCTAGAGCGGATGTATTCTCCCTAGCAGCCATCTTATTCACAAGGCTAAGTAAGTAAGTCTTTTTGTTGAATTCCCCGCCACGCTCAACTAATAAATACGTGAGCGTAAATTCCCATTTCAGTGATTTAATAGAGTTAGCGGATAATTGCGAGTGAGATTGAGTTTCTGTCGATATATGCTCTGTGGTTACGATGGTGTAAATAAATTCGGAGTTTGCTCGCTCAATAATATTGATTATGTCCCTCAGCATGTTATCTTGAAACGTCCATGCCAGATTCCGGCGAACAGATGCCCTCTGACCTTCAACTCTTATTTTTTCATCCAACCACTCAGAATGTTTGCCAATTAATTCCGACCAAAATTGAGGGAGCTCACCTACGCTCGATTTATGTATTGCATGACTAAATGCTGATCGGATTTCATGTGAAGGCTCGAATGTCTTATTTGTCAATCCATCTAAGAACTCATCTTCCGATTTTTCGTCACTTTGAATTGCTGCCGAATTTAAGTTAGAGGATACATACTCTCTGCCTTCTACTGGAATTTCTTGAGACAGACCTGAATTCAACTTTATAAAAAGGTCAACCAAATCACTTTGCAAAGGAACAAGACGTTTGTCTTGTCTAATTCGCTTTATGATCATGCTGTAGAGATCTGCAGTTGAGACGCCGATTTGAGCAGCTAATTGCCACATCACACTGGATAGAAAAGCTTTTCGACTAAAAACAGATCGGTGCTCAATAATTAGATAAGTGATTGAGAACTCCCATATTTTTTTTTCGATTCCGCCTTTTCCCTCAAATATATTTAAGTCACTAAGGCCAGAGGAATCGAAGAATAAAACAACCTCTTCAATAAAATCTGTACTTGCAGGCTCCAGCAGTTCAGCAATGTCTCGGACCATTGCAGTTTCAAATTTTTGCGAAATGATGTATCTAATGTGCGCAGATTTCCCGAGTGACAGAATAGTGTCTCTTAAAAGTTCTCTACCATCACCCAGGAGACTGAGCCAAATAGGCTTTAGTTGGTCAGACTCACCGGTTTTAAGCGACCACACTAACGTCCTTCGAAGTTCCGATATATGCAGACTATGTTCAACTTCTCTTTCCTGTAACCCCGAATCCTTCCTAGGCGATAAACTGCGGGTCGTCGAATTCCAACCGGTATCCACCGAAATACGACCTTGGACTTTGAAAGAAGCTTCGCGCAATAATTGATAAAGTTGATTCTTGCCGGTTTTTGTCTTTATCTGCTGGATTAGCTGACGCAAAACTAGCGCTTGGTTTTGGGGTAGAGCTGATGCAATTGATTTTGTGAGCACCATAATGATTTTATGCGGATCCGCTGATTTTACGTTTTGACTTAATGCAAACAACACCAGGTCAACCCACATCAATCGTCGAAGTTCAGAACTACTTAGACCGAAGCTACTCTCACTTAATACACATAATTCATCAACAATCGTAATCAAACCTGCTTGTTGACTTAGAAGTTGTAGAGCAATTTCACAAATAATCTCCTGAGGCAACTGTTTCGCGACGCGGTGTACTTCCTTAATCCGCGAAGTCGAACCTGCAAGATATTTAATCAAGCCATCTGGGTTTTCCTTAAGTACTTTTTTGAATAGCTTCTCAAGCCCATTCGCATCTTTAACTAGGGCATTCCATGGGAGATAACCATTTTTTAGGTAATCAAGAATAATTTCTAGTTCAGCTCCCTTTTTTTTGATTCTCCTATTTGCGGAATTTGGGTTCACTTCTATTTGGGATATTTCATCATCGAAACACGATCGTAGTTGTCTATCCAATTTGTTCGCATAATCATCATAAAAATACGCAAGAGAGATTTCACCAAGATCGATCTCTATAAGCTCAAACCAAAGCACATCATCTTTTTCAGAGTATTCTTCGAAGATCTCTTCGATCATTGACAACACTGTAGATTTTATAAATTCTTCAAAGTCATTCTGATAGAGAAATGCAGTTTCTTCATTGGGAAATGAAGTATCAAATGTAAGTGTCTCTATACAATTTTTCACAACCATTACGTAGCTTTACCAAGCCTGTCCCAACTTAAACTATCAGAGGTTAGCCTGCTATTCTGGTCGAAAAGCTTAATTTCATTTAATAAGTATTTTAAATATGCAGATCTATTCTGGATCCAATGATTATGAATCCTGGTAAATTCCCGGTAATCTTCTGGAACAAGCCAATGGAATTCGACGAAATCTAGGCTAGTGTTATAGTCAAGTATTACGTTTTCGATTATGTTCTTAAGCGCGTGGAAATAATCTATTTGTCCAATGCGAATACGAAAAACAGAAAATTTAGGAAGCACAACACTGATTCTTCCATTATAAAATTCGAAGTCATGAAAATTTGTCTTATTTATCTCGATCAGATCGGAATGATGCACAATTCGGTACTCGAATTTGTCAATTTCTAATTGGAGACTGGGTGTGTTTGCGAGATAGCTTAATTCTTTGTCGTCTTCACGCCTTAAACTTAACTTCAACTGCTCATATCTGTTAGCAAGCTTTTCA
>Ga0181576_10002570_pt1 | contig 13543 bp, 13 predicted proteins | sample 101ome_22_FD_132464 | JGI IMG/M metagenome (GOLD analysis project Ga0181576, IMG submission 132464) | Coastal salt marsh microbial communities from the Groves Creek Marsh, Skidaway Island, Georgia - 101412BT metaG (megahit assembly) | ecosystem: Environmental > Aquatic > Marine > Intertidal...
ATCATGGTCTTTAACAAGATCGATGCATTCACCTATGAAGAGGCGGATGAGTTCGATTTAGAATTAACCCAGCGCAATTATGATCTCGATCATTGGAAGCGCAGTTGGATGAATAAAATGGGCGAGCGTGCCGTCTTTATTAGCGCGCAAGACCGTAATAATATTGATGAACTGAGACGAACTATTTACCGCGTGGCTTCAGAAATCCATGCCACTCGTTTTCCGTTCAACACCTTTTTGTACTAATTTCACTCGTTATGAGTCAAGGACCTATTAAGAAGAAAGATTCGTTGCAATACCACCAATTGCCTAAACCAGGTAAGATTGAGGTAGTTCCAACGAAACCGTCAAATTCCCAGCGCGATTTGAGTATTGCGTATTCACCAGGAGTTGCCGAGCCGTGTTTAGAAATAGCAGCAAATCCGGAGGACGTATACAAGTATACCGCGAAAGGAAACTTGGTTGCTGTAATCTCCAATGGAACGGCTGTTTTAGGATTGGGTGATATAGGCCCGGAAGCGTCAAAACCTGTGATGGAAGGGAAGGGAGTACTGTTTAAGATCTTCGCAGATATCGATGTCTTTGACCTTGAATTAGATGCGAATGACCCGGACAAGTTCATCGATACCGTAAAGGCTGTAGCTCCAACTTTTGGTGGTATCAACCTTGAGGATATCAAAGCCCCGGATTGTTTTTACATCGAAAAGCGTCTGAAGGAAGAATTGGACATTCCTATCATGCATGATGACCAACACGGAACGGCGATCATTACGGCGGCAGCTTTACTGAACGCTTTGGAGTTGGCAGAAAAGAATATTTCTGAGGTTAAGGTAGTCTTCAACGGCGCTGGTGCTTCAGCAATTTCTTGTGCGAAGTTATACTTGGCTCTAGGTGTGAAGACAGAAAATCTTTTCATGTGTGATTCAAAGGGGTTGATTACAACTTCTCGCGGAACGCTCACAGAAGAGAAAGCCATCTTTGCGAAGGATCATGCTGATGCTGAACTTGCGGAAATGCTGCGTGATGCGGATGTTTTCGTAGGTCTATCCAAGGGCGGTATCGTGAGTAAAGAAATGGTGGCCAGCATGGCGCCAAACCCTATTGTCTTTGCGTTGGCGAACCCGGACCCAGAAATCACCTATCAAGATGCTATTGATGCGCGTGAGGATATTATCATGGCTACCGGTCGTTCAGATAACCCAAACCAAGTGAATAACGTGCTCGGCTTTCCGTTCATTTTCCGTGGAGCCTTGGACGTACGCTCATCGAAAATTAATGAGGAGATGAAGTTGGCCGCTGTTCGTGCTATCGCGGACTTGGCGAAAGAGCCCGTGCCGGAGATTGTAAACCTGGCTTACGCTGAAAGTAACCTTTCTTTTGGTACAACCTATATCATTCCGAAGCCATTTGATCCTCGTCTTATTACGACGGTTGCCCCAGCCGTGGCTAAAGCAGCCATGGACAGTGGCGTGGCGAAAGCTCCTATTCAGGATTGGGCTGCATACGAGCGAGAACTCAGCGACCGTCTTGGACGCGATGATAAATTTATTCGTTTGCTTAACGAAAACGCGCGTCGCGATCCGCAACGTATTGTCTTTACTGAAGGGGATCACTACCGCATTCTAAAGGCGGCGGAAATCTTAATTGCAAATGGCGTAGCAAAACCTATTCTCCTTGGGTCAATGTCGAAGATGGAGTCCATCATCGAGGAATACCAGCTAGAACTTGAGGGTGCAGAGTTTATTGATATCATCGCCAACTCTGAAGGACGTGAGAAATATGCGAATGATATGTACGCATTGCGCAAACGTGGTGGATGGACCTTGGCAGAATGTCGTTCGAAGATTAAGTCCCGCGAGTACTACGGTAATATGATGTTGCGTGAAGGTGCTGCCGATGCTTTGATTAGTGGTTTGACGGTGAAGTATCCTACGGCTTTGCGTCCTATTCTCCGAATTATTGGTATGGAAGAAGGCATTCGAAAGGCTTCTGGGATGTATACCTTATTGACCAAGCGTGGACCTATGTTCTTCGCGGATACTACCATCAACTTGGACCCAAGAGTTGAAGACCTCGTTCAGATGGTACTCAACGTGGCTGATACAGTAAAGCGCACGAACATCACTCCGAAAATTGCCCTGTTGAGCTACTCAAACTTTGGCTCAAGCAATGGTCCAGATGCACGTAAAATGGCTGAGGTAAGTAGAATCTTGCGTAAAGAACATCCTGAACTTATCGTGGATGGCGAAATGCAGGCGAACTTCGCTTTGGATAATGACCTTCTTGAAGAGAGCTTCCCGTTCTCGGATTTGGTGGGACATAAGGCGAACGTATTCATCTTCCCGAACCTTGCAGCAGGAAATATTGCTTACAAGATGCTTCAAAGTTTTGGTGCGGCAGAGGCTATTGGTCCGTTGCTCATTGGAACTAAACGCAGTGCACATGTATTGCAACTCGGTGCTTCGGTTCGTGAAATTGTGAACATGGCTACCTTGGCAGCAGTGGATGCGCGAACGCGTAAATCTTAAGTCTTAGCGGTACAGCAACGGTCTTGAAGGTGCAGCGTCGTTTTCTAACGGTGCGACCTGCAAGTTCAGTAGGTAAACCCCATCTTCAACCGAGGATGGGATATGTAGCAACTCAGATATGGTGCGGTATAAACTGGTTTCAGGTTGTGGGCCCCAAAAAGCGTGGTGACAAGCCAGAGCACCCCCATCTTCTTCTTGGTCGACACTTGGTTGGTCAATAAGCAAATGATCTACCCCTTGCTCCCTTAAAAACACACCTATTTCCGCCTCTAAGAATGGCCAGTCGGTGTTGCTGTAGTTGCGCGTTGGCGCTTGCGAGGCATCGAGTTCGGTTCTGATAATGACAGAGCGTACATTATGCGAATCGGAAGCCTTCCATACATGAAGAAAATCGGTCATTTGAACGACGCCGTCTTTTGGAAGAACAGTCAGTAATAGCGCTTTGGTAAAGTGGTCCTTGAAGTGCTTATGCACGCTGTGACGTTCCAAGAGGATGTGGCCCGCGGTTTCCGTATGGGTGCCGTGCGCATGTGGGTTGAACCCTACGTTGAAAAAGTTTACGCTATTTCCTGCGGCTACACTTCCGGTCCAATCCCCCAAACGAACAGGTTCAAAGGTTGGAGCGTCAATGTACCACGCTCGCGGCACATCGGCTACGGGCATGCTGAGGTCAGCGATAAGTTGTAGGTTCAATTCGTTCATTACGGTCTAAGATACGGTCTTCTTTAAAGAAATAAATTCGCGATGATGGCATCGCTTTCCATCCAGCGGTCTGGTGGTATGTGAAACCCTTGATCAGTTATACAAAGATTACCCAAGCGGGTTTGAGCCGAGATTGCTTTATCCAGTTCGTCACGCTGCGCTGTGGATAGCGGGTGGAGAAGATCGTCTTTCCACCGGAAGCCGGCAGCCGTACGCAAGCGGACCATGAGTCGTTCGTTCATTATATCCGTTGCGGTTAACTCTTCGGAAGTTGGTGCTGCCCCCTTCGTGTAAAGGGTGTTGTTTGAGATGTTCCAAAAGCGTTTCTCACCGTCGAAGCTATGTGCGCCTGGTCCAATTCCCAGGTAGGGCGATCCACTCCAATAATGGCTGTTGTGGCGGCTGTGCATCCCAGTTTGTGCGAAGTTCGAAAGTTCGTAATGCACGAATCCTTGGTTCGCGGCCCAGTGGCGTACCGCGGTGAATTGGTCAACCATGATTTCATCCGAAGGCAAAACGATGTCCCCTTTTTGCACTTTGGCATGAAGGGTTGTTTTTTCCTCGACCGTTAATGCATAGCAGCTGAGGTGCGGAGGTTTAAAGGTTGCTAGGGTGTCCAATTGTTGTTGCCAGCTCTCCACAGTGCTTCCGGGCATTCCGTACATTAAATCTACAGTGAAGTTGGTGAAGGCACTTTCATTGATCCATTGCAAGCATTGTAGTGAATGGGCTGCATTGTGTGCGCGGTTCATCACTTTCAATTCGTTGTCATTGAAGCTTTGGAGGCCAATGCTGAGTCGGTTGATGCCCATAGCAAACCATTGATTGAGGCGTGCGGGGGTAATGTCGTCCGGGTTGGCCTCTAAAGTAATTTCCACATTTTCATGCCACTGGAATAGGGTAGTGGCTTCTTGTATTAATCCCTCAAGGACTGTGGGCGCAAGAATGCTTGGGGTGCCGCCACCAAAATATAAACTCTTCATTTTTTTAGCTCCCCACGTAGGGGCTGCTTGGCGAAGTTCATTGAGCATGGCCGTGATGACATTTTCCTCAGTACTACGCACGGTTGAAAAATGGAAATCACAATAATGGCAGGCCTGCTTGCAGAAAGGAATGTGGATGTATAAGGAGGCGTCCTTCATTACACTAAAGGAAGGGAGATTCTAAAGGTCGTTCCGTTTTGGGGGCTGCTTTCGACCAAGGTTACTTTGCCGCCGTGGTATTCCTCAATAATTCGTTTGGCCAAGCTAAGTCCAAGTCCCCATCCGCGGCTCTTCGTTGTAAAGCCTGGATGGAATATTTTTCGTTGGTCAGCAGTGGGAATGCCCTTGCCGTTGTCTTTGATCCAAATGTGAATTTGTCCGGTTTGCTCTTTTTTACTAATGGAGATTTCGCCTTCTCCTTCGAGCGCATCCGCCGCGTTTTTGATCATGTTTTCAAGCACCCAGCTGATGAGCTGGCCATTGTGCTTAGCTTGGGATCCGCCGTCAATTTGGGTGCTGAGGTGTATTTTTTTACCTAGTCTTGAGCTGAGGTAATCTGCGGTTTTTTCCACGGTTTGATTGATGTCGGAATCGGTCAATTCAGGCTGAGAGCCAATCTTGCTGAATCGGTCCGTAATATCCGTAAGACGGTCGATATCTTTTTCCATCTCTCCAAAAGCGATCTCCGCCGGGTATTGCTCTTTGAGGTAGGCGATCCAGCCCATGAGTGCGCTCAGTGGCGTGCCTATCTGGTGCGCCGTTTCTTTAGCCATCCCCGTCCAAACCTTGTTTTGCTCGCTCCGTCGGGCATTTGAAAAGGCCATATAGCTGATGAGCATGTAGATGCCGATAACCGCCAGTAATATCAAAGGGTAGAGTCGGAGTTTGGTTAGGAGGGTAGAGCCTTTGTAGTAGAGGTAGTTGGTCTGTCCGTCGGCGAATTGGTTTTCGAGTACTTGCCCGGAAGATTTGAACTCCTCAAGTTTGCGTTGGAGGTACTTCTCGGGATTGGTTTCAGGGACGTTCAAGTTTCGGTGAGCAATGATGGCCCCAGTGTTATCCGTAAGGATGACCGGAATGGTGGTGTTGTCTTGGATGATTTGCGTAAAAAAGCTGAGGTTGGTATCGTCTTCTGCAAAGAACACTTCTTCCACAGCCTGCGCCCACAACTTGATTTTTCTATCCTCTTCTTGACGCAATTCGCCAAGAAATGATTCGGTGTAGAATAGCGAGGCCAGACCAATGATGGTTCCAAAAGAGATGATGGCAATTTTCCACCAAATTTTACGTGTATATACATCGCTTTTCATGACTACTAAACTAGGGTTTCTTTGCTACATTTGTGACCATGTCAAACGCATTAGTCATCATACCTACGTATAACGAAATCGAGAACATCACGAAGATGTTGGATACCGTTATGCATCTTGAACGAGAATTTGATGTCTTAATTGTAGACGATGGTTCTCCCGACGGAACGGCGGAGGTGGTTCGCGATAAGATGAATGCTTTTCCAGGACGTATTCATTTGGAAGAACGCACTGGGAAACTTGGCCTTGGCACGGCATACATCCACGGCTTTAAGTGGGCCTTGGCACGTCACTACGAATATGTTTTCGAGATGGATTGTGATTTCTCCCACGACCCAAAGGATTTGTCAAGATTGCATGATGCGTGCAAGGATGGGGCGGATTTATCTATTGGATCGCGCTACGTCAAGGGAGTGAATGTGGTGAATTGGCCTATGAGCCGAGTACTGCTGAGCTACTTTGCCTCGGTATACGTGCGCTTCATCACCGGCATGCCTATCCAAGATTCAACAGCAGGTTTTAAATGCTACAAGCGTTCGACCTTGGAGAAAATAAATTTTGACAAGATTCACTTCGTAGGCTATGCCTTCCAGATCGAGATGAAGTTTAAGGTTTGGCAACGCAAGCTGAACATTGTCGAAGTTCCTGTCATTTTTACCGACCGAACCGAAGGCACCTCCAAAATGTCTAGCGGCATCATTAAAGAAGCCATTTTTGGGGTGATCAAACTAAAGCTTTGGAGCTTATTCCAAAAAAACTCATAACCCCCTACCATGTTGAAATCGTATCTAATCAAAAACGCCCGCATCGTAAATGAGGGCGAAATTTTCGAAGGCGACCTTCTCGTTGAAAACGCCCGCATCGCGAAGATTGATACTAGCATAGGACCAAAGAATGCAAACGTTAAAGTCATTGATGCTGAGGGCAAGTATTTGATCCCAGGTGTTATTGACGACCAAGTCCATTTTCGCGAGCCAGGATTAACGCATAAAGGCGATATCGCCAGTGAGAGTGCGGCAGCTGTGGCTGGTGGGATTACCTCCTACATGGAACAGCCCAATACGAAGCCCGCTGCCACGACCATTGAGGAGTTAGAGAAAAAGTATTCTCGTGCGGCCGAGGTAAGTTTGGCCAACTATAGCTTTAACATGGGCGCTACGAACGATAACTTGGAAGAGTTGAAGCGCGTATCTAAAACCGACGTAGCCGGGATTAAGATTTTCATGGGTTCCTCGACGGGGAACATGCTCGTGGATCAATGGAACACCTTGGAGGGTATTTTCCAATTGGACCATCAACTCATCACGCATTGCGAAGACGAAGCGACCATTAAAGCGAACCTTGAAGCAGCTATTGAGAAATATGGTGAGGATATACCTATGTCCATGCATCCTCAGATTCGCAGTGAAAAGGCTTGTTTATTGAGTTCAACCACCGCAGTAGATCTTGCTAAAAAATACAACAGCAGGTTGCACGTCTTCCATATCTCTACCGGTGTGGAGACGAAGCTGTTCAGCAATAAAAAGCCCTTAGCAGAGAAGCGCATTACTTCTGAGGTATGTGTGCACCACTTGTGGTTCGACGATAGCCAATACGAGAAAAAGGGCAGTCTGATTAAGTGGAATCCAGCGGTTAAAACTGCGGATGACCGCGACCAACTTTGGAAAGCATTGCTCGACGGCAGAATCGATGTTATCGCCACAGATCACGCGCCACATACGAAAGAAGAAAAGTCGAACACCTATTTAAACGCTCCTTCAGGAGGCCCATTGGTTCAGCACGCCCTTCCAGCCATGATGCAAAAAGTTCACGATGGCGTGATGGATATGCCGACACTGGTTGAAAAGATGTGTCACAATCCGGCTATTTTGTTCCGTGTAGAAGATCGCGGATTCCTTCGCGAAGGGTATCACGCAGACCTTGTACTTGTGGATCCAAACAGACCGTGGAGCGTGAATAAAGACAACATTCTCTACAAATGTGGATGGTCACCGTTTGAAGGAACCTTATTTAAAAGCCGAGTAACACATACGTTTGTTGGGGGGCACCTCGTTTATAAAGACGGACAGTTGGATCCTTCTGTGAAAGGGTCTAGATTGAAATTCAACCGATAAATGAAACGGAAGGTACTTGCAGGATTGATCTTTGTTGCACTCGGCATGTCGAGTTGTGGCAAGCCTGAAGTACCCGTCCCAGCCAATATCCTCTCGAAGAAGGTTATGATTCCTATCATGGTCGATGTACACATTGTTGAGGGTGCGCGCAATGGTGCACTGATCCTAGGCGATACCAACGGCATCGAAGATTACTACGCCAAGATTTACGAGAAGCATAAAATCACTGAAAAGCAATTCAAAGAGAGTTTTGCCTTTTACAGCGCGAACCCCAGTGTGTTCATTCCTATTTACGAAGCGGTTTTGGATTCGTTGAAGGTTCAAGGCGAACTATTGGGGCGCAAGGGTGTTGAACTTGATTATGACTAAAGCTCACTTTTTCGGCGCACTTTTCTTCCTTTTCGTAGGGGGCCAATTATCCGCTCAATCCCAAGGTCTGCAGTTAGTCGTTAAAGGTGCAGATCAATATCCAACCACATTAGCCTACGACATTTTGGATGCCGACGGCAATAGAATAGTGGCTGGTTTTGCTCCTCTCAACGACGCCAATACACCCGTTTGGGTACCCGTTGACTTGCCTCAAAATTTTGGTGTGGTCATCTATGAAGATGCGAACGGCAATGAGGAATTGGACATGGGGATTTTCGGCCAACCCACCGAGCTTTATGGCTTTAGCAACGGCGCATGGAAGTTTCTGGGTCGCCCCGAACACGAGGAACTCCTGCTGCAAAAAAAATCTGGGGTGATGCGCTTAGAGCTGCAGCTCAAAAGCGTCATGGACTATTGATGTTCCGCTAAGAATTCACTGACCATTTCTGAAAAAGGCTCGAAAGCTTCTGCATGCACCCAGTGTCCAGCGTTCGCAATGGTTTCAATCTCCGCCTGTGGGAAATGCTCATAAATTTTGTCGTGGTCGCTTGGCTCAATATACCCACTCATGCCACCGGCGATAAACAGTGTTGGGTTATCGTAATACCCAAACTCCAACGGTGTGCCCACTTCGTCCAAATGGGTTTCGATGGCATCGAGGTTGAACCGGAACGCAAACCTGTCTTTGGTAGCGCGGTAGAGGCTCTTCAAGAAAAACTGTCGAATCCCCGCATTACCCACTGTTTTGGCCAAATGTTCGTCTGCCTCACTTCGCTTCGTTACGGTTGTGAAATCAATAGAACGCATGGCGTCGATGTAACCTTGATGATGAATGGGGTATGCTTTGGGAGCGATATCCACGACGATCAGCGCCTTTACTCGAGTGGGTCGTGAGACGGCAAAATGCATGGCTGTTTTTCCGCCCATACTGTGCCCCAAAAGGTGTGCTGCCTCAAGATTGTGCTGGTCCATGTATGCTTCAAGGTCTGCAGCCATGGCTTCATAGTTGTGCTCGGATAGATGAGGCGAGCGCCCGTGGTTGCGCTGGTCGATGGCATGAACTTGCCAGCCTTGCTCCGCCCATATTTTTGCATGTGTCGCCCAATTATCCCCCATGCCAAAAAGACCATGAAGAATCAATAATGGCGCGCCTTCTCCGTAAATTTTTGAAAATAGCGTGCTTACTTCCATGCTGTAGGGTTCAAGCAGTTTCTGTATTGCTGAATGGTATTATGAAGACCCAGGTACAAAGCATCTGCAATCAGGGCATGACCAATGCTCACTTCATCAAGGTAACCGTAGAGTTCCTTTCCAAAGTAGCTCAGGTTTTCTAAACTCAGGTCATGACCGGCATTGACTCCAAGGCCTATGGATTTCGCAAATTTTGCACTCTCAATAAACGGTGCCACCGCGGCGGCAGGGTCCTTTTTATACCCGACAGCGTAGGATTCAGTATATAGCTCGATGCGGTCCGTGCCTATGGCCTTGGCCTCAGCGATGAGCTCTTGATCCGTTTCAATAAAAATAGAGGTACGTATTCCCGCAGCCTTGAAGGTTTGAATAATTGGTCGTAAAAACTCCCCGTGTGCAACCGTGTCCCACCCCGCATTTGAGGTAAGCACCCCTGGCGGATCCGGAACGAGGGTAACTTGAGCCGGCTTATTAGCCAAAACAAGCGCGATGAATTCCTCGTTCGGATAACCCTCGATATTAAATTCAGTCTTTACAGCCGGGGCCAATTCCGCCACATCGCTGTAGCGAATATGACGTTGGTCTGGGCGCGGGTGAACGGTTATTCCTTCGGCACCGAATCGTTCACAATCTAATGCGACGTTCAATACGTTCGGGACATCTCCGCCTCGTGCGTTACGTAGGGTGGCAACTTTGTTAATGTTGACACTAAGTTTTGTGTGATTGTTCATGGGTGCAAAACTAACGAAAAGGCCTATGTTTGTGTAAGAATGCTAGAAGAAACCGTACATACTGAACCCATATCACCGCTGCGTCCTACGGACCTTGTGGTGGAGGCTTTGGACCAAATGGAGGAATGGAAATTATCCCATTTACCAATGGTCGATGCTTCGGGTAAGTATATGGGTCTCATCAGTGAGGATGTTTTATTCGAATCCGAGGATGATAACGCACCTATTCAAACAGTGTTCAATCCAGCCTTTGCTCCATCCGTTTTGCCTAACGCCCACGCTTTTGTGCTCATGGACGTTTGTACACGTGATCGCATCACGTTAATCCCTATCGTGGACCACGAAGGGTTCTACAAGGGCGCACATATGCTGACGGATGTTTTGGAGTTTTTCCGCTCTACTCCGGCCTTGAGCCAACCAGGTGCCATACTAGTTATGCGCGCAGAAACAGCCCAATACAGCATGGCAGAAATGGCCGCTGTGGTGGAGCAAAATGACGCAAAGGTTTTAGCCAGCTGGTTGACTCATTCCAGCGCTGCCAATGAGGTAGAGATTACGCTGAAAATCAACGTAGAACACTCCGGACCTATTGTCCAATCCCTACAGCGCTACGGCTACGAAATTGGCGGTATCTTTGGCGATAGAAACTTTGATTCAGATTATCGTGAACGCTACGACCATCTGATGAATTATTTGAAGTACTAATGAGAATTGCACTGTACGGTAGAGCCCCAAAGCCAGCAAACTTGCCCTATGTGGAGGTCGTCTTGGAAAAATTGGTGGAAGAAGGCGTAACATTCTCAGTTTTTCATACCCTTCGTCCTGCTTGTGAAGAGATCTGTGCGGAAGAGTTTAAAGACGTTTCCTTTAGCACCTTTTCAAACGAGGAGGAACTGGGCCAATTCGATCCTCATTTCCTCGTTTCCCTCGGGGGCGATGGAACCATACTCGAAGCCACGGTGCTGATCCAAAGTAAGGACATTCCTATTTTGGGAATCAACATGGGCCGATTAGGCTTCCTCGCGAACGTCGCAAAAAACAATATTGTGACCTCGCTTGATGCCTTATTCACGGGCCGTTTCCAGCTTGACTTTCGCTCATTACTACAGGTGCGTTCTTCTTCCACGCATGTGATGAAGCCAAACTTCGCTTTGAACGAAATCACCATTGCCCGAAAGGAAACCACCAGCATGATCACTGTGCATACATACCTCAATGGTGCTTATCTGAACAGTTACTGGGCAGATGGCCTGATCATCAGCACACCGACCGGGTCCACCGGCTACAGTTTGAGTTGTGGCGGTCCCATCATCATGCCGAACAGTGAAAACTTTGTTCTTACGCCCATCGCGCCACACAATTTAACCATGCGTCCTTTCGTTATTTCCGACAATAACACCTTGCGCCTTCGTGTGGAAAGCCGCGAAAACGAATTTTTAACTTCATTGGATAGCCGTATGCACAGCTTCGATACAGAGACGGAGCTGTTCGTACAGAAGGCAGATTTCCGCATCGCTTTGGTGCAAACAGAAATGCAAGATTTCCCGTCCACGCTGCGCAACAAGCTCAGTTGGGGATTGGACCACAGAAACTAAATGACCTTACGTACCCTACTTTTTTCTGCCCTTATGGGACTTTCCTTTTGTGGTAAGGCCCAATTCCTTGAGCTCGGTCTCGGCGGCTCCGGAACCCTATTTCACGGAGATGTGGGTGCCGTTGGCATGGCTGCCGAAGGTGCCTATGGGTTTTTGCCCAATCAACCTGCCGGGCAAATCACCTTGCGTCGCCAATACAACTGGCATTGGTCTACAAGGCTAAACTTCTCCATGGGGTACCTCAGTGGCGTTGATGCCTGGGCAAAGGACGATTTCAAACAAGACCGCGACATTTCATTCAGAACAGAGATTTCGGAATTGTCCTACATGACAGAGTTCAACTATTGGCCTTACGGTACGGGAACGAAACACCCACAGTCCTTCTACTTATTTGCCGGTATAGGACTAACTCAATACAATCCCCAGGGCTTGTATGAAGATACTTGGTACGATCTACGCCCCTTGGGCACGGAGGGTCAACAAACCGAACTCAAAGACCAGCTGTTCTATGGGAACACAACACTCACCGTGCCTTTTGGCTTTGGTTATCGTCAAAGTTTAGCCCGAGATTGGAGCATGACTGCGGAAGTTGGCTGGCGCTCTTACGGGTCCGATTACCTCGATGATACCAGTGGGGATTACGTCGATGCCCTTGCATTGGCCGATGAACGCGGTGAACTTGCAGCCTATTTTTCAAACCCAGGTCTAGTGCCCTACCAAAGTGGACTAGCTCGAGGTAATGCTCAATCCAAGGATTGGTCTATTTTTGCGGGCGTAACCATTTTTTATAACCTAAGTCCTCGAGATGAGCGCTGCAGTGGATTCTAAAATATTCAGAGATAACCGCATCAAAGCCGGGTTAGACCCGGACCATGTTCCGCAACACATTGCGGTCATCATGGACGGCAATGGTCGCTGGGCAAAGCAACAAGGGTTTCTAACCCGCGTGCGTGGTCACGAGGTTGGGGTAGAGGCCTTGCGCAAAATCACCACTGCCTGTGCAGAGCTTGGCCTCGGGTATTTGACGGTCTATGCTTTCTCCACAGAGAATTGGAACCGACCAAAAGCTGAGGTCGATGCATTGATGAACATCTTGATGACGGCCCTCGAAAAAGAGTTGCCGACATTGATGGACAATAACGTGCGTTTGGCAGCCATTGGAAACGTGGCTTCATTGCCTGAAAAAGCAAATAAAAAGTTAATGTCTGTCATTGCTACCACATCCAAAAATGATGGGTTAACTTTGACACTTGCTTTGAGTTACGGCTCACAGGATGAGATGGTTCAGGCAGTGCGTAAAATCGCTGCAAAAGTGGCTACAGGCGACTTAAAACCCGAAGAAATTTCGGAAGACCACATAGAAAATTCGTTGTTTACTGCGGGTATGCCGCATCCGGATCTGATGATCAGAACGAGTGGAGAACAGCGCATTAGCAACTATTTGCTTTGGCAGTTAGCCTATGCAGAGTTGTATTTCACTCCCATCCTTTGGCCGGACTTCGATGCACAGGGTTTGTACGATGCAATCGCAGCGTTCCAAAACAGAGAGCGCCGCTACGGACAAACCTCCGAACAACTAACGGAAAAATAGAGCATGAAGCGTACCCTTTGGGCCCTTTTATTGGTAGTAGCTACTTTGACCACACGCGGTCAGATTGTGACTACAGGAGATTTTAACCTTCTCCCTGGTGTTGATTATGAAGTTGCAGGTATGACTGTCAGCGGCACCAAAGATTTGGACCCAAATGTGGTCATCATGTTAACCAACATTCGCGTTGGAGATAAAATTCAATTCCCAGACCCTGCCATCTCTGAAGCCATACGCACGCTTTGGAAGCAACAGCTTTTTGAGGACATCACCTTCCGTGTGGTAAACAAGGCAGGGAATAAAGTCTATCTCGACATTTACCTCAAGGAACTACCTAAGATGAGTAAATACTACATCGTAGGGGTGAAAAAATCTTGGAAGGACGACCTACGTGAAGAGCTTGGACTACGTGCAGGAAAGGTGGTGAACGAC
>Ga0181576_10002577_pt1 | contig 13495 bp, 11 predicted proteins | sample 101ome_22_FD_132464 | JGI IMG/M metagenome (GOLD analysis project Ga0181576, IMG submission 132464) | Coastal salt marsh microbial communities from the Groves Creek Marsh, Skidaway Island, Georgia - 101412BT metaG (megahit assembly) | ecosystem: Environmental > Aquatic > Marine > Intertidal...
CAAGCTCACCCCATTCAACATCTTCTAAAAATTGAATAATAGCAGAGATTGCCACAGAACTTCTCCAAACAAGAGGTGTATCACTTCTTGGTGTTGTCATAGCAACACTCATAATTTTAATACCAAAATTTTCAACAGGGATAATTTTATTAGTATCATCATTCCAACGCATTTTTTCTAAATCTGTTTGGGTTAAACGTGGTACATTTGGACCATAAATATCAGCATCTAATAAACCAACCTTATACCCTTTTTGAGCTAAACCAACTGCTAAATTTACAGATACAGTTGATTTTCCAACTCCACCTTTACCACTAGTAACTGCAATTACATTTTTAGCATAAGGCGCTCTATTATTTGGATTTGCAGTATTCCCAAAATTTATCTCTTTTTTCTCTTGTTGAAATTTTTGAATATCAATACGTTCAAAAAAATCACCATATTGTTTTGTTATTTGATTTTGAAGAATCTCAAATGTATCATCATTTGTAGTAGATATTACAATTTTAGCTCTATTATCTGATACAAGTACCTCTTTTATCAATTTTAATTCACCCAAAGTTCTAGTTAAATTTGGATAAGTTATATTTTCTAACTCTTTTAAAAGTTTCTCTTTATTCATAAGGATTACCTCTTAGCTCTCTTTTTAGTAATAAATCTGTAGATTTTAATTTTTGTACTGTTTGCATCAATTTTGCTGCAGTGTTTGGATAGTTTTGAATCAACTCTTTGTATGAATTAATTCTTTCATTAATCAAAGTAGATATAGCATATAAAACCTCATTAATCTTATTATGTTTACTAGCATCTGATAGAAGTTGTTTTATTAATACTTCACGATTTTTAAACCCTAATTCAATATCAAAACGTTTTGCAATTTTAACAATTTCACTAGGTGCTAAATATATTCCTGAATAAAATGTATTTAAAAAATGTTTCTCTAAAACAGCATATTGACTAACTTCATTTTTTTCATGTTTTGGTTTAAGTTTCATTAACTCTCTTTTCTATCTTTGTGAATTTTGGCTGCTTTTGCTACATCTGGGTCTAAATCATCACATAGTTTATCTAAAATATCTTCACTAATATTTTCATTTTCAGCTAATCTTAAACGAACCATTTTATCATTATCTGAAACTAAAATTTTTAGTATTTTTTTTGGAGTATTTGGATTACCAGAGAGTCCATCTCTTACAATCTTTTCATCTGTAAAAAAATCCTCTAAAATTTGTGATGGAGTATTTGGATTTGTAGCAACTAAGGCTCTTACAAGATTTATTTTATCTTTTGCTAATAGTTCTAAAATCTCAACTGGAGTGTGTGGATTTTTTGCCACAGCCCAACGAGAACCCATGTCATCTTCAGTTGCAATCTCTTTTAGTAGCTCAATTATTGTTTGTGAATACTCTAAGTCTCTATCATACACAGATGTTCTTAAACTTAAATTCATTGCTACTTGACCAACAACATCTTTAACCCCTTTAAATCCATAATAGATTGTTTTAACATCTTCTATTGGAACAGTTTTATCCTCTAAAAATTCAATCACTGATTGTTGATCTTGATTATTAATAGCTATTTTAATAGTTTCTTTATTCAATACTTATCCTTAATTTTGATTGCGTGATAGTATCAAAACAAATTTTAAGCTAGACTAAATTTATATTTTATTTAAATTCAAAAATTTAGATATAAAGCTTAATTAAAATGTTTCAATTTGTAATTATCATAAAATTTTATAAACAAAATAACTAATTTTAAGAGTAATTAAGTAAGAGATACTTATAATGAGGGCGTTGATTTCGCTAATTTTTTTATAGATTTGGGGAGATTTAAAAAGTTAAAAATATTTTAAGGAGTAGTAATGAACAAATGGCTTAAATCGTTAGCCCTTCTTGCTACACTCGCTTTTACGCCTGTTATGGCTGAAGTGGAGTTTGAAAAGAAAGATGTTTTGATTTCTGCAGAAGAAGCTATCAAGCTTATTGGTAAACCAGGTGTCATGTTCGTTAGTGGTGACAGTGAAGATGTGTATAAGTTAGGACATATTAAAGGTTCTGTATCTATGTACGCACACCATTTACACCATTCAGACATTATGGGGAACATGCATTGTGACCCATTCTTTAGATGTGTTGATGATGCTGAACATTACATTGGTTCAAAAGGAATCGATAATAATACAATGGTTATTGCATATGATGACTATAAAGGTCCAAATGCAACAGGTGTTTATGCTTTTTTTAAAAGTTATGGACATAATAATGTAAAAATTTTAAATGGTGGTCGTAATGCAATTATGCAATTAGATCCAAGTCAAGCAAAATATGTTGAATTAAAAGATTTATATAAAAAACATAGAAAAATTGCTAAAAAAGCAACAAAAAAGCTTAAAAAAGCTAAACAAGGCAAAATCACTTTAACAGCTGAAGAGGTTGCTGAGTTAAAAAATATTGTAAAAGATAATAAAAAGAAATCAAAAACTTATAAAAAAGAGTATAAGGCATTTGAAGATAACTTACTTGTTGTCAAAGGTGAAGAGGAAGTTGAAGCAAAAACTTATCATATTGATACAGCTCACTTAGATACAACACGTATTGCACCTAAAGATGAAGTTGCACATGCATCTTTTGATATTGTTAAAAATGGTAAAGATAGTAATTATGTAATCATTGATACTCGTGGTATGGCTGAGATTATTGGTGAGCGTAAAATGGATAATGTTGCACGTGGTGGGCATGTTCCAGGAGCTACTTTTATTGAATGGAAACATGTAAGTGATGGTGAAAATAAATTATCTTTTAGAGATCCAGCTAAATTGAAAGCACTTTTTGAAAGATATGGTGTGACAAAAGATAAAAAAATTTATGCTTATTGTCATGTAGGAACTGGTAGAAGTTCAGAGATTATTACAGCTCTTGAGATGTTAGGTTACCCAAATGCAAAAATTTATACAGGTAGTTGGGATCAATGGGGTAATGATATGAATTTACCTATTAAAAGATAAGGAATATTAGAGTATGACAAAAAATATGACTAATCAAAAAAGAAGAAATTTTTTAAAAGTTTCTGGTATGACAGCTGCTATGGTTGCATCTCAAGGTGCTTTGTTTGCTAAAACTGAAGTGCAATCTTTTGAAAATGGTAAAGATGGATATACAAACACTAGTTATACAGAAAAAATGTATAGAAATGAGTTTGGTTTTACTTATGGTAAAAAAGAGGAGCATGGTTTTGCTTACCACTGTGTAAACTGTCAAGGTAACTGTGCATGGGAAGTTTGGTCAAATAATGGTGTTATTACACGTGAAAACCAAAGTGCAAGATACCCATCAATTAATGCAAAAATCCCAGATTTTAATCCACGTGGATGTAACAAAGGTGTTCAACACTCTCAAGTTATGTACGAAAAAGATAGAATTCTTTACCCAATGAAACGTGTTGGTGAACGTGGTGAGGGTAAATGGAAACGTATTAGTTGGGATGAAGCAGGTGAAGAGATTGCTTCAAAAATTTTTGAAGTATTAACAGATCCAGAACGTGGTCCAGATAAACTTTCAGTTCATGCAGGTACAGGTCTTTTAACAGAGGGTCGTCGTGGTTCAGTATTGCGTTTTTCTACTCAACTTGGTGCTAATCGTATCTATCCATCATCATACTTAGGTGATATGTTCTCAGGAGCAGCTGTTGCTTATGGTGAGGGTAACCTTGGTTGTACATATGATTTTATGTATAATGTTGATACTGCAGTATTCTGGGGTGGTAATCCATCTGTTTCACGTATTCCTGATGCTCACTTTGTATGGGAAGGTAAATACAATGGTGCTAAAGTTATTGTAATTACTCCTGAATTTAATGGAACTGCAAAATCAGCTGATTTATGGATTCCAATTAAGCCAGGAAGTGATAATATTTTAGCTATGAGTGTTATTCATGAAATCTTAAATGGTAAAATGTATAAGCCTCAATTTATGAAAACATTAACAGACCTTCCTTTCTTAGTACGTTTAGATAATCAAAAAATGTTAAGAAGAAGTGATGTTGAACATCCTGCATCAGACTCAGATCACCATAAATTTGAAGAGCAATTCTATTCAATGAATGCTAAAACTAGTCAAATTGCATTGATGCCAGGTAGTGAGGGTAGTGATGAGCATACACTTCGTTTAAAAGAGTTTGGAATTGAGCCAGAGCTTGAGGGTGAATGGGAAGTTGAAATTTTAGATGGACATCATCATAAAAAAGTAAAAGTAACAACTGTATTTGAGATGTTGAAAAAATCTGCATCTAAATTTAGTCCTGAAGCTACTAAAGATATTACAGGTGTGCATCCAGACACAGTAAGAACTCTTGCAAAAGATATTGCACTACCAAAAGTTGTTGAAATAACAACAGGTTTCTCACTAAATAAATATTTTAATGGTATTTTGTCAATCTGGAATATCGCATCAATTATGGGTCTAACTGGTCGTATGGGACCATATGGTGGACTTAATACAGAAAATGAATTTCAATTATCAGGTCTTGGTGCATTATCAGGATTTAGTGGTAAATATGCACCACGTTTTGGTTCTGGTTTTGTTGGTGAATTTGTTTATGGTGATGGAATGGAAACATTCAAAAAATATTTTAGTGATGAAGATGTTCGTCGTGCTCAAAATGGTATGAGTAAAGATGAGTATATTCAAGCTATTGAAGCACTTTTAGCTGATGGTAAAAATGGTGGTAAAAACAATACTAGTAAAACTGGTAATGTTGTTAAACCTTGGTGGGAGCCAGATACTCATCTAGTTGTTGCGGATAGTAGATTTAGAAGAAATAAAGGTACAGAGTATCGTGAAGCATTCTTTAAAAAATCAAAATACTTTGCGTATGTTGATTATAGAATGAGTGAAACAGCTGTTTATGCAGATCTATTACTTCCAGCAAAAGCTCACTACGAAGTGTATGACTTAAGAACAAGTCCTGGTTATCACAGATTTACAAACTTAGCTCAACCAGTTGCTAACCTAAAACCAATTGGTGAAGCAAAAGATGAGTGGACAATGTTTGCATTCTTAGCTAAAAAACTTGAAGAGTATGCAAATCGTCCAGAAAATATTGGTAAAGCAAAAGTTAAAGATAGTAAAAAATATGCAAAACCTGGATATCACGATTTAACTATATTCCATAAAGAATATACAAATACAGATGAAGAATCAGAGGGTGCAGGTGAGCCATACTTAGGTACTGATAAAATGGCACTTCAAGCAGCATTAGATAAATGTGCGCAATATGAGCCATGGACAATGGAAAAAATGTATAATGCAGGTGGATTCTTACAAATTAATGAGAAAGCTGCACAAACATCTCCATTATATCCAGATAAACCATATAACTCTAATGAGGATCACCTATATAAATATAAACCACTTCATACAATGAGTGGAAGACAAACTTTTTATGTTGATCATGATATTTGGATTAAAATGGGTGCAGCTGCTAATACTGGTATGGAAGGTATCCGTCCACAAAGTAGTAAATATCCATTTACAATGATGACGCCACATGCTCGTTGGTCGATTCACTCAAATTATAAAGCAAGTAGAACGTTACAACGTTTACAAAGAGGTGTACCTTATATTCAAGTAAATAAAATTATTGCTGATAAAAAAGGTATTAAAGATGGCGATACAATCCGTGTGTATAACACAATTGGAGAGTTCTATGCTATGGCTAAACTAACATCTTCTTGTCCACCAGATAGTATGGTAATGGAGCATGGTTGGGAACCTTATATGTATAAATTCAATAAGGGTCACAATGAAGTTGTACCAACAGCACTTAATATGTTAGAAATGGCTGATGGTTGGGGTCACCTTAAATTTGGTGGTCTATGGGATGGTAACCAATATGCATACGATGGTGCCGTAAATTTTGAAAAAGCAAACGTATAAGGAGTCTGAATGTCTAAAAGACAATTATCAATGGTAATGGACCTAAATAAGTGTATAGGATGTCAAACTTGTACCGTTGCATGTAAGACACAATGGACTAATAGAAATGGTCGTGAATATATGTATTGGAATAATGTTGAAACTTATCCAGGTACAGGATATCCAAAAAATTGGATGGAATTAGGGGGTGGATTTGATGAAGCTGGTGATCTACAACCAGGTGTTATCCCTAATTTAGAAGCTGATTATGGTGTGCCTTGGGATTACAACTATGACAACTTAGCAGCTGGTGAGATTATGACACCAAATGTTGAACCAACATGGGGACCAAACTGGGATGAAGATGCAGGTGCTGGAGTATTTCCACAAGATAACTATTTCTTCTATTTACCAAGAATTTGTAACCACTGTACAAATCCAGGATGTTTAAGTGCATGTCCAAGAGATGCAATTTTTAAACGTGATGAAGATGGTGTTGTTTTAGTTGATTTAGATAGATGTCAAGGTTACCGTTATTGTATAGCTGGTTGTCCTTACAAAAAAATCTATTTTAACCCAAAAATCTCTAAATCTGAGAAATGTATTTTATGTTTCCCACGTATTGAACAAGGTCTTCCACCAGCGTGTGCTCAACAATGTGTTGGTCGTATCCGTTTTGTTGGTTTCTTAGATGATGAAGAGTCTCAAGTTCATAAACTTGTACATAAACATAAAGTTGCACTAGGATTAAGACCAGATTATGGTACACAACCAAATGTTTATTATATCCCACCAACCGAAGCACCACCAAAGTTTGATGCAGAAGGAAGAATTATAGAGGGAAGTAATCGTGTACCAGTTGAAGAGTTAGAAAAACTTTTTGGTCCATCTGTGCATGATGCAATTAAAACATTAAAAGCAGCTATGAAAGAGCGTAAAGAAACAGGTAAGAGTGAGTTAATGGATCTACTTATTTCATATCAACACTCTGAAATGTTTAGATTAGATAACAATTACTATCATGAAGTTGCTAAAGAGAAAGGTGAACACCTTTTAGCGCCAGTAGATGAGCGTTATGTTAAAGGTAAATACACCTCAAAATTAACACATTTCAAGGCGGCACACTAATGAACACTCTAGTAAAATCAATTACAGCAATTTCTGCTGTAACGGCATCATTAATGGCAAGCAATGTTGAAGCTGTTAAAGTATCAGATGATGTTACAAAATTAAATCCAAAATCAGCAATTTGGAGTAATGCTAAATTTGCAGATGTTATGTTGTATCCTCAAACTACAATGAAGATGAACGATAAAAAAGCAAATGCTAAAAATGCTAATAACAAAGCAAAAAAAGCACAAGTAGCAGCAGTTTATGATAGTAAAAATATTACATTAATGGTTAAATGGCCAGATGCAACTATCAATAAGCAAGAGGGTTTTAATTCAAAATCGTATGATATGACTAAAACTGATACTTATGGTGATGGTTTTGCAGTTCAATTTGCTTCACACTTTGAAGATGCTACTAAACTTCCATATGTTGGTATGGGAAGTGATGGAAGAGAGGTTGTTGTTTATCTTCAAAAATATGTTGGACGTATTTTTGAGCCAAACGGTAATGGCGATGTAGAGATGCAAGTCAATCGTAAACAAACAAACTACTTTAATGATCAGTTAGTAGCTTATGATGAGAGAGTAAATCAATTAGGACATAAAGATTATCAAAGAGCATTTGTATCAGCTGGTGTTCGCTCAATGACAGAGATTAAAGACCAAACTGCTGAATATAATATGAGATTAATGTATGGAACTGATGGTTGGATTGGTACAATAACTCGTCCACTTACAGATGCATATACTGATTTAAATAAGGGTGCTTTTCCTATGGTGATTGCTGCATGGGATGGATCTAAAATGAATCGTGATGGTTTAAAATCTCTTTCTAGCTGGTTTTCAGTTGATTTAGAAGAATCTGGAAACGAATCACTTGTAAGCGAATTAAACTCATCACCAAAAGGTGATATAGCTAATGGTAAGCAAGTAGCAGCAGATAATTGTGCTGCTTGTCATCAATTTCCAGAAAACGATTTCGCACCATATACTATGGCACCAGGTATGTTTAATATTGGTGGCTACGCAACAACTGGATACCTTAAAGAATCAATTATTGATCCAAATGCTGTTGTAGTTCCAGGGTATAATAGAAACGCTCATAGAAATACACCATGGTACGAACTTGATAATGGTAAACGAATTTCTACTATGCCAGCATTTGATTGGCTAGATGAGCAAAGTATGACAGATTTAATAGCTTATCTTAAAACTTTAAAAGCAGGAGAATAAGTATGAAAAGCTTAAAAGTATTAACTGCTTCATTATTGTTAGCTTCAAGTCTTATTGCTATGCAAGATGGAATGGATGCTAGCTCTCATAAAGAAGCAGTAACTGCTCCAAAAGCAGATTTAACAAATTTACCACTTTGTGAAGATGGAAAAACTCCATTAACAAGTGGTTTTCAAAAAGTTGGATTTTTAACAACAAAAGATTGTGCTGAGAAAGGTACTTTTACAAGTTGTAATTTAGAATCTTTTGTATGTGGTACTGAGGGATGTTTTAAAGAAACAGAAGCTGGTGTTATTACAACTGATGAGATGGTTTTATTTGTACATGATGAGGGTAAATATTATAAAATTGATCCATCAAATATGCCACGTTCACAGTTTGATGCAGGTGTAAGCCGTAATCTTGTAACAATTGGTGGAGAATATGACTCTGTTGGTAATACTATTATTGCAAAAGAGTTTAAAGCACCACCACCACCAAAAAAATCTTTCTTTAAGGGTTGTTTATAACAACTTTTTTGAGTCAAGTTAAAACTTGACTCAATTTCTATCTACAACATCTAATTTATTTGCAAGTCCAGCTATAGTTATATCTTTATTTTCACTAATAACCTGAGTTAAATAAATAGATTTTCAATTGCTAGAAGTGAAAAAATAGAATTAAAATCTATATTTAATAAAGCTACGTACAATTTTATCACCACTATCTAAACCGCTATAATTTAAAGAGCCTGATAAATCTTTTGTGAAATCGTATGATACAGAAGCATCTAATTCTGATTTATCACTTTTTTGTTTAAGATAAGATATATCAAATAATATATCTTTAAAGTTATATTCTATCCCAAACATATAAGCTGTATTATCTGTATAATCTGCAATTGATTGGTAAGTTAGAGTTGTAAAAAATGGACTTTTTCCATACCCTTGCATAACTCCATTTCCAGAAACACTATTAAAAGCTGATTTGATTTTATAAATATTGTTATGATAATCAACATAAAATCCAAAAATACTCCCATCAGCACCATTAGTATCCCTAAAATTTTTATCACTTTGAGTTGATTGTTGAAATCCTAATGTAAAGTTTCTTAAATCTACAATAGCATCAAAATATAAAAGCTCTGCATATCTATCCATAAGATAATACCAAAGTTGCATTTTCGTATTTACAACACCATTAAATAAAACTCCAAAAACTGTTCCTGTACCTGATGATTGATTACTATCTACTACTAAACTGTTAAAGTTATCAATTTGTGTTGCATTTAAACCTGCATGTTTATCAATATATGCTATTGCAATTGTTGTATTTCTAATATCTTTATTTACTAATAAAGCTCCATTGTATAGATTTGGAATCATACCAATATCATTTTGGTTCATATAAGGTGTATTGATTATTTGTCGTCCATATTTAAAAATAGTTCGTTTTGCTTGATATTTTAAAAAAGCTTCACCAATTAAAATAAAATCAGTTCCATTGGTATCACTAAAAGGTGTTCTCTCATAATAATCGTTACTTCCTATATTAAACATATAGTAACCCCTAACTGCTAAGGATAAACCATTTATAGGATTAGTAGCAACACCAATATTTATTAAAGCACCAATTGATTCTAAAGTAGAGGTGTTATTTGCTTCAGTATCTATATTTAAATAACCTAGTCTAATTTTAGCATCATAATTAACATATTCACTCCCCCAAAATCCATATAAACTTAAATTTAAAAACAGAATAACAGCAATAGCTTTTTTCATTAAAAATCCTCCAACTCTTTTAATAATTCACTTTTTGATTTATGAGTTTTACTTTTTAGATACTCTTTCTCATTTTCTAATTCATTGTAAACATCTTCACTATCATCTTTTTCAATAGCTTTATGAGATTTTTTTAGTTGAGATTTTTCTTCCATATTATTTTTATTTTTAAGTGATTCTTCTGGTGTGTTAATTGGTTCTACTATACCACTTAAAGAGTCTTTTGTTTCTTTGTCTAATTCTAAAAATGAGTCAATCTCATCAAACATACCCTTAACTTTATCACCATAATGTTCATGAAAAGCGTTATCATGATTTAAAGAGATCATACCACCAGATTTTAACTCAATTGTTTTTTTCTCTCCAGCATAACTATAAACACTATTTCCTTTGAATTTTTCAAACTCTTTTTGCATATCTTTTTTATATTTTTTCCACTCGGCTTCGTGTTTTTTAATGTACAATTTAAATTCATCTTTAAGTGATGTTACATCAATAATACCTTTTCTTAAACATATATTCTCATCTGTTTCATTGTTTTCAACAATAAAATTTGTACCTCTTATTCCCATGGTCGCAGTTCTTGTTTTAACTAAAAATTTACGTTTTAAAGATTTTGTTAAAGCTTTTGTTGGGTTTATATTGTAAAAAGTTGTCCCTTTTTTTTGAATCACTATATCGTTGGCTTCTAAGACAAGTTTACAATCTCTATTTAAAGCAATAATACTTTTACCAAATTGTATAATAGCTTTACTATTTCTATCACTAAAAATAGTATCACCAATATATACTTTATCATTTTTCTTTAATAATAACTCAGTACCATTTGGCTTAGTTAGCTTTACACTTCCTTTTAATTTTAAAATAATACCAAATTCATCCGTAGCATTTAATAATATAGCTATTGATAATAAAATAAATAATTTCATAATACACCTCCATACTCTTTAAAACTCAGGTTATTACATTGTATCAAAGTTTTAACCTGAGTTCGATAAAATATTTTACAAATACACCCTATTTAATAACATATTATATGACTAATTTAAATAATTTTTTTCTTACAAATCTTCTAAATCTATTTGATTATAAATATTTTCTAAAGATTCTATTGTATCTTTATCTAATTGTAAGAATTGATCTATCTGCTCAAACAGATATTCAATCTCAGCATCATAATTTTCATAAAAAGCATTATCATTATTTAAAGATACCATTCCACCAGATTTTAACTCAATTGTTTTTTTATCTCCAGCATAACTATACATAGAATCATTTTTTAGTTTTTGAAACTCTTCTTGTATATATTCTTTATATTCATTAAATAGTTCCTCATGTTGTTTAATATAGAGTTTAAATTCATCTTTAAGCAATGTTATATCAATAGTACCTTTTCTTAAATATATATTCTCATCTGTTTCATTATTTTCAACAATAAAATTTGTACCTCTTATTCCCATAGTTGCAGTTTTTGTTTTAACTAAAAATTTACGTTTTAATGATTGTGCTAAAATTTGTGTTGGGTCTATATTGTAAAAAGTTGAACCTTTTTTTTGAATAACTACATCATTGGCTTCTAATATAAGTTTACAATCTCTATTTAAAGCAATAATACTTTTTCCAAATTGTATAATCGCTTTACTTTTTTTATTACTCAAAATAGTATCACCAACATATACTTTATCATTTTTATTTAATAATAACTCTGTACCATCTGGCTTAGTAAGCTTCACATTACCCTTTAATTTTACTATACTCCCAAATTCATCCGTAGCATTTAATAATATAGCTATTGATAATAATATAAATAATTTCATAATAATCCTCATTTCTTGAGTAAAATTGTGTTAACTTAATACTATTGCTTTCTTAAGCAACTCAGCGTTGTAACCTCAATTTATAAATTGTATCAAAGTTTCAGTTAAATTATCATACAATTAGCACTTATTTTTAGATCCTTAAGGTTTTTTAATGAAACGTAAAAAGATATACAATCCAGACACTAATGAAAATGTTAGAGATAGAAAAATTTTTGGTGGTGATCCAACAGGAATTTTTGAACTTAATAATATTAAATTTCAATGGGCATATAACTTATGGGAGATGATGTTAAATAATACATGGTTCCCAAAAGAGGTTGATATGACTATAGATGCTAGAGATTATAAGGGTTTAACAGATGATGAAAAATCAAGTTATGATAAAGCTTTATCACAACTTATTTTTATGGATTCTTTACAAACTAATAATATTATTGACAATGTAAATCCATACATCACATCTCCAGAGATTAATCTAATTTTAGTACGTCAAAGTTTTGAAGAGGCTTTGCATTCTCAAAGTTATGCTGTTATGGTTGATTCTATCTCTAAAAACTCTGAAGAGATTTATGATTTATGGCGACAAGATATGATGCTAAAACATAAAAATGATGCAATTGCAAGTGTATATGAGAAATTAGCACAAGAACCAACAGAGCGTAATTTTGTAAAAGCATTATTTGCAAATCAAGTTTTAGAGGGTATATATTTTTATAGTGGTTTTGCTTATATATATACATTAGCTAGATCTGGGAAAATGCTAGGTTCAGCACAAATGATTAGATTTATTCAACGTGATGAAGTTACACATCTATTAATTTATCAAAATATGATTAACTCTTTAAAAAAAGATAGAGCAGATATTTTTGACAAAGAGTTTGAAGATGAGATATACAATATGTATAAACAAGCAGTTGAATTAGAAACTAATTGGGGTAAATATATCACAAATGGTCAAATTCTAGGACTAACTGATAATTTAATCGAGCAGTATATTCAATATTTAGCAGATGAACGCTTACGTGCTGTTGGTATGGAAAAACTTTATAATGTATCCCATCCAATGAAATGGGTAGATGATTTCTCTAAATTTAATGATCAAAGAACAAACTTTTTTGAAGGTACAGTTACTAACTACTCAAAAGGTAGTCTAAATTTTGATGATTTTTAAAAATATAATACCCCAAGAAAAATAAACAACTTTTTTAACACCATTGATAATTCTTATATTAGGTATTCTAGTTAATAAAAAACTGGAAAGTGCAAAAGTTGTATTATCAAAAGAAAAGGATTGGCAAAATTGGTGGGCAGGAAAATTTCTAGCCAATTGCCACGAATACAATGAAAACATTACAAATATCGTTACTGGTCTATTCCAACTAAAACAGATTGAAGATGATAAGCTTCCCAATTGGGAGAACGAATTAAAAGAAAAGTTAAGTGATATTAAACAGAGTATAAGAAAATTACAATATTCAGATTGGGAATTTCAAAACTACATACAATTTGCACACAAGCACGGTCCTACTGTTTTAGAAAAAGGGAAAGAACTTTCTTCATTAACAGAAAATCTTATTTCTAAAAAACAAGGCAACTTAGAGAAGATAAGACGAATTCAATTTGAGTTCAACGATGCAGTTCGCCTTGCCCATGGA
>Ga0181576_10002580_pt1 | contig 13488 bp, 6 predicted proteins | sample 101ome_22_FD_132464 | JGI IMG/M metagenome (GOLD analysis project Ga0181576, IMG submission 132464) | Coastal salt marsh microbial communities from the Groves Creek Marsh, Skidaway Island, Georgia - 101412BT metaG (megahit assembly) | ecosystem: Environmental > Aquatic > Marine > Intertidal zone...
GCTAAGTCCGGCAACACGACGTAATAGTGGAGCCGATGCTGTGTTCAGCTCGACGCCGTCGCCGTTAACGCAGTCTTCGACTACCGCATCGAGGCTACTGGCCAGTCGCACCTGGTTAAGATCATGCTGATATTGGCCCACGCCAATCGATTTTGGCTCGATCTTGACCAGCTCAGCCAATGGATCCTGCAGCCGCCGGGCAATTGAAACGGCACCTCGTAAACTCACGTCAACGTCAGGAAATTCTCGAGCGGCAAGCTCTGACGCCGAGTAAACCGATGCGCCTGCCTCACTGACAACGACTTTGGTCAACCCAATGTCCTTGTGCGCTGCCATTAGTTCACCCACCAGTTTTTCGGTTTCTCGCGAGGCAGTGCCGTTCCCGATTGCCACTAATTCGACCGCGTGCTTCTTAGCCAACACTGCCAGAGCAGACAACGACTGACTCCACTGTTTTTGCGGCGCGTGCGGATAAATGGTCGCGCACTCGAGCAGCTTTCCGGTTCCGTCAACAACGACAACCTTGACGCCAGTACGTAACCCGGGATCCAAACCCATCGTCGCTCTGCGTCCGGCGGGTGCGGCCAACAGCAAATCGCGTAGATTGCTGGAAAACACGCCAATTGCCTCCAACTCTGCCGCCTCGCGAAGCTCAGCAAGCAGGTCGGTGACGACATGGAGCGACAACTTGACTCGCCAGGTCCAACGAACCACATCCATCAGCCAGCGATCGGCAGGACGATCCAACATTTGAATCCCGGTGTGCGACGCAATCATACCCTCACACGGATGCGGTAAGGCTGGATCCACATCCGGAAGATCAACACCGAGGAATAACACCCCTTCGTTACGACCGCGGAACATCGCGAGTGCGCGATGGGAAGGCACCTTCGCAAACGCCTCCGTATGCTCAAAGTAGTCTCGGAACTTTGCGCCCTCATTTTCCTTGCCGTCCGCAACTCTGGCGCTCAGAACGCCATCCTCGCGCAATCGCGTACGCAAGGTTTCGATCAGATCGGCGTCTTCCGAAAATCGCTCGGACAAAATATTGCGGGCACCATCGAGCACCGCTTTGACATCCGCGAACCCAGCCTCCTCGTTGATAAACGATTCGGCCTCGATCTCAGGCGTCAGAGAAGGATCTTCAAACAATCGGTCAGCCAAGGGCTCAATGCCCGCTTCCCGGGCTATCTGTCCTTTGGTGCGGCGCTTTGGTTTATACGGGAGGTACAAATCTTCCAAACGCGCTTTGGTGTCGGCCTGGCCGATGGCTGTAGCCAGGGTATCGGTCAGTTTGCCTTGTTCTTCAATGCTCTTGAGAATGGCCGCACGACGCTCCTCAAGCTCCCGAAGATACGAAAGTCGCTGCTCGAGGTTTCGCAACTGTGTGTCATCGAGTCCGCCGGTCGCTTCTTTGCGATAACGAGCGACGAACGGCACGGTTGCCCCCTCATCCAGCAGATTAACGGCAGCGCTAACCTGTTGCTCCCTGACGCCGAGTTCGTCGGCGATCTGACGCGAAATACTGCTCATGATTTTCCCGCTGATTGAACGATCGCGGATTATGCCGATAAGTCAGTACGAAGCAAATAAAAAAAGCCGCGGCATTGCCGCGGCCATTATCAAGAGACCTTGGAGGTTATCGACTAAAACTCTTCCCAGTCCTGATCATCGCCATCCTTGGATTGAATCTGCGGAGCAGGTCGAGATGCCGGTTTCGGTGCGGAGATTTTTGCTGCCGGGCGGGGCGATGATGGCCTGCTTGGCGCCGCAATCGCTGGCGCTGGTCGGCGATGCGTCACACCTCCATCACTAACCTGGAAGCGAGATACAGTTCCGTCAAGCTCCTGAGCGAGCGATTCCAGAGACTTCGCAGCAGCCGAGGATTGTTCAACCAGCGCTGCGTTCTGTTGGGTAACCTGATCCATCTGAGCAACCGCCTGATTGACCTGGGTAATGCCGTCGGACTGCTCTGAGCTGGCAGCGGCAATCTCTGCAATCATGGTGCTGACATTGGTCACCGACTGGGCAATTTCGGTCAAGCTATTACCGGTTCGGTTCACCAGCTCGGTACCCATTTCGACCTTTTCGACCGAGTCATTGATCAGCGATTTGATTTCCTTGGCCGCTGTCGCACTGCGCTGAGCAAGATTTCGAACCTCGCTGGCGACCACCGCAAAGCCTCGGCCCTGCTCCCCTGCTCGCGCGGCCTCGACCGCGGCGTTCAGCGCCAACAGGTTGGTCTGGAAGGCGATTTCATCAATCACACCGATGATGTCCGAGATGCGCTTGGATGAGTGGTTAATTTCAGCCATCGCAGATACTGTTCTTTCAGACACCTCACGCCCTTGGTTGGCTCGATTACGCGCCTCTTCCACCAAGGTGCTGGCCTGACGGGCATTGTCTGCGTTTTGTTGAACGGTACTCGTCATCTCGTCCATGCTGGCAGCGGTTTGCTCAAGGCTTGCCGCCTGTTGCTCGGTGCGCGAGGACAACTCGAGGTTACCGGCCGCAATCTCGCTGGAGGAGCGAATCACTTCCGATACGCCACCGCGGACATTGCTCACCAGATCTCCGAGATTTCGATTCATCTGACTCAAGGCTTTCATCAGACGTCCAACCTCATCGTTGGAGTTGGCCTGAATATCCTGCGTCAGATCACCATCGGCAATGCGAGCACACGTTTCAGCAGCATCGGCCAGAGGATTAACAAACAACACACGGGCGACCTTTTGCACGAACCACAGCGCTGCAAGCACGATCGGGATGATACCGGCGATACCCATCAACACCGTGTTGCGGATAAGTGCATCAGCATCGTCCAGCGGTCGAATGACCTCAAAGGCTCCGTGCATATCGCCAGGACGCTTGTTATCCATGCGGAACCCGGTGATATCCTTGCCATCGCTGCGACCCCAGATTTCCTGAGACGTCGCCGGATCGCCGTGGCATGACATGCAAACCTCATCAAACCGAACCGGACGGAAATATCGAATCGTATTCGCCGCGTCATCGATGATGACGTGTTCGTCCTCACTTGGATTTTTCTCAAAATACGCAAGCGCCTCGCGCTCTATCTCGTCAGGCTCGTTATCGGGGTTACGCGCACCCACGCGAGGGGTTCTGAACTCAAACCCACCATCTTTCGCCTTCGCCTTCGCAGACTCCCATGCCGACACGACAGGCACAGATGCCAACAGCATTGACATCTTCTGATCTTGGCTCAGATCGTCGCGAGCCATGGTTTCGACCATGTCCTCGGTCGAAAACAAACCAAGCTCCCATTTGGTCGCCATGTTCTGGCGCACAGATTCTGCCATGACAACGAGGTTGCGGGCTGCCCGGACTTCGGCATCCCGGATGACCTTCTGCTCGTTAGCGACGTAAAGGCCGAATAGAACGACAACAATCATCACGATGATGATCGTCACCCATGTTCTGAAGCCAAATTTGGAAAGGGACTGTTCCATTGCTGCGCTCTCCTTTTAGATTTTGCAGACTGTGGAACCGAGTCTAGGGACAATCGCGCGGTCTCGGTATCAGGTTCTCACTCGAGACCTGTAGGGAAACCTTGATTTCTTCAATCCAACGATGCAATTCCTTCACGAATTGCGAAACGCACCAGAGAAGCAATGTCATCAACACCCAATTTGGACATGAGCCTGCTGCGATAGGTATCAACAGTTTTAGGAGAAAGGTGCAGGAGCTCGCCGATCGAGTTACTTGTGTGGCCATTAACAACCAATTGAAGGACCTGGCGTTCACGATCAGACAATGAATCAATCACATTGGGACCGGTCTGTCGCAACGCAGCCTCACTGGCTTTGAAGAGCAGATCCGGCGGGTAGTGCCGCTCGCCGCGACTCACGGTTTTGACTGCTTCTATAATGGAGGCACCCGGCGATCCCTTGAGCACATACCCAAGCACGCCCAGTCGAATTGCCTCTGTCGCGTGCTGCAGATCCTCATGCATCGTGAAAACCAATACTTTTGGTGAAAACCCGCGTTGAATCAGGTCTCGCACCAAATCAAAGCCTGATCGCTCTCCCAACGACAAATCAAGCAATACCACCTCGGGCATATGCCGACGATAGGCCTCGATACCACTCTCCACTGTGCTGGCAACCCCGGCAACGTCAAATCCGGCCGCTTCGAGAACTGCCGTCAGCCCCTCGGCCAACAATGGATGGTCATCGACAATCAGTATTTTAAACACGGTGAGTTCGTTGTCCTTCTGTATCAAGTTCGCACATTCGGTCTGGCCCAAGGACCTCGGCGGTCGACTCGGATGCATTGCGTAGTGCGAAGTATATACCCGGTTGTCAAGATTTCCCTACACAGATTGCGATGAAGCCCGATTGCTGGACTCCGTCTCTATCCGCATTCTGGTTACTGAGAAATAAACCCAAAAGGTTCAGCAGAAATGACTGAGACACACTCAGCACAAGCAGCCACCAAGAAACCGGTCATTCTGGTGGTTGATGACACGCCTGAAAATCTGTCCGTGATCGGGGAGCTCTTGCAACCGGGTTACCGCGTTCGCGTGGCAAACTCCGGGTCCAGAGCATTGGCGATTGCCGGATCGGATCCGCGGCCTGACCTCATCCTGCTTGATGTCATGATGCCTGATCTTGATGGCTATCAGGTGCTTGAGCGCTTGCGCGAAGATGCCAAAACCAGGGAGATTCCGGTGATTTTTGTCACTGCTCTTGATGCCGTCGATGACGAGCGCAAAGGGTTGGAACTGGGCGCTGTCGACTATCTGACCAAGCCCGTCCGCCCAGCGATTATGCAGGCGCGGGTTCACGCCCAACTCGAACTCAAGCAAGCCCGCGACCGAATGCGTGATGAAAATGCTTGGCTGGAAGCGCAAGTCACCCAGCGCATGAACGAAAACCAACGGCTGCAGAACATCGCGTTAAAGGCGTTGACAACCCTCGCAGCGACCCGCGACAACGAAACCGGATCGCACATTCTGCGCACGCAAGCCTATGTCCGAATCCTGTGTGACGAGCTGCGCAAGCGCGGCATGCATCTGGATCGTCTGACAGACACCGGCATCCGGTTTATCACAATGGCCGCCCCGCTGCACGATATCGGCAAAGTAGGCATACCCGATCGAATTTTGCTTAAACCCGGGAAACTCGACGCCGAAGAGTGGACCATCATGAAGACACACGCAGCGCTGGGAGCTGACGCAATCCGAACTGCGATTGCCGAGGAAGTCGGTACGGACCAGCCTTTTGATTTTCTCGTTGCTGCTATCGAAATTGCCAATTTCCACCACGAAAAATGGGATGGGAGTGGGTATCCCGAAGGACTCAAAGGTGACAGCATCCCGCTGCCGGCCCGTCTTATGGCACTCGCTGACGTCTTCGATGCGTTAATATCTCGCCGCGTTTATAAAGAAGCATTTCCGCTCGAAGACGCAATCAAGATCATCACTGATGGGCGCGGACAGCACTTTGACCCGGATGTCGTCGATGCCTTTATTGCTAGACAAGACGAATTCCTCGACGTCGCAGCGAAGTACAGCGATCAAGAATGACACCGTCGATCCTGAAACCAGCGCTCTACGGGCTTTTAGGCATCCTGTTGGTGCTGGGAGTGGTGCGGGCGTTATTTCCTGACCATCCGAACCCGGTGCGGCTATCGACGCATGTCTGGCCTGGCTACGAGCTATTGAGCCTGGCGTTGGATGCTCGTTTGGCCGATCCCTCGGATTTCATTATTAGCCGGCAGGAAAATGCATTGGGCTCGATGAACGCAATACGCAGCGGCGATGTGGATGCCGCGACACTGACGCTCGACGAAGTTTTAAGTTTACGCGCTGAGGGGGTCGACTTGAGCGTGATTCATGTCATCAACGTTTCTCATGGCGCAGACGCGGTCGTGGCTCGCGAAGCATGGACGCCCGGAGAGGACTTGAGGGGGAAACGAATCGCAGTCGAAGACCAGCAGGTCGGAGGCCTGATGCTGGATTCTCTGCTCAGAGCGTCAAACCTGAGTCGCTCGGATGTGACAATTATCTCCGTGGATGATGTTACCATCCAACAGTGGAACGACAATATTGATGTTCTCATCACCTATGAGCCAATCGTCAGCGCGTTGGAACAGCGAGGCGCACACAAGATTTTTGACAGCGCCGAAATTCCGTTTGAAATAGTCGACGTCCTGGTAGCTTCAAAGGAAGCAATCGAGAGCAATCCAGACGGTTTGACGAAACTGGTTGAGGGGTATTTGGCAGGACGGGCGGCATGGATCAACAAGCCGATGGATTCTCAGTACCGGTTAGCAAAGCATCTGTCGCTGCACAGCGAACAAATCGCGCCTATTTTCGCAGGGCTGTTGTTACCAGAAGCCCGATATGTAGCGCAACTGCTGGGCGGATCGTCAAGCGACATGCAAGGCGTGTGCGAACTGCTGCGCAAACGACAAGAACTCCCGAAGGCGGTCTGCTCGGACGTGTTTACGGCAGACTTGTTGCCCTCGCTGACATTATGAAACGTCTCGCCGCGCTGCAGATTCTGGTGCTGAGCTTGATCGCGGTGCCCCAATATGCTGCGGCCAAATTTATAGTTGGCGTGGTCAGTCAGAGCGGAACCGCTGACGTCCAACGAGATTTACTCGACCCAATGCGAGCAGAGATAGAACGGGTCTTATCCGAGCGCACCGAGTTCCGACTGTACACGCCATCAACGCTGTTAAAAGCCGCATCGCATGGAGAGTTAAATGCGTACATCGGCGATCCGGGCCTCTATATAGTGCTGCGAGAGCGGTACGGCCTGCGTCCTCCGATAGCAAGCATTACACTGTCTAAAAACGGTCAAACGATCGACGGGATTGCCAGCGCATTCCTGACCGAGGCAAATAACACGCAGATCAATAGCCTTGAGGATCTCAAGGGGAAACGCATTGGCACCAGGAGTCTCCATCTGGTCGCCGGTTATCAAGCGGGCGCCATGGAACTGCAGAAACATGGCATTAACCCGAGCACGGATGTCGAGATCCTTGAGTACGACTTCGATGGACAGCAACTCATCACCGCGTTGCGGCGCAAAGAGATCGACGCCATTTTAAGTAATGCCGGCTTCCTGTCAGCGGCAATCGCCCGAGGTCTGGCAGCTGCAGAAGAACTTAAGATCATTAATGGCGATGCCGTTCCGGGTTTCCCTATTCCCGCATCCAGCTCAATTTACCCAGGCCCGGTAATCTCTACGTTTCCAAATGTCACGACTGACAAAATAAGCCGCCTTGCGGGCTTGCTGCTATCCATTCCGGCCGGAGACGCCCGCCTGACTGCTTTGGGCGTGCATGAGGTCACACTGCCGTGGGACTACACTCCAGTGGAGCAACTGGCCCGTGATCTAAATCTCCCGCCATTCGACCGATCGCCCGATGTCGGATTTATCGACCTTTATCGATCTCATGCGCTGGAGGTGAATATCGGCATAGCGATGGCCGTGATCCTGTTCAGCACGTTGGTGTGGATGTTGGTCCTCAATAGAGCGCTGAACGAGGCGCGTGACCAGCTGTTTCAGGAAGCGGATCGTGAAAAAACCAGGCGTCGACGCCTGCAAGTTATGCTTGATGCGCTGCCTGATGTCATTTGGGTTCAGGACAAAAGCGGCGCAATGATGCACGCGAATAAAGCCTTTCGATCGTTCTTTGGGCAATCGCCAGAAGCAATCGACCCATCACAGATCCGCGAACGTGGTTTAGACGCTCAGCAGTTGGCAACGCAAAGCGCTCACCGCATACGCCAGCGAGACGTGACGACCACACGCCCGGCAGATGACGTTCATGTTCACTTGAACGTCAAGCAAATCGCCATTCTCGATGAGCACGGATCACCCGAGTCTTATATCACCGTTGCAAGAGATATTACCGATCAGAAGAACCTGATTGACCGACTCGAAGAGGCACTCTTGCACCTCGATCGCACACAAGCCATCGCTGCGGTCGGCGGCTGGAAATGGGACGTATCGACGGATATCGTGCAATTGACTGCGGCAGCTGAGCATATTCTCGGACTTGAGGGCGCTCGCGAGATCACCTTACCGAGGCTAGAGCAGCACTATGATCCGGAAGTCTGGAAACCCGCCCGTCAAATCATTCTGAATGCGTTCAGACAAAAGACCGCATACGATGTGGAGTATCGCATTGAGGTCAACGGGGTAGAGCGTTGGGTAAGAATGCGCGCAGAACCCGTGCTTGATGCTGATGGCTCTGCTCTGGGTTTTGATGGTTCTGTTCAGGACGTCACTGAGCGACATCAGTACCAAACCGCGCTGATCGATGCACAACAATTCCTGAAAATGTCGCAGTCCATCTCCAAGGTAGGCGGCTGGCGGTTGAGCCCGAACTTCAGAAGACACCATGTCAGCGACCAGTTCTGTACGATTTTCGACGTACCGCCTGACTTCAGTGTAAGAGATATTGCTAAACGTCTCTCAGCGGCTGAAGGCGCTGCTCTGGCAGATGCGCTAACCAAAAGCGCACTCAGTGGAGAGGGCTTTAGACGCGAATTCAAGATCCTTACCGCAGATAACAACGAATTGCTGATCGATGTTCGCTGCGCCGGGGTGATCGACCTCGATGGGGAAAAATGGCTAACCGGAACGGTACAGGAGATAACCGAGCTACGCGAGGCGTCGCAAGAACTCGAGCGGTTGCGTTATGCGGTTGAGCAAAGCCCGCTTCCCATCGTCGTAACCGATACCAATTGGCAGATTAAATTTGTTAACACCGCTTTTGCTGAGCAATGCGACATGCTGCCAGATATGCTGGTCCAGGAGGGCAGCCTGCTGTTCAACACTTGTGCTCTATCCAGCACACTGGTGCCAGTCATCGAGTCGGGTCTTCAGATGAACCGCCACTGGCGCGGTGAGTATATGATTCGTCGCCCAAATTCGCCCGAAAGAATCGTCTCTACTCTGGTGCGTCCCGTTCTTAATCACGCGGGCAAAACAGAACAATACGTGTTTGTCCAGAATGACGTCACGGAGCAACGCAGAGCCGAACAGGAACTACGCGCTTACCGGGACGACCTTGAACATCTCGTCAACGAAAGGACTATCGAGCTTAAAGATGCGAAAGAGGCCGCTGAAAAAGCCGGCTTGGCGAAAAGCCGCTTCCTTGCGAACATGAGCCATGAGATCCGCACGCCGTTGAATGCAATCATCGGATTGAGTCATCTGCTGACCGGCGAAATTCTGGATCCGCATCTTAGTGACCGTGTCGATCGTATTATGGTCAGCGCACAGCACTTGCTGGCAATCCTGAACGACATTCTGGATCTCTCCCGGATCGATGCAGACGGACTCACACTCGATGACAACGCGTTTTATTTGAAGCCCTCATTCGAACACGTTAAATCGATGTTTGAGAATCGTGCCGAGGAGAAAGGCACCAAGATTGAGCTCGATCTGGATGAGCTTAGTGTGGCCACTCCGCTTATGGGTGACGAAACCCGGATCCGGCAGATCATCGTCAACTTCATGTCTAACGCGGTTAAATTTACCGACAATGGCCAAATAACCCTTCGTTCCAAAGCAGAATCAATAGATGCAGAAACGGTGCGACTGCGCATCGAAGTCCAAGACGACGGGATCGGAATGACGGGGGAGCAGGCAGCCCGGGTGTTTGAATCCTTTGAGCAGGCGGAAACGTCCACCTCAAGACGTTACGGCGGCACCGGTCTGGGACTCGCTATTTGCCGGAATCTCGCGCGCATAATGAACGGTGAAGTTGGCGTCGATTCAAAACAAGGACAAGGTAGCTGTTTCTGGTTTACCCTGAATCTGCAAATCGCAAGCCCGGGCCAAACTGAAGAAACCAACTACCCAAGTCACAGTGAAACGCTGGATAGTCGTCGCGGCCTGACCCGCGTTCTTATTGTTGAGGATAATCCGGCGAACCGACTGGTGTTGGAAGAACTGCTAAAACGCAGCAACCTCGAAACCGACAGCGTTGCAGACGGCATTGATGCAATTGCTGCTGTGCAGTCAAGGCACTACGACATCATCCTGATGGATATGCAAATGCCCAGAATGAACGGGCTCGATGCAACGCGAGCGATACGCGCAATGCCCGAGTATGAAGAGGTTCCGATTATCGGTGTCAGCGCAAATGCGTTCGTCGAAGATCGCGAAGCGTGCAAGCACGCCGGCATGAACGATTTCCTCGCCAAACCAGTGGAACCAAAACGCCTCTACGGCACGATAGCAAAGCACCTTGGTCACGAGCAGACACAACATCAGCATAAGGTCAGCGCCGAAACGCAACCAACGACCCAACCTGCCAACGAGTGGCTGGACATAAATGCAGGGCTACTAAGTCTGAACGGATTGGAGGATGCGTATCGACGGGTCCTTACCCGCTTTATCAGTGACGAATCCGACAGCGCGGAGCGCATTGAAAACGATATTCGTGAGAGCGATTACGAAACGCTTATTCGTTCTGTACATTCTCTCAAAGGTGTCGCACGAACAATTGGAGCGACTCGGTTGGAGCAATCTGCCACCGAGACAGAACGCGCTGCCAAAGAAATGGATCAGGAGTTACTCGAAGCACTTTCACTTGAGTTGAAGCGAGATCTCACCAAAACAATCGAGTACGCGCAGGATTACGTCAACCTGAAACACGAATCCAGTGTCGAAGAAGCTCAAATCCTGCTCAACAAACTCAAAGACTTGCTCGAGTTGGACGACCTGTCAGCTGCGCGGCAATGGAACCAGATGAAGGACCGCGTCAACGCGATATTGCCTGGCAAGACCATTGCGAGCATCGGGGACGCAATTGCACGATATGACTATGAGCATGCGTTTGCGCAGCTCAATGTCGCATTGAAGCATGACGCGACGGAGAAAAATTGATGACTGCCATGGCATGGGTTGACGAATTCAACACCGGGATAGAACTCGTTGACCAACAACATCAGTGGCTGGTCGACCAGCTCAACAGAGCCGCGCAATTGTTATCAGTTGAGCGCCGAAAAACGACAAATGATGATTTTGATGTCATCATCACCGACATGTTGAGTTATGCAAAAAAGCATTTTTGCGACGAGGAAGCGCTGATCACGGAGACGGGGCTCGATACCCGGCATATAGAAGCACGCCGCCAGATCCATGTCGACTTTGTTGAACGCATGGAGAAACTCGTCGCGAGCAAGGCCAGAGGCAAGAGAGCCGCTTTGCTCAACGAGTTCTCGTCATGGCTGGCCTTACATATTCTTGATGAAGACCAACGCATGGCTGCAGAGATTCGTGCGGTAAACCAAGGCATGAATGCCGCACAGGCATGGGACACTTGTAATGGTGAGCAAATCGGTCGGTTGCGTGACGCTAATAAAGCGCTTGCCAAATCAATGCTGACATCGTTCAACCTGATGCAGCGCGCTAATGTTGAATCGGACGCTTTGGCTCGCGAGCGTACACGCGACATCGAACGCATGGCCACCGAACTTGATCGGACTCACGGTAACAACGATGAACTCAAACGAAAGAAATCCTCTGCATTGGCAGCGCTGAGCCATGAAATGCTCACACCGCTGAACGCTATTCTGGGGTTTAGTCATCTTCTGTCTGAATCAGCAATGAGCGGGACAGATAGAGACTACATCAGTGGCATCGAAAAGGCTGGAGCAGAGCTGTATACATTGTTTTCCCAGATATTGATGTATGCTCGTTTGGAAGCGCGCGGGAACACATTTATCTCAAAGTCCTTTGATCCATCTGTGCTTGCATCGCTGATTGAGGATCGCATTGGCAAAACGGCTCGAGGCAAAAAGCTCACGTTGCACATCAAAAGCTCTGCGCCCGGTTGCAGCGTAATCGGTGATGCGGATCTGCTGTCAGATTCGATCGCAGCCATCTGCACCGACGTGGTCCGACATACAAACAGTGGCATGGTTTACCTTAGAGAGGAGCACATCGACGAAGGCGATCAACTGAGAATCAGTTTTTCAATTCGGTACACCCCTGAACGCACGCTGGTCGTCAACACGGCCTCGGGCAGTGACGCCATGTCGGTTATCGCCAATGGACTCGGGTTCAATGTTGGCTCATCGCAACTTGAAAGAATTGGCGCCCTTGTCGAAAGTGAGCGTAAAGCGAATGGACAGCAGGTCATACGAATCAACTTCTCGCTCGACAAGGCGAATTCCCCACCGGCGGCGGAATCCGAGCCCCTGAATATTGATGATGCCCTGAATACTCTGGTGACGTTATTGCAACAAGATGATCTTCAAGCAAAGCAATTGTTCCAGCAACATCGCGATGCGTTTAAGCTTGCCCTCGGGGAAGAGACCGCAGCCGCAATAGCAGTCTCACTGGATAAATTGGATCTTTCCGATGGGCTATCAACCCTCAACTCTGCGTTAGGAGGCGTTCATTAATTGGGCTCAAGGATGGGGTTGGAACAAGTGCTTGCCTTGGCAATGCCACTATTGATTGCATTGCTTGCGATCTCGTTGCAAGCGCGCCTGAGCAGTGACGATGAACACCAAAGGCTCACGGCAGAACTCAACCATCAAACCTCTGTTATCGATCAACAGCTGTCTCAGTTAAAAACGTCGGCCCGCGCTTTTGCCCAACACTCAGGGGTCGCCGCGGATCTTAAGCAGGCTAATGCAGGCGATCGCCCAGATTCCCAGTACATATCAACCTACCAGCTGATTGCCGATTCGCTGGGAGCCAGAAGAATTTCGTTATTGAACAACAAGTACGAAACTGTCTATGAGCTCGGTTCGAACGCGCAGGAACTGGAGCTCGCCTCCAACCTGAACCACGACTATGCGCTTGCCTCAGCTGCGCGGATTGCCACTCAATTGCGAGATGCCACGATCTCGGACTACGTTTCAAATCTGGATCAGTTTGTTTTTGTGGCCCCGGTGACCGAGGGTGCGGATATCCTCGGTTATGTTGGAATCGCGTTCGGCGCTGACCGGGTTCTGACCGAACTGTCCGTCGATCATTCCTTTGAGTTTATCGTTGAACAAAAAACTCTCGAGAACGACACAAGTGCGCGCATCCGTTCAAGCTCTAACGCGCATGTGTCCAACCAGTTTCTTGAATCGATTCGCAGCGGTGGCGAAGATCGGATACCTCAAAGTGCTGACGGCACAGAATGGATCATTGCGACTGCCTCAATTCCTGAGTCTCGTATAAACATCACCTTCCTAAAACCGACAGATGCGTTAAAAGACGATCAGCGAGAATTCTCTCTGACGCTGTTGGCGACAGCATCCATAGCGTCTGTGTTGCTCGTGTTGATTACGCGTCGTCGCAACGGGCATGACGAAACGACGCCGCTAATGCCGATATCGGCAGATGCCGCGCAGACCGAACCCGGGTTAGCATCAAGGAGTTCATTGGATGATAAGTCACAACAGCCCCCTGAGCCGTCGACGTCGATAGCGAATCATCTATCCCAAATACCCGTGTTGGCGAACATGCAAGATGGCTACTTGCGTTTGGACGGCAA
>Ga0181576_10002586_pt1 | contig 13478 bp, 9 predicted proteins | sample 101ome_22_FD_132464 | JGI IMG/M metagenome (GOLD analysis project Ga0181576, IMG submission 132464) | Coastal salt marsh microbial communities from the Groves Creek Marsh, Skidaway Island, Georgia - 101412BT metaG (megahit assembly) | ecosystem: Environmental > Aquatic > Marine > Intertidal zone...
ATCTCTGCAGTATATTTGCGCCCCGTTTGGCCCGTTCGTCCAGGGGTTAGGACGCCAGGTTTTCATCCTGGAAACAGGGGTTCGATTCCCCTACGGGCTACCAAGAGACAAACCCACATCCCCCACGGTGTGGGTTTTTTTATACCTGAAACCCCCGTATTCATTGGGGATTCGCTGGGGATAGTTGGGAAAAGGAGAAAAATGATAAGGTATGCACCCGCCAAGATCATCAAGGCGATGCCTAAATTTTCGATTGCTTTTGCCCAATTCGTGTGTCGCGTAATTTTCGACGCGGTTTGTTTTCTTGTTCCAACGTCACGAAATTCCGTCATCCAACAATGGATGAGGTTGACGGCGTCAATCATTTGAAAACGACCCACAAGACGACCCACATTAGGTTTTAAACCTCTGAAACCCGTAGTAACAACTGCTGCAAAAACGAGCGTTTTTTTCTGTTTTTGCTCTGATTTAAAATGAGAGTTAAGAGCGAGTGACGTCCCAATACGTCCTCACTTGAATCAAGAATCATTTGTTTTACGAGAAGTGTCAATTGCCAAATACGTTACGTAATTTGGACAAAAAATACAGCAATGAATTCTCGAATTTTCTGTTTCCTCGCTTTGAACGTATTGATTTCTTCAATCACAGAAGGCAAGTCGCAGGAAAGTGACTTCGATTGGTCCCTGTACGATTACGTGGTTCTATTGCCTTCCGATGATCAGTACTCTTTGACCTTTACTCAAAATGACGAAACTCTTCTGTCACAGAGGGTTTCAGACATTTTTGGGGTTGAGGCAATAATTAACGAAACTTTCGAAAAGGAGCGACAGACCAAATCTGATGGCACGCGTAAACCTGTACAATTATTGACTGTCAATGAAAAGGAATCTGATGCTTGGCTCAAAGCCAAAAATTCATCTGTTTGCTTTTTGATGACTGAGGTGACCATCGAACGAAGAGAATATGACGTCACAGAATTGATGTTTGACGTGTCCATGATTTGGAGATTTTTCGACATCCGAGAGAAGTACAGCCGCCCGCTGCGCACACTGACCGAAAGAGAAAGTATAAGGTTGGATTTGACTGATGGAGCCTTAGTCAATTTATCAGAGACCGTTGAAGAATTGGGGCAAGCCCTCAGAAATAAAGTTCGCCGGGAATGGTATTACGAAGATTACGACCCTTCTCTATCAAGGGTAATTTTCGGGGAGTTGTTCGGTAAAGGCTTTGATGAAATGTTCGCTGAAGCGAATTACATAGAACCGGCTAAAGAGCAAACAATTCTAGATATCTACGCTGAGGCAGAAATCACAGAAGCAGAGGTTCGCGCTGACTTATCAAATGGAGCGGACTCTCCGATAGAAGGCATCTGGAAAACGTACAAGCAAGGTACAGCCTCACGGTGTGGCACAGAAAGATTTGCCATCCTTGAAATCGACGACTTTCGCTGGAAAGCAGTCGTTCTTCCTGAGTTGGGTGGCGATTTGTCTGGAAGCGCCTGGAAAGCAGGAGACGTCCGTGCCATTTTCGAGTCAACCGCAGACCCTTATGTTTTTGCATGTGATTGGATTGAAACGAGATATGACAATGAATATCTAATTCGCAAGTATGGACCGGAAAAAGGTGTTCTGGAAACATTCGTCGCTGTAGATGAAGGTCAATTAGTCGTCCAGTATGAGGACATCAACGCTGAATGTGTTTACATCAAAATGTTTCCTACTGAACCTGTCAAACTTAACCCCGCTCCAACCAATGAAGGTGATGATACCCTCCTTGGCACGGGGAGCTGCGTTTTAATTGATTCTGAATGTCAGCTTTTTGCCACGAATGCGCACGTAGTTGAAGGAAGTAGCCGCTTAACGGTGAACTATTCCGGAAATTCCTTTGATGCAAAAGTGGTGGCAATCGATGAAGAAAATGATCTGTGTATTTTGCGCACCACTGACTTCAATCAATCGATAAAGCCTGCTGAAGTTTATAGTAGAGGTGTACTTGGACAAGATGTAACGGCAGTTGGATATCCGCTAGTGAGTGCCATGGGCGAGGATGTCAAATTGACCAAGGGAATCATCTCAGCATTGAGTTTTTTGAAGAACCCAACAATGTATCAGATTGATTGTCCAATCACAAATGGCAATAGTGGCGGTGGGCTTTTCAATACGCAGACTGGACAACTTCTCGGAATCACCTCTGCTGGATGGAGACCCGACGATAACACCGAAAATGTCAATGGAGCAGTAAAAAGTTTCATGATCCTCAACTTGCTTTCTACTATAAGCGACTGTCAAATGAGTGACTCGATTCAAGCTGCAGGTTCATTAGAAGAGGCTGTTCGAACTGTTGGAATTGTTCGAGCATATAGTCCTAAGTGAATTTTATTCCTAGCTACTGAGCTCTCGCTAAAAGTGGTGATGCTTAGCGTCAAAACAGTCGAGGCGGCAATTGGTCACGGACACAACGCGGGAAAGTTGGAAGCCTTCAATGCGCAGCCGAGTGCGGACACCTATTCCGAGGTGGTGAGCGGGTGTTTATCCTGCCACATGCGCGCCTGCCCGGGACCGATTGAACGCATCAACAAACGTCAATTGGAGACGCGCTGATGCATGACTCGATCGTGCACGTGAACAGGACGATACTAGCTTTTCATCCCCAGTAAAGCAACCCTACACCTAACCCCCGCGTTTTATGTATGAGATCCACCAAATCCCATGAAAAACTCACTCCTACTCACCCTTGTCTTGTTTTGGATGCAAATCCATGCGCAGGAATCGCTGTGTGATTACACGTACACCACAGGTTCCCAAGCGGAATTTGAAGTCGCCGCACCTACCACAGGCAATGGCTTGCCGGAAATGGTTCCCCTGTTCATGACGACTTCTGCCGACGACATCATGTTGGGCCAGGACAGTTGCTTTGGCATGCCCTGCACCCACACGGTGTTCAATTCGATTCTTGCGGATACGGTGACGACCTGCATCGATTATGCCTTAACGGATGCGGCATCGGGTGTCGTAGACACCTTGACATGTTGCTTTGATCAGGAATGGGATGCGTCGTCCCAATTTTGGGTTCGCGTGGAGGCTCCCTCGAACATTCAGGAGCTCGTTGGCATGCCCACTCGTGACGACAGAATCTTTGACCTGTTCGGACGAGAATTGCCTGAAGCTCCTTTCGGACAGGTCTACATTCAAAACAGAAAACTGCATTTCCGTTCAAATGAATAGCCCGTGCGAAGCGCTATTTGACCTTTACATTAGAACCCCTTACTTCAATTTGATGCCATGAAACGATTTATTCTCTTCGCCCTGCTCCCGATGCTTGGGACCGCTGGGCACCTGCAAGCCCAAATCACCTCAGTCGGGTGCGACTCCATGGCCTTGGTGGTCAACGTTGGATCCCAAGAGACCGCGTTGAATCTGTATCACCCGGGCGGCTACCTCACCTGGCCGCCAAGCGAAAATGTGATGGACTGGCTGTTTACCGATGAGGAGGGCAATGTGGTGCACGAAGAAACGTTGGTCGACAACAACTTTGTATCCTTCGATCACAATGTACCCATCACGGACACCTTGTTTGTTTCCGTGCTCCTCACCAATGATTCATCCATTTACTATGATGGAAATCCGGTGGCGTGCCTCATTGAAGACTACTTGACTTGGGAAGAAGAAGAAATTGTTCCTGGCACCTTTATTGGGTCTTGGACGCTTGGTGGAGCAGTTGGGACCTATGCTGGTCAGCCATCGAACATTGGAGTTGTTGCTTTGGGATTCGCTCCCATGACGCGGCAGCTGGTTTCCATCCTAGACATCACGGGTCGGGAGGTGAACCCAGAGCCGAATCAGCTGCTTTTCTTCATCTACGACGACGGGCACGTCGAGAAGCGGTACGTGGTGAATTGATGGGAGCAGGTGACGATTGGGCCGGGTAATTGAAGCCCGCTCTATCTTCGCCCCATGAATCGTATTGTCCTTGTTTTTTTGCTCGCGCTGCCCGTGGCGGCTTTGAGCCAAGTCATTCAGACCGATCGTCCCGATCAAACCGAAAGCTCCGCGGTGATTCCGACGGGTGCTTTTCAATGGGAATGTGGCTTTTCGAGTACGTGGGAGCCGGGTTACGGCGGCAACATCCGAAGCTTGGCCATGCCGAATTCGCTTTTCCGGGTGAGTTTGGCGGATTGGATCGAGCTGCGTGTGGTGCATCAGCTCAATCGGGTGAACCGACACGAATTTGGCTTTGACGAGATGGTGGCCGAAGGCACAAGCGATGTGCAACTCGGGGCGAAGATTCAATTGTTCCAACGCGACGGCGCGCGCACCGAAGTAGCATACCTCGGGCATGTGGTAGCACCGACAGGGGATGAGATTTTGACCGGATACGATTGGGGCATGGTCAACAAATTGTGCGTGAGTCACGATGTGGGTCCCAACTGGGCGCTGGGCTACAATTTGGGAGTGGATTTGCAGGATGGCAGTGCCATTGCGACTTACGCTTTGGCCATCGGGAAATCAATCAATGACCAACTCGGTCTTTATTTTGAACCGTACGGATCTTATGACATGAGCCGTGATACGCATTGGGCCAGTTTTGATGCCGGCTTCACGTTTCTGTCCAGCGACACCTGGCAGTGGGACTTGAGCTATGGCACGGGGTTGAACCACCGCATGAATTACACGGCAGTAGGATTCAGTTGGCTCGTCTTGCCCAAGCGTTAGGTCTTTCACCCCTGGGCGTGAGCAGGTATCCCCTTGTTTGACGCACCTTTGAGGAATGAAAAAGCTGACCCTCACCCTGCATACGCTCGCCCTCGTTGCCACGTGCTGCATCCATACGGCCGCCTCTTCGCAGGTCACGAACTCTGTCGATTGCGAACTACATGGGCTCGTGTGCAACATCTGCTCACAGCCGGACTACATCAACATATACCATCCTGGGCCTTATCTGACCTGGCCTCCTGCGACAAATGTCCTAGAATGGGAGTTCACCGATTCCCAGGGCAACGTGGTGCATGACACAACGCTGGTCGATGAAGCCACGGTGGCCTTTAGTTTCGACCTGCCCCTATCGGACACCCTGTTCGTTTCCGTGCTTCACACCAACGACTCGGTCTTTCACAACGGCAGTGAATACCCATGGGCTTGCCTCGTTGAAGATTTCCTCACTTGGGAAATCTATACGTACCCCAACGGAACGGAATACGGTTCCTGGACGCTGGGAGGCGGCTCAGGTGTGGACGTTTCCGAACCCGCTTCCTCCATTGATGAGGATCAGATCGACCCAATGGTTTTTTGCCCTGAGATTTTTGCGCCGGTTTGCGGATGCAACGGGGTGACTTATTCAAACGAATGCGAGGCCACCTACCTCGGGGGAGTCACATCGTGGGAAGACGGGCCGTGCATAGTCGTGGAATATGGAGGCTGCACGTATCCGCAAGCCTGCAATTACGATCCGGGTGCTGCATTCGAAGACGGTTCGTGCACGTTCCCGCCGGAAGCTTGCGCGTGGCCGAGTGTATGGGCAGCGGGTTGTACATATACGGACGCTGAGAATTACGATGAAAACGCCGTGGTGGACGATGGTTCGTGCACCTGGGGTCCGTGTTCGGTTTGCGTGGGTGACCTCAATGGGGACAATGTTGTGGCCGTCACGGATGTTCTCCTCCTTTTGAGTGCGTTCGGAACTTCATGTCCCTGATTCGTGCAACTCATTCCTTTGCCTCCGCGACCTATGAATGAAATTCACCAAATCCCACCCATGAAAAACATCCTCACCCTCCTCTTTCTGACGTTTACCGTTGCGGTGTCAGCCCAAGATTCAGAACACATTTTCGTGTTGCACTATACCGTAGTAGGGGCTGCAGAGGACGATACCTTATTCGTGGATGTTGAAGCCACCGAGGTGGAATTCCCGTTGGGGGCAGATGCATATGCCACTTGGTTTGTTGGTGATTCAGGCTTCGTTGTTTTGCCCATGGCGGGCCCCAATTACCCCGTGGAACCTGTTGTAACAGTGACCATTGCAGATTGCAATGTGCCGGATGCCACGGTGACGACCATCGCTCAACTCGACACGTCGATAAACCAGGCCAATAGTTACTGGTACAATGCATACGTGGACATGGTTCCTTGTGAGGGCAACGTTTCGCTCGTTGACGTTCCCAGTCCGATCATTGAAATGCCCCGGGTTTATCCCAACCCTTCCACGGGAGGCGCGGTTCAAGTGGAGTGGAAAGGGCCGTCTCTTGGGCTAGTTGAGCTTTACGTTTACGACATGATTGGAAACGAGGTGCAGCGCCAAGTCATCAATCGCCCGTCGGCTGATGCGGCCTTTCTAATCCAACATCACCTTGCACCGGGCCTTTACATCATTCAGCTGTCGCAGGGCGACGTCACGCGGAGTGCACGCTGGGTGGTTCGCTGAGCGTCACCGCATGAATCTTCATGCCGGCCAATTTACTGGAACACGCGCACGTAGTCTACTGCCATGTACTGTGGGAACTCGGTGGTCTCGTCCGGGTAGCCTGGCCACTGTCCACCGACAGCGATGTTCAAAATGAAGAAGAATGGGTTGTCGAAGGGATAGTTCTGGGCACCGCTTACCGAATTGTCAACGCTAAAAAATTCCACATCGTCGAGGTACCACGTAATGCCGTCCTCGTTCCAATCGATTGAGAAGACGTGGAATTCGTCCGAAAATGTCTGTCCAAACGGAATGCCTGTGCCCTGACCGGTAAATTGATGCTGGGTGTAGTCATTGCCATAGTGCACTGTGCCGTGCACGTAGTTGGGTGCAGAGCCGATGAGTTCCATGATGTCGATTTCACCACAAGCGGGCCAGCCAGCCGATGGGAAATTGGCACCCAACATCCAGATGGCTGGCCAAATACCTTGGCCTTTTGGTAGAACCGCTCGAACATCGATGCGGCCGTATTGGAATTCCTGTAAGTCGATGGACTTCATCCGGGCCGATGTGTACATGGGACCTTCGTCTTTTGCCACGATGAGCAAGTTGCCCTCGTGCACGTAGGAGTTATCGCTGTTGCTCGTGTACAGTTGCAATTCTTGATTTCCCCATCCGTGCGCTCCGAGGTCATACGTCCAATTGTTCAGATCGATGGCATCTCCGTCAAACTCATCTGACCACACCAAGCTCTTACCGGCGTAACTATCAGCGGATACGTATCCCGCTGTGGTAACCTGAATGGCCGTGTCGTCGTTGCGGATGGTGCCGATGGCTTGCTGGATGCCATCGAGGAACAGCCCATTTTGTGACTCGACCAAAACGACGCGGAACTGCTCGTCCTCTTCTGTGTACTCGTCAATGATGATTTCGACCGAAATGGTGGCAGACGTCTCGCCCGGGGCGAACGTGATGGTGCCCGATGCTGGGACGTAGTCTTCCCCTTCCGTTGCGGTCAGTGGGCGTGTTTCGTAGATAATCGTCACCGCACGGTCGGTACTTCGGTCCAGCACCAAGGGAAACTCGAAGGTTGAATTTTCTGGGGATTCCAGCGCGCTCACGTCAATGGGGAAATACACGTTAGGCACTACGCTTGGGGCGTCGTCCTTGCCGCATTGGATGCATACAATAGTGACGAAAAGAAGTGCGAGTGTAGAAAATTTGGGCATGAGTTCGAGGGCGTTTTAAAACAAGGAATTACCACACTTTGAAGACACTCGGACATGGCAAAAGGTTGTATTTTTCACACGCTTAAATTTAGTGAACTTAATCACATGGACATGAGGTGTGTATTGGTTGTTTTGCTTGTTTTTCTTTGCCTCGGGCCTGTCAGTGGCCAGCATTTTTTGAGTGTTGATGGCCAAAACATTGTGAACGAGGCTGGTGAGCCCGTGTTGCTGCGGGGAATGGGGTTGGGCGGTTGGATGGTGCAAGAGGGCTACATGATGCAAACTAGCGGGTTTGCTGGCCCTCAATATGAGATCCGCGCAATGATCGAAGACCTCATCGGGGTCGAAAACACCGACGCTTGGTACGACGCTTGGTTGCACAATCACGTCCAGAAGTCGGACATCGATTCGCTGAAAGCGTGGGGATTCAATTCGGTGCGGCTGCCCATGCACTATAACCTCTGGACACTTCCCATCGAGGATGAGCCAGTAGCCGGCGAAAATACCTGGCTCGATACCGGATTTGAACTGACCGATAGCCTGGTGGCTTGGTGTGCGGCCAATGAGATGTATGTCATCTTGGATCTTCATGCCGCCCCTGGCGGTCAGGGCTATGCGCAGGAGATTTCGGACTACAATCCGGCGAAGCCATCGCTCTGGGAGAGCCTTGATAACAAGAACAAAATGGTGGCGCTTTGGAAGCGCATCGCTGAGCATTACGTGGGCGAGCAATGGGTCGCTGGGTATGACTTGCTCAACGAACCCAACTGGAACCTTCCGAACGGATCAGCATTGCGCAGCTTGTACCAGCAGTGCACGGACAGCATCCGAACTGTTGACCCGGACCACATCATTTTCATCGAGGGCAACTGGTTTGCCAATGACTTCACGGGTTTGACGCCGCCATGGGATGACCAGTTGGTGTACTCACCACATAAATACTGGAGCAAGAACGAGCCCGTGGATATGCAGTTCGTGACGTCGCTGCGTGACGAACACAACGTGCCGATTTATGTAGGCGAGAGCGGCGAGAACGGGAATGCATGGTTCAGGGACGCCATCCACTTGCTCGAAGACTTGAACATGGGCTGGGCCTGGTGGCCGCTGAAGAAAATTGAGAGCATTTCCTGCCCCATGTCCATCGTGAAGACCGAAGGTTACCAAGACCTCCTGGACTACTGGAACGGCAGTGCACTTCAGCCTTCGGTGGAAGTGGCCACGGCTTCCTTGATGGAGTTAGCTGAGGGCCTGAAGACGGAGAATTGCGTCATCCAAACCAACGTTCCTGATGCCATGTTCCGGCAGGTTGCTACAGACGAGACGAAGCCCTTCCATGGAACCCCGCATCCGGTGCCCGGCTTGGTGTACGCGACAGATTTTGATTTGGGCCGCCAAGGCTATGCCTACAACGATGAGCAGGTGGCTACGTTCCATGTGACGACCGGAGAGTTCACGGCGTGGAACAACGGTTGGCAGTACCGCAACGACGGCGTGGACATTGAATTTTCTTCTGACCAATTGAATTCCAATGGCTACAACGTCGGGTGGATTTCCATGGACGAGTGGATGGACTACACAGTCGACGTAGCGACCTCCGGTCTGTACGATATCAGTGTGCGGGTGGCGGCGGACGGCTCGAACGGGATTTTTCACTTGAATGTAGACGGGGTTCAGGTCACCTCATCCATCAACGTCCAGACAACGGGAGGCACGAGCAATTGGTCCACGCTTACCATCGAGGACGTGTTGCTAATGGAGGGTGTGCAGAAGGTGCGTTTCCATGCCGACCAATCCGGATTCAATGTGGGTAGCTTCGACTTTGCGTTTACCGGTATCCCGGCCGATGAGGTCGACATGGCTTACTTGACAGCGCGTACGCTGAATGCCAACCAGATTGCCCTGACGCTGAACAAGCCGATCAGCCAGCCACTTGATGCCCAGTTGTCGGACTTCCAGATTTTCGACAACGGTCAGCCGCTGGCCTTCAATGCCCTCGCCATGAGCACTGAGAATGATCAGACAATTGTGTTTGACATGGACGACATGCTCTTCGCGACCCAAGACCTGACCATCTCGTATTCTGGTTCAGGGGTAGCGGCCACCGACGGTAGCGCTCTGGTCAACTTCACCCAAGAACCTGTCGATAATACCTTGGATTTCGTTTACCCGATTCCCGGCTGGATTGAGGTGGAGAATTTCGTGGAGGCCGAAGGCGTTGAAATTGAATCCACCACGGATGTGGGGGGAGGCCTCAATGTCGGGTACCTTGACCCGGGGGACTACATGATTTACGACGTGAATGTTTTGTACAGCGGGGATTACGACGTGTCGTTCCGCACGGCGTCACAAAGCGCTGGCGGGGTAGAGGTGGTGCTGTTGCACCCCAGTGGCATCAACACGTTTGTGTGCGAAGCCGAATTCCCTTCCACTGGGGGGTGGCAGACCTGGCAGACCACTACGGAGACGGTGACGCTGAATGCTTCTGGAGAGTACAAGCTGCGCGTGCTCGTCACTGCTGCGCCCTTCAACTTGAACTGGATTGAGTTCAAGTACCTCGGCGATATCGATGATGATGCAGCCTTTGAATTTCCCTTCCAGTCCGTGATCGCCTATCCCAACCCAACGGTGGATGAAGCGAACATCGCTTTCGGTTTGTTCTTCCGCCAGGACTTGACCTTGAGTGTTTACGACAACCGCGGACGTCCGGTTTACGGGAAGGTTTTCCGCGACGTCTCCACCATTCAAGAACGCATCGATGTCAGCGATTGGGCTGCCGGCCTCTACAACGTGTTCATACTGCGCGAAGATGAAACGGTGGATGTGGGTCGATTCATCAAGATTCCAGAATAACCACCGCTCGCTGATCAATAAACATGAAAAAAGGGAACCGGCGCCATGCCGATTCCCTTTTATTTTGGAGACTCGCGAGGATTTATTCAGAAATCAATCGCATCGTCCAGTAAGCCTCTCCAGGATTTTCACCGTAATCAATGGTCACTGTCAAGCGTTCGACGCCGTCGTTGTTGCTGTACTCGTAGACCTCGTAGGTGATGGTCGATACCGGAGTACCGGTGCCTTCATTTGCCAATTCGCCTCCATTGTAGGCTTTGTTGAATCCGATGAAAGCTCCGAGGCCGTTGACTGTGATCTCAGTGTCCGAAGCAGTAAAGGCGTGCGTACCTGAGCCGAAGACATCGAACGGCGCCATCAGCGATTCGTCCGTAAGGCATTCGTTGTTGCCGCCCATGTAGCTTTCAGCCCAAACGTCGCCTTGTGTCTCGTAGACGAAGGTGCCGTCATCGTAGAAGATGAATTCGTCGTCCATCTGGCAGTAGCGCTCAACGACGCCTGCAGCATCGAGTCCGCCCCACCATTCGCCGCTGCCTTGCGCAGGGCCAACAATGTAGGAGGCTTCACCGTCCAATCGCCACACTTTGCCCTCTGCATTTGAGAGGTCGGCAGCCGTGAAGACGGCAGAGCTAATCGAGATGGTTGCTGTTGCTTCGTCGCTGGCGAAGTTGTCGTCTGATGCTGTCAAGGTCACCGTGTAATCGCCGTCTGCTGCGTAGGTATGGACGGGGTTGTAGTCTGTGCTGAAATTGCCGTCACCGAAGTCCCAGCTCGCTGAGGTTGCGTTGTTGGACGTGTTGGTAAAGGTTACGGTGTTGCCTTCCTTCACGTAGCTGAAGCTGGCTGCAGGACCTGCGATTGGAATGGGAGGGAGGTCGTTGGCATCGTGGTAGTGCACGAGGTAGAACGTCCACGCGAATCCGCCGTCCAATCCTACGATGGCAATCTCCATGCGGTCTGCATCCGCACCGGTTTCCATATTCAGCACGGTGTAGGTCTTCGAAGACACAGGAATGTAGTTGTCTCCGTTTTCGGTCTTCTGCGCTAAGCCGATGTAAGCGCCGTAGCCTTCAATCGTGAATACACCTTGAGCAGTGTTGAAGTCGTAGGTGTAGTCCCCGCCGTTTGCGTAGGCGCTCAAGTCCTCACCGTTCGGGCCTACGAAGACATCAGGCGTGCTTTCATCAAAGCAAGTCTCGAAGTCATTCCCGAGCCATCCGCCATTCGCATCGGAGTCAACGAACAGCGTGCCTGCCGTATTCTTCTCCCATGTGCCGTCGGGGTTGAAGGTGTACGAATCGTCGAGGATACAAGGACGCTCACCCAATGGCGTTACGCCGCCAAACGACCACCAGGACAGGTCACCTGCTGCCGGGCCGATGCCCAAAGCGATGCCCTCACGCTCGAGGTACCACGTTTTGCCTTCTGTTCCTGAAAGGAACTGTCCGGCCGTGTTGGGGTCAACGATGTTGATGGTTTCTGTGCGGGACGCTGAACCTGAGGCGCCGGTCGCTGTCAACGTCACGTCATAGGTGCCGCCACCTGCGTAGGTGTGTACGGGACTCTCGTCGGTGCTGGTGTTGCCATCTCCGAAGTCCCACGCATAGGTGCTTGCGTTTTGGGAGTAATTGGTGAAGGCGACCTCAGCCCAATTTTCTGCGCTGATTTCATATTGGAAGGTAGCGACGACGTCGGCAGGATCTTCCGGATCGTCTTTTCTGCATCCGGTCAAGACAAGCCCTCCCAAGAGGGTAAGCCCGAGACCGTAAATGAATTTGTTGAAGTTCATAGGATTTGGGGTTATGGATTTGTTGTTGATCAGTTAAATAAGGATTCGTCAGGGTAGGTGGTGAGCCCGGTCGCGATGACGGTTTCCTCTAGGGCAATGGGTAGCCACAGGTTGTCGGCGCTGAAATTGCCTTCTTTGTCGCCGTCGCCAACAAACAGGCTCGACTCCGCGCGTCCGGAACGTACGAGGTCCGTCCAGCGGTCCCCTTCACAGGCGAATTCTGCACGGCGTTCATACCAAATGACATCAAGCAAGCTCATACCTTCATCCGCCATCAGCTGCGATGCGGTGCGGAATGCGCCGGCATTGTCGCCGGGTCCGGCAGCGCGCTCGCGCACGGCATCGATGTGTGCCATGGCCGAGCCATCGTCACCCGCACCACGGTGCAAAGCCTCAGCTAGCATCAGCAAAACATCGGCATACCGGATGTAGTGTGTGTTCTGAGCCTTGGTGAGGTGTTCGTTGCCACCGTTGATGTTCGTGCCGGCGAATGCCTTGAAGTTTTGGTACTTGACTTGGAAGTAACCCGTGTAGTCGATGGGGTTGTTTTGGGTCGCGTCGATGATGGGGTCACAGGAAAGGCCCGCGTCAATCATGTCTTGCTCTAAGCTCGCCTCCGACGCAATGGCCACATCCCGGCGGAAATGGTCGTCGTCCAAGAAGTGGTTGTACAGTCCTTCTGTGACGGCCATGAATCCCCAGCCCGCTTCATAGGTGGGGTGATCCGCGCACAAGCCCCGGATGCCACACAATTGAATCATGCCGTTGCCGTCGATTCCTTCAAACCAACCCCAGTCACTGGTGTAGAGGGGGTTGTGCTGAATTTCAAAAACGGCTTCGGTGGTGTTCCGTGTGCCTTGGGTGTAGAGCGATCCCAAATCGTCTACCAATTCGTATACGCCCAGGTCCACCACTTCTTGCAGCGCCGATGCTGCAGCATCAAATTTCGTGGCATCGTCGCCGCTGAGGTCTGCCCAGTAGAGGTAGGCCTTGCCCATCAGTGCCAAGGCGGCACCTTTCGTGGCCCGTCCTTCCTGGCCCGAAGCCGGCATGACGGGAAGCACAGCAGCCGCATCTTCGCAGTCGTCGATGATTTGCTGCATAACCTCAGACAGGGTGTTCCGCTGCAAATTCACTTCGTCAGGGGCCAATTCCTCGGTAATGACCGGGATGGGACCGAAGTGACGGAACACTTCAAAGTGGTAGAACGCCCG
>Ga0181576_10002587_pt1 | contig 13477 bp, 14 predicted proteins | sample 101ome_22_FD_132464 | JGI IMG/M metagenome (GOLD analysis project Ga0181576, IMG submission 132464) | Coastal salt marsh microbial communities from the Groves Creek Marsh, Skidaway Island, Georgia - 101412BT metaG (megahit assembly) | ecosystem: Environmental > Aquatic > Marine > Intertidal...
ACAAATCATTGAAGCAGATATGGTTTTAGTTTTTGCCTCTTACACCAAAATTTCTGAGGACCATATCAATTTTCATATTCAAAATACGGCCAATATCCGTAATCAAGCAATATCTTCACTTGAGCCATTCAAAAAAGGGATACAAAGCTTTGTTTCAAAACTATCTGAAGATGCACTTAAAAATTGGTCCTCGAAACAAACTTATATTGCCCTAGGAATTGCAATGTCTGAATGTGCCAGAATGGGAATTGATAGTACCCCCATGGAAGGATTCAACCAGGACCAAGTAAATAATCTTTTAGATTTAAACGAAAAGGATTTAGAAACGAGCGTGATACTTGCAGTGGGTAAGCGAAACGAGCAAGAAGATTTCTTGGCAAGGCAGCCAAAGGTTAGAAAGAGTTTAGATCAACTTTTTGAGGAAGTCTAAATTTTTATTTTCAAAACCTCGTCTAAATTCAACAAATACTCAATAAAATTTTAACTTTGAACTAATATGGTTAGAATTTTACTCTGCATTGTTTCATTTTCAATTTTATTTAAAATCAATGCTGCTGTTGGTGACACTACCGAGATCAGAACACATAACGATGTACTTATCCAAACCAACCCAGCAAAAGGGAACACTAATTATTACGCCTGGGGACAATTCCCAAAAGAAGGTACATATCAACGAATGTATTGTGAACTTTCAATGAGATGTCCCGATGGTTTAAAATGTGGAGAGTGGGATTATCTGAACTATATCTACTTGGGTAAGCGACGTGGAAAACACAACGATAGCCTCGGTTGGGAAATTATGCGATTCATTACACCCTATGGATTCAGCTTTAACAGCGGTTGGGACCATACATGGAGGTTTGATATTACCGACTTTCAATCATTATTCAGAGATTCGGTGGAAATATGGTACAGACATACGGGTTATGAAGCAAAAAATGATAGAGGATGGATTATTAATCTAAAATTCGTGATGGTGGAAGGTCCAGAATTAAGGCCTGTTCAAAACATCAGCAGAATAATGCAAAAAAGTATTCCGTATGGAAACGACTCCATCTTTGATGCAAGAACAGAACCTTTTACATGGTCGCCAACGGCTGGAACAAAGTATTCCAGAATTAAAATCATTCAAACGGGTCACGGAATGGACCAACCCAGTAATTGCTCGGAATTTTGTCCAAGACAACGATTCCTTTACATCGATTCACAATGTGTGGATACTTCATGGGTTTGGAGAGAAGACTGCGGCGCTAATCCGGTGTACCCTCAAGCGGGGACTTGGATTTATGACCGAGCAAATTGGTGTCCAGGTCAGAATGTGGAAGAATACCATTATGATTTTATAGCAAGTGATACCTTAAATACATTTGATCTTGGAATGGAATCCTACACAAAAACTTCTGGTAACTCAAACTATGTAATCACTGCATATTTGATAGAGTATGGAGACTATAATTATCGTAGAGATGCCAGTTTGATTGATGTAATTCAACCTACAGATCATCCTCAATATGGAAGATTAAATCCAACCTGTACCGAGCCCATTGTGAAAGTTAAAAATACAGGTTCAGAAACTATTCGATCACTAGATATTGATTATGGTTTTGAAGATGGCACAACGTCTAAAGGATATTGGACTGGAATTATATTACCCGGTGAAACAGCAGATGTAAGATTGCCATACACCATGGAGTGGAAAGCAAACCCATCTAAGTTTAAAGCAACTATCACAAAAGTGAACCACTCTGCAGACGAAGAGGCTGGGAATAACACCATCACCACCCCAGTTTCCAGTAGAAAGATTCCTCAAGTTCCATATCGCTTAGCGGTATACTTCAGAACAAACAATGCACCAACGGAGAATAGTTATCATTTTGTAGATGCTGGCGGAAATGTGTTATTCGAAAGAAAAGGATTTACAGAGGCCAATACCATTTACAAGGATACATTTGAATTTTATATTGGTTGTTTCACATTTGTATTAGCCGATACTGGAGCTCCCCCAGCCTCCTATCCTTTAAATGAAGATGGATTAGGTTGGTGGGCCAACACTAACGATGGTACGGGGTCCATACAGTTGCGCGATGCAGGTAGCGGAGGAATCGTAAAAACTTTCCCAACCGACTTTGGAACTGACTACAGATTTGACTTTACTGTTGGATACAATGCAAAGAGTACTGATTTACTTTACACGAATGAAATTAGAACATTCCCGAATCCTGTAAAAGACGAGTTTGCAATAGAAGTTCCGAAAAGATTTGTAAATAACGCAACTGCAACTCAAGTAAGTATTGAAAATGCTCAAGGACAAACTGTAGTAAATAATAGCATTCCCGAATTCACATCCACAATTCACTGGTTTTCACTCCCGAAATTACCTGCCGGAGTTTATATCGTAAAAGTGAAACAAAACAACGACCTTTGCACTACTAAAATTGTAGTTGAATAAAATTTTGGATAAACTGCTCATTTTTTCTGCTCCATCAGGATCAGGCAAAACTACGGTGGTAAAACACCTTTTGGAAACCAAGCAATCTAAACTTGGGTTTTCGGTTAGCGTTACAACGAGACAGCCACGTCCAAATGAGATTGATGGTAGAGAATATCACTTTCTTGATATAGACACATTTAAGCGGAAAGTAAATAATGGAGATTTCTTGGAATATGAAGAAGTATATTCTGGAATACTTTATGGTACACTATGGAGCGAGGTTAAAAAGATATGGTCTGAAAACAAAATTGTGGTATTTGACGTTGATGTTAAAGGTGGGTTGAATTTAAAACGCAAGTTTGGAGATCAAGCTTTAGCTGTTTTTCTTAGGCCTCCAAGCGTGGATACACTAATGGATAGACTTAAAAACCGCAGTACCGAAGTAGAGCATCAACTACAAGAACGAATTGAAAAAGCTCAATATGAACTTAGTTTTGAAAACGAATATGATGTGGTTGTTGTGAATGATGTATTGGAAGATACTTTTGCTCAATGCGAGCAATTAGTAAATGATTTCTTTTCTAAATAATGAAAAAACTGGTTGGCTTGTATTTTGGATCTTTCAACCCCATACATAAGGGACATATACAGGTTGCTAACTATGTTAAAGTTCATGGCAAATTTGATGAGATTTGGTTCGTTCCGTCTCCTCTCAGTCCGCATAAACAAAATGATACATTAATTCCTGCTGAGTTAAGGTTAAAATGGGTTTCTGAATCAGTTAACAGCATTGAAAATATGCTTGTTGCGGATGATGAATTCAATCTCCCTAAACCTTCCTATACATACAAAAGTGTGGTTCATTTTTATAATAAATATCCAGATTGTGAATTCTCTCTTATTATGGGAGCAGATAATTTGTATGGATTCCACAAATGGGAAAAAGCAGCCGAGCTATCAACCATCTGCCCATTACACGTTTATGCAAGAACTGGGTATCCAAAACCTAAACCACTACCCTATAATGCTACATGGTACGACGCCCCATTAATAGAAATATCTGCAACAGAAATTCGTACTGCTTTAGAAAACTCAGAGTCGATAACCGAGTGGATTCCAGATCCGATTTTGAAGGAATTAAGCTCTTTTTTTAAGTCTATAGAGACGCACTCTCACTAATAGAATTGAAATTCCATAGGTTATAAAGAAGGAATACATTGCATAGACTAATGCAGGTTTTTCCATTGCTGTAATTCCTAACTTTTCTCCAGCCACTATTAAAGCCAAAGCTGTGTTGTGAAGTCCAACTTCCACAGCAATTGTCACTCTATTTTTAAAAGACAAATTGAAGATTGTAGCTACTACAACACCCAAAAGCATTGCAGAAACATTTAAACCAATCACAATAGGTGTTAATTTAATAATCTCGTTAATACTTATTCCTGTCCCCCCATTTTGATTTGAACCCAAAAACTTAATACCAAAGACAATAAATAATAGTACCGGTAAAACGATATTAATATATTTTTGAATTTGTAATATCTTTTTACCCAACCGATCTCTTAAAAACATACCTACTGAAGCTGGTAATATTGTGATGGTGAAAATACTAAACATCGTATCTAATACAGGTAAATGAACTAAACCACCATTGCTGACATCGAAGTAATTCAAAAATATATTTACCAAAATGGGGATAGAAAAAAGGGTAAGTAGAGAATTGATAACTGTTAGTGATACAGACAAAGCAACATTTCCTTTAACAAAATAACTAACAAGATTGGAAGTTATTCCTCCTGGACAAATTGATAATATTAATACCCCAATCTTAAATTCCGGACTTAGTTCAGAAAACATCACCCAAACAACCGCCATCATTGGCAATAAAATCATTTGAGAAAACAAACCAATACTTAGCGCTTTAGGTTGATGAAATAATTCTTGAAAATCTGAGCGCTTCAAACTCATTCCTAGGCCAAACATTATTAAGCCTAAAACACTATTGAGTAAGAAATGAATATTTTCACCAATTATTTCAAACATAAATATTACTTCCCTCTATGGTTGAGGTCCCTTCCCCTGAAAAAAACCAGTATCACCTATTGCATCAATTAACAAGGTTGCAAAGTGATAGGCATAATAAATTCCTATTGCAATTAAAATCAATCCCACGTAACGATTGATAAAATAATAAATACGATAATTCAATTTCTTGCCTATCCAATCACTCAGATATACTTTCCCCATATCCAAAAAGAAAACTGTCATCAAAATTGACAGCATTTCTACGAGTATTGCATATGGCACCTCATTTGGATTTTGTCCGACGGATAGAGCACCTAAAATACCTACCCACAGAAGTAATACAAATGGGTTTAGGAGATTGACAATAAAACCATGTAACAAATTAGTATTGGGCTTTATCGGTTTATTCATACTAGTGAGAAAATTCTTATACCTCTGTATAAAACCTTTTACACCCAAAAATAAAATTCCAAGTGTAGCAAATGCAGAAAATCCTAATTGAAACCAAGGTGCTGTAAAAATTCTGGCCAACCCAAAAAAGCAGGCTAAAGCTACTGTTAAATCACTAAGAAAAATACCAATTGCCATTCGCAATCCAGCAGATTTCCCACCTTGAATTCCAACTTGTATTAACTGAAAAAATGTTGGCCCAAAACTAACCAATCCCAAAAAAAGACCGTATCCAATACCTTTGAGAATGGCCAACAACCAAATCATTGCTTGCAAATTACTCTGCAATGATTAAATGTCCAAGAAAATTGGATTATTCAGCAAGTTTCAACCGAATACTATCAAAAAATTGATTATAGATAACTTCTGAGGATGCCAAAATCTCTTTATTGAATATAACATTTGGATTTCCATTGAAATCAGTAACCCTGCCACCGGCTTCTTTAACAAGTAAAACACCCGCTGCCACATCCCATGGTGATAGATTCATTTCAAAAAATCCATCAAAACGGCCTGCAGCAGTATAGGCCAAATCAATTGCTGCCGAACCCATTCGCCTTAATCCATGTGTCTTTTGCATTAATTCAGATAGTACTTCAAGATATGGTTGCATCCTATCAAATTTGTAGTATGGAAAACCCGTAGCAATAAGCGTATCCGTTAACTCTTTGTTCTGTCCTACAGTTATTGGTGTTCCATTCAAAAACGATCCACCCCCTTTGAATGCACTAAAAGTTTCTTTCAATACAGGACAATCTACTACACCTATTATTGGCTCCCCATCCTTCAATAATGCAACACTAATACTAAAAACTGGCAGCCCATGAAGATAATTAGTTGTGCCATCTAATGGATCTACTATCCAGAGAAATTCAGATTTTTCTACCTCCTCAGAACCTGATTCTTCTCCCAAAAAAGAAGAACCTGGAAGTATCTTTAATACCTCTCGTTTTAGGATTTTTTCACTTTCCTTATCTACAAAACTCACCAACTGATTGGCAGTTTTTTCCTCAATTTCGGTATTACCTACTTTATTCCAATGCTTAATTTGAAAATTTCCAACCTCGTTGGTAGCTTTTAGGACTCTCTCTAAAATATTTGATCGTTCCAAATCGCCAACTAACAATACTCGTCGTAAGCAGCTTTTAAATTATCAGCAACCATTTCGGCGGTTCTACCCTCTATCATGTGGCGCTCTACCATATGTACTACCTCACCATTTTTGAATAAGGCAACGGCAGGTGATGATGGAGGAAAAGGGATCATAAACTCCCTTGCTTTTGTTGTTGCATCAAGGTCTTGACCGGCAAAAACTGTGAATAGTTTTGAAGGTTTTTTACCATTATCTAAACTAGCAATTACGCCTGGACGAGCACTTCCTGCAGCACACCCGCAAACGGAGTTCACTACGACTAATGTAACTTCGTTATTGCCATTCATTGCATTTTCAACTTCTTCAGAGGTTTTCAATTCAGTGAACCCTTGGTGTGTCAACTCTGCTCTCATAGGAGCAACCATCATTTCTGGATAAGGCATATTTCGGTTATAATTAAAGTTTAATACAAAGTTAAATCCTTTTAAAGGAGAACTTCCAATCAATAAGTGATGTTTAACGACTTAATCTATCATTTAATCTCAAGACCTTCAACAAAGACTCTTGAAACCTGATTTTGACCTAAATAATATGGCATGCTATATAAAGAATCTTTATTCTTCATCACAAGAAAATCTGCCCTTTTCCCAACAGTAAAACTTCCAATCAATGATTCCATGCGTAAGGCCCTTGCCGCGTTAATAGTGATGGCATGAAAAACTTCCTCCGGTAAAATTCGCATATAGGTACAAGCTAAAGCACTAATTGTTTGTAATGAATGTACTGGACTACTTCCAGGATTGTAATCAGTGGCAAGAACTAATGGTAAATCATTATCGATTATTGTACGAGCATCACTGTAAGGAATTCTTAAAAAGTAAGATGTTCCAGGTAGCGCCACCGGCATGGTCCCGCCGTATTGTTTATTAAAACTATCTTTTAAGCATGCGATTTCATCACTCCCTAAATGCTCCAAATGATCTACACTCCAAGCTTCATTCTCGACCGCTACCTGTACTCCACCAGTTAAACCCAATTCATTACCATGAATTTTTGCAGGTATTTGGAATTTTATTGCTGCCTTTAAAATTTTATCTGTTTGTTCGGGTGTAAAAAAACCTGTATCACAAAAAACATCTATATGATCTGCCAATGATTCTTTTGCGACCTCAGGTAACATTTGGTTAATTACGATATCAACATATTCGTCTGTATTATTTTTGTATTCCACAGGAATAGCATGTGCCCCCAAAAAGGTCGATCGTATAATAATTGGAAAATACTCTTTCAACCTCTTCACAACCCTAAGCATTTTCAATTCTGCGTCGGGAGTTAGGCCATACCCACTTTTAATTTCAATTGCAGTGGTTCCTGCTTGGATCATTGATTCTACCCTCAATTTAGCATCATCAAACAATTGATCCTCGGGTGTTCCTTGTAATATTTTGGCAGAATTTAATATACCACCACCTGCAGCAGCTATTTCTTCGTATGTAGCACCTTTAATTTTAAGTACAAACTCGTTGTATCTCGGCTTAGCAAAAATTAAATGGGTATGAGAATCAACAAATCCAGGTAATACTTCTGCACCGTTTAGCTTTATGTGATTTTCAGGAATTTCCGCTGGTAATCCTTCTCCTATTTCTGCAATTATGCCATCCTGTACAAGCAAGTAGGCATTACTTAAAACACCCAATTCTTTCATTTTAACACCGAATTTAATCTCGTTGTCCGTTCCTATCAATTTACCAATTTCTGAAAAAAGGACTTCCATACTGCGAAGATACTTTGAAAAAAATAGATGGATTATAAACAAACCTTGATTATCTTTCGAGAAATGAGCAACATCCAAAAAATTCTAGAATTGCCAATAAATACTGAGGGAGAAGTGTTTGTAGCTCCAAATGCAACCGTCATTGGTAAAGTTTATCTAAAATCCCAATCTAGTATTTGGTTTGGAGCGGTTTTACGTGGTGATACCGATTTAATTCAGGTTGGAGCTAGAACCAATATTCAAGATAATGTAGTGCTTCATGCAGATCCAGGAGACCCATGTTTAATTGGCGATGATTGTGTCATTGGTCATTCTGCTATTGTACATGGTGCCAAGCTAGAACAGCACGTGCTTATTGGAATGGGTGCAACAGTTCTCAATAATGCTCAAATAGGACGCTACAGTATAATTGGAGCTAATGCACTTGTACCTGCGGGCATGATCATCCCACCCTATTCTTTAGTATTAGGTGTTCCAGCCAAGATTGTAAAAACTATGGATAAAACAGTTGAGGAACGCATTCAAAAAAATGTAGATGAATATGTAAACCGAGCTCAACAATACATCGATTACTTCAACAGAAAATAACGAAAATTAACACGAATCAACGCTGCAATCCTTATTATTGCATATATCAGATGCCACGTACCAAATACTTTTTCAATCCTAAGAGTCTCAGCTTTGAGAAAGTTTCGGAAAACCGAAGGTACATGTTATGGCGAACGCTTGGAATTTCTTCTTTTATAATTGTTTCAATTGTGATTTTATCACTCATATTCAGCCAGGTGCTGAGTGAACCAATAACTAATCAACTAGAACAGCAATCAAAAACTACCAAGAATTTGCTAAAACAGATGGAAAAACAATTAGATGTTCTTAATAATGAATTGCTGGAACTTCAACAAAAAGACCAAGAAATTTATCGAGCGATATATGGTGTAGAGGCGCCGAAAATTGAAAATAATAATATTAGCGACTATTCTGATTTATTAAAGCTACCCTTTGGTGAAGCAATGGTACGAATTAGAAGTAAGATGGATGAAATAAAACACCTTAATGAAGTCCAAAAGCAATCCTATAATACATTAGAAGAACTTATTTCTAAACAATCAGATTTGGTAAATTCTATACCTGCAATTATGCCAGTTGCTAATAAAGATTTAAAACGAATGGCAAGTGGATTTGGATACAGATTAGATCCTTTTTATCATACTTCTACTTTCCACGCAGGAATGGACTTTACAGCAGAAGTGGGAACAGAAGTATATGCCACTGGTGATGGACGTGTAACAACTATAAAAAAAGCAAGATGGGGTTATGGAAACCATATAATTATTAACCACGGACATGGCTACACTACACTCTACGGTCATTTAAGTCGTTTCAATATTCGACCTGGGGAAACAGTAAAACGGGGACAACTTATTGGTTTTGTAGGGAATACAGGAAGATCAACCGGCCCTCACTTGCACTATGAGGTCAGAAAAAATAATAACCCATTAAACCCGGCATTCTTTTATCGTAATGATCTTACCGATGAACAATATCAAATCATGTTAGAGAATTCACAACGTGAGGCAAATCGCTTTGACTAAAATGGAAGAATCAACAAAAAAATATTTTAAAATAGGTGAAGTATCTGAGATGCTTGGGGTAAATGCCTCAACGCTCAGATTTTGGGAGAAAAATTTCCCCCAAATAAAACCAATGAAAAACAAAAAAGGTGATCGTATATACCGCCTAACTGATATTGAGTTGTTGAAAGAAATTCAGTATCTTACGTATAGTAAGGGAATGCGATTATCTGCAGTTTCTAAAAAAGTAAGGAAAAACCCAGCAGATATGGACGTTCGAAAGCAACTCACACAAGAGTTACTCAACCTTAAACAAAAACTTTTAACAATTAAAGAGCAACTGGAATGAGGAGATGGATGTGGATTTGTACAATGATTTTTCAAAAATCATTTGCACAATTCGCAAGCATCCCACAAACAACAGAAGCCCCCGTTTTATATAAAAATAATTCCCCAAAAAACGGCTTTTATTTCACTAGGCCTTCAACTCAAGTTTCAACAGAACTAACTCAAATTATAATTGGAACTGATCTATTCCTTCAAAACCTTACATATTCTCGAGAAAAAGGCATACATAAATTTAATATACAAACAAATCTGTTTGGAAGTCCAGAACTGCTCACAGCAAATCTTCAATATGGACACTTACTAAAGATCAGTAACCACTTTAATTTTGGCGGACATATTGGCTTAAATAAAATAGTTCCCACGAAGGCAAAAACATTTCCTGAGCTTGGTTGGTTTATCTCCTCAACCATCTTTAATCATCCCTTTTCGATCAGGGGATTTTATCAAAATAATTACCAGCTCCATGCTGTAAACTACTGTCGCGTTTATTCCAATTCTAATTTAAATATGGGATATGTTATAAGCACTCTTGATAATTATGGATATGTACATATTTCAAATATTTTATCAAAAAAAATTCAAACCAATTTACAAATCAGAACAAATGGAAATTACCTCTTAGAGTTGAACTACAAACAGGAAAATTGGCAATTGGCATATGAATTTTATTCAATAAGAAATCTTGGAATAAGAAATACAATACGAATAATTTATGAATTGGAAAGGAATGGTGATGTTGGTTTGGGGAGTGAGCATATACTGCCAAATTCTGAATTCACAAATTGATATTGACTACATGTCAACAGTTAATGAAGTTGACATAGAAATAGGAGACTCTGATTTAGATTCTACAGTAAAGATTAATCTAATTGATGAGTCTTCAAGATGTATTCTATTAACCCAAGAAGAGTTACAAAATATCATTATTCATCGTAAACAATTTGGAAATATTTTGGAAGAATGTGAACTAATAAAGTGTGGGCTAGATAAAAATAGAATACGCGATCTGCTTCCATATTTAGACTTTAATTCTAACTTCAAAAGTAAACTTACCAGCTTTTCAAACAGCTACAGAGAATCAAAATGGAAGCCTCAGATAATCGTTGGAAGCTCAATACCTTCACAACACATATCAGATGCTCTGCGATATGGGAAGATCAAACTTTCAAGGGGTAAGGTTTTTCAAGCAAATATATCATTCCAAAGCGACCCATACGAGAGAGGGTTAGACTACTTTGCCGGGGCAATTAAAATTAAAATCCCCAAACATGAATCATCAATAATTATTGGTAAATATATCATTGATTGGAATCACGGTTTAGTAAAAAATATCCCTTATGTTGCTCAATTTACTCAATCGAATGTTAGGTTATTTCATAACATTCAGAATATACGAAGTTCAAGTTCTTGGAATGAATATCAAGGATATTGGGGTGTTGCAATTGAAAAGAGATTTGGACAACAGCATTTATATTTCACTACAGGCATTGATTACAGAGACGGAAATATTGAGACCCTCAATGATAGCATCTTTAGTAAATTTATTCAAACTGGAAAGCATTTTAACAGCAGAGATTTGATTCGAAAAAACAGCATTTACATATGGAATACCTTTTGGGGTTATTCAATTTATAAGAGTCATTGGAATGCTAATTTTTCGTTATCTCATTATCAACTTTCTAGAATGTATTATGGGAGGAAGGATTTTACCATTCCTGAATTAGCAATTTCAATTTATCCAACGCATAAGTTGAATTTCACTTCAAATGTAGCACTTGCAAATAATCAATTCATTTACAAACTCGGAGCTTTGTATCAGGCAGAGTCAAATTTAAGTTTATCCATAACACACGAAATTTCGCCAATAAAGTTTCCTGTGATAGACCAATCTGCATTTTTACCTGTAAAAAGCAATACTAAACAAAGCATCGCTATGATTTCTGTTTTTCCCGCCTACCAGAAGAATATAAGTATTGGTATTATCAACGGGGACCCCATTTACCGGTTAAAGGAAATGAAACTTCAAAAATTAACTACTGATGTATTTTTTGATTATTCATTCCTAACAAAAAAAGAACGATTCAAGATTCGCATCCAATCAATGGATAAAACAATTTACCGGGCTAATTGGTCCATAGATTACAACGTAAGCAAAAAATTACGAATACAGCAAAAGAGTATACTTCAAGGTGACAATATTAATTTAGGGGGGTTGATTTCTATTGGGACTTTTTGGAATTTCAATAGGTTTAAGTTTAAAACCGTTGCTTTTGCCTATGAGACAAACCAAAAACCACTGTACATTACGCGAAGTGCAATTCAATTACCCTGGGAATTACAAATTGTATCGGGAAGTGGTTTAAGTATTTGGTGGATGTTCTCTCGTAAATTTAGCAGATTAAGTGTACAAAGCAGCGTAGAGATGCAATTAAAACGGGAAATCGAAGCATACCTTTGGCAAAAGCCACGTATTTTTGTACAAATAACTATACCATGAGAAAGCACACGAAATTGAGCGTTAATATAAATAAAATTGCTACCATAAGGAATGCCCGTGGTGGCAATAATCCCAATCTTATAGAGGTTGCCAAAGATTGTGAACATTTCGGTGCAGAGGGTATCACCGTTCATCCAAGACCAGACGAGCGCCACATAAGAAGGACTGATGTTTTTGATCTTAAAAAAGTAGTTAATACTGAGTTTAACATCGAAGGTTATCCAAGTACAGAATTTATTCAGTTAATACATGATATTAAACCTGAACAGGTAACTTTGGTTCCTGATCCGCCAGAAGTATTAACCTCAAATAACGGATGGGATACTGAAAAATATGGGGACTTTCTAAAGGTTGTTATTGCAGATTTAAAAAAGAGCGCGGGAAGAGTAAGTATTTTCCTAAACCCTAATCCGCAATTAGTTCCATCTGCAAAAAACACCGGTGCCGACCGCATAGAACTTTATACTGAACAATACGCCGTTGATTACATAAAGGGCGATTTAGATAATGCTATTGCCCCATATTTGGAAACGGCTAAGAAAGCTCAAGAATTTGAATTAGGAGTAAATGCGGGACATGACTTGGACTTAAATAACCTTCATTTCTTGACAAAAAACATGGAAAACTTATTAGAGGTTAGTATTGGCCATGCATTAGTGTGCGATTCTCTTTATCACGGCTTACAAAATACGATACAGATGTATCTGGAGCGACTAAGTATTTACGAAGAATAAAATTTAAATGCGGAGAGGGTTTTTGTGGGTCATATTATTGTTTTTTTGTAATCAGTTATTTGCTTGGGGATTCGAACCACATAGACTGATAAATAAACACGCTGTATTAATGCTACCATCCCCTCTATTTGATTTTTATAAAAAGCATATTAAATACATTACTGAACATGCTGTAGACCCTGATAAAAAAAGGTATATCGATACAAGTGAAGCTCCTAAACATTATATTGATCTGGAATTTTTTATCGGTATTGACTCAACCCCTTTAAATTACAATGCTGCCCAAAAAAAATGGGAGAAGGACTTAATTAAAAAGCAAGGCAGTGTTCCTTGGACCGTTTATTTTACTATGCAACGATTGCAGTATGCATTCGAAAAGCAAAATCTAAAAAACATACTCAAATTGTCAGCTGAATTAGGTCATTATGTTGCAGATTTACATGTTCCTTTACATACTACTGAAAACTATAATGGTCAATTGACTAATCAACATGGAATACATAAACTTTGGGAAACTGAAGTAGCTGGCATTTATAATAATTATGCATTCC
>Ga0181576_10002590_pt1 | contig 13462 bp, 14 predicted proteins | sample 101ome_22_FD_132464 | JGI IMG/M metagenome (GOLD analysis project Ga0181576, IMG submission 132464) | Coastal salt marsh microbial communities from the Groves Creek Marsh, Skidaway Island, Georgia - 101412BT metaG (megahit assembly) | ecosystem: Environmental > Aquatic > Marine > Intertidal...
CGCCTGCGCCATGGCTTGCCCGCGTGCCTGCGCCTCGGGCGAATTTTCAATCTCGATCAGTGCCTCGCGATTATCGACGGGGCAGCTCAGCGATATGTCAATCGGCGCAGAGAGCAGAAATGCTTTGATACGAGGATCCAAACGCGGGTCATTTGCAATGTCAGCCATAATATATAGTCTCTTTATTTGGTTATTCAGGATTCAGCTGCCGGTGTTGGCGTCATCCCAAGGATATATTCGCCAACCGCAAAGCGGGTTTGTTCATCAAGATAGTTTTGCGGCGGCATCTCGGGATAGTCCCCGTCGCGTTTGATCGGTGCAACAATATAATCGGCGATCCCTTGCGGATTATCGTGATAAATCGCTTGGATAGCCTGCATGGGCGGACCAATCAAGCGACCCGTGTAGGCATGGCAACCCGAACAAACGGCAAGGTACGTCATCTTTCCGCGGTCGGCCACAGAGATTTCACGAGGCTCAACCGGCGGTAACAGGTATGTGGCGATATCCTCGGTATGACGGAAGTCGCAGTCTGCGAAGTCACCGATCCCCACCGTGCGATAACGCTCGCGATTCGCCAGACACGAATCATTGGACACGCCGACCCGAACAATATCAACCGGCGGTTGCTTGAACTCGGTGAGCATCAGGGCTTTGACCTCGGTGATTGTGTCATAGCCGTTATTGAGCATGACGTTATCGAGAATAGCCACCCGATCAGGGTTGGGATCGGACTCGGGATCGGCGGTGATACTCGAGGCGTTGGCATGGTCGGTCACCAGAATACCCGCCGTTTTGTTGTTTTTAATGATATTGCCTTCGATGATTACATCATCGGCCGCCATGATCAGAATGCCTGTCCCTGCCGGAATTCCGGATACGGTCGAGCCGGGAGCTCCCCAATTCTTGACGTTGTTGTCGATCACAAAATTGTGCCTGATGATCACGTCATAGGTTGTCTTGATAGGCAGACCGGGCGTTATAAAAGCAAGAATGCCACCGGTGTTGTCGTGGACATCGTTGTACTCAACAATCGCATGTCGGCTGTTTTCAATTTCAATCCCAGCCACACTGTCGAAAACTTCGTTATACGCGACGTGGGTGTTATCACTCATGCCGACGTATATCGCGGCATCCGATATCCCCGACACAATATTGTGCTCCACAACGCCATTGGTCCCGAGCTGGGGGAAGATCCCGTAAATGCCGGTGTCAATCACGACATTATTGCGGATAACATAATTGTTACCCGCTTGCCCCATAACACCATTGCCCTTGTAGTTGCGGATTTCAAAGTTCTCGATGACAAAGTTATTGCCCGAGTAAAGCACTGCATCATTGAGGATTCCTCGTCCGTCGAGTACCGGGCGATTGCCGTCCACAATCGTCCCGATCAGGCGAATATCATCTTTATCGATGAAAACGGTTTCATGGTAAGTGCCGGGCATCACGCGAATTACTGTCCCGGGATCAGCGGCGCGCACTGCCGCAAGAATGGACTCACCATCGTCGACGATCACCTCGACCGATGGCGCAGGACCGGCAATATCTTTGATCGAGCCACCGGCCGCAACCAACGAACGTTGCTCCTCGACCTGCTCGGCAGAGGTCTGGAAGGTCTGAGGTGTGCTGACAGGCGATGAAAGGTCTGGGTCGTTGCTGTTAAGCACACTGCCGATCGTAAATCCGATCAACAGCAAAAGCAGCGCATATCCGAGTGTTTTCATTATTGGACTCCGGTATGGTGGGATACATGTTTTCGATAACTGGCCGGATCAAGTCCTGACGGCAGTGCGGACGGCAAAGCCGGCAGAAACGACTCGTCAGTCAAGGTATCAAGGAACGCCAGCAACGCCAACTCCTCGTCGTCGCCAAGCTCCGGCGAGGTGATATGCCAGTGTAGGTAAAGCCTTTGATCATCGGGTACCGCATTTCCGCGGCCCGCGTTGTAGAAGGAAACAACCTCTGCCAACGAGGTGAAGCGGCCGGAATGCATATAGGGTTCCGTCAACGCGATATTACGCAAACTCGGCACTCTGAAACCGCCACGTAAGCGACTGTCGTTGTACGATGCACCCGCACCCTCATCAAACCCGACACCGGTGGGTTCCGGTGCCCCGATCACCGCAATTTCGCGGTTCGTAAACAACGGCGGTGTGTGGCATTCAGCGCATCTCGCGACAAAAGAGCGGAACACATTAAGCCCCTTCGTTTCAGTATCGTCCAACGCATCGCTGTACCCGAGCGCGTACTGATCGTAGCGACTATTGAGTGAAATCAGCGACGATTCAAATGCCACCAATGCGCCTGTCAATTGTTCGAGAGAAATCGCATCAGCCGAGTCATAAACTTGGCTGAACAGCCGACGATACTCCGGATTGGCATTGATACGCTCCAGTAATCCCGCCTCGGTGTTTGCCATTTCATCATCGGCAAACAACGGCCCGAGCATCTGCTCCTCCAGAGAACGCGCCCGCCCGTCCCAAAACAGGCGATCCAAAAACGCCACGTTCCATAACGTCGGCGCTGCGCGGTTGAGCGCAGCGCCTTTGTTACCGATGGATCGCGGCTGGCCATCACTGAAACCACGCTCAGGCAAGTGACAACTCGCACAGGCCAGCGCGTTGTCTGGCGACAGAATCGGATCAAAGAACAAATAGCGTCCGAGGTCGACCTGCTGTGGCGTGAAGCCGTCTCGACGAGCCGGCAAGGCTGTTTTGGTGCCACCGAGGCCCGCCGCCTGAACCGAGGGAAACACATCGTATCGACTGCTCAGACGACAAACGCCCTGCTCCAGCGCAAAGCCCGCGGGACACTGATCGCTCAACTCTATCGCTGATGCGTCGACAGCAAAGGTCAGCGCTGCACCGGTCAGCGCCATCAGTGCTGTTGTCAAACGCCTGAGCAGCATCGAGCAATCGTCGCCGTAGCGCAACTAACGGTGTTTAACGAGCGATGGTCAATCGTCCGGCATGCACATCCGTCTGGAGTTCAGCGTTTTTGACGGCGACCTGACCATTGATAATCACGTGGTTAATGCCTGTCGGCGGCAAAAACGGCTCTTCATAGCTTGCGCGATGGCTGACCGTCTGCGGGTCAAATACGGTGATATCCGCATCTGCGCCGATCTTGATTCGCCCCTTATTGGCAAATGCCGGCGCAAACGACTCAAGCCGTTTAGCCGGTAACAGGCTTAGTTTGCGGATCGCGTCGTTCAAGCTCAACAGACCTTCGTCACGCACAAATTGTCCGAGAATCCGAGCTGAGGTACCCGCACCATTGGGCACCACCTTCCGGTCGTAGCTGACGATCGGCATTGCATCGCTCGCGACCAGTACATGTTCGGAGCTGAGCGCGTCACGATTCCATTGCTCCTTGATGTAATGATGGGCGGTCTGCCCATCTGGGCGCGTCTTTCGGTAGTGCTCAAAGCTCTCTTCAGTCAGCCACTCACCGGTCTCGGCCCACTGCACATCGCCATAGTCGATCGCAAAAATTTCACGCCAATTGCGCGAGAACACATCAGCCGAGATCGAGGTGGAGCCAGCGGTCCACGGGAACATTTCGGTGGTGATATCGATGCCATCGGCTCGCGCTATGTCGATGCGGCGCAACCAATCGAGGGTTCCACTCATCGCGCTGGCATTGAGGTGGCAAATGTGGACGGCTGCGCCGGTTTGCGCGGCCATCGCGATGACTTCATCCAACCCTGCGGGGTCGCCCGCGAGTCCGCGGCGCACGTGCACGAAAATCGGAACGTGGTGCTCTGCCGCAACTTCGAACACCATTTTCATTTCCTGATCATCAATAGCGCGGGTCATATAATCGAGCAGCAGACCGATGCCAAGTCCACCTTGTTCGATACCCTGAACCAACCGTTCTCGCATCACACCGATCTGCTCTGGTGTCGCCGGATCCGTAAACGCATTGGCCGCCATACTGAGGTTGCCCTTGCTCATCATGTCAGTCAGGTCGACACCACCAACCACCTGAATGCGTATCGATGCATGTCCAACAGAGGGTCCATAATTGATCCACGCCATTTCATCCAAATTTGAATGCTCTCCATAGCCGGTCACAGGAAATGCACCTGCCTCAAGCTCCAGCGCGGTTGTTATACCGTCGAGCAATTCGAGGCGCTGCCCGGCGTCACTCACGCCATGCGTATGCAGGTTGATAAACCCCGGACTCACGACCTGTCCGCTGGCGTCGATCACGTGTTCGGCGGACAGTGGTGTCTCGCTAATCTCGACGATCTTGCCATCCCGGACACCCACCGACCTGATGGCGTCAAGGCCGCTGTCAGGATCGAGCACCCGACCATTGTTAATAGCCAGGCTTAACGGTTGCGCATTCGCGAGCGCCGAGACCAGCAGCAACGCTGCGGACATAATAAGAACAGCAGACTTTCCAGATAGACCATTGAACATAAGTACCCTCCGATAGAATTCGACCGCCCGTCGACAGCGATCAAATTAAAACTGAATGCGCTTGGTAAAGCCGCCATCGATCACAATGTTTGCGCCAGTCGTGAATCCGGCGACCGGGCTTGCCAGCAGTGCGACCTGTGTCGCGACCTCTGTCGCATCGCCCATACGTCCCATCGGGATTTGGGCGACGGCTCCATCGTAAATCTCCGGCATTGCGGTCTTGATGTCGTCCCATGCGCCACCTTTGATAAAGATGGGGCCCGGGCTCACCACATTGACGCGAATGTTTTTGCATGCGAGTTCATTCGACAGGTTACCCGCATAGTTGATCAACGCTGCCTTCACCGCGCCGTAGGGAACCGCGCCAGCAAAGGCCTCAAGCGCAGCAGTCGATGAAATGACGATGATCGAGGCGGATGTTGATTTTTCCAGCCAGGGCAGCACGTGCTGGACACCGTTCCACGTCCCGAGCATGTCTGCTTCAAAACTGCCTCTCCAGCCCTCAGGCGTCGATGGCAAGTTGCCGGCGCTGACGTTGCTGACAAACACATCGATGCCGCCAAGCTCGCTCGCACAATCGTTAACCCATGATGCTACCGAGGATAGATCGGACGCATCGGCAACCCTACCCACTACCTTGACACCGAGCTCACTCAGCTCTGCGACCGCCTGCTCAACATCAGCTTGGTTACGCGCGCAAATGCCCAGATGACAGCCCTCTGCAGCCAGCACCTCGGCGATGCGACGTCCGATGCCTTTGGTGGACCCGGTTATGAGGGCGACTTTGTCTTTGAGCTGTAAATCCATGTGTTATCTCCGGAACGAAAATCTTAAAAGTTGACATGATGATGTCGATCGACCGGACTTTAACATGCAGACACAACTGCTCGCCAAAAAAAAACCGGCCCATAGGGCCGGTCAATCAGAGGGAGACAACATGATTGTCATAACTCAGAGCCTAGGGATTTAGAAAAGTTCAAACTTTTTTGAAATTAGTTGTTGAACCGCAGCTTGATCCTTCGTTGCAAGTGCGGTCGGTCCGTTTCAAGGCGGCGGCCGTCATCGACGTCAAGGCGTGCGACGCAGCCCCTCTGCACCTGCCGCTGTCGCACCTGTTATTGAGCCGTATTACCTCCGTCAACAGAAAACGCAGCGCCGGTTGCGAACTGACTCTCATCGGCAGCAAGGAAAGCTGCCATCGCTGCGATATCGGCTGCCCGGCCCAAATGCCCGATAGGGTGTGATGCAACAAAATGAGCGAGGGTCTCCTCAGGATTGGGTACCTGGGCAAGGACTTTATCGATGATCGGCGTATGGATTGCGCCCGGGTGCAGACTGTTGCAGCGAATGCCATACCCTTCTCTGGCACAGTGCAGCGCAACCGACTTGCTCATCAACGTCACGGCCGATTTGGCTGCATTGTAGGCACACAAATCTGCATCAGCCCGCAATCCAGCCGATGACGACATATTAATGATGGAACCAGCCCCGCCTTTTTTCATCAGGCCGATGCCATATTTACAGCCCAGAAAAACGCCAATGACATCGACATCCAACTCATGCTTGAAGGCCTCGAGCGTGAGCTCTTCGACTGACCCCATCGTCGTGATTCCAGCGTTGTTGACGAGAATATCGAGACGTCCATGGTGCGCTTCGACCCACCCAATCAACTCGATCCACTGTTGCTCGTCGCGAACATCGAGCTGGGCCGCGTATCCGTTGGCAAGGGTTGATGCCGTCTGCTTGGCTGCATCGACATCCACGTCTGCAACCACGACCAGAGCCCCTTCGGCATCAAAGCGCCCCGCGATCGCAGCGCCCAGTCCCGATCCACCGCCCGTCACGATCGCGACTTTATCGGCCAATCGGTTTACAAAAGGTGGGTAATTGCGCATATCTGCTTGCTGCATACCAGTCGTCTCTCGTGAACAAAACCGCGATCATACTATGACCGCACCGACGACAGTGAAATGGCGACAGGCAAAGCTTGCCACGCAACTAGAGGCTAGTTAGCATCGCCAGTTCGATCAGCAGTCAGAGTCAGTAGCCATGAACCCATTCGCATTCAATACAGTGTCATCGATGGTATGCGAACGCGGATGCAGCCAGCGAATCGGTAATCATGCAGCTCACCTGCAAGCGCGCAGCATTCTGCTGGTCACCGATGCGGGTCTTCGCAAGCTCGGTCTGCTCGACGATGCACTCGCGAGCCTCAACGCTGCCGGTTTGCGAGTAAGCATCTTCGATGGCATTGAAGCCGATCCGCCCGAACAAAATGTCTTTGATGGTGTTGCCCTTGCCCAAGCGAATGAGGTCGATCTGGTGATTGGCTTTGGTGGCGGCAGCTCCATGGACGTGGCCAAGTTGATCGCACTGCTCGCGCACCCTGAATGCAGCCAGACCCTCGCCCAAACCTACGGCGTCAACATGGCCAAAGGACCGCGGCTGCCACTGATCCTGGTGCCAACAACGGCGGGAACCGGCTCAGAGGTTACCCCGGTCGCCATTATCACGACCGGTGGCTCTACCAAGATGGGTTGTTCCAGCGTGCTGTTGCTGCCCGATTTAGTCCTGCTTGACGCTCAGCTCACCCTGGGGCTGCCGCCGCATATCACTGCGGCGACTGGTGTTGATGCAATGGTTCATGCTATCGAAGCCTATACCAGCAAGATCAAGAAAAACCCCTACTCCGACATGCTGGCGCTGAATGCACTCAGCCTGCTATACACCAATATCCGAACGGCCGTCAGCGACGGCAGTGACCTCAGTGCGCGCGAGGCAATGTTGTTTGGTGCAATGCTCGCAGGCCAAGCCTTTGCAAACGCACCAGTCGCCGCTGTTCATGCGTTGGCGTATCCGATTGGCGGGCGCTTTCATGTCTCACACGGCCTCAGCAATTCGCTTGTGCTGCCCCCCGTCATGCGCTTTAACGCCACTGCCGCGAGCTCACTCTATGCCGAGCTCGCCGACCATCTGATGAAAGGGCTCGCGACAGGCAGTGCGGCGACGCGTTGTGATCAGTTTATTCAGGAAATGGAGATGCTGATCAGCGACGTTGGTTTACCCATGCAGCTGGGCGATGTCGGCATCACGGAGGCGGATCTCGACATGCTGGCGGCCGATGCAATGCTGCAAACCCGGTTGTTGGTCAACAATCCGCGCGAGGTGTCCGAAGCCGACGCGAGGTCTATATATGCAGCGGTTCTGTGACCACATAAATCCACGAGGAATGATCAGCCGATGAGTTCAAAAACGGTCACGCGCGACGCTTACGTCAAATTTTGTGATATCACGACTCGCTGGATGGACAACGACATCTATGGTCACGTCAACAATGTGACGTACTATTCGTATTTCGACACGGCGGTGAATAGCTATTTGATCGACGTCGGCGGTCTGGATATCCACAACGGGACTGTCGTCGGTTTTGTCGTGAGTTCGGGGTGCGAATACCTCAGTCCAATTGCGTTTCCAGATCAGCTTGAGGCGGGACTAAGAGTCAATAAACTGGGGAACAGCTCGGTAACGTACGGGGTGGGTATTTTTAAGAAAGGTCAGCAAACCGCTTGCGCAGAAGGCCATTTCGTTCATGTATTCGTTGACCGGACCAACAATCGTCCGGTGCCGATTCCGGACGCCTTACGCGCAGCGTTAGCAGCAATCTGTCTGCCGAGCGATCGGTAATCATCTAGCAAAGGAGTTTATTAATGCGTTTTCTTCATACCATGGTTCGGGTAACCAATCTCGAGGCCTCACTGGATTTTTATTGCAACAAGCTTGGCCTCGAGCAGTTCCACCGAATGGACAGTGAAGGCGGCCGATTCTCGTTGCTGTTCCTCGCAACACCTGACGACTGCGCCAAAGCACGCGCTGCCGGCGTTGAACATCCGCTCGATTGCGATGTACCCATGGTGGAGCTGACCTATAACTGGGACCCGGAGGAGTATCACGGTGGTCGCAACTTTGGGCATCTGGCCTACGCGGTCGATGATATCTACGCGACCTGCCAGCATCTGATGGACAACGGGGTGACCATAAACAGACCGCCGCGCGACGGACGCATGGCGTTTATCCGTTCGCCCGATAATATTTCGATCGAACTGCTCCAAAACGGTAAACCCCAGGAACCGCGAGAGCCATGGGCATCAATGGAGAATATCGGGTCCTGGTAAGGCTCGGATCATCAATGCGGTAACAGCAGATCTACCGCCGCGCCAATCGCGCGCCCTGCAGCGGACAGGGCGCGCAACTCATCGATCAATCTGAGAGCGCAGTATTGCGCAGCCGGATCCTCATCGGCATGCCCGTCTCCGGGTGTCGATAGCAATACGCGCGCGCCATGGGCGACTTCAGCTGTTTTTGCGTCGCATACCTCGAGCTGCTCAAGCATTTCGCCCGTGATGTCTTCCTCTCTGCCGAGTTCGCCCTGCTCGACGATCTCATCAAACTCCTCGATAAGGCACAAAGCCTGATCCACCGTCGATGCTGCACTCAGCAGTACCGGCATGAGCAGCTCGCTTGCCTCGGGACGCAAATCCGGAACCTTCCAATTAACCAGCATTGCTGTTTCGGATGCGTGGCGAAGCACATCCATTTGCGCATGCAGCAGCATCAGCAACCCGGAGCGCGGTAAGGACATGTACAGCACTTTTGGCAGGCTTCGTCGAATCTCGGATCGCTGCTCCTCGGCACGTGATCGCACCTGACGCAATACATCGTCATAGCTTGCTGCACGCTCTGGATTGTTGTCGGCACATGCTTTGGTCAGACTGGTGAGCGCAGTAACACCCTCCTGCACATGCTCCATCAACTCTTTGAAGGGGCCAATGGGGGATCGCCCAAATACCGCCTTACCCTTAAAAACCATGATATGTTTCCCACACCTGCTTGAGATTGGCCGCAGCGCTGACAAGACACGCTGACCAGAACCATTGTTGATCGCCCTACCCTGGGGCGACGATGTACGCCCTCCCCAAAGAGTAGACCAAGCACAGCTACTATAACAATCGATAAGGGGTTAGACTGCCTGCGGAGGGCTCGTTATGCAGTACTGGATGTGGTTGATACTTGGCATGGTGCTGATGGGCGTTGAGATTTTTCTGCCCAGTTTTACGGCGCTTTGGTTCGGATTGGGTGCTCTTTTCGTTGGCGCGCTATTACTTCTGGCGCCAGACTTGTCCTTGTTCGCGCAGCTTCTGACCTGGAGCGCTGCGTCTATCGCAGCGACCGCAGCCTGGTTTGGCTATTTCAGAAACCGTAGTCCGGATCGAACCAAGGCCGGACTATCCATGGAAGCGCTGGTCGGTGAAACCGGTCATGTCATCGCGGTTGCGACCGAACACCGCCGCGGGACCGTCCGCTTTACCATTCCATTGCTCGGGTCCGAGGAATGGGAGTACATATCGGAAGACGAACTCGCCATCGGTGATCGCGTGACGGTAACCGATCTGTCGGGAAATTCACTGATTGTTGTCAGCAAACACTGAGGAGAGACTGGGATGGATGCAATAACGCTTGGCTTGGTTCTGCTTGCACTGGTCATTGTCACGATCGCCAAGGGCGCGCGGATTGTGCCGCAAGGCAGCAAATGGGTGGTGCAGCGTCTTGGTAAGTACCATTCGACGCTGAATCCGGGGTTAAACCTGATCATCCCGTATGTGGACAACGTAGCCTACAAAGTCACCACCAAAGACATCGTCTTGGATATCCCCTCGCAGGAGGTGATCACCATGGACAATGCCGTCATCATGGTTAACGCCGTCGCGTACATCAACATCGTCCATCCGGAAAAGGCCGTCTACGGTGTCGAGGACTACATCATCGCGATCCAGAACCTCGTTCAGACCTCATTGCGTTCGATTATTGGCGAGATGGCACTCGATTCGGCCCTGTCATCACGCGATCAAATCAAGGCGCGCCTCAAGCAAGCCATATCGGATGATATCTCCGATTGGGGAATCACCCTAAAAACGGTCGAGATTCAGGATATCAACCCGTCGAGAACGATGCAGTCGGCAATGGAAGAGCAGGCGGCGGCCGAGCGGCAGCGTCGGGCAACGGTGACCCGTGCGGATGGCGAAAAAACGGCGGCCATTCTTAGCGCTGAAGGACGGCTTGAGGCGTCACGACGCGACGCAGAAGCTCAGATTGTGCTTGCAGAGGCGAGCCAAACCGCCATCGGCAAGGTCGCACAGGCGATTCAGGATAAAGAGTTGCCGGTGATGTATCTGCTTGGCGAGCGCTACATCGAGGCGGTCAAGGCGATGGCGCAGGGAGAGAACGGAAAAATCGTCCTGCTCCCTGCTGATCTCAGTTCGTCGATCAAAGGCTTAATGGGCAGCAAATAATCAGCTGCCGCACGTACCCTCACCACACTTACCCTCTGAATCAGACTTACCGCCCTCATCGTCTGATTCAGCACCGCCGCAGGCGCCTTCGCCGCACTTGCCCTCACCCGCCTTACCGTGGTTGTCGGCAATCTCGTAGCCTTGAGTAAGTTCCGTCGATTGGAATGGATTCTCCTCGGCGCTGACGTTGGCGCTGAGCGCGGTCAGCGTGACTGCGCCGAGAACCCCAAGTGAATTAACCATCAATGATCGTTTCATAACACACTCCTTTATGGATATTAACGCGCTGCAGCAGCCGCTGCAGCTTGTCGCTTCATTTGCTCGATGTATACGTCTATGGTGAATGATGCGGGTGACTGACGCGGCGGAAACTCGCGGAATGTACCCAGGAACATCGGTACCTTCTGCATCGCGGCGAATGCCACGGCACCGGCCTTGTGATCCCACCAACGGTTGTACATGTTCGAATCTGTATCCGCCCGTTCGAACGGATCACGACGCAAATGGAACAGCTTGGGGATGCGCAATTCAACGAACGGATCGCGCCAGACGTCGAACCGGTGTGCACGCTGCTCCTGAAATACGAGCTTCCAGTCGCCATCACGCATCGCGATCAACTTGCCGTCATCACTGAAATAGAAGAACTCCTCGCGCGGGCTGGTTTCACTTTGGCCCGTCAGGTAGGGCAGAAAGTCATAGCCATCCAAGTGCACACGAAAGGTCTTGCCAGCCGCATCATGCCCTTTGAGCAGTTTTTCTTTGACATTGGTCTCACCAACCGCGCTCATCAGGGTCGGTACCCAATCCAGATGCGACATCACGTTGTTGGATATTCGGCCAGGCTTGATATGCCCGGGCCAGCGAACCAGCGCCGGCACGCGGAATCCGCCTTCCCAATTGGTGTTCTTCTCGCCACGAAACGGGGTAATACCAGCGTCTGGCCACTGGTTAAAGTGCACACCGTTATCCGTCGAATAAAACACAATAGTGTTATCAGTCAGACCTAAGTCATCAATCTTGTTGAGTAACGCGCCTACGTGGTCATCGTGCTCAAGCATCCCATCGTTGTAAAAACCTTGGCCAGAACGCCCGAGGCTCTTCTCACTAACGTGGGTGTAGTAGTGCATGCGAGTTGAATTGAACCAGACAAAGAACGGTTTGCCCGCTGCGTGCGCACGGTCAATAAAATCGAGTGATGCTTCCAGAAACTCCTGGTCGATCGTTTCCATGCGTTTTTTGGTCAGTGCGCCGCTGTCCTCAATCTTGCCATCGGCATAGCTGTGAATCACGCCGCGCGGCGTCACACGTTTAATAATCGCAGGGTCGGTCGGGTAGTCCGGATCCTCCGGGGCTTCTTCGGCATTCAGGTGATACAGATTGCCAAAAAACTCATCGAAGCCATGGTTTGTCGGCAAAAATTCATCGCGATCGCCCAAGTGGTTCTTGCCAAACTGACCGCTCATGTAGCCATGCGGCTTGAGTAATTCGGCCAACGTCGGATCTTCGGGCTGAAGCCCGTTTGCGGCGCCGGGCATACCGACTTTGGTCAAACCGGTACGAAACGGATGCTGCCCTGTGATGAACGCCGAACGCCCCGCCGTACAACTCTGCTCGCCATAGTAGTCGGTGAACATCATGCCCTCATTGGCGATACGATCGATATTTGGCGTTTGATACCCCATCTGCCCATGGCTGTAGCGGCTGATATTCCAAATGCCGATATCGTCCCCCCAAATAATGAGGATGTTCGGCTTGCTCTCAGCCTGCACTGCCCCGGCGAGCAGCGAGCAGAGTGCCAAGACGACCAGACGACAATATTTCAACATAAACACGCTCCCTTTGATTTTATGTGTCCGACAGCTATCAAACCGAACCGATCGGACCTTTGCGCATCTAGACGGACTGCCCTATGGGTTCATTCCGTCGACTTGGCCGAGTGTACCTCAGGGTTTAATCTTTCGCATCAATCGGCATGAAAACAGCATCACCCGCAACCCGATACTGCGCGATCAGACGCCGCCCCCGACTGCCGCTCAGCCACCGCGCTACTGCTTCGCCTGCCGGTGAAACAACGATGACCGAGTAAGTGTTGTGCAATGCTGGCTCGCCAGAGTCGGTATACAGCGATCGCAGCTGCAGCTCTGGGGACAGTTGCGCAAAGGTCGCCGGATCGGTCAGCGTATAAGCTGCCATCTGATCGGCGATTCGCAACGCTGCGGCCATGCCAACCCCGGCTGACCGGTACCTCGCAGCAAAGGCTGCAGGTTCGACCCCCGCTGCGCGCCACAGGCGCTTCTCTGCCTGATCGGTTCCGCTCAGATCGCCACGTCCAACGAAAACAGCATCCGAACGAGCCAGGCGCGCGAACGCCTCGGCGGCTGATCGCGCGCTCGACACGCCGGCTGGATCGTCGGGCGGACCGACGATGATAAATTGGTTTCGCATCAACTCGATCCGTCTGCGGCTCTGGTGATCGTCGACGAACTCGAGCTCGCGCTCCGGATCATGTGTGATCAGCACATCAGCATCCGCGCGCCGAGCCGCAGCCAAGGCCTGCCCAGAGCCCATCACCGCTGCGCGAACGGTGATATCCAACTCATCCTGTAGCGCTGTCAGCAGCGGTTGCAGCAACCCTGCCCCTTCGATGGTTGTGGTCACAATCATACGAACCGGCTCGGCCTTGAG
>Ga0181576_10002618_pt1 | contig 13407 bp, 8 predicted proteins | sample 101ome_22_FD_132464 | JGI IMG/M metagenome (GOLD analysis project Ga0181576, IMG submission 132464) | Coastal salt marsh microbial communities from the Groves Creek Marsh, Skidaway Island, Georgia - 101412BT metaG (megahit assembly) | ecosystem: Environmental > Aquatic > Marine > Intertidal zone...
AAGGAGGGACAGGCCTGTGGCGCCACGTTCGGGCCCAGGAGGAGCCGGCGGACCGAGGGGCGTTCCGACTGCCACCAAGGAGGCGGGGCGCTCACGTTAGTACGGAAGGAGGGACGAGACATGTCCAGTTAGTACGGGAAGGGGGGGGGGGGGGGGGCGCGGGGGCCGGGGGGGGGGGGGGGGGGGGGGGGGGGACGATGAGGGGTCGGAGAGGTGGAGGAAAGAGATGTCGAGGGGGAGAAGGGCGCGCCCACCTGCCTGGCGCCCTGCACCCTCCCCTTTCCTCGTCTCCCTCGCCGGTTCAGGTGGTGAAACTGTGCCACGACGTCCCCCCCGAAGAGGTACCCAGCCCCTCTCGGGCTCAAACCCCACCCATCGATCTCCTCCGGGTCGCTCCACAGCAGGTCGCACATCGGCCCATCGTGGGGCACCTCCTGCTTTCTGTTCAACGCACGAACAACGTCTAGCGACGCCACGGCAGGAGACAGTCCGCCATGGACGCAAAACAATGACCCTTCCACCAGGGCGCCCAGCGACAAATAGTCAAACAGGTCGGTGCACAACCGCCATACGTTGACGCTGCCGTACTTGCGCAGGCACTCGTCGTAAAAGCCGTAGACCTGGGTGATCTGGCGTGACTCATGGTTACCTCTGATGAGCGTAATTCGATCTGGGTACCTCACCTTCAGGCACAGCAGCAGCAACAGCGTTTCCACGCTGTAGTAGCCCCGGTCCACGTAATCGCCCATAAAAAGGTAGTTGGTGCGGGGCACATCGCCGCCGACCCTGAACAATTCCAGCAGATCGTGAAACTGGCCGTGGATGTCGCCGCAGACAGTGACGGGGGCGTCGACACGCTGCACGTTGGACTCATCGACGAGAATCTCCATCGCCTGGAGAATTGGAGGGGGGTGGGAGGGGCCAAGGAGAAGAAAGGGAGAGGGAAGGCGCGGCGCACCAGCGTCCCGGCGCAGAATGAGCGACCCCGCTGCAGCTGCGACCGCCCCTAGCGGCGGTGGGGGACGTCTTTCGTCTCGCCAGGTGACATAGCTCCTTGACTTCGGATTCCTTCAGCGGCTCGCACCGCCGCAGCTGTTCGATGCAGCGGTCTAGGTCGAGCCCCATGGGGACCCGAAGTCAAACGGCACACCCGCGAGAACGTGAGAGAACAGGGCGGCCCAGCCAGCCGACGCTGTGCCGCTCTCCCGCTCGGGAGAGGGCTCTCCGCGGTGTATGGAGCTGCGGGTAGGGGCCTTTTTCTTCGCTCGTGTGGTGCCCGCCAGCGGGCTGGGCCCTGTCTGGCGTCAAGGCAGCTCCGAGGCGGCCCCTCCCCTTTCACTCCGATGCACCAGCGCCGGCGAGTCTCCAAACCACCCGCGCCTTCACCCTACCCAGAACGGTCGCATTCCGAGAGGTGGGCTTAGCGTACTCATCCCCTCGCGGACGCCGAGGATGGCGCTCTCGGAACGGCCGATCGCGGCGTGGGAGACCAATGACCCATCCGACGCCGCCGTCCTTGCCGCCACGTGCGACGGCGCTCTCCTCGTCGTCTCTTCTGGCGACTCGCTGCGTGTTCTAGAGAGGAGAGTAGAAGCTGACTCGATGTGTCGGAGAATGTGTCGGTTCCCGCCTGTGCGCCGGGGAAGAGCGCCGAGAGGTGCCCAACGATGGCGGCTCTTGGCGGCGGCCGCCGCGCCCCTCCTCGTCGTCCAACGCCTCGGCTACTACCTCCAACCCCACAGGACCACGCTTCGCCAGTCAAGGCGTCTCAAGGGCCACCGCGCGCCCGTGACGGCGGTCTCGGCGCACCCCGCCCTGCCCCGCTCGGCGCACTCTGGCTCGCTCGATGGCGATGTCCGCACATGGGACCTCGACACGGGCGCCTGCGTCCGCGTCGTCGGCGTCGGAGCCCCAGTCACTGCCCTTGTCGCAGCCGGTCGCCTCGCCTGGGTCGCCACCGCTGCCGGCGCCGACACCTTGGCGGCCCCCGACACCTCTCGCAGACCCCGCCCCGGCCGCATCCGCGTCCTCGACCTGTCACGCGGCGAGACGGTCCGGTCCCACCGGAGCCGCGCCCCCCGCCCCGGCCCCCTCAGCTACGGTGGCGGTAGCGTCGCTGTCCTCGACCGCTCGTCCCTCTGCGTTTACCCGTCGGACCCCTCTGCCGCGGGCCGCATCAAGGTCGCCCACACACGAAGGCTGACGGCAGTAGCGGTCGCCTCGCAGCCTCCGGTGGGGGCCATTTCGGGCGCCAAGGGGTCCTCTCGGCATCCCTCGATGGCTATGGGCGATGCCACGGGGCGCATCATTCTCCTCCACGCGGGGGAGGGGGGAGGGGGAGGAGGACTGGGAGGCGACGCTTCCGCGTCGGGCCGTGGGGCTGCGGGGGGCTCCGGCGGGCCCGGTGTCCCCCGCACGCCACGGTCCTCCCAGATGGTAACCACCACTTGGCACTGGCACCGCGACGCCGTCTCTTGTCTCTGCTTTGGCGCCGGCGGAGCGATGCTCCTCAGCGGGGGCGCTGAGGGTGTCGTGGTGATTTGGGATGTGTCCACAGGGAATCGGCGTTTTCTGCCGCGGCTCGGCGCCCCGCTATTGCAGCTTTGCGCCGTGGGGGTGGGGACGACCGGGGATGGTGCAGAAGGGGGAAAGGGAGGGGGAGCAGAAGAGGGTGGGCTCTCGGGGTCGACGTTCGCGGCGCTGACGGCCCTGGGCTCTGTCGCCGTCCTTGATGTGGCGACAATGAAGGTTCAGGCGCGGCTTGTTGGGCTCGCCCCCGCCCCCGCTCCGGCATTGCTCGGGCCCGGGGGGGGGCTGGGAGGAGGTTTCTCATACCGGGGAGGCGCCGGCTTCGGCAGAGAAGCCCGGCTTTGCGGGTCGCGGGGCCGCGCCACGGGGGTGGCGGCCGCAGCGTCGGCGGCACTGCCTGGGGGACGGCTCCTGGTGCCAGGGGCGCTGGCGACTGTTCAAGCGCTCGATCCGGCCACGGGGCTCGTCGAGAGCGCGACGAGGGTCGATCGGGGAGGCGACGGAGGAGCTTCGCGGTCCGGGGGGGCTGGGAGGGCCGTCGTGACTCTTGTGGGGGCGTGCCGAGCAGGGCGTGTCGCAGCGGCTGTGACGACAGCGGGGCAGGGGGCGAGCGGGGCGCCTGACGAGCTCGTGATCCTTGTCCCCGCCGCCGCCAGCGGGGACGGGACCGCGGCGGCCGCGGGACCCGGCGCCACTTGGGCCCCGGGTGGGAGATGGACGGTGGTGGCCCGGGCCCCTGACCCTCATGCAGGCGCAGCCGTCGTCGGCCTCGCCGCCGCCAGCAACGTTGTCGCGACGTCAGACGCCGACGGCTGTGTCAAGATCTGGCGCGTGCAACGCTCGCGCGGTGACGTTGCCCCGCGCCTCCTCCTCGCCCAGATCGCGCACCTTGCAGACGCCCCCGTAGGTCCCCTCGCCCTCACGGACGATGGCACAGTGCTCGCCGTGGCCAATAATGGACATATTGTCCTCCTCGACAGCCGGGACACAAGCGTCTCGCTCGGCGCTTCGATCTCGCTACCGCACGGCGCCGAGGTCGGGACTCTTGCCTTCTCGCCTGGGACGGGGCGTTTTCTCACCGCGGCGCTGCCCCGCGGCGGGCGTGGTGGCGATGGGGGTTTGGGAGGGAGAGCAGCTGGAGCCGCCTCCTCTGCTGCCGCAGCCCTAATGACGTGGGACGTCGGCACGGGCAGAGTCATGACTCACCTGTCGGGCCTTTCCGCATCGGCAACGGGCCCTGCCAAGACCGTCGCCCTTGTCGCCATGCCGTTGGCCTCGTCGGGTGTAGACCAAGGCGACGGCGACGATGACAGTGCCCCCACAGTTGTCGTCGCTGCCCTGGGGCCCGGGGGTACGGCACGGTGGGCGCGGCCGGTGCTGTCGCCCTTCCTCGGCCTCGCGGGCACATCCGACGGCGGGGCGGCCCTCGTCACGGGATCGGGGATCAGCATGGTCGGAGGCAATCGAGATGCGGGGGCGGCGGAGGATCCGGGCCCGTTGGTCGCCACGGCGATACCGATGACCAAGGGCGGCGCGTCGACGCTTGGAGCCCGTGTCAGCGGCAGGGAAGACGCGGCGGCCGCCGCCATCGGGGGCGCCTCGGCCGACGCGGGCTGGGCAATCGCGACCCTCCCATCGCGTGCGCTGCCTGAGCCCAACGAGCTCGCCCTCGGCCTTTTGTCCATGTGCTAACGCGCCAGTTGAGCTCATTGGGGACAACCGTTTACTTCGTATGTATTTCGACACAATGCATGTCGACGAACCACCCACCGACACAACGCGTTCTCCCCCCTCTCGGTAGCACCGGCAGAGCCAGTACCAGCACCACCCCAGCAGCAACTCCCCGCTTAAGCTTCTTCGCGATCATATCCGACGGCAGCACCATCCACCAAAATACAGCGTAGACGATTGTCAGGGCGGATCCCGCCGCCACAGCCAACGCCGGGTGCCCCCCGAACCAGTCATCCGCCAGGCTCCTTCCTCCCGGGACCGCAGCTGAGTAGGCGGCTCCGCACACCGAGATAAAGGACGATGCCGTAGCTAGGAAAAGCAGCAAGCACCGCTGTCTTGCCTACACGTTGGTGTTTTGGTGCACCCGATTGGCCATGTTGAAGAACTCGTCGTTCGCGCCACTTAGCTGGGCTGAACCGACGCGAGCGGCGAGCGCGTAGTAGAAAAGGAGCCATCCGGCAGAGACAGCCGCCGGCGCGGCGAAGGCGTCGGCGTTGATCACCATCGCACGATAGAGTACCCACCTGCGGCAGGGAGGGGGTCGGGTTGGCGGAGGGTCGGGTGGGGTGGGCAAGCAGGTTGCCCGGCGCGGTGAGGATAAATCAGTCCGAGGCGACGAGATCTTGGACGAGCGATGAGATCGCCCCGCCCGACAACGATCTAGGACGTCGCGACGTGGCTTCCAAGTACAACACACTTCGCCGGGGCCAGAAAAAGCCCGGCAGCGCCCTTAAGCGCGGGCCCGGGGCGCGCCTGCGATGCACCGCTCGCCAAAAGTAATGGTTGACACGGCCGGTCTCACAACTTGGGTGGCGAGGGAGTCCTGCATCTGGAAAGGAGGCTGGCAATAAAAAGAACTGCCGCCCGAGCGAGTTGGGACCACTCAAGAGACAACACGACGCACACCGCCCTCCTGCTGCCCTCGGTGTTCTGCGGCGGGACCGGGACCAGGGCGCAAGGGGGGTGAGGCATCGAACCACTTGCGAATCACACCTCCCACTGCCCCTCAGCCTTGAGTTTGGCCAACATGTCGTCCGATATGATGGAAAAGTCGTCCGACCCGTTGGTCGCAGACCGCAGCCGCTCAATCATCTCGTTCTTCACTTTCCGCGGGACCCGGGCCGCCTCGGCACGCAAGGCCTCCTGGCGCAGGCGGTCGGCCTCGGCGTCCACCCTGGTCCCTGCAACACCCGGCACACGACCAGCCGCCAGCTCGAGCCAAGCCATGCGTCCATCATTGCCCTCATGCGCCACGACGCGGTCCATCTGGATGATGCCCGTGTGCGCCAGACCGCGCGTGACATCCACCCACACCGAGTGGCCCGCCTGCTCCAGGCGCGTGCAAAAGGTGTAGTCCTCCGAGAGGAGGTCCCGGCTGCCCCGCTCCGTCATGCCCGAAATTTGAAAAAGCGCATGAACCTCGCCGTGTTTCGAGTGCCGGATGGTGAGATCGGGCCGGGCTGCGACCAGGTCGAGCAGCGCCTGCCGCGACACCATCATGAAGCCTGTGCCAGCGTGACTGACGCGCATCCATCCAGCGTCGTCCCAGGCGCCACGAGCGCGTGCCTGGGACTCCTTCTTCACGGGCACGGCGACTGTATCGGGCAGGCCAAATTGTCTAAGGTAGGTAGTCGCAATGTCATCCGTCAGTCCCACGTGCGTGAGGGTCGCCGAGGCGCTACCCAGGTCACCGTCGACTGCTCCACGGGCCACGGCGTCCCTCACCCGATCCATCTCGATAAACTTCTTGGGGCAGACGGCCGCAGAGACCGAGTGGCCGCTGTGCACGAAACGCCTGACCGTCTCAGGCGAGAAGGTGATGTCGTCGTCGACAAAAAGCATCAAATCGGCATCTGTCTCGCGCAGAAAACGCGTCACGAGGATGCCCCGGGCGAGGGCGATGTCAGGCACGCCGGAGAGCGTCATCAGGTCAGCACGGTAGTGCCCAGAGGGGTCACTGTTGAGGTCTTCAGTGCTCGCCATCAGTGACCGGATCATCGGTAAACGCATCACGTCGAGGTACGTGGGGACGGCAAATACGATCTTAGTGGGGCGGTCGCGGCTGGGCGGGCGTCCGTGAACGGGAGGGCGCAGAGAGTCCGCGGTGGCATCGGACCCGCCGCCGTCGGAGACGTCAACGGTGGCGTCCTTGTATGCCAGCTTGAGCGGATCGGACGACAACAACAACGAGGACGCGTCTGCCTCGGCGCCCACCGCATGGAGAGCCCCGATGCGACCACCACGTCGGAAGGTCCGGAGCGAGCCCTCTTCGATCGCGGGCTCGAACATTGACAGCGTCGACATCGAAAGGGGCTCGGTCGCTGCAGGGGAATCAACAAGCACCAGCCACCCGCCAGGCGCGAGGGCACGCGCAGCCGCAGCGGCGCAGGCCTCAGGGGGCCAGCCGGGTCCGACAACGATGATGTCGACTCCCTGGATTGACTCCCACCCCGCCACCTCGACGCAGGTCGCCGCCCCAGCGACGATTCCAGCCGTCTCAACCACATGATTCGCCCCCGATCCAGTCGCCCGGACGACTCCACGGGCCAACTCGCCTTTGACAGAGTCGCTCTCGATCGTCAAGGCCTCGCAACGTACCTCATCCTGCGCCCCATGAAGGCCGCCGCACAGGCCCGAGGCTGCCAGGTCGCGCTGGACTGACGCCGTCACTGCCGTCGCGGCGCTCGCGCCAAACTCCACGTAGCGCCGACTGACAGACAACAGACGGGCGAGCCCGCGCTTCTCAGCCGCCCCCCAGGCGGCGAGACCAGGGGGCGACACTGCGGCAGCGCCCGTGCGAAAAGCGGAGCGCCCCAGAAAAGACGACCGAAAGCGCCGCACAAAGTCTCGCAGGACCCGTTGCTCCAGGCGCCGCTCGGCCTCCTCATTCTCAAACATTTCCATCCACGCCCGTCCCGCCTCAGCGACTTCCCGGCACCGGCTCGGCCGAGTTTCGCACCACCGCACCTGGCTCGCCAGGTCCGATGTGTCGTCGCGGATCGGGATGAAATGCACGTATGGCTCAAGCAACCCTTCCATAAGCCACGACTCCACTGTGGGACGCGGCATCACTGGCACTGACCACGATGCCAGGGCCCACTTTAAGTTGGAAGCCACGTCATTGCCCTCGACCGAGACAATGTATCGATGCTGGAGCCACGCGCGGCGCGGTAGGTCTCGCTTGATCACCACCTCGCCCGCAACAAGGTTGCGCTTGCCCGGTGACGCGTGGCTGAGGCCCACGTCGATCGTGTCGGAAGTCTCAGCGGTGCCCCAGTGGAGATAGAGCTGCTGCCGTGGGCAGCCACCGGCGCCCCGGTTGCCCCAGGCGCCGCTGGCGAGGCCTCGCCACACGGCCGAGGGACGCTTGGCTTCGAATGGTGTGTCGAGCAACGCGACGATCTCCACAGGGTCCCAGTGGCGCCCCCAACCCATGCTCTTGACCAAGGCGCAGTTGCCTGTCCCGATGGCGCGGGCCTTGCACGCCACGGGTGCCGTCGGATCCAGGCCGAGGTCTCCCCCCGACAGGGGCAGCGACGCCATCGCCGCCCTGTCAGCCTCGACCACGTCCACGGACGCCGACGCCGCGTAGCGCATAGGCGCCACATATACTTTGTTCAGCGTCGCCTCGATCCCCGTCAGTCGCTCTCCAAGCTCGGCCGGCACATCTCCCGTCCACAGAAATAGAGGATCCTTCATGTGTTTCGTGAGCGCGTCTTGGGTGAGGGGATCTCCCGCCATGCCAAGAGCTCGACCTTGGTACCACGACATTGGGTAGGGCTCCTCAGGCAGCGAGGGGGTGGGCATGCCCGGATCGTTGGCGCAGACGGGACAGTAGTAGCTCAAGCGGCGGGACCGCGGCACCGGGCCACGCTCAGGGTCACCGCCTGGCGGCAACTGCGAGAGGGTCTCCTTTGTTTGCCCCATGGCTTGTTTGAGTACCGCCACGTAGTCGAGCCGGTTGTGGTCGAGCACGCCCCGCCAGTCCTCGTCCCACTGGCGCTGGCTCGCTACCGTCTCGTCCACAAATCGCTCCACCGCGAGACGTGCGCCCTCGCCCGGTCGCGCAGTGAGCACGGCGACGCCCCGGTCCCCCGGCAGTGCTACCTCGACCTGTACTAACCGCGCCAGGTCATCGTCCGTGGCTTCGGGCCACGCCTCAGCGAGGCGCCGCGCCCAGATTGGCTCGTCGACGGGCCCAGGAGCCTCCAGGACACGCCAGCTGCCGACACCGACGTCAGCCGCCCACCCAGCCCCACCCACCTTGAGGTCATACTCGCAGCCAACAGCGGCTGAGGGGCATCGACGCTCCCATGTGCGGCCACCGCTGTCGGTGACGGACGTGCCGCGGTACTCGGACAGTTCGTGGATGATGACACGCGTGCCGGGCCCGGCCCGGACGCGGGTGGCACGGCCACGGTGGCCAGCGTGGGCCTCGGATGCAGGTGCCACGATGGACACATCGTCAATGGCGTCCGAGGGGGCGCCAAATTCAAGCACGGCCTCCCCGCGCGGCAGGACCCCACCGTTGCGCCGGTTCAGTGACTCGACTAAACGCTCAATCAGGCGTGGCTCGTGTTCGCTCAAGTCACCATGCTTGGTTCCCACTTTGACCAGAAACGAGGCGGCAGCTGAGCGGGGCGTGTCGCCCGAGCGGAGCCACATCGGCTCGGTCACGCCATTGGGTAAGATGACGTCTGTGCGGACGAGCTCGGAGGGAGGGTGCAGTCCGCTTGTCGCCTGGGATACCGAGGGACGGGCGAGGGCGGCGACAGCAGCCAGTGCCACGCTGCGAAGTCATGTGGGGGGTTCAACGGGGCCGGGGTTGTCCTCACGAAACGCGACCTGGGACATAATATTATGATTTCGCGGCGTTTTCCGGTCTCAACGGTGTTATGGCCACCAGGCTCGCCAGATAGCAGCGAACCGAGGGAAGGAGGAGGGAAAAGAGCCGGACCATTGCCGCGACGAGCCAGCTGGGCCTTCGCGCCACGGCGGCTGTCCCTCGGCGGCTCCACCTGAGCCCGCCGAGGGAAGATATCTCATGTCGTCTGTTCAGGGACTCCCACACCACACAGCCATCTCATTGGTGCAGGGGCAGCGTTCTCGCAGTGTACTCGCTTCGGTACTCGAGTACCGCGAGATTCGACGTCCGTGGGCCTCGCCCGCTCGCGAACGTGGAATCAACGATCAGGTTCGTTGGGTTTTTGTCAAGAGCCTCCCCTCGGAGCCCTCGTCCCGCGGAGCAGGCGCCCAAACCCGGCCGACTTGGGTGCGCCGACGTGGAGGAAAATGACGAGCACTCGGAGTCCCTCGTCGTCCGGTCTCAACGGAAAGGCGGAGAAGCGGAAGGATAGTGGTTGCCTTCACCCCCTCATTTACCACCAGTACGTCACGGGCGACTACGACAGGCGAGCATCCCCCACAGTCGCGCCAGGGCCAAGATCCGCCGACCCCCGACGACGCAAGGCCCCCCCCACCTCCCCTACCCATGTTCCGCGCCGCAGGTGTCTGGCCACCTCCCGCCGCGCCGTCGAGGTCTCGAACGGTCGGGAGCCCTACCCCCTCCGCGCCCGCGGCCTCGCCCTCCGCCAGAGGGGAGATGCCCGCGGCTCCCTCGAAGCACTCAGGGCCGCCGCTGCCGGTGCCCCCGGCGATGGCGCCGAGGCCGCCCGGCAGGTAGCCCGGGCTTTGCACTTGGCCGGACGCCACGACGAGGCGACTCAACTGTATGAATCGGCCATCGCCGCGGGGGAGGCGGCGGGGAGCCCCCCGGACTGGGCAGCGTGGCACCAGCTGGGCCTGGTGAGGGCCGCTGCCGGGGACAGGGCCGGCGCCCTCGCCGCTCTCCAGAGGGCCAAGGCCGCCTCCCCTCACCAGGACTCGACCCGCCTCGCTCTCGCCCGCCTCGCAATGGCGCCCGTGGTGCGCAGCGGCCCCGCCGGGGCCCCACCGACGTCACCCAGCGGACCCGGTGCCGCTGTCACATCCGCCGGTGCGAACGCTGCAGCCGCCGCCGCCCCCGATCTCGCCGCCGCTGCGAGGGAGCTCGACGACCTGTTGAGGACGAGTCCTCGCCACGTCCGTGCCCTGACAGAACGAGCCTCGCTGCACTTAGCCGAGGCGGAGAGGGGGGCGGAGCCGTCGCGGGAAACGGCCCTTGTGCTCCTTGCCCGCGCTCTGTTGGAGGACCCCGCCGACACGACCGCCGCCCTCGCCGCCTCGGCCGCGTTACTGGCGGACGGCGACGCCGACGGAGCCCTCGCGCAGCTCCGATGCGCCGCCGCAGCAGAGCCCGCCCATGCGCAAGTGTGGACCAACGTCGGAGTCGCTCTTTTGCAGAAACGTAGGGTGGTCCCCGCGTTGGCGTGCCTCGGACGCGCCCTCTCGCTGGATCCCTGGTGCGCCCGTGCGCGGCACAACCTTGGCGTCGCGCTCCTGATCGCGGGCCGCCCTGCGACTGCCCTGCATGCCCTGACGGCGGCGGCGCAGGGATTGGGAGGAGGGAGGGGAGCGGGGGCAAGGGGCAGTGGCCCCACGCTAGCCGCGCTGGGCTGTGCTCTGGCCATGCTCGACGACGGCACCGCGGCCGCGCAGGCGCTTGAGCGAAGTCTCGCGGCAGATCCGACCGACCACAGGGCGCGGCTGAACCTCGCCATTACGTTGGCGAAGCTGGGGCGGCGGGAGGAGGCATCAGCGCAGGTGGCCCAAGTGCCGCCCGACGCCACGTGCGACGAGGGGAAGAGTGGGGGGTTGGCGGCAACGCGGAGGGCTCTGGTTGCGGCGCTCGGGGCTCCGGGGTGAGCGACAACGTGGAGGCGGTCTCGACGTCTCCATCTCTCTCTCCCTAACCCCCGTCCTCGTCGTTCCCTGCCGTCGCCATCGGCGCGTCGGCGACGCCGTCCTCGCCGGCCGCCTCCGCCCCTGCGCCGCCCCTGCCGTCCTCCCACCCGTCTCCCCCCACCGCGACCGGCGCCGGAATCCTCTCCGGCGGCAATCCAAGAAGCGTGCCGACCTCGTCCGGCGTCAGCAGGAAGCGTGGCTCCACACCCTCCCCACCTGGCCGCGAGGGATCAAAGTCGCACGCAATTCTGCCCGCACCGTCTGCACCCAATGCCCGCAACGCCTCAGCCTGCGCCGCGGGCGGGGCGAACCCAACGAAAGCGGACGCGTGAGCCCGGTAGGTGGTGGCGGTATCGATTTCGGACCGGATGGCGTCGACCTCGGCGCTAAGGGCTGCGCACCGGGCGTCGGCGAGGCGGGCAGCCCACCTTTTGTGCTCGCGGCGCGCACGGACGGCTAGGGCGGCGAGGGGGGGCAGGGGCGGAGGGTCAGGGTCGCCCGATCCTCCGCGACGGCCCGACGGTCCCGCGGGGCCGGCACCCGCGCCCGCGCCCGCGCCCGTGCCCGCGCCCGTCGCCGCCGTAGCGCCCCCACGCCGTGCCGCCTTTACTTGCTCCAGCCGCTCTCTCAGAGCCGCTGCCCGACGCCAGGCCCGGCGCGCCGCGTCCCCCAACAATCTCTCTTCCAGTGCCGCTCCCGGCACGGCCAGGTAGGCGGGACGACTGCCAGGCTCTCTGCCCGCGGCCTCGGCAAGGTCCAGCTCAGCGGAGTCGGCCTCCGCCATAGCGTGCCAGGGCAGGAGGCCGCGGATGCAGTCGTCAAGGGTCGTCCAGGGGGCCGGCTCGGCTGCGGGAAGTGGTGGTAGCGGGGTCGTTTCCGGGGCGGGGGAAGGACGATGGGGGCGGTGGGGAAATGTGGAGGCAAAGTCGTCCCTCGTCGCCTGCCGTAGTCGGTAGGCGCCTCCCTTGAGCCGCCGAGGGAGTGGGCATGCTCGGCCAGCCTTTCCAAGGCGTTCCGCACGGCCCGTTCCTCCAACAGCTCGGGCTTCATCTCCTCGGGCCGCACGAGGGGCTCGCGGTCGAGGAAGGCCGCGGTTTCGGCCTCGGTCTCGGCCCGGGCGAGGTCCTCGGCGCTACGGGCGGCGGCCTCGGCGGGCTGCTCCTGCGCCGGAGCGGGTTCCACCGAGGCGGCGGGGGCCGCTACGGGCTCCACGACCGCAGCGGACATCGTTGCCGGTGCCGCGTCGGCCATCACGATGCCGCCGCGCGACCCTGGATGGCCGGGCGCGGCGGCGGCGTGGCCAAGCGCTGCGGGGGCTAGGCGCGGATGAGGCGGTCTTCTCTTACGAAGGGGGTCTTATGCACTTGATGAGATTACCTCTGCTGGAAACGCGCGACGTCTCCGCGAGACGCTCCCGGAGCTGTCCGCAGCGGGGCTCGCAGGCCGCAGCAGTCGTCCGCCGAACGCCGCGAGGACGCAGCGACCTTCAGAGTCGTACAGCGATCCCTATCGGGCGCCCCTCGCTCCCCCGCGACGCCGCAACGCGGAGGGCCCCAAACGGCGTCCCTGCGAGGATTCGTAGCGGGGAATCGATCACCGGAGATCCTGGGCCAAGCCTCCGTCGTCCTCGGTGACCTTCCTCCCTCTCCTGGAGGAACGCGCGCGATGAGCCGGGCGGATGACCTGCTGGCGGCGTCGCTCAGCGGTCTTGGTGGCGTCGGCTCCAAGGTGGGTGACGAACGGTACCGCAGACGTTCTGCATGCTTCGCCGCGCCGTTCGCCACGGTCGGCACACACCCGCGATGACCGCAGACGCAACCCATTCCCGGCACCCGCCCCCTCCTGCAGCCCGGTGGCGGCATCGGCGGTGTCCCCATGAATCTCCGCACTGCCGCCGCCGCCAACAATGGACCGAGCACCCCTCGCCGCGACCCCCCAGCGGCCCCCAGCGCCCGACACGGTGTCGGCACCACGGGCGCCGCCGCGGGCCTCGAGGCTCTCGCCGGCCTCGGCCTCGCCTCCGTCCACGCCCCCCACCATCGCTCCGCCTCTCCCGCCCCGTCGGCCCCCGGATCACTCGCCGGGGCCCAGACCGGGGGCAGAGGAGGCCCCGGCGCGGCCCCGGACCCCCTGGACGGCCTGGGCCTCGGTCCGGGCGCCGCTGCCCGGGCGCGTGGGGGGGCGCCCCTGCGGGCCCGCGGCGCTGTCGCTGGTGGCGGCGAGGACGCCGGCGGCGCCCCACGCTTTCAGCCCGCCCCCGCCCGCGCAGCCTCGGCTTTTGCGGCCGGAGCGGCGACGGAAGGG
>Ga0181576_10002621_pt1 | contig 13390 bp, 7 predicted proteins | sample 101ome_22_FD_132464 | JGI IMG/M metagenome (GOLD analysis project Ga0181576, IMG submission 132464) | Coastal salt marsh microbial communities from the Groves Creek Marsh, Skidaway Island, Georgia - 101412BT metaG (megahit assembly) | ecosystem: Environmental > Aquatic > Marine > Intertidal zone...
GAGCGGATGTCGGCCGGTCGCCACATCCCATCCTGGAGGAGTTCTACTGCGTAGGATCTCGGCGGTATGATGCTCTCACCATCGTCCAGGAAGTAGAGGACGACGCGCTCGATGGATTGCGTCGTTCCGAACATGGCCTGGATCCAGTCTTCCTCATTCGGCGATCCTTCGGTGGTCCACCGCGTGGTGGGCACCTCATGGTAGAAGACGCCGCCGTCCGCAGCCCAGAAGGGAGGGTGGCGGGGATCGGAGAACGATGCCGTGATTTCCGGGAAGACCGTTCCGTTGTTGACGGCCAGGTTGTGCGGGCGCTCGAAGGTCATGGAGGCGCCGGCCTCCGGGAGCTGCGCGTCGAGGGGACCAAGCGTTTCCCGGGACGCCAGGTCACGGTTGTCGATGCGTACCCGGAGGCCGGCGCCGAGACCATATTTCGACCCATCCCGGTCCCAGATGACATCCACGTCGTGCCCATGCAGGCGCACGCCCTCTGCTGCAAACCAGTCCCAATCATCCGGGATAAGCGGATTCACGGCAAGCGTCCCATCAGCCATGGGACGGATGCCCAGCAGCCCCGACAGGATCAGATCCGCATAGCCCGAATGGGAGTAATGCTCCGAGTGGTTGGGCATGTTGCTGCCAAACCAGGACCCGGTGTACGGATTGGCCGACTCGGCAATGTAGGGTCGTCCGTCCTTGAATTGGGTGCGCGTGTAGGTCCTCAGCAGCTCTACGTAATCGTCTCTGTCCACGACCTCCTGCTCATAGTTGTTGAGCAGGTTGGCCATGGCCACGAGCGTCTGCGTCGTGGCATACGGCCAGGATTGGCCACTCCAGATGCAGCAGCGCTCGGTCAGCATGAAGAGCGTATCGGACTGGCTGACCGTCGTGGGGCCGTAGTCCGCCTTGAAGTGCGCTTCGTCCATCAAGAATTGCCACGCAACGGAATGCTCTTCGTCCGGCAGGTTGAACTGCCAGGGCACATAGCCGATCAGCTCGCGACCGTTGCCCGACCCCGCATACGGCCCCGTCTCGTAGGTCAGGCTCTTGTCTCGGATACCCGGCGCGTGATCGCCCTTGAACTGGTGGAAGAAGAACTCCCGCCCCGGATCCCACAGCTCATCAATGACCCGGGCCTTGAGCACGCCTGCCCTTTCGAGATAATCCATCGCCTTCTCAAACTGGCCCGCAAGAAGCGCCGTCTGCGACAGGGCCACCAGATCCCCGAAGAGATAGCTGTTCAGTGTCGGCCGGTAGCCCTCCACCGTCCAATTGTCCGTCAGCTGGCGGCTGTTGATGTTGATCTCCATGCCGTCGTCGTGACCGCTCTTGAAGAAGAGGCCGTGATCGGCGTCGTAGTTCGTTTCTAGCCATCCCTCATACTGCTCTTCCATGTAGGGCAGCATGGAAACGGCCCATGCGCTGTCGCCCCAGACCTCGTGGATCTGCCAGAGCGCCGATCCATACCAATTGGAGTAATTGCGCTCCTTGGCGCCTTCGGTGTCAATCCAGTAGCGGGCGAAGTCATCGATGATGCGGGGGTCCTTCATCCAGCGCACCTCGGTCAGCTGGTGACCCAGCGGACAGGAAATCCCGCCGTACGTGCCCGACCAGAAGGGCCGATCCATGAACTCAGTGAACAGGTACCCTGTCTCAGGCGAACCATACGTGAGGTGCGTCTTCATCACCTCCCAGCGGTAGTAATAGACCTCGTTGATCTGATTGTCGGGCGTCTCGACAAACGGAATCCGGTCCTCATACCACCCGAAATCCCGGCTGTCCCACCAGTTATAGCGAGCAAAGACGGCATCGCGGTCGATGAGGTCCGCGGATGGCGAACAGCCGGCCAGTGTCAGAAGTGCCAAAAGGATGGAAAGCGCTCTTCGATGCATTACAACCACACACTGAAATAGATGTAGACACCCAGGACCAGACCCAGGACCACCGCGGTTGCCGCGACGTCTTTCCAGTCCCAGCTGGCGCGGTTCTCGGCCTTCTGATCGTCCGTTACCGAGCCAAAGGTCAGCCCCTGGATGCGGGCTTCGTCGGGGGCATCGGTCGTGTAAGAGAGCGCGATGATGAGCACTACGGAAAACAGGAAGAGCACGCCGGAGAAATAGTACCCGTTGAAGGCCCCGATAGCGCCAAGCCACGTGGCGGGGTCAATGGCACCGCTCTGGGTCATGGTCTGCACGGTCAGTTTGAACATGCCGAGCACGAAACCAACGACCAGTCCGTAGAAGGCGCCGTGGCTGTTGATGCGCTTGTTGAAGATGCCCAACAGGAATACGGCGGTGATGGGCGGCGCGAGGAAGCCCTGCACATTCTGCAGATAGTCGTAGAGCCCCGTGTTGCCCTCGGAAATGCGCTTCATGATGGGAATCCACAAGAGGCCGAAGAACACCACGACGGACGTGGCTATGCGGCCCACCCGGACGAGCGTCCGCTCGGGCTTGCCGGGACGCAGTTTTTCGTAGATGTCGACCGTAAAGAGCGTCGCGCACGAGTTGAAGAGCGAAGCCAACGAACTCATGAGCGCCGACAGCAGGCCGCCCACCACCAGGCCGCGTAGACCGACTGGCAGCAGGTTGGCTACCATGGTCGGAAAGACCATGTCCCCGATGACCTGACCGTCCGGCGTCGTTGGGATGGGAATGAGGCCCTTCTGCTGCAGGGCATATCCGATCATGCCCGGTACGAGGAAGATGAACACGGGCCAGACCTTGAGGAAGCCGCCCCAGATGGCCCCCCGCCGCGCGTCCTTGAGCGAGCGCGCCGACAGGGTCCGCTGCACGATGTACTGGTCCGTACACCAATACCATATCCCGATGATGGGCGAAGCGATCATGACCCCGAGCCACGGGAAATTGGGATCTGAATTGGGCCGCCAGAGCGCGAATTGATCCGCGTTGTCGGCCAAGACCATCTTGAGTTCGCCCCAGCCCCCGAGCTGCGACAGGCCGAAGAAGGTGATGAATACCGATCCGATGAGCAATAGGCCGGTCTGCATGACTTCGGTGTAGACCACCGCGCGCAGGCCACCGAGGACCGTGTAGATGCCCGTCAGGATGACGGTCACGAAAGCACCCACCCAGAACGCGTTGTCTGGCGTTCCGAACGTATCGGGCAGGAGGGTGCGGAAGACCAAGGCGCCGGCATAGACCGTGACCGATACCTTGGTCAGAACATAGGCGATGAGGGATACGATGGAGAGGACCCAGCGCGAACGGCTGTCGAAACGCTTCTCCAGGAACTCGGGCATGGTGAAGACACCCGCGCGGTAATAGAACGGCACGAACACCCAGGCCAGCATGATCATGATCCAGGCGTGCAGCTCCCAATGCGCCTGTGCCATCCCGTTGGCCGCACCGCTACCGGCCAGACCCACGATGTGCTCGCTGCCGATGTTCGAAGCAAAGAGCGATGCGCCCACAGCAAACCACCCCACGTCACGACCGGCCAGAAAGTAATCGGTCGACGTGTTCTGCTTCTTGGAGGACCACCAGACGATGGCCACGATGATCAGGAAGTAGGCTCCGATGATGAGCCAGTCGAATGGGGTCATGACGGGTCAGGATGGATGACGGTTGGCACGATCGCGCACGTCGAGCAGGGTTTTCATGACATCGGACAGATCGTCCCGATCCCGCGCGACGCCAAAAGCATCGTGCAGGCGCTTGTAGAGTCCGAACAGGGTCTCGTAGACAGCCACGTTTTCAGGAATGGGATAGAATATGGTCTCCTGGATTCCCGTCATCGTCTCTGTGGCCGCGTCGAAATCGGCATGCACACCGGCCACCACCGCACCGGCCATGGCCGATCCGAGTGCGCAGGTTTGCGTGCTGCGCGAGAGCATCATCGGGCGATTCAGGATGTCGGCGTAGATCTGCATGACGAGGGTGTTCTTGGCCGAGATGCCGCCGCAGTTTATCACGCGTTCAACGGGAACCCCATACTGGGCGAACCGCTCGGTAATGACGCGTGCGCCGTAGGCCGTAGCCTCAATCAGGGCACGGTAGATGTGCGCGGGCGGCGTGGCCAGGGTCATGCCGAGCAGCATGCCGCTCAGTCGCTGATCCACCAGTACGGTGCGATTGCCGTTGAACCAGTCCAGGGCCAGAAGACCACTCTGACCGGGTTTGAGGGCTTCGGCTTCTTCGGTGAGCGTCTCGTGATCCTTGCCATCAGGCTGCATGACCTGCACGAACCAGTTGAACACGTCGCCGACGCCGGACTGCCCGGCTTCCAGGCCAAAGTGGCCCGGCAGGACGGATTCGGGCACGATGCCGCAGAGCCCGGGAATGTCGGGCAGGAGATCCTGTAATGGCGCGGTCGTGATGTCGCACGTGGAGGTGCCGATGATCTTGACGAGCGTTCCGGGCTTCACGCCCGCCCCGACCGCGCCCAGGTGGGCGTCGAACGCGCCCATGGCGACGGGAATGCCGGCCTTCAAGCCGAGCTTCGAAGCCCAGGCCGGCGTGAGACCACCGGCGGATTCGTTGACCGGGTGGCAGCGTTCCGGGAGCGTCTCTGCCAGTCGTGCGAGGGAGGGATCAAGCGCTGCCAGGAAGTCGGCGTCGGGGTACCCGCCCCACGAATCGCTGTAGAAGGCTTTGTGGCCCGCGGCGCACACCCCGCGCTTGAGAACGTCCGGGTGATCCGTGCCGGTCAGCACAGCTGGAATCCAGTCGGCATGCTCCACCCAGGTGTGCGCCGCGTCAAAGACGTCGGGCGCCTGATGAAGGCAGCCCCAGATCTTGGCCCAGAACCACTCGCTGGAGTAGACGCCACCGCATTTTCCCAAGTACTCCGGCCTCAGTTCGCGCGCAGCGTCTGTGATCCGCCCTGCTTCCTCGTGCGCGGTGTGGTCCTTCCAGAGCCAGGCCATGGCCGCAGGATGACCCGCGAATTCAGCTGTCAGCGCAAGCGGTGTGCCACCCGCATTGACCGGGATGGGTGTAGAGCCCGTCGTATCCACGCCGATGCCCAGGATGCGCCCGGCATCGAATGCGGACCCTGCATCCCGGATGGCACCCGTGATACAGGCTTCAAGGCACGCCAGGTAATCAGCCGGGTGTTGCCGCGCGAGATCTGGAACAACCTGGTCCAGGATGATACCGTCCTGTCCAGAGGGATAGGGCGCCACGAACGTGCCGACCTCGTCGCCCGTGGCCGTATCCACGACCAGGGCCCGCACCGAGTTGGTGCCAAAATCCACGCCGAGTGCATAGGCCTCACGCATGGTGATATACGTCCCAGCCCAAGTAGGTCGAGAATGCTTCGGTCAGTACGCCGGCCACATTGGCGCGCGTGGCGGCCACGTGGTGTTCGAACCCGTTGTTGCAGATGTACTTCAAAAGATCCTGCAGCCGATCCACCTGAAAGACCCCGTACCCACCGAAGGTCTTGAGTTCATCGTCCGTGAACCGGCCCTCGCCCGTGTAAGCGCGGATCGTGCCCGTCAGATCGTCCGTCGTTACGCGGCAGTACGAGAAGTCCCCGGCGGCCACACGACCCACCATGGTGCCGTACGTGTTCTCCTTGCCCACCGATCCGGCAATGATTTCCTGGTAGTCCATCTCATGGTCGGCAAAGAAGGCCTTGGGCAGATTCGAACAGTGGAAGACTACGCCCTTATCGGGGTCGGTCCCGAAGTTGTTGTTCCAGTCGAGCAGCGCAGCGGGTTTCAACGCCGCCTGCTGGAGGGCATACATGGAGAGTACCCCGGCGATGTCCGCCTCGCAGGCAGACGCTTGAAGATTATTGCTCATCATGGACATGCAGGTGCATGGCACCACGCCGTAGAATTCTTGCAATGCTGTCCAGCACTGAATGGCCGTGGCATCGAGCTGCTGCTCGGTCACAAACCGGTCGATGGCCGCGCCCAGCTTGGCCTGCAGGATGAGGCGGTCCTCCGGAATATGATCGGTCCGCGTGTAGGCGCGGATTTCCTCGAGCTTGGCCTGCACTTCACGGTCGGAATCCGTCATCTTGCGGATCCAGCCGAGGAGTTCGGAGAGGTCCAGCGTTTCGACCGTGATCCCGGTGCGCTCGAGCAGTTTCTCGGAGAAGCGCACCGTGTTGAAGGCGGCTGGACGGGCCCCGATCTGGCCGAAACGGGCACCCCGCAGGGAACGTACGACCCGACAAACAGCTGCAAAGGCGTCCAGGTCGGCCCGGAAGGCCGCCGACTGCGGGTCCATCGTATGCTCGCTGGTCAGCGAGAACGCGATGCCGTACTGACGCAGGTTGTTGCACGCGCTCATCTTGCCACAGAACGAGTCGCGCCGGTTGGCAATCGACATCTGCGTCGTGGCGTCCTGGAAAGCATGCACCAGCACCGGCACATCCAGCCCGCTGAAACGAATCGTGTTGGCGATGGCCCGCTCATCCCCGAAGTTGGGCAGCGTGACGAGGATGCCGTCAATCTCGTCACGATGGGATTTGAAAAGATCCCCACACAGGCGCGACTCCTGCAGGCTTTCGATAGCGCCATTGTTCGTGGCGTCTTCCTCGACGATGATGGCACGGATGCCTGCGGCCTCCAGGACCTCAAGGATCTGTTTGCGACCCGTCAGGCACAGGTGATCCGGAAAGAAGCCGCGGTTGCCGATAATGACGCCCAATGTCACGGGCTTGGTGGGAGTGCGCATGATGGATGGTGCTGCCAACGCAGCATGATTAGCGACGAAGGGTGCGGCAGTCAAAGACGCGACCAACCCGGCCGCGCTCCACGGAATCGAATCGGAGACGAACCGAGTCGCGACCGTTCGTGAGATCGGACGAGAGGGGGTAGCGGACGGTAAAAAATTCGCCCGGTGCATCGAAATCGAGCACTTGCTCGGTCACTTCGGTCCCGTCCACGGAAATCGAAAAGCGGCGGCCGCCCCGATCGCCACCCCAATAGGTGCACATCAGGTCGTTGGCGGCCGCCGGATCCACGGCAATGTCGAATGCAAACCAGCCGCCGGGCGACGCCTCGCGGTACTTGTCGCCGAAGGCCACACCGGCCTCGCTTCGCTCGCCTTCAAAATGGTGGTCGTTCTCAATGAGCATGATGCCCAGGCGTACGTTTTCGACCGTGTTTTCCTCGATGGCTCGGCGCTCGGCCCGAGCGGCTTCGTAGGCAGCCCGCTCCCTGGCCCATCCTTCCTGATCGAAGAGATCCCAGTAGATGGAGTACCGCTCATGATGGATCCGGTAGAAGGGTTTGAGCACCACATCGGCAGGCTGTCCGGCGCCGACGGTGTGGAACGTCAGCGGATCGCCCGCCAGCGGCTTCACCCACTCCTTCAGTCTGCCCCGGTCTGCCACCAGCACCGGTACGTCGGGCGTGGGCTCCTCGATGAACGCGACATCCGAGTCCGCATAGGCACCGCCCTCAGGCAGGCCTTCCGTTCCGAGTGCACCCCCAAGAACAATCGGACCGTACATGATGGCCACGCGGTCCGCATTGTCCGGCATCGACTCAAGACGCAGGGACATGGGCAGGCGCATATCGATGACATCGCCATCGGAGAACGTGCGTGACAGTTCGAGATAGGTGCCCTTCGCCGCCGGGTACTCAACCGGATCGCCGTTGACCGATACCTCGACAGCGTCCTCGACCCAGGCCGGAATGCGCAGGTGCAGTGTCAGGGCTTTCGGAGCATCCGTGGTAACGGTCAAGCGGACATCACCCGTATTCGGGAAGTCCGTCTCCTGGGTCAGGGTGACGCCTTGATCGTGCCAGGAGAGCTCGGAGGGAATGAAGAGGTTCACCCACAGGTTGCGGCCCTGGTGGAAATAGATGGCCTCTCCATAACGCACATGATTTTCCATGCCTGATCCAACGCAGCACCAGAATGCGCCCTCAGCCGTGGAATACGTCTTGTAGTGCCCCGGCTTGAGGGACATGTAATAGGTGAACATGCCCGTGTCCGGGTCCTGACTTGCCAAAATATGATTGTAGAGCGCCCGCTCGTAGTAGTCGGCGTAGCGGGCCTTGGGCTCCTGCGTGAAGAGGTGCCGGGTCAGGCGCAGCATGTTGTACGTATTGCACGTCTCGGCCGTCGTAGCGTCGAGGCGGTCGGCCAGCACGTCGGGCTCAGCCAGAAACTCACCCATGCTGTTGCCCCCGATCACATAGGAGTGATCATCGACCATTTGCTCCCAGAAGAAGTCGGCAATGGTCTTCAGGGAATCATCCCCGATCAGCTCGTACTGCCGGGCCACGCCGATGACCTTGGGAATCTGCGTATTGGCATGCAGTCCCGTCAGATCCGGAATGCCCTCGGCCAACGGGTGCAGCACGCGGGTATCGTGGAATTTGCGGGATAGTTCGAGGTAGCGCTCATCGCCAGTCACCCCATAGAGATTGGCCAGCGCCTCGTTCATGCCTCCGTACTCGCAGATGAGCATCTTCTGCCAGTCGGCCTCATCAAGCGGCGCGGTAATCGCCACGGCCCAATCAGCCAGGTCCTTGGCCACCGTCAGCGCATGGGCATTTCCCGTGTGCCAGTACGCATCGAGAAGGCCCGCCAGTTGCTTGTGCATCGTGTACCAAGGCGCCCAGACCCCGTTGAGCCGGAAACCGCTGGTCTCGATATCCCGGTTGTTTACGAGGGTCCACAGGGAATCCCCGCCCGGAATGGCCGCTACGTAGCCATCGCCCCGATGCTGCTGGATGGAGGCCATCTCCGAGACGATGTATTCGATGCGAGGGAGGATATCGCTGTCGCCCGAGGCGGCGAAATACATGGACGTAGCCGAGAGGTAGTGTCCGAGCGTGTGACCACCGAGTCCATCCCGCTCCCATCCGGCGTAGCCTTCCGCCTTGGGCTCCAGGCCGGACTCTGCAAAGAAGCCATGCAGCAGCCGGTCGGGATCGAGCGCGAACAGGTATTCGGCATCTTTTTTCATGGCCGTAAGGAAGGGGCTCTCTAGCAAGCGCACGTCAGAGAGCGCAAAGCCTTTGACCTCGGGGTCTACAGCGTTTCGCACCATCGATTGGCCATTGTCAGCGGTCCAGGGTTGGGCTACTGCGGGGAAAGCGAGGCAGGCCGTCAGCAGTAGGGCCGGAAGGTGGAGAAGGCGCATGGCGGGGGAGTGGGTGGATAATGCGGGCCGGAAGCGCGAAGTTGGGTCGTCCCTTCCGTGGGACGACGGATCAGTATATCCATTCGCCCCCCGCCATTCAACAACGCACCGTGCCCAATATGCCCTCCCACACCGCCATTCGAGAGGCCGCTTACGCGGCCAATATGGCTCTTCAGGATGCGGGTCTCGTCGTGGCCAGTTTCGGCAACGCCAGTGCCATCGATCGCGCCGCCGGCGTATTTGCCATCAAGCCTTCGGGCGTACCCTACGCCGAGCTCCGTCCGGATACCATGGTCATCGTGGATCTGGATATGAACGTCGTGGAAGGCGATTTGCGTCCATCATCGGACACCAACACCCATGCCGTGCTCTACAGTGCCTTTCCGGGCATCGGCGGCATCGCCCACACCCATTCGACCCATGCGGTCGCCTGGGCCCAGGCGCTGCGCGCTATCCCCGTCTACGGGACCACGCATGCGGACCATCTGACCGTACCCATACCATGCACACCCCTGATGGAGGACGAACACATCCGGGGCGATTACGAGATCGAGACCGGTCGCCAGATCGTATCGCACTTCGAGAGCCGGAGCCTGTCAGCAACGGACGTCGAAATTGTGCTTGTTGGCGGGCACGGGCCGTTTACTTGGGGCATCACCGCTGCCAAAGCGGTCTATCACAGCGTCATCCTGGAAGAAATCGCACGCATGGCCTGGCTCACAGAGGACCTCAATCCCGAAGCGCAATCGCTGAAAGATTCGCTCATCGACAAACACTGGCAGCGCAAGCACGGCGAAGGCGCGTACTACGGGCAGGAGTAAGAGCTACCGCGCTTGCAGAATTACCGTGGTAGGAAGGTCGACCAGTTCGATAACCCACGCGCCACGCTCCATGGGGTAATCGCGCACTGGGGCATGATCGGACCCACTGATACGCAGGCGCGCAACTGGTGTGAACGCGTCCGCTGGATCGAGTGCGAGGGTAATGGCTCCTGTAGTGGTGTCAAAGGCAACCGAGGCGATACGACCCGCGTCCAGTTCGAGATAGGCGCCCGCTGGCGCTACGAAGGTGCGCATGCGTGCGCTGTCGGTTGGCCTGAGGGTCACCACCTTGCCCTCTTGTTCAACATTACCCTCTTGTTCGAGATTGCCCCCGAATCCCTGCCAGCCATACTCAGGGTGATCAATCAGATACGATGCCACATTCAGCACATGACCCAGGAAGCCTGGGCCGTAATCGCCCGAATACCCATCGATTTCCAGGGTGGAAGGATAGGAGTGAAAGGCAGCGGGCGCGAATCCATCCTCGGTAACGTTGGCCAACGCGCCCATCATGCCGGCGTGCCCGATGCGCAGCAGATGCCAGTCATCGGGTTGATCGCGGTAAGCGGTGAGGACCGGGAGAGCGTTGAGCGCCGATCCGTAGTGATGCAGTTGCCGCTCCAAGCGTGAGGTGGCCGGATGCCCTGCGTACCAGAAATCCCAGTACCGTCGCGCACTGCCGTTATAGCCCCAGTGGGCCACAGCCGGCATATAGGCCAGGATGGCGTTCAGGGTAACGAGGGCCTTGTCATCATAGCCGAAGTAGCGCGACCAGGCATAGACCTCTTCCTGACCAGTGGAATCCCAGGCCATTTCCGAGCCAAACGGGTAGCCAAGGCTGCGCCAGAGATCCGCGCGATCCTTCATCGTGGCCTCGAGGGCTTCAAAGGACTCAGACCAGCCTTCCCGCTCCAAGTCTTCCAAGATGCGCAGGAAGACGGTGCCTTCCATCTGACCGAACTGCGCGTAGTGCGGGGCCAGGCGCACCATCGCTTGCGCCGTTTCGTGGGCGCGCTCGAGATACCAGTCCCAGCCGTGATTATCAACAAGCCCCTCGTTATTGCGCGCCAAGCGATACATCGTCCAGTAGAGCGCCGCCACGTGGGGATAGTTGTACGAGCGCGCCACCGTTTCGGCGTGCTCGCGGCTCCAACTCGACCAGCTGCCATATTCGATGGCGTCCGAATACGTGCCCGTGGGCATATCGTCAGGCTCATAATAGAAAAGGCTCTTGCGCACGCCATAGCGCAAGGGGCCCTCAGCGTATTGCAGTCCGCCCCAGAGCGTTTCGTCCACGAAGCGCTCGATCTTGCGGATTTCATCCGGGTCGGGCTGAATGAGCTGCTTCATAGCCGCAGCCAGCCACGAACCTGATCCGCCCTCGTCACCGAGGCCTGCAATCCAGGCCCGGTTGTCCTCAGTCACCTGGCGTCTGTTCGTGTAATCGTAGCTGATCACGGAGGGGGCGCGGCCGAAAGGATCCGCTGTGTCATCAAACCACTGCTCCCCAAAATAGAAGCGGCCCATGTCAGCCACGACCTCGGCCGCGCCCTTGATGACCTTATAATGCAACGTCTGCACCCGGCCATCTGCGTACTCAATACGTACGCGTGCTCGGCCCCATGTCCTTCCCGAGATGGTCCAGGACGTCTCGGACATACGCTCGAGGTCCAGCCGGCCTTCCGGACGTCCCTTGATTGCAGTCACGGACGCATCGGCTTCGATATGCAGTTCGTGGGCATCGCCCATGGGCAGTACATACCCGGGCAGACCGACCGCTATGGGCAGTCCCATCGACCGAAGGTGCGACTCAACGTGACGCACGGACGGGGCCAGGGAAAAGGTGACGCCATATGTGGCCGACTCGCCCACGTCAAGAAGCCGGGAGGATGCCGGATTCCAAGGCTCGGCATCCGTCCATTCGGTTTCAGCCCAAGCCTTGCTGTGTGCCGTCCAGGCATGAAAGCCCTCATGCGTTGTGTTGCGCGGCGTGCGATCATCAAGCAGCGGACGCCAGGCCTCGAGCGGAGTGTCACCAGATGGAGTGACGACCATCACGGGACCTGTGCCGTCGAGCCGGACCACCTGAACATAGCCGGCATCGAGACCGATGTACGGATCGTGGAACGAGTTTACGGCGTGCGCCTCCTCGAGCGATCGCCGATGCAGGATGTTGTCGAAGACAAGCGGGATACCGAGACCTCCGATTTCGACGATCCCGTCCGTGACATTCGTCAGTTCGAACTGAAGAGTCGGCTTACCATCCTCATTGAGCCATCGCCGCAGGACCCGCAGGCCGCTGCCTGCAAAGGTATCCGTCAGGTCATGTGCGGCCACTTCATCGGCTTCCACGCGATACGGTTGGACAGTGGCATGGCGGGAAACACTGGAAAACGTCGTCCACTCTCCGGAGGGACCCCGCAGCTGCAGGGTCAGGTCCCCGAGGTGATAATACCCGGAATCAGACCGCTCGGCATACCAGTCCCCGGGTGCAAAATCGAATCCATTCTGTTGCGCGCGCATGCCGATCACCAACCCCCACTCGTCATCCAGCTGCAGGTCAAGCCCGTCAAGGAAATGGGTCGTCATGGACTCCTGCCGTGCCATTGGGGACTGGCCGCGGGCGGGCAGCGAGAGGGTGGCAGTCAATACAAGCGCCGTCAGGAAGCAGGTTTTCATCGGGACCAGGTGGCGAGGAGTTCGGGAGCATCGACCAGGGAAGGTAGCACTTCCGTGGCCAGGTTGAGGGTGCCCCGGCCCGGATCGGTCAGCGGGTTGGGTATGGCAATCACACGGGCGCCGGCCGCCAGGCCGGCGCGAATCCCTGCTCCCGAATCCTCCAACACAACCGTTTCCCTGCCAGTAACGCCGAGGCGTCGCATGGCTTCCTCGTAGACATCAGGTGCCGGTTTACCGCGGGCCACATCATCGGAAGAAAGCCGAAGCTGGAAATACCGATCCCAACCCGCCCCTTCAACAGCGGCATCGATCAAGCGGTGCGGCGAGCCCGAAACCAATGCCGTGGGGAAGCGCTCGGCACACCAGGCCAGACACGTATCGGCCCCATCAAGAACGCGTACCTGGCGGGCACGGTAGTAGGTCTCCATGCGGGATACGATCTCCTCCTGCACCTCGTCCGCCGAAAGGACCCCACCGATACACGAGCGCATGTTGGCTACCCACACATCGGTATGCACACCGGCCTGGGCTCGCTGATCGATCTCGGTCCATTGGGCCCCGTACGCCTCAGCCAGATCGCATCGGGCCCTGAACCAGGCCGGCTCGCTGTCTACCAGCAGGCCATCGAGATCAAACAGGACGCAGAGGGCGGGGGAGGATTCGTTCATCAGCAACCTGCTTGGAGTGGGTGGTCAGTAGGAATAACGACCGGCAAGGTTGACACGCACGGGAGAATCCGAGGCGTCGGCCAGAAGCTGCAGCAAAAGATAGTCGAGCCATTCGTACTCCAGGGTCAGCTCGCGCTCTTCATCGAC
>Ga0181576_10002623_pt1 | contig 13386 bp, 10 predicted proteins | sample 101ome_22_FD_132464 | JGI IMG/M metagenome (GOLD analysis project Ga0181576, IMG submission 132464) | Coastal salt marsh microbial communities from the Groves Creek Marsh, Skidaway Island, Georgia - 101412BT metaG (megahit assembly) | ecosystem: Environmental > Aquatic > Marine > Intertidal...
AGGCGTCTGGGAACCGAGATTGGCCCCGAACTCCGCGCCCTGCTGCTCGCATAGGGCGGCGGTTTGATCAAGCTGGCTGAACAGATTGATGATTTTGATCATTATGACGAGCCGGAAGTGCTTGAGAACGGAAACATCATCATTCGTCGGATGCCTAGCGCTCCGCCACTTGTCGGGACCGATGAAGTAGATCTCTAGAGTGCTTCGCTGATGACGGTTTCCCCGGTGGCGTCCAAGGCGACGGCCAGCGCGTCAAACCGTGACTGCGCAACTTCACCAAATAGGGGTTCGGCGTCCGAAGAAAGCGTGAGTTTCAGGTGCAGTTTGCGGGGCTTCCAGCGTATTTTCGCGGGTAGATCGTCCGATTGGAGCCAAAGCATAGCGCCGAGCCTCATGGCCTTTCCCAGAACTTCGGCGTCTTTCTGGCTTTCTTTCGAGATCATATCCAGCAAATGATCGAAGCGGGTGCTCTTCAATTTGTTTGTGTAACGATGCATGAGAGAAAGACCGAGAAACACGCGCTCCGCATGCTTGAGGCCGCCGAGGTTTGCGCGGGTCGCGTTGTCAAAAGCGACTTCTTCCCTGTAATCGGGATGCGCGCGCCAGCTCACGTCGTGTAGCAGGCATGCAGCTTTTATCACTCGCTTTTGCTGCCAGTCGGCATTTGGGAATAGCGGGATTACAAAGTCATAGAGGACTTTGCCAAAACCGGGGAGGCGGGCATCCTTCGACTCGGCAAAGCGACATGCCTCAATCAGTGGATCACGTTCCCGCAGATCGGGTGGCATTTGCTCATAAAGCAAACCTTCCCGAATTCCATAGGACGAAACAGTAATATCCTTTGGCTTGAAGAGCGCGATGAGTTGCTTGAGTATTTGAACGGCGATCGGCACAAGCGCCATACGTTCGCTGCTTATGCCGCACCGCCCGCGTAGATCTTCGAGGTTCGCGGACCAGATGTAATCTGCGGTTTTCGATATTTCGCGGGCAGTCATGCGGTATTCATGCAGGACGGTGAGCGGGTAGCCGCGCCGCTCCATGTCGATCCGCGCGATCGCACGCCACGACCCGCCGACCAAAAACAGCCGCTTGCCTGTTTCGTGGTTCATCTGCTGGTGAAGGTCTTTGATGATACGCTTGATGTGATCTTTAAGGCCGCGCTTCCCACCCGGAATGTCTCTCAGCTTTAGCGGCCCTAATGGGGATGTCAGTCGGTGGCCGACATTGCCATCGGCAAGGTTGGCAAGCTCCATGGATGATCCGCCAATATCGCAGACGAGCCCGTAACTTCCGGGCCAGCCAAGGAGTACACCTTGTGCAGACAGCCGCGCCTCTTCCTGCCCGTCGACGACCCAAAGCCTGACGCCTGTTTCTCGCTCAACCTGCGCTCGGAATTCAGCGCCATCATCGGCTTCGCGGACGGCCGCTGTTGCCACGGCAGTTAGCGGCAGAATGCCCATCCCGCGCGCGAGAGCGGCAAACCGACGGATGGCCGAGATCGCACGCTCTTTACCTTCAGGGTTCAACTTGCCGGTTTCAGATAATCCCGCACCGAGGGCGCACATGATTTTTTCGTTGTAGAAATAAGCGGGAGATCGTGCCGCGCCGTCGAAAACGACCAGTCTGACCGAGTTCGAACCAACGTCGAGAACACCCACGCGGGATAGCGCCCGTGCTTGCGGATTGTCGAATATTGGCCTTCCAAATGGGCCCCATTCGGCATCTTCAGTCGTGGTCATCTTATCCTCACGAAGTTCGGAAAGGTGTTACTCGGGCATCTGATGTCAATCGTCCGTGTGGGTCAACTTTGGAACGTCCGCCGCACCCGCGGACCCGCGCCCCGAAAGCGACGGATTTTCCATGAAGAACCGGTGACAGTTGAATGCGAAAGCACCTTCTTCGATCTGTTCTCGTCTGAAACTGCCATCGGCGGCCATAAGCCAACTTTGTGCAACGTCATGCAAATTGGCCGCCATGACTTGGCTGACGATTTGCGCTTTGACGGTCGGGTTGGTGATCTCGACGAGACTTTCAACGCGACGGTTGAGGTTTCGGTCCATCCAATCCGCCGAGGAGATAAATACACGAGCCTTTGAGGAGGGAAGACCTGCGCCATTTCCGAAGCATACGATGCGCGAGTGTTCGAGGAAACGCCCGATGATCGATTTGACGCGAATGTTCTCGGACAGGCCTTTGATGCCGGGGCGAAGGCCACAGATGCCACGGACGACAAGGCTGATCTTTACCCCTGCCTGACTTGCGTCGTAGAGAGCGTCGATCACGTCCTCCTCGATCAAGCTGTTCATTTTCGCCCAAATGGCCGCTGGCTTGCCCGCGTGGGCAAGCTGGGCCTCCGCTTGGATCATCTCGAGCAGTTTGCTCTTGAGGTTGAGCGGCGCTATGGCAAGGTTTTCCAAGCTTGCGGGCTGGGCGTAACCAGAAAGGTAATTGAAGACCTTTGTTGCATCTCGCCCCAGTTTGGCGTCGCAGGTGAATAGGCTGAGGTCAGTATAGACCCTTGCAGTGATGGGGTGATAGTTGCCTGTTCCGAAGTGGGTGTAGGTGACAAGACTGTCACCTTCCCTGCGTACAACCGTGCTGATTTTCGCATGGGTTTTGTAATTCAGAAAACCATAGACAACGTGCGCACCCGCCCGTTCGAGCCGGCGAGACTGGCGAATATTCGCAGCCTCATCAAAGCGTGCCTTGAGCTCGACCAGCGCGGTGACAGACTTCCCTTCCTCCGCCGCTTCGCAAAGCGCCTCGACAATTGGTGAATTGCGGGATGTGCGGTAAAGTGTTTGCTTCATGGCAACAACGTTCGGGTCTTGCGCCGCCTGCTGAAGGAAGCGGACGACCATATCGAAAGTTTCGTAGGGGTGGTGGAGGAGCATGTCTTTTTGCCGGATCGCCGCGAACATGTTGCCGTCGTGATCCTGGACCCTCTCAGGCACCCGCGGGGTGTATGAGGGCCACAGCAAGTCACCACGTTCATCAAGGACGAGTTCTTTCAGGCTGCCCAGCCCGATCGGCCCTTCAACCTCAATGACTTCGTCTTCGGTAACGTGCAGTTCGTCCATAATCATCTGCCGCAACGATGACGGGGCATCTGATGACAGCTCCATGCGCACCACTTCGCCACGGCGGCGGCGCTTCAGAGCAACTTCGAATTCGCGCACCAGGTCTTCTGCTTCGTCTTCGACCTCGAGGTCACTGTCGCGTAGGACTCTGAAAGCGCAGAAGCCTTTCATTTGATAACCCGGAAACAGCTGCTTGAGATAGATCAGCAGTACCTCTTCGAGGGGTACGAACCTCGCGGAGCCCTCGCCAGCAAGCCGGATAAAGCGATCAATCTGATGCGGGACCGGCAGCAACGCGCGTAATGAGCGGTTGTCTCCTTCACGCTTGAGTTGCAGGGCCAGCGCGAAGCCCTCATTGGGGATGAACGGGAACGGGTGCGCGGGATCAACCGCTAAGGGAGAGAGAACAGGGAAGACACTGTTTAGGAACACATCTTCCAGATAGGCCAGATCGCTCTCGTCAAGGTCGTCGCGCCCCAGGACGGAAATTGCTTCATCAGCGAGCAGGTCTTTGAGTTCGGCAAACACTGATTGTTGCCGTGCCATGAGCGCGCGTGCGTTCTGGTTGATCAGGGAGAGTTGTTCGACTGGGGTGCGTCCGTCAAGATGCGCGGTCGAACTGCCAGATTTTGCCAACTCACGCAGACCCGCCACGCGGACAGTATAGAACTCGTCCAGGTTGGTCGCCGAGATTGACAGGAAACGAAGCCGTTCGAGCAGAGGGACACGCTGGTTTTCAGCCTCTTCCAAAACCCGCCAGTTGAAGCCCAGCCAGCTTAGCTCTCTATTGAAGAAACGCTCGGGGCCAGCCAGGTCGTCTTCCACTTCAAGCGGCTCTGGAAAAGGGGAGCCAAGGAAATCGGTCAGCGTCATTTGGTGGCATGCCTTTCAGGGTTTGGTGGCATTATGGCAGTTGATCGCCACGCTGGTCCAGAAGCTCGGCGGCCAAAGCACGGTTGATTTTGCGTTTTCTTGCAAGAGCTTCGCTATCAAGTTCTGCGACGATTTTCTGCGCTGCTTCGAAGGAGCGCTCAATCCGATCCGCCAAGAACGAGACAAGACGAATATCGACGCTTATCTGTCGATCCTCGAAAAGTTTCATCAGAACGGCGCTGAGGAGCTGATCGTCCGGATCTGTGATTGAGACGCTGGAGGTGGCTTGCAAGCGGCTGGCGAGATCGGGCAGCTTTACCGCCCACTGACTTGGTGGGGTTGCCGCAGTCAGTAGCAGCCGACCGTTCCTGTGTGACAGATCGTTGTGGATGTGGAAAAGCGCTTCTTCAGAATGGTGGGGAAGCTCTTCCAATTCTTCGATAACAAGATGGCTGGCCTCTGACAGAAGAGTAGATGGTGTTATCGCGGCGGCGGAGAGAATTTCTGCGCCGGTTTCTTGGGCGAAGACGCGGGCCAGGTGGGTCTTACCAGAACCTTTGGGGCCATGAAGCGCGAGTTTACCGTTTGGCCAGTCATCTGGCGCCATGACAAGCGCATAGGCATGGGCATTGGCTTCTGAGACGAAATAATCGTCATGCACCAATGAAACCTGGCGGGGCAGGTCAAAGATCAATTGCCTGGACATTTAGTCTTTGTTCTTTCCGGCAAACCCTGTGTACAGGCGACCGGTTTTGTACTGCGCGATGGCAAAACGGGCGATGACGCCTAAAATCGCGGCGATTGGAACAGCTACCAACATGCCCACAAACCCGAACAAAGTGCCGAAGACCGATAGCGCAAAGAGAAGCCAGACAGGGTGCAATCCGACCGAGCTGCCGACCAGCTTGGGTGTCAGGATGTTCCCTTCGAGAAACTGGCCGAAGGCAAAGATCCCAGCTACGGCGGCGATCCAACCCCAATCACCCCAGAATTGGAACAGTGCCAGACCAACTGCGAGTACGCCACCGACCAGCGCGCCGACATAGGGTATAAAGGTGATTAGTCCCGCGATGAACCCAACAACAAGGCCGAAATTGAGCCCGACCAGCATGAGGCCAAGGGCATAATAAATCCCAAGTGACAGGCACACGGTACCTTGGCCGCGAATGAAGGAGGCGAGGGTGGTGTCGATGTCACCTGCGATCTGGCGAATGATGGGTGCATGGTCACGGGGCAGAAGTTCGTCGATGCGTGCCACCATGTTGTCCCAATCGAGCAAAAGGTAGAAGGCAACAACCGGCACGACAACAAGGAGAATAATCAAGTTGATCAGGCTCAGTGCCGATGTCAGCACGCCGTTGAAAAGTTGGCCACCCTTGGATTGCACCATTTCACCGATAGCGGTTAGTTGTTTGCGAATGGTGCTTTCGGAATCCACAAGTTCCGGAAAGCGCTCGGTCAGCCATGTTTGAATAGTGGCGATGTAATTTGGTGCCGCGTCAATCAGCGCAGCTGCTTGCTGGATCAGAGTGGGGATGACGAGCAGCACCAAGAGCACAAATGCGATTGTCGCGACGAGAGCAATCACGGCAACAGATAGGATACGGTTTAATCCGAGGCGTTCCAATCTGTCGGCAATAGGGTCGAGAACGTAGGCGATTGCCCCGCCAAGGATGAATGGCAAAAGGACGTCGCCAAGCAGCCAAAGCACGACAAAAAAGACTGCGACAGCAATCCCCCAGTATTTGACTTGATCGCGGACAGGTAGCGCCATGGTTCCCCTTCGTTTTGGCTTTATGTCGTTCGTTGGCGCGGCGGTTACAAGGTATTAGCTTGGTTTATTCTGCGTTTGCGCGCAATAGCAGGGCTTTGTCTGCTCTTGCCTGTCAGGTCGCGCTCTTCTACACCGCGTGGGACCAAAAGTTTCAACTAAGGAAACCAATCCATGCGCCTGAGCCGCTATTTCCTTCCTGTTCTTAAGGAAAACCCTGCCGAAGCCCAGATTGTGAGCCACCGCTACATGCTGCGTGCGGGGATGATAAAGCAGGCCAGTGCTGGCATTTATTCTTGGCTTCCAATGGGGTTCAAAGTTCTGCGGAAACTTGAGCAGATTGTGCATGAGGAACAAATCCGCGCAGGCCATATCCCGATGTTGATGCCCACTTTGCAGTCAGCCGATCTCTGGCGTGAGAGCGGGCGCTATGACGATTACGGTCAGGAAATGCTGCGGATCAAGGACCGTCATGATCGCGATATGCTCTATGGTCCGACCAATGAGGAACTGATCACGGACATCTTCCGTAGTCATGTGGGCAGCTACAAAGATCTGCCGCTGACGCTTTACCACATCCAGTGGAAATTCCGCGACGAGGTGCGCCCGCGCTTTGGCGTGATGCGTGGCCGTGAGTTCTACATGAAGGATGGCTACAATTTCGACCTGACGAGAGAGGACGCGCTGCATGCCTATAATCGCCATTTGGTAAGCTACCTGCGCACCTATGAGCGAATGGGCTTGCAGGCCATTCCTATGCGGGCTGACGGCGGGCCGATTGGCGGTGATTACACCCACGAGTTCCTCGTCCTTGCCGAAACTGGCGAGTCTGAGGTGTTCTATGACAGCGAGATCACGGATCTCAAATTTGGTGATCGTGAAATCGATTATGACTCTGTTGATGCATGTCAGGCTGTGCTGGAGGAGTTTACAAGCCGCTACGCTCGCACCGACGAAACCCATGACGAAGCCCTTTTCAGCCAAATCCCTGAGGAGCGCCGTCGCTCGGCGCGTGGTATCGAGGTTGGACAAATCTTCTACTTCGGCACCAAGTATTCGGAGCCGATGGGCGCAGTTGTCGTGAATGAAAAGGGTGAGCGCGTGCCGGTTCATATGGGCAGCCACGGGATCGGTGTGAGCCGTTTGGTTGGTGCGATCATCGAGGCAAGCCATGATGACAAAGGGATCATCTGGCCAGAGGGCGTGACGCCGTTCCACTGCGGGATCGTCAACCTCAAGCAAGGTGACGACGAAGCTGATGCCGCTTGTGAGGCAATCTATGCGTCGCTCACTGCGCTTGGGCTTGAGCCTCTTTATGACGACCGCAACGAGCGTGCGGGTGGGAAGTTTGCCTCGATGGACCTTATTGGTTTGCCGTGGCGGATCACCGTTGGGCCGCGCGGATTGAAGAACGGGGTTGTAGAACTCGCCAGCCGCCGCACGGGCGAAAGCGAGGAGCTGCCGCCGGAACAGGCGATTGCGCGGATTGCCCAGATCTACGGGAAGGCGCAGGCCTGAGGGCATGTTACAAACACGCGCGGGGGAGCCAGACTTGATGGCCCCCTGCGCAGGTGTGCGGCTTCTCTCTTTTCTGGCTCTACGACGCTGGCTGACCTATAAAGACCTGAAGCTGATATAGGCCCAGAAATGTCCAAAGGTTCGACAAGACCGTTCGCCAAATTCGAATTCATGATCGCTTGGCGTTACATCCGTGCGCGGCGGGCCGAGGGTGGCGTCTCGGTGATGACATGGATCAGCCTGATCGGCGTGTCACTGGCGGTGTTTGCGCTGATTGCAACGCTTGCCGTGCGCTCGGGCTTTCGGGCGGAGTTCGTTGATACGATCCTTGGCGCGAACGCTCATGTGACGCTTTACCAGACCATCGAAGTGGACGAGGCCGGGCGGACAAGTCGCGCTATTTCTGACTATTCAGATCGCGCGCAGGCTGTGCTTCAGGTCGCAGGTGTGACGCGCGCAGCGCCGTTGGTGCGTGGTCAGGTGATGGGAAACTTTCAAAATTCGAACATTGGCGTCGAGGTTTATGGTATAAATCCAGATGATTTTTTCACTATTCCGAGAATTGGGCGTGGATCTGACGGCGTGGGTGATATTGGCTCCTTCTCACAAGGGATTGCGATCGGCACTGGCGTCGCGCGTGAATTGGGGGTCGGCGTCGGTGATCGGATTAAGCTGATTTCTCCGAACGGGGTGCGCACGGCCTTTGGCACATCGCCCCGCGTGAGCGCCTATGATGTGGTTTATGTATTCTCCGCAGGGCGTTGGGATATCGACCGCACGCGCGTGTATCTACCGCTCTCCGAAGCGCAGCAGTTTTTCAATCGCGGCGATGTGGCGGATGAGTTGGAGGTCATGGTCGACGACCCCGAGGCGATTGACGAGATGATACCCGATCTGATGGCGGCGATGGGGCCGCGCGCGCTTGTGTGGACGTGGCGCGATAGTGCAGGTGCGTTTCTCCGCGCGTTGAGCGTTGAAGATAACGTAATGTTCATATTGCTCTCGATCCTCGTGTTGATCGCATCGATGAATATTATTTCCGGCCTGATCATGCTGGTAAAAAACAAAGGGCGGGATATTGGCATTTTGCGGACTATGGGGCTGACCGAAGGGGCGGTGATGCGGGTGTTCTTCATTTGTGGGGCCAGCATCGGAACGGTCGGAACGATTGTCGGCGTGGTTTTGGGCTGTCTCTTTGCAATCTATGTCGATCCAGTTTTCGCATTTATTAATTATGCGACCGGTGGTGGGGTTTGGGACCCATCGATCCGGGGAATTTACGAACTGCCTGCGGAATTGAGGCTGTCAGATGTGCTATCCGCTGTTGCCCTTTCGCTGGGGCTTTCTTGGGGGGTGACTCTCTTTCCGGCGCGGCGGGCAGCGCGGATGAACCCGGTGGAGGCGCTGCGCTATGAGTGAGCCGGTTCTGTCGCTGCAAGGGGTCACGAAATCCTACAACCGCGGAAAGCCGAATGAGGTCAATGTCTTGCGGGGTGTGGATTTGACCGCCTCCGCAGGTGAGATGATCGCGCTCGTGGCGCCTTCGGGGGCGGGTAAATCGACCCTTCTGCATATCGCGGGTTTGCTGGATGTACCGGACAGCGGGACGGTCGGCCTGTCGGGGCGGGATATGACCGCGCGGAGTGACCGGCGGCGGACAGCGGCGCGGCGCTCGGAGGTGGGGTTCATCTATCAGTTCCACCATTTGCTTCCCGAATTTTCAGCCTTGGAAAACGTCGTTTTGCCGCAACTGGCCGATGGTGTCCCGCAGAAGGTGGCCAAGGCGCGGGCTTGGGGGCTTCTGGAGTCTGTCGGTGTTGCCGAACGGGCGACTCACAGGCCAGCTGCGCTTTCGGGAGGGGAGCAGCAGCGGGTCGCGTTTTGTCGTGCGTTGGCGAATGAACCGAAGCTTCTATTGGCGGATGAGCCAACCGGCAACCTCGATCCGGAAACGTCGGAGCGCGTGTTCGAAGCGCTCATTTCGTTGGTGCGGGACACCGGCCTTTCGGCCGTGGTCGCGACGCACAACATGGAACTGGCCGCGCGAATGGATCGAGTTGTGCGGTTGGAAAACGGGAGGGTCATTGAAAAATGAAGGTTCAAGTTTCTGAAATAAAAGAGAAATCCAAGGCCGCCCTTGTGGCGCACGGGGCAGGAGAATTTCAGGCTGACGAGGTCGCTAAAGCCGTTGCGCGGGCCGAGGCGCTGGGGAATGTGATCTGCGGTCTTTATTATTTGGAAAGCTATTGCATCCAGCTGACCTCCGGTCGGGTGAACGGCACGGTTACGCCGGTCATTTCGCGCCCTAAACCGGGCGCTGTGACAGCGGATGCGCGCCTTGGTTTTGCGCAGCCTGCGTTCGCCCGTGGTCTGCCGGAAGCGGTGGCGGCGGCGCGGGAGTGTGGTGTCGCTACTTTGGCGGTGGCGCATGCCCATACATGCACAAGCTTGGGCTATTTCACCGAACAGATTGCTGCTGAAGGTCTTATCGGGATCGGGTTTACAAATGCTTCGCCGATCGTGGCGCCGCCGGGGGGGAATAAGGCTGTGATCGGCACGAACCCGTTTGCAATGACTGTGCCGGGTGATGGTAAGCCGCTGATGCATTTCGATTTTTCGACCTCGGCGGTGGCATTGGGCAAGATCACCATGGCAAAGGCTGCGGGGCAAAAAATCCCGCTGGGATGGGCCGTGGATGCAGAAGGAAACCAGACCGACGACCCCGAATCAGCCCTTAAAGGCGCATTGGTGAGTGCGGGGGGATACAAGGGATGGGGGTTGGGCCTTATGGTCGAGATGCTGGCTGCTGGCCTGACCGGATCGGTAAACTCGTTAGATGTCAAAGGCTTGAAGCTGGCCGATGGACCGCCGCATGATTTGGGGCAGTTCTACATCTTGATTGACCCCGGCACCCATGCCGACACGTTGGCAGAACGGTTCAAACGGGTGGCCGATGCGGTGGCGGAACAGGAAAATGCAAGGATTCCAGGGGCTTCGAGGCGTGAAATGACGGAGATCGACGTGCCGGATGCGCTTTGGAGCCAAGTGTTAACGCTCGCTGGTTCGGCCTGATCCGGGCGATGCACAACTGATGCACAACCTATGCATATCGCACCTGCAGCATTTTGCGCAGTAACGAACCGTGACGGTTGCCATCGTCACGGGCAACGGGCTATTGATTAACGAAAATATTCTGTCCGTCAGGGCCAGAGAGCACATCAATCACCTCAGATCATCGCTGCTGAAATCGATGGTGGTGCGCGGCCCGTCGATGCAGACATCGACAATGGCAGCGGCGGTGTCTTGGCTGATGTCGACATTTGTGGGCTGAAGCGTGTTCGTTGCGGTGACGATAGCCTCGGTATCCGGCGCCCGCTGGGCGATATGGACGAGCACATCATTGCCATCAATTTGGACAAGCGCGACCGCGCCTTCGGCCTCTGCTGATTGGACGACCTCGGCGGCGGAGCCACTGCCGGTAACATCGATCACGACGCCACCATCCGCGAGGCCGGGGATTGTGACGGCGTGCTCTTCGTCCAAGCAATAGATCGGATCAAAGGCGGCGCTGTCACCGGAATGATAGCGCGTGTCTTCGCTACGCTTCGGCGATGAAGCCGCGTGTATCGCCCGTGGGTGCCTCAGCCTCGTAAATACGCAAGAGATCGGTCATTTGGGTGTGTTGATCTGCATGAGCGAGCGAGGCAATGCCAAGGGATGCAAGGCTGAAAAGGATCGTTCGCTTCATGAAAACACCCTCCGCAGGGTGGCGCAACGAGAGTTCGCGCAATGTTGGGGCGGCCACAAGAGTGGAAATCAGATAAGCACTGTCAACACTTTGTCAACGGTTTGGGCTTTCGATGGTGCGAGGGGAACGGGGCGCGCAGTTCCAAACCACCTCGCGATTGAGAGACGTCTCGTTGAGGATGCCGCGAAATGGAGCTTGGCAGTCTATTGAAAGTGACTAGACATCCAACTCCTCAACGAACTTCGCGTTCTCCTGAATATACTGGAAGCGCAGTTCGGGTTTCTTGCCCATGAGCCGCTCGACGAGGTCGCCGGTTTCGCCGGGTTCGTCCTCGTCGATGGTAACGCGGATCAGCTTGCGGGAGGCTGGGTCCATCGTGGTTTCCTTGAGGTCTTTGGCGTCCATCTCGCCCAAACCTTTGAAGCGCTGCACGTCGATCTTGCCTTTGCCGCCCAAGCCCTTTTCCATCACGGCTGCTTTCTCGGCTTCATCGGCCACATAGAGTCGCCGCGCGCCTTGGGTCAGGCGGTAGAGCGGCGGGCAGGCGAGGTAGAGGTGGCCGTGGTCGATCATCGGGCGCATCTGGGTGAAGAAAAACGTCATCAGAAGCGAGGCGATATGGGCGCCGTCGACATCGGCGTCGGTCATGATGATGATCTTGTCGTAGCGGAGGTCATCGACATTGAACTTGGTACCCAGCCCGACGCCGAGCGCTTGGGTCAGGTCGTTGATCTCCTGATTGCTGCCGAGCTTTGAGGAGGCGGCGCCAAGCACGTTGAGGATTTTGCCGCGCAGGGGCAGGAGCGCTTGGGTCTTGCGGTCGCGGGCCATTTTCGCGGAACCGCCGGCGCTGTCACCTTCGACGATGAACAGCTCGGTACCTTCGCGGTTGGTGGCGGAGCAATCGACAAGCTTGCCCGGCAAGCGGAGCTTCTTGGTCGCGGATTTGCGGGCGGTTTCCTTCTCTTGCCGGCGGCGCAGGCGCTCCTCGGCACGCAGAATGAGGAAATCGAGGATCGCGCCTGCGGATTTGGTATCTGCGGCCAGCCAGTTGTCGAAATGGTCACGGACGGCATTTTCGACGAGGCGCTGGGCCTCGGTAGTGGCGAGGCGGTCCTTGGTTTGGCCCACGAACTCCGGCTCGCGGATGAAGCAGGATACCAGCGCACAGCCGCCGGTGATCAGATCGTCACGGGTGATCTGCGTGGCTTTGCGGTTATTGATCAACTCGCCATAGGCGCGGACGCCTTTGAGGATCGCGGCCCAGAAGCCGGCCTCATGCGTGCCGCCCTCGGGGGTGGGGACGGTGTTACAGTAGGACTGGATGAAACCGTCGCGCGCGGGCGTCCAGTTGATCGCCCATTCGACCTTGCCGGTGGTGTTGAACTTCTCTCGGAAATCAACGGTGCCTGCGAAGGGGCGCTCGGCATAGGTGGAGGCGCTGCCCAAGGTTTCGCTAAGGTAATCAGCCAGACCACCGGGGAAATGGAAGTTGGCTTCTTGCGGGGTTTCGCCATCGTCGATCGCGGATTTCCAGCGGATCTCTACACCGGAGAAGAGATAGGCCTTGGAGCGCACCATCTTGAGGAGGCGGGCGGGCTTGAAACGGTGATTGCCAAAGATCTGTTCATCGGCATGGAAGGTGACGGTGGTGCCGCGCCGGTTGGGGGCGGCGCCGACTTCCGCCACGGGGCCTTGCGGCAGGCCGCGGGAGAAGCTCTGCTCGTAGAGTTTGCGATCACGGGCGACCTGAACGACCATAGAATCGGAGAGCGCGTTGACCACGGATGCGCCAACACCGTGCAGGCCGCCGGAGGTTTGATAGGCCTTGCCGGAGAATTTGCCGCCCGCGTGAAGGGTGCAGAGGATCACCTCCAGCGCGGATTTACCGGGGAATTTGGGGTGCGGGTCAATCGGAATGCCGCGGCCATTGTCGCGGATGGTGATGGAATAATCGTCGTGTAGCTCAACCTCGATCCGGTTGGCGTGACCGGCGACGGCTTCGTCCATCGAGTTATCGAGAACTTCCGCAACGAGGTGGTGCAAGGCGCGTTCGTCGGTGCCGCCGATATACATGCCGGGGCGTTTGCGGACAGGTTCGAGCCCCTCCAGCACTTCGATGGAGGAGGCGTCATAATCGGTGGGCTCGTTGCCCGCGAGGAGATCGTTGGCCATGCTGCTCTTCTTGCGTTTCTCTTAGCGCATATTGTGGCAGGTGGCGCGGGCGGGGGCAATCAGTAGTTACGGTGGCAAGCTGGTAACAGGGGCGGAAAAACCGCCGTTATCTTGATCAGCGTCAAGGTGCTGTTTCATTCTATGTGCAGGGTGGCTGCCGAGAGATAAAAGGAGAGCTGCATGACTACCGAAGGAAAAGCGAAACCCGAAGCGGCCGAAGC
>Ga0181576_10002627_pt1 | contig 13376 bp, 8 predicted proteins | sample 101ome_22_FD_132464 | JGI IMG/M metagenome (GOLD analysis project Ga0181576, IMG submission 132464) | Coastal salt marsh microbial communities from the Groves Creek Marsh, Skidaway Island, Georgia - 101412BT metaG (megahit assembly) | ecosystem: Environmental > Aquatic > Marine > Intertidal zone...
CCCTTTTTCCCCCTTTTCCCCCCCCCCCCCCCCCCCCCCGCCCCCGCGCCGTCGATCGACTCACTTGCTGCGAAAGTACCGATGCCGCAGCGCGGCCTCGACCGACAGGCGCCCCCGCTGCGTCCGTTCGCTGCGTTTCCCCATCAGGAGGCAAACAAGCTCCCACCCCGCCCCGTCGTTCCGGTCAAGGAGGGAGAAGTCGCCCCGCGCCGCCGGTGTATTGCCCGCACGCCATGCCTTCACGTCGTAGTCGGCCCGACTCAGCTCGTTGACGAAAGCGCGCTGGTTCTGGATGCTCCGCAGACCGGGCACAGCGCACTGGAGCATCACCACACCCGCACTGAAGCTGTCGAACCGGTCGGGCGCCCCGATAAGCCACACGAGCGGGGCGGTGAAGGCACCAACCAGCGGAGGCGGAGGGCGCGGCGTGCGCTCGGGCAGCACAAGCTGCTCGGGCGGAGAGTAGCGCGGGTCGAGCATGCCGTACTCAGGGTTGAAGTTGATTCCCGTTGACAGGTCGGTTGACGCACCAAAGTCGATCAACTTGATGTCGCCCCTCGAGGTCAACAGAAGGTTCTCGGGCTTGACATCCCGGTGGACGATGCCCAGAGCGTGCAGCGCCTTCAAACCCTCGAGAATTTGCCGCATAATGATCTTGATCACCTCGTGGTCGCGCTTTTCCTCGTCCCACGCCTCAGGCACGCGCTTACGCAGCATGATGTCCGAGACGCACTCGGGAAAGGCGCCCAAGTTGCCCTGGAGGGCGTCGGACAGCGTAGAGTCTGACTCAAAGTCCCAAACCAGCCACTGACTGCCCTTGGTGAAGTTTCCGGTGGTCTCCTGAGCGGTGAAGCTTCCACGAAAGCGTGCGCACCGCCGCGCCGCGCCCGGGTTCCGGCTGACCTTGCGGTTCATGTAGCCCTCGACCACGGCCGTCTCGGCCACGCCGCGCGCGATGGTCCCTCTCGACAGCAGATCGGCCCGCACGTCCTGCGACCCACGCTTCTCTCCAACGCGCTTCAGCACCACGCGACGCCTCTTCTCATCCTCCGTCAGCGCCATGCCCTTGCCCGTGCCTCCGCCCCGGGTGCCGCCAACCCCTCCAGCCACCGCCTCGTAGGTGACGCCATAGTTGCCTCCACCGAGCTTCTCTCGAATCACAAAGTCGCTCGGGGTCCACTTTTTGCGCAGCGGACCCTCAGCCAGCGGAGAAAGAACGAAAAAATCCACGAAGGTCTGAAAGGGAGCCGGACGAGACAGGAAGCAGTATCCCAGAGCGAGGAGGCGGAACGCCGCGCCCAGGTCCATCTGACCGCTGGCGAGGAGGGTGATGTCGGAGGCAACGGCGGTGGCAGCCCGTGTCGCGAGGTCGGCAAGGGCGGACGCGTCGGGGAGGCTGCCCGCAAGGCCGGCGCTTGTGGGGTCCGGGAGGGCGAGCTGGGCGAGGGCGGCGTCGCCCCACGCTAGGGTGGCGGGGAAGCGGGAGGCGAGGGCGGCGACGGCGGCCTCAGGGAGGGCGGCGGGGGCGGAAAGGGGGGAGGAGGGGAGGCGGCCATGGCGGCGGTGGAGCAGAGTAGCCGATGAGGTGGGACTGGAGCGGAGCGACGGGCCGGGAGAGGAAGCTGCAGCCCGGCTACTGAGGAAAGCCGCGGCGGCAGACGACATCGGTATGCAGTCAGCTCGATAGAATAGCGAGACGAGGGAGGAGAGCCCCCCTAAGCCGGCGGGACAGGAACGAGTGGGTCGCCTCCCCTGTACGTATCACGCAGCCTGAGGGCGAGAAGGAGACCGAATGTGGGGGAAATTGACGTTGTTCGTCGACATCGCAGGTCTTAGACGAGATGAAAGACAATAAATGAAGAAAAGGGTGGTCGCAACGGGTCGCGTTGGCGCCCGGGAACGGGTTGCGTTGGCTGTCATCAGAATGGACCCGGACTCGCCCAACCAGGCCCGAGAGAACCTGATACCTGCGCGCTGGATTCACGTTTCTCTGGATTAAAAGAGGCGGGCGACCACGCGAGCGCGGCAACGGGCTCAAGTTTCCCCGTTCCGATCCACCGAACCTTTCTCCCCCCCGAAAAACACCCCTCACTTCGTGGAGTTCACCTCCTTCATGCGGTTGAGCGCCGACCCCGCGACGAACCAAGTGACTTGGTTGTCGTTGAAGGTGTGGTTCACCGGGAACTCGTAGCTCGACCCATCGGGCCGCGAACCACGGAGGGTCAGCGGCGTGCCCGGGACGGGTGGCAACCCCAGGATTGAGATGCGGTCCTTGGAGTCGATTTTGTCGTAGTCCGCAGGGTCGATAAAGGTGAGGGGAAGCATACCTTGCTTCTTCAGGTTGGTCTCGTGAATGCGTGCGAACGACTTGACGATCACCGCACGCCCGCCGAGGTGCCGGGGCTCAAGTGCCGCGTGCTCGCGGCTGCTCCCCTCGCCGTAGTTTTCGTCCCCCACGACGACCCAGGGCGTCCCCGCCGCCTTGTAGGCCCGCGCCGTGTCCGGTACGCCCGCCTCGACCCCTGTGTCGACGTTGATCACGGCGTTGACCTTGCCGTTGGCGGCGTTAGTGGCCCCGATCAGCATGTTGTTGGAGATGTTGTCAAGGTGACCGCGGAACTTAAGCCACGGTCCAGCCATGCTGATGTGATCGGTCGTGCACTTACCTGCGGCCTTGATGAGCACGGCAGCGTTGGTAAGGTCCTTGCCGTCCCAAGCCGAGAAAGGCTCGAGGAGCTGGAGGCGCGTAGAGGCAGGGTCGACGGCAACGGGGGGGGCCTTGGAGCCGTCCTCAGGGGCGGGCTGGAAGGTGTCGACACCGGGGTCGAAGCCACGGGGCGGGAGCTCGTCGCCTTGGGGCGGGCGGAGGAGGACCTCCTCCCCGTTGGCGCCGACCAACTTATCGGCGAGGGGGTTGAAGGTAAGATCCCCGGCGAGGGCAAAGGCCGTTACAATCTCGGGCGACGTGACGAAGGCGTGGGTGGCCGGGTTGGCGTCGTTGCGCGCGGCAAAGTTTCGGTTGTAAGAGGTCACGATGGAGTTGGCCTCGCCCTTGGGCACGTCGGTGCGCTTCCACTGGCCGATGCAGGGGCCGCACGCGTTGGCAAGGACGGTGCCTCCGGCCTTGTCGAAGACCTCAAGGAGACCGTCACGCTCGATGGTGGCGCGAATCTGCTCCGACCCGGGCGTGATCATGAAGGGGACCTGAGACTTGATGCCGGCATCGAGGGCCTGACGCGCCACGCTGGCCGCGCGTTGCATGTCCTCGTAGCTGCTGTTGGTGCAGGACCCAATGAGAGCCGCCTTGAGCTCAGCGGGCCACCCGGCGCGCTTCACCGCGTCGGCGAACTGGGAGATGGGCGTGGCCAGGTCAGGCGTGAAGGGCCCGTTGACGTGAGGCTCGAGCGTCGAGAGGTCAATCTCGATGACCTCGTCGTACCGCGCGCCCTCGTCGGGCGTGAGGATGCCCGAGAAGGTATCGGCCAGCGCCCCCATGCCCTCACGACCAGTGGCCGTCAGGTACGACCGCATCCGCGAGTTGTAAGGGAACAACGACGTCGTGGCCCCGATCTCAGCGCCCATGTTGCAGATGGTGCCCATGCCCGTGCACGACACCTCATCCACTCCGGGCCCAAAGTACTCGACGATGGCTCCCGTGCCGCCCTTAACTGTGAGGATGCCCGCCACCTTACAGATGACGTCCTTGGGGCTCGTCCACCCAGACATTTTGCCAGTGAGCCGCACCCCGATGACCTTGGGGCACTTGAGCTCCCAAGGCAGGCCCGCCATGACGTCGACGGCGTCGGCCCCGCCAACGCCCACGGCGACCATGCCGAGCCCGCCCGCGTTGGGCGTGTGGGAGTCGGTGCCGATCATCAGCCCTCCAGGGAAGGCATAGTTCTCGAGAACGATCTGGTGGATGATGCCGCTGCCAGGCTTCCAGAAGCCGACGCCATACTTGGCGCCAGCGGAGGAGAGGAAGTCAAATACCTCCTTGTTCTTTTTCAGCCCCACCTTCATGTCTGCTTCAGCGCCGAATCCGCCCTCTCGGTCCTCTTGGGGACTGGTGGATCCCTCGATGAGGTGGTCGCAGTGGAAAGTCGAAGGGACGGCGACGCGCGGCAACCCGGACGAGATGAACTGGAGCATGGCCATCTGGGCTGTGGCGTCTTGCATTGCGACGCGGTCGGGACGGAGGCGGAGATAGGAGGCACCGCGCTCGATCTCCTGGTGGGGGGGTGGGAGGGAGAGGGGAGGGGGGTGGGGATCAGTGGGCGACGTCGCCGCGAGAGAGACGGGGAGAGAAAGAGAGAGAGATAGAGAGAAGAGAGACCAAGAGAAAGCGGCCCACACGCCTGTCCCTGCACGTCCTCGAGGTGACCGTAGACGATCTTCTCGGCGAGGGTGAGGGGGTGACCGAGACGCTTCCGCACCGCTTCGACCTTGGCCGCCTGGGCCTTGTAGCGCGTCTCGAGGTCCTCCTTGGGTTCCCATTTGGAGATGGGGACAGCGGCGTCGCCAGACACAGCGGCCTGGGCAAGGGAGCGAGAGGGGGCCGTGGCGCGGGCATAGAGGGGGGAGGCGCCGGCGTCGCCTCCGGCGGCGAGCCGGGACGCCTGCTTAAGGGTTGGGAGGTTGAAGGCGGGTCGTGGGAGTCGTGAAGGTCGGGGAGGGGGGGGTGGCGGCACCGGGCAGGAGTTGTCTGGGGGGCGGGCGGCGCGCGGCGCGGGGCACCGTGGGGATGGCGGACCGACGGTCCACGGGGCAGGTTCGGGGGCATTTTCTCGAACAAACGGACGAGAGGCGAGGGTAGCTCGAAATGTGGCTCGAAAGGCGCGTCCCTCGAGCGAGGGGGGGGCGGCCGGTGTCGCGGAGCGTCTGACCTAGGACTGGAGCGCCGCCCGTGGGCGCCACGGACCGGATCCGGGCGTCTCAAGCAAGAAAAAGTGTGTGAGATCTCTCGGTCCCACGGTGGTTGCGAGAAAACGCCCAGAGAGCTCGGAGGGTGCGGTGCCGGCCGGCGACAAGAGCCCCTACATCCAACGCACTCGCCGCTAGGATGGTGCGCCTCATTATTGCAGCTCCTGCTCACAGATACGCGGGAGGAGATGGAGATGGGGGAAGGGGGCCCGTCGACACGTCGCGGAGAGCGAGCAGGGCAACGGAGGGAGGTCGAGGAAGCTCGCAGCCCGCTCGGGGGCTTTATCCGCCGTAATTAGCTCCCTTCCTGTGGATGTGGGCGGAAGAGGTACAAAAACCTTCATAGGGAGGGCTAGAAGCGTCGTAACCCCCTCCAGGCTTCGCCGAGGGCCCTGGCGCAGGGCGGGCGGTCGCCAACGCCGTTGTGGCTTAAAATGTACGACGACGACAGCCTCTGGGGCGCCTGGATAGGCGAGAGTCAGGATTCGCGTCGTGGTCCTCCGTGGAGGTCCAGATAGTTCCAAAATTGATAAAATACCGACGAAAACATGACGAGCATGACGGCGCGCCCACGCCGAACCCGCCACCCCGCGAGTCCCCGCCCCCGCAGACTTGCTGACCGCGTTGCTGCGCCCAGTCCTCCTGGCCATCGCTGTCATCTGGCTGGTACGCATTTTGTGCAGGTGCGGTGGCAGCGACGCCGACAGCCGCCCGAGCGAGGCCGGCGACGGCGTACGACAGCCAACACGGCGGGGGGCAGCAGGTGCTCTGCCCAAGGCCGGCAAAGGCCGCCGGCCCGCTGCTCCCCCCCCCGACCTCGGCCCGGTCGGCCGCGCGGCGTTCTTCAAGGTTCACGGGATGCGCCGCGTAACGATGGCCGTCGAGGGCGTCGTCGCTGAGCCCCGAGAGGGAGACGCGGGGGGCTCGGCCTCGCCCACGGCCTCGGCCTCGACCCACCTCCGCCTGGCGGACGGCGCTGCCGACGCCGTCCGCGGCGTTGCCCTCGCCACAGAGCTGGTTCTTGTCGCGCGGGTCGACCCCGAGGCGACCCACGGAGGGGACGCGACTGCTGCGCGGGACGCGTTGGTGGCGGCGCTGCGGGCCGAGGGCCTCGTGACACCGACGACGAGCGCGTCGAGGGGGGGCGGCGGCGGCGGAGACGGCGGCGACGACAACGGCCGGGTCCCCCCGCACCGCGTCGTCGTCTGTTCGACGAAAACAGGGGTTGCGGCGGCCGTGCGGGCGCTCGAGCCGACCCTGCATCTCGAATCGTGCCCCGACACGGCACGACACCTCGGGCCGCACCTCCCGCGCGTCGTCCTGTGCGGATGGTTGGGGGAGTCATCGGCCCTCGGCGCCGGCGTCGAGACGGCTCCGGGGGGACTCGAGGGATTTTTCGCCGCACGACGGCCCGAGGGGTAGGGGTGACGGGCCCAAGGGGGGTGAGAGGGCAGGGCGGGGATGCGAGGGCAAACCCCCCGACCACCCGTCGCGGCTGTCGCCGCTGGAACCAAGACCCCCCTCAAGGCACCCCCATCGCGCAAGCCCCTGCCTAGGTGTACTTCCGCAGCACCTCTACCACGCTCTTGAACGCGAACCACTCCGGAATTTCCTCCCCGCCCCGCAGCGCCTGCCGGAACTTGGTCCCCGACAGGGTCTTGACGTGCAAGTCGCGCTCCTTTGCCTCCTCCATGTAGACGTACCCCTCCTCCTCGGTGAAGACGACCATGCGACTGGCGACCGTCTCCATGTTCAATTCCTGGGCCTTGGAGTTGGCGTTGTCCTGGGCATCGAAGGCGCCGTAGAAATCCTCGCCGGTGAGGCTCGAATTGCACCCGGCCATGTCACGGCCGATGATGAAGTGGGTACAGCCGTAGTTTTTGCGGATGATCATGTGCTGGATGGCCTCGCGGGGGCCGGCCATGTGCATGGAGTAGGGGAGGTAGGCCCAGCGGACGCGGGGGTCGTGGGTCTCCTCCTTGAGGACGACGTACGTCTGTCAGGGTGGGTGGGGGGGTGGTTGGTATGGATGGATGAGTCGGATGGCACGGACGGGGTCGGACGGGTGGAGAGGGAGACGGGGGAGAGAAGAGACTGCTCCTCGCCTGGTACCGCACCAGCCCCGAGATGTCATCCTCCTGCGTGGGCCCCATGGTCGGGTGCACGAGCACCACTCCCTGCTTCGTCACGTTGGGCGCGTCCAGAGCGCGGATGAAGAGCTCATAGTGGGCCTTGTGGATGGGGTTGCGGCACTGGAAGGCCACGACGGACTCCCCCGGTGGCAGGTCGGCACGCACCTGCCGCGGTGTCTGCGCCTCGTACTCGCGCTTGGGCAAAGCGAGCGCCGTCAACTTGCCGCCCAAATAGACGCTACCGCGCTCGCCGAAGATCATGCGCACCGCGGGGTGCTCGACCGACGTCGTCCCGTAGCATCCGGCGGCCTCAGCGACCTTGTCGGGCGTGTAGACGTCCGAGACGTCCAGCACGGCCAGGTCCTGCCCCTGGTAGGTGAGCAATACCTTGTCACCGACGGAGATGTCGTCTTCCGGCTTGCAGTCGAACGCGATGGGCAGGCCGAAAAGCAACCCGTTGGCAAGGCGGGAGTCGGCCACGACGGACTTGTAGTCCGCCTCCGACATGAAGCCTTCCAGCGGGCTGAACCCGCCCACGGTGAGGAGCTCGACGTCGCACGCGTTGCGGTCGCTGCACTCGAGTGTCTTGGTGGCGCTAGACTTGAGAGCGGCACGGTCGGCCTCGGGGGCGAGGAGGTCGACGAGGGTGCCACCGTGGGGGACCTGGAGTCCATCGGCGCCGACGGCGAGCTTGGCGGGGGCGGCGGCGGTGGCCATCACGCTGACGCCGCGGCGGGCGGTGGCGACGGGTTTGGAGAAGGGGGCGGTCACGCGGACGACGCGGCGGGCAGCTGCGGAGAGGCCGGGGGGGGGAAGGAAGGGGGGTCGTGTGGGGGTCGGGCGCGGGGCGTGTGCGGGGGCGAGCGTGTCTACCGGCAGTCGACGGCGGCTCCCGGGGGGAAGATAAGGCACTTAAGGCGATATTTCGACCCAGTGAGAAAGAAACTACTCTTTTTATTATCCTCTGCAGCAGAAGACACCCCCGCGAGTCGCGCAAGCGGTGTGGGGGGGGGGGTCGAGGCACGCAAGTGTCGAGTGGGCTGAATCGAACAGATTAGCCTAAATGGAAGCATCTCGACGCCTTTATCCATCGTCCTTCAGAGTAAGGCGCTTATGCAGTGCAAAAAATGACGACGCGGGCGACGGGGAAGCTCGCCGACGACGGCGGCAGCAGGGCGAGCTGCAGCCGCGCCCACAGTGCGCGCGAGGTGTAGGGTGGTAGCGCGAGCGGCGAGCATCGCGGTCTCGACCTCGAGATGTCGATAGAAGGTGCCGAGGGGGCTGCACCCCGGGCGAGGCTCGAATGCCTAGCTGAAGCGGACAAGAAAGACGACCAAGCCCCCACCCCCCCGCCACTGGAACGTCGAAGCTGACCGAGGACCTCCCCTCCCCCCGAGCACCGAAAAGCGAGCCGAGACCCGCGGGCTCGTCTTTGGCTTTCGTTTGTGGCTTCGTCATTCCGCAGCAGCTGCGAACACCTCGCTCCTGTTTCGCTCACCGTCCTTACGCCCTTCTGTCGCACCTCGTCGCTACTTTGCGACCAATTCTCAGCGGGTTTTCCCGTCTGGGCTTGATCCAGTCTATCTGAACGCCGAACAAGAGGGCGAGCGCCGTCGCCCGTCGCGCCGACCCCCTGCCCGCCTGTCGCCCCGCCCCGCAGAACCGAATCCCCTCCCCGCCTCCACAGCGAGGCGATGCTCGTCGCCGGCTGCGGCTCCTGGCTCGCGCAGGCCCTCGCGAGCTGTGCCGGCTTCGCGTGCTGGCAAGGTTGCAAACACGGGACGGCGCAGCTGGCCAAATTTGCTCGAGCCTTTTACACAGCCCTCTTTCTCGCTTCTTTGCTTCTCTCGCTGCTGCTCCGCGACTACGCCCGCCCTCTGGTCCGTCGCGTGCCGTGGATCGCCCCCGGTGGCGACGCGTGGTACGGCGAGCAGGCCGTGCTGCGCGTCAGTCTTGGTTCCGCCCTGTTCTTCGGCGGACTAAGCCTCCTCACCAGGGGCGTCCGCAGCAAGGCGGACCCCCGGGCTGCCCTCCTCCACGAGGGGAGCTGGACCCTCAAGACGATCGTTTGGCTCATCTTTCTCGCCCTTCCCTTCTTCCTCCCGACTTCCATTGTCGGTCTATACCGGTGGGTCGCACGGGCGGGCAGCGGGGTGTTCCTCGTCCTCGAGACGGTCATTCTCCTGGACGCCGCCCATGCTTTCAACGACCGCTTGGCATCGCGCTTGGGAGACGGCCCCGACGGCGGAGATCCCGCCGCGCTTCGTGTCCTGCTGATCGCCACTGCCGCCTGCGTCGTCGCCGTCCTCGGCGGCCTTGCGGCAACGACGGCTGTGTTTGTCCCGCGCGTGGAATGTTCGCTCAACGCAGCGCTCGTCGCTGTGGCTGCCGTCGGCGCCCTCGCCCCCATTTTCCTTGTCTTTCACCCGCGGTTGGCGGGCAAGGCGAGCATCCTGCCCCCCGCTGTCGGGGGAGTGTACACGACCTACCTCGCGTTCAGTGCTTTGGCGAGCGAACCCTCCGACTACCCCTGCAATGGCCTCGCTGACCACGTGCGGAGTGCCACGGATTCGACGCTTCTCATCGGAGTCGTCGTAACGATGGCCTCAGTGGCCTATGCGGCGCTGCGGGCAGGGTCGCGGGGGGACGCGTTGCTGGGAGAGGACATCGGAGGGAGGGAGGGTGACGATGTGGCATGGCCGTCAGCACCGACGGCGGCTCCACGCGGCGGAGGTGGTGGCGCGAGCGACGACGTCTATGACCCCGAGTTTGCCCGTGCCCTTCTCCGCCGGACCGAGCGGGAGCTGGCCCGCGCCGAAGGGCGCGAGCCGGACCCCTCAGTTGGGGCGTCCCTCGCGGCGGCGACTTGTGCGCCGGCCCAACAGTCGGCAGCCGGCCGGGCCGGCTCCCCTTCCGCCGCCGCCGACGACGCGGCCTCCCTTGGCGTCCCCCTCCTTGGGCCCCGATCGGCTGATCACGACGCGAACTCTTCCGACCGCGTTCCCTACAACATCTCCTTCTTTCATCTTGTCTTCGCGTTGGCGTCGATGTACATTGCCATGCTGATGACGGGGTGGGGGGCGGCGGCAGCGGCAGGCGGTTGCCCTGACGCCGACGGCGGTGCCGGGGGCGGTGGTCCGGACTCGGGCGACGGGTGTGCGGGCCTGATTGACGTCGGGTGGGCCTCGGTCTGGGCCAAGATGTCGACGAGCGTCGCGACTAGCGCGATGCTCGCTTGGTCCATCGTGGCGCCTCTGGTGTTGCCAGGCCGGAGATGGGACTAGTTGGGGGACAGGGACTCGGGAGCTGCATATCGGGAAGGTGTGCATTTATTGAAAATTTGCGTCTGTGTTCTGCACCCCCATCGCGGGTCGTCCCGCCTCTCCCGTTGGGTCCCCTTCGCCTCAGTCGAGCCGATCGAGGTCGTCATCGGGAGCGGCGGCGGGCATGGCGATGGCGTTGACGGCGGCGGCGATGGATTCACACGCAAGGCGGACGACAGGCGTCGCTGGGCGCGTCTGATCGTCGGGGCTGCTCTCCCTTGCGGGCTCCCCATCTGCTGCCACGCGGTGGGGGCTGGCGAAGTCGTCACTTGGCTCTGGCGCGGTGCCAGTGGCGGCGGCGGCGGCAGCGGCGGCAAACGCGTGTCCGGCGTCCGCTTCGTTGTCAGGGTCGGGCCGTTCCGGGCACTCTCTAGCCTTTGCCCACAGTTGGGCGTAAAGAGGAGTCCCAAAGACGACTGGACGCGCCGACTTCGCGCCCGTCGGGCTCAACTCTGCAGATCCTGTCGACCCCGCCGCCGCCGCCACCGCCGCCGCCGCCCGAGCTGCTGTCCGCTCTATCAGGGCTGCGGCCTCGGCCGGGTCGCCCGGGTCTGTCGCCCCGCCCCCTCCTCGAGCGAAGCGCTCCGCCTCGCGCAGCTCGACCGCGCGAGCCTCGGAGGACGTCAAGGCGGTGGTGACGGATTCGAATCCGGCGTCGGCAGCCGTTGCCGCAGGGAGGCCGGCCGAGCGGGGGGGGACGGCCGGGCGGGCCGGTACGGGGGCCCCGCCCTCGTTCCCCTCCCTGTCCTGAAGGTGAGCCTCAAGCGCGGCCCGCGCCGCCGCGAAGGAGGAGGGAGCCTCATCGAGGGAAGAGGAGGAGGCCTCCTCCCCTGCGGCCCCGTTGCTGCCTTCGCCTTCGCCGTCGTCGTCCCCGCCGCCGTCGCGCCGCGGCGGCTCGGCGTCAGCCGGCCCCGGCGGCCGTCGGCACTCGGCTCCCGCCTCAGCCGCAAGCGGAGAGGCCCCGCCGGGCCCCCCCGCGTCGTCCCAAACCGGAGCGTGGCCCGCTCCCCTCTCACCCCCCGCCGTGGCCGAGGCGAGCGCCGCCAGGGCGTCAGCGATGCCCCGCCCGATGACGTCCCCGTCCGACGGGGCGAGCGACGCCCCGCGGGGGTCGGCGGCGGCGGCGGCGGCTGCGGCGGCGGCCGCGGCGGACGCAGCAGCGCCCTCGTCCTCGTCGCCCGATCTCGAGGGCGACGGTGAGACGTCGCCGTCGCTCCCCCCGTCGTCGCTCTCGACCGACCGGCCGTCGCGCGGCTCCGACACGGGGACAGACGACGGATGCGACCCGGGCCCCGGGGCGGCGCTCCAAGCCTGCGACGACTCGCTTCCGATCCCGTCGGCCGCCGGTGGGTAGGGCGCTGTCCCTGGCCGCCCTCCCCCCCTCCCCTCCGCCGACCACCGCAGCGGATCCGCCTCCTCCTCCTCTCGCCGCGCCCGCTCCTCCGGTGTCTCGGCCGCCCGCCGCTCGCGCGCCGCCGCCAGAAACGCGTCGAAGTCGTCCCGGTGCCGTCTCCGCCGATCTGCCTCCTCCGCCTGCAGAACCCTCCTCTCCTCCCTCTCGGCCTCGACCCCCCCGCCGGGGCCCGTCCGCGCTCTTGCCAATCGAACGTCCCTCTCGAAGGCGGGAGAGTCGTCCAAAAACGCCAACCGTCCTGCGGGGGGGGCCATGGCTGCCAACAGACGTTTGCGGTAGAGCGGAGTGCTCGACACGACGGGGTTGCCGCATAGCCTGAGGTACCGCAGGGGCAGGGATTCGATCAGTTCGACCGACTCCGCGTCGCTCAATCGGCAGTTGCTGACGTCGAGCGTCTCGAGGGTCTCCGCGGCGTCGCGGAGCGTCTCGAGGGCGGACGCGTCGACGAGCGGGTTGCCCGTCGCGACGACCGACGCAAGGTGGGGGAGGCTCCCGAGGGGCGCCAGCGACGTCAGCTGGTTCTGCGACACGTCGATCTGCCGCAGGTTACGCAACGACAGCAAACATGCGGCGTCCAGACTTCTCAGCGCGTTCCGGGCGAGGTGGAGCGTCCTCAGCTCACGCAGGTGGCCCAGTCCGTCGAGCGACGTGAGTGCGTTGCCCTCCAGGTAGAGGCATCGCAGTCCCGTGAAGGGCTCGAGGTGCTCGACGCGAAGGATGCCCTTGTCGGTGAGGTGGATGACCTGCGCGGTGCGGAGCGGAGGGCGGCGGGGAGGTCGGGGCGGGGGCGAGGGGCGCGGGGCGCAGCGTGCGCGGCGGACTGCGCGGCCTCGCCTCGTTCAGCTCGGGCTTGCTCCAGTAGTATTTTCGCTCGCGGCAGAGGGCCTTGAGCCATCGGGGCGTGATCCTACCGTCAGTCAGCGCCATCTAGGCGAACGGATAGCGTCTACGAGGCCGAGGTAGAGCGACCAGGGGCAGCCGACGAAAGGGGAACGACTAGCGAAAGCGGCTCCTCGAAGGCTCAGCGCGGGTGGATGGCTCGGCGGGCGCGTCACGAGTCCAGTTAGATCGCGTGTAGATCGAGTTCTAGCGTAGGGGGGTCGGGAGGCGTGCCGTCGTCGAGCAGGGTCCTCGACGGTCCCCGTGCCGAGAAAAACGCTTGATATGAAGCCGATTCGCAGTGTCTCGGGAGGTGCATCGGTCGCGGCGGACGGGAGCCTAGACGAGACTCCTCGAGGACCTTAGCCTCGAACGAAAAAGACCGCTAGGGCCTGGCCAGCCAGGCCGAGTCCCCAGTCCGCCGGCTCTGCCCTCGCGTGTGGCACCGCGTCTGCGATGGCGGAGGGATTGACGCAGAAGTCGCCCGCGGAGTTCTTTGCGGACAATCGGCAAGCTCGTCTCGGGATTTCACGCGTCCGGTCATGCGGCGTCTGCCGACGGTCCCGACGATGCTGCGCCCGCGCTGCGCTCCCTGACACCCCACCCGTCACGCACCGCCCCCCAGCCCCACCCCCCCCCCCCCCCGCTCCACCCCACACACCCCCCCCCCCCACCCCGCCCCCCACCCCGCCCGCCCCCCCCCCCCAC
>Ga0181576_10002636_pt1 | contig 13349 bp, 13 predicted proteins | sample 101ome_22_FD_132464 | JGI IMG/M metagenome (GOLD analysis project Ga0181576, IMG submission 132464) | Coastal salt marsh microbial communities from the Groves Creek Marsh, Skidaway Island, Georgia - 101412BT metaG (megahit assembly) | ecosystem: Environmental > Aquatic > Marine > Intertidal...
AAGACAAAGATACAACAGCTTAATAATCCATAAAAACTGAATTCTAGTCCAAATTGTTCTGCAGTGAATCCTAGGAGTACAGGCCCAATTAAAAAGCCAGAATAACCAAAGCCTGCCACTAGGGTCAATGCCTTTGCGGTATCGACTATTGATGTTTTAGCAGTCACTCTAAAGAGTTCCGGTACCATTACTGAGAATCCTAAGCCTATCAATCCAAATCCAATAATACTCCAGTATAATTCATTGACAAGAACTAGTCCATATCCAATACAAGCAATGAGGGCTCCAAGGCTTAAAACTCGTTGTGATCCATACTGTTGACTAATGCTGTCTCCAAAAAAACGTCCGATAGTCATGGAGATAGAAAAGACTAGGAAACCTGCACCAATCAGTTTAGCAGGAGCAAGGCTGATGTCTTTGAGGTAAAGGCCACTCCAATCGGCTATAGCTCCTTCAGATCCCATAATCACAAAGGATATCAGTCCTAATAAAAACAAGGTTTTAATATACGACCAATCTACTTTTTGTTTAGCTTCTTGTGTTCCTTTATAATTTACATAGTGTTTAGAAAGTATTAGATTGATGAGCACACAACAGCTGGTAATAATCAAAATATGGAAAACAGGATTAAAACTGCTAATAGCAAAAGTGCCTAATCCAGCCAATGCACCCCCAAGACTAAAAAATCCATGCATCGCAGACATCAGATTAATACGATTTTTCTTTTCAATCAAGGTTACTAAATTATTCATCGATATATCCAATATTCCTTGAACTACACCCATCAGGAATAGGCTGATAAATAGAACCGTGAAAGAGTTAGATATAAAGGGAAATACATAGAGGATTGGGAGGCTTAATACGGTGTATTTAGTAGATAATCCGCTTCCAAAACGTTTGATAATTTTGGGAACAAACCCCATGATGCTAAAGATCCCAAGCGCAAATGCAAATAGCGCTAATCCAAGTTCTGCCTTATCTAACGCTAATTTTTCTTTTATGGTGGGAATGTATATCGCCCAAGTTCCATAGAGGATATTAAGCGTACTAAATACAAAAGCAACTGAAAAATAGCTTTTGCTTTTTAAAATTGATAGAAGTGAATTCATAGTTATAAATCAGCAATTGCAAATATAGGTGATCATCTTTAATTCCTTATTTTTAATTGTCTTAAAAACATTTTATAGAATTGTTTATAATAGTATATTTGAAGTTGTAAAAACTATATCGATGAATAAATCAAAAGGGAAAATCCAAGAATTAATAGATGAGAAATTACTTCATGAACGCAAGGTGTTTTTATGGGGACAGGTTGATGATAATTCAGCAAAACATGTAATCGATCGATTGATGTATTTGGATTTGGTATCTAATGATGAAATAACATTAATCATTAACTCTCCAGGAGGCTACGTCACATCTGGTTTTTCTATCTACGACACCATTCAGTCATTAAAAAGTCCTGTATCAACTGTATGCTCAGGACTTGCCGCATCTATGGCTTCAATCTTACTATCTGCAGGAGCTAAGGGCAGAAGATTTATTGAGCCTCATGCTCAAGTGATGATCCACCAACCTAGTGGAGGCGCAAGAGGACAGGCTTCAAATATTGAAATTCAAGCTAGAGAGATTATCAAAACTCGAAGATTAAGCGCTGAAATACTCGCTAAAAATTGTGGTCAAGAGGTCGATAAAGTTCTTAAAGATTTTGATCGTGACTATTGGATGAATGCCGATGAATCGATAGCCTATGGAATTGTTGATGGTGTAAAAAAGTAATCACAACTACAACCATTTATGTATATAAAAAAAGCCTCTAAATTGAGGCTTTTTTTTGTAGGTAATTTATTTTTCGATTAAATTTTATCGAATAATTTGTGCATTTTTTCTTGTTGCTCCTCTGCTAAAACTGGATCAACTAGGATTCTTCCAGAGTGCTCATCAGTGATGATTTTCTTTCTTGATGCAATCTCTACTTGAACCTGAGGTGGAATCGTAAAGAAAGATCCTCCTGAAGCACCTCTTTCGATCGCTACAACAGCTAAACCATTTTTAGTTTTAGTTCTGATTCTATGGTAAGCATTAATCAAACGCTCTTCGATTTTTTCTTGATATTCTTCGGATTTTTTAAGAAGCGCAGATTCTTCTTTTTCAGTTTCAGCTAAGATGGCATCCAGTTCAGATTTCTTATGAGATAAGTGATCCTCTCTGTTAGCTAAACGTTCTTTAGCTTGCTCAATTGCCTCTTTTTTAAATTCGATCTGAGCTTTGTACTCTTTAATGTTTTTCTCAGCTAATTCGATCTCTAATTCCTGAAATTCTATTTCTTTAGAAAGAGAATTGTATTCTCTATTATTTCTAACGTTCTTTTGTTGTTCCGTGTATTTCTTGATTGCAGCTTTCGAATCATCAATTAGATTTTTCTTATTGGTGATTTCAACTTTTAAAGTATCTAAATCAGAATTTAATTTATCTACTCTTGTTTTTAATCCTGCTACCTCATCTTCTAGGTCTTCAACTTCTAAAGGAAGTTCACCTCGAACATTTCTTATTTCATCAATTCTTGAATCAATGAGTTGCAAATCATACAGTGATCTTAACTTTTCTTCAACTGTAATATCTTTCTTTTTTGCCATATTTAGTAATACTTAACTGGATTCGTTAGGGTCTCTGATAAAGAGATTGCAAAATTAGGAATTTTTTTTGTAAGATACTCAACTAAAAGGTTTTTTGTAAACTGTTCACTCTCATAATGACCTATATCTGCTAAAAGTATCCTGTTTTCAGCTTTAAAAAAGTCATGATACTTTAAATCTGCTGTTACAAAGGCATCTGCTCCAGCTCTTATTGCTGCATCTATAGCAAATGCTCCAGAACCTCCTAACACAGCAACCTTAGAAATCTCTTTGTTAATAAACGATGAATGTTTTATGACTTCACAATTGAATTTTCCTTTGAGTAGTGATAAGAATTTATGCTCGTTTAACGGTTCAGGTAAACGTCCAATACGACCCATTCCTACTTCTTCCTGTGAATTGTCTAAGGAATAAACTTCATAAGCAACAGTCTCGTAGGGGTGAACTTCTATTAATGTTTTAATAATAGAAGCTTCTTGGTCTGCAGTAAAAACAAGTTGCAATTGAGTTTCATTAACTTGTTCTGCTTGATGAAGAGATCCTTTTGTGGGATTTGCTCCTTCAATGGGGGTGAACTCACCTGTTCCAGAGGATGAAAAGCTACAATTTTTATAATTACCAATAGCTCCAGCGCCAACTTGATATAGTGCCTCTTTAACGGTTTCTAAACTTGTAGTAGGTATATAGGTGTTTAATTTTTTTAAAACACCTTTTTTTGGGATCAGTACCTTTAAGTCTTCTAAGTGTAATTGATCAGCTATTTTTGAATTTACACCCCCTTTGACATTGTCAAGAGCAGTGTGCATACTATAAATAGCGATATCGTTTTTGAGTGCTTTAATTAAGGTTTTTCTAACGTAATCAGAGGGAGTTAATTGTTTTAACCCATTAAATAGGATAGGGTGAAAACTGACAATTAAATTACAGTTTTTCGCAATAGCTTCATCAACAACAGTTTCCAAGGTGTCTAAACTGACTAATATTCCACTTACTTTTGTTGTTGGGTCTCCAACTAAAAGTCCTACATTGTCAAAATCTTCAGCATAAGCTAGTGGAGCTAATTCTTCAAGAATATGACATACCTCTTTTACAATCATGTTTAATTTTTTATGCTAAACAAATATAATTATTATAATTTCGTCCTATGAGACTTCTTCGCAAAATTTTGTTTCCACTTGCCTTGCTGTATGGTGTCATTGTGTACCTACGTAATCTCTTATATGATAAAGAAATTTTTAAGTCTACTCGTTTCGACACCCCTACCATATGTGTTGGAAACATTGCCTTAGGAGGAACCGGTAAAACACCGATGATCGAATTGTTGATCAAGTATTATGTTGCTAAAGGAAAGAAGGTAGTGGTGCTTTCAAGAGGGTACGGAAGAGCTACTAAGGGCTTAATTCATGCGGAACCAACATCTAGTCCTGCTGATATAGGTGATGAGCCCAAACAACTTTTAGAGGCATTTCCAATGATTGATATAGTGGTTTGTGCTGATCGAGTTCATGCAATGCAGTATGTCGAAAAAAAGATTAAACCTGATTTAGTACTTTTAGATGATGCATTTCAACATCGGAGAATAAAAGCTACGATTGCTTTAGTTTTAACCACATTCAACAATCCCTTTTTTAATGATTATTATTTGCCCTATGGTCAACTTAGAGATCATAAAATAAGTTTGAATCGTGCAGATTTGTTTGTAGTAACTAAGTGTCCTGCAGTGTGTTCACAGGATATGCAACAAACCTTTAAAAGTCATTTTAAGCATAAAAACAGCCTTTATTTTGCAACTTTAAATTATGCGGAAAGCTGTATTTCTGAGGAAAACAGTATCACAGTAGAAGACTTAAAAAAATATAAGATTAATTTAGTTACAGGAATAGCAAATTCGAAGCCACTTCTAGCATTTTTAGATAAAAAAGAAGTTTCTTATACCCATTTTAATTTCAACGATCATCATCAATACACTCAAAAGGATATAGCTTCATTCAATGAGCAATCATCTATTGTGATAACCACTCAAAAGGATTATACCAAGCTAAAAGGTCGTTGTGATTCCTTGTATTATTTAAGAGTTGAACATCAAATTCAAGATCAAGAACACTTTTTTGAAGTTATAGATCAAAAACTCTGGGTTTAAGTCATATGTTTCTGAGCTTTGTAGGAAGAGCGAACCAGCGCTGAACTCTCCACATGTCTAAAGCCCATTTCCAGTCCTATTTCTTCATATTTTTTAAACTGTTCTGGAGTAATAAAATCAATAACAGGTAAGTGTTTTTTGGAAGGTTGTAGGTATTGACCTATGGTCACTACATCAACTTTAGCATTTTTTAGATCTTTTAAGGTTTGAATTACTTCTTCTTCTGTTTCTCCTAACCCTAACATAATACCTGATTTAGTTCTGTTAACTCCTTGGTCTTTTAAGTACCTAAGAACCTCAAGAGAGCGGTCGTATTGTGCTTGAATACGTACCGAACGGGTGAGTCTTCGAACCGTCTCAATATTGTGAGATACCACTTCAGGAGCAACCTTAACAATACGATCTATTTGTTTATGCTTTCCTTGAAAATCTGGAATTAAGGTTTCTAATGTTGTTTTAGGATTTAAACGTCTAATCGCCTCAACGGTTTCTGACCAAATAATAGATCCTCCGTCTTTCAAATCATCACGATCTACAGAAGTAATTACCGCATGTTTAATGTTCATTATTTTGATTGACTGTGCTACCTTCTCAGGTTCTTCCCAATCAACAGCGTCAGGTCTACCAGTTTTTACACCACAAAACCCACAGGAACGTGTACATACATTTCCTAAAATCATAAACGTAGCGGTTCCTTCTCCCCAACACTCCCCCATATTAGGACAAGAGCCCGAGGTGCAAATCGTATGAAGATTGTATTTATCAACAAGTCCTCTGAGTTGCGTGTATTTTTTTCCAGTTGGAAGCTTCACTCGTAACCATTTAGGTTTAGTTATTTTTTTAGAGGCTAAAGCGGTATTGGATTCTGACATAGTTCTTAAGAATTAATGGATTTATTCTCTAATTGAATACTTTTAGCAAGTAATTTTTTAGCTCTGAGTAGTTTAACTTTAATGGAATTTAAAGGTTGATTGAGCTGCTCAGCAATCATTGCATATCTCATTTGCTGAAAATACCTCAATTTGATTAATTCTCCATAATCAGGTTTTAAGTTGTTGATATGTTGAAGTAAATGATGGAGCTGTTGTTCTTTTATTAGTTCGTCTTCAGCTGTTGGAGCCTCATCGACTAAGGTTTGAGAAATTTGTTCTTCTACTGAATTACTTATATTAGTAGGTGCATTTTTACGCTTACGAAGCAAATCAATATGTATATTTTTTGAAATTGCAATCAACCACGTCTTAAAGTTATAGTCAGGATTATAGGTGTCAATTTTATCGAATGCCTTGGAAAATGTTTCTATGCAAATGTCTTCAGCATCATTATCATTTTGAATCATTTTGTTTTGAAAATTGAACACATCACTCCAATAAGTGTCAAGTAGAGTGCTAAACGCTAATTGGTCACCTTTTTTTGCAGCTTCTATTGTTTTTATGATCGTTTCTTCGTTCACCTATATTTAGGATTTACGCTCGCATTGATGATCAGGAACCTTGCCACAATAGCCACAGGTGGCACCTTCTTTATTTAAAAATGGAGATTGGCTAGCACAAGTACCAGCGAATTTACCATCTTTTTTACCCCAAATTTTTATTGCAATTCCTGCAAAGGCAAGTGCTAAAATCCCTATAGTTAAAACGGCTAATTTCATACGTAAAAGTTTATGCAAAATTACAAAAATACTTTTACATAGAGTGTTTTTAAGTGACGGTGATTAGGGAATTTATACCGCTACAATCAAATAATTCTAACTTCTGCTTCAAGAGTAATATTAAATTGAGTTTGAATAGCAGTAATAATTTCTTCTGAAAAATCAACGAGTTCTTTACCCGTAGCATTTCCGTGATTAATCAATACTAAGGCTTGTTTATGATGCGTTCCAACATTGCCCTTTGTTTTTCCTTTATAACCCGCTTGTTCTATAAGCCAGCCAGCCGCAACTTTAACATAATTCTCATTAACCACATAGGTGGGTATTAAAGGATACTTTTTTTTGAGTTGTTCAATGCTAGCTTTACTAATTATTGGATTCTTAAAAAAGCTTCCTGAATTTCCAATTTTTTTTGGATCAGGAAGTTTTTCACTTCTGATAGCAATCACAGCATTAGCAACATCTTTAATAGTTGGATGACTTATCTCTTTTAGTGTTAGTTGTTCCTCAATAGCTCCATAAGAAGTCTTGAGTTGATGATTCGTCTTTTTAAGTTGGTAATAGACTGCAGTGATAATGTACCGATCTTTTGCTTTAGATTTAAAGATCGATTCTCTATATCCAAATTCACAGTCTTTTTTAGTTAAACGAGTTTTTGTAATTGTAGTTCGATCTAACACCTCACAAGCATAGAAGCAATCTTGTTGCTCAACTCCATAAGCTCCAATGTTTTGAATGGGAGCAGAGCCTACGAATCCAGGGATTAAGGATAAGTTTTCAAGTCCTGCATAATTTTTGTCGACACACCATTGAACAAAATCATGCCAGATTTCACCAGCTTTAACTTTTATGATGATTTCATCACTAGTTTCATCATAAATCTCGATTCCTTTGGTACACATATGAATGACCAAACGATTGAGATCTTTAGTTAAAAGTATATTAGATCCACCACTTAAGATAAAGGGATTGGAATATTCTTTTGACTTGAGAAGATCGACTAACGATTGATCCTCTGTGATTTTGATGTATTGTGAAGCCTTGACATCAATTCCAAAACTATTGAATTCTTTTAGTGATATGTGCTCTTCAATTTTCAAAGTCTTCTGTAAGTCGCTAATCCTTTTGCTAATATATGCATGGCTTCTCTAAGTTTTTGTTCTTCGAGGACATAGGCAATTCGAATTTGATTTCTTCCTAGACTATGAGTGGAGTAGAATCCAGCTGCAGGAGCTATCATCACTGTTTTTCCATCAATTTGAAATGATTCCAATAACCACTGTGCAAAATGATCAGCATCATTTATAGGAAGTTCCACCACACAATAAAAAGCACCATTGGGGATTCCAACCTTAATATCTTCTATTCGATTTAGTTCTTCAATAAGAACATTACGTCTTTTTTCATACTCTTGTTGGACCTCAAGGTAATAGGAGTCATCAATATCAAGTACGGATTCAGTCGCTAATTGTGCATAGGAGGGAGGAGAGAGTCTACACTGAGCAAATTTCATTGCTGTGTGAATAAGTTCTTTGTTTTTAGAAACAATACAACCTACACGAGCTCCACACATACTGTAGCGTTTAGAGACTGAGTCAATTAATACGGCACAGTTTTCACTGCCTTCGATGCTTAAAATCGAATGATGTTGGTGTCCATTATAAACAAATTCTCTATAAACCTCGTCTACTACTAGGAATAAATCGTGTTCATTGGCAAAGGCCACCAATTCCTCTAGTTCCTTTTTGGTATACAAATAACCTGTAGGATTACCAGGGTTACAAATTAAAATAGCTTTGGTTTTAGGACGTAAAAAACGCTCTAAATGCTTGATGCTTGGCATCTTAAAGTTGTCCTCAATCGAAGTAGTGATTGGGACTAAATTAACCAGATTAAGCGTCGTATAGCCATAATAATTGGCATAAAATGGCTCAGGCACTAATAGTTCATCACCTGGATCTGCAATAGAACCAATAGTAAAGGTTAATGCTTCAGAACCTCCAGTAGTGACAATGATATCAATAGGTGCTACAACAACATCATGCTTTTTATAATAGTCCGCAAATTTTTGACGAAGGGATATAGAACCTTCCGTTTTGCTATAGGATAAGATATCTATAGCATTGTTTTTTACGGCATCTAAGGCAACTTTTGGAGTTGGAATATCAGGTTGACCAATGTTGAGGTGAATCACTTCAATTCCTTTTTCCTTAGCACGATCTGCAAAAGGGACTAGTTTACGTATCGGCGATTCGGGCATATGAGACCCTTTGGTAGATATTTTTGGCATATAAACGCTTAAGGTTGATCGTTCTCAACCCTTCCTTTAATAATAATTTTTTTTGTTCCCCCTGCATTTGAGCTTACATAGGTTGTTTTAAAAAATTCTCCAACTCTATTAGTATCGTATTTCACCTTAATTACTCCCTCTGCTCCAGGTTGAATGGGTTGCTTTGGTTTTTCTGGAATTGTACAACCACAACTTGACTTTACACCAGTTATCACTAAAGGAGCATCCCCCGTATTGGTGAAAGTGAATATACGAACTCCGTCTGATCCTTTTTTTATAACACCGTAATCGATGGTATCCTTTTTAAATTCTATTTTAGCCTCTTGGGCATAAGTAGTAAATGCTAGTAGAGCAATTCCTAGAAACAAAATGAATTTTTTCATGACTTTTTAGTTTTAATAATCCATGGCAAAGTTAATAATTTCAACTAGCTATACTCTTTTTGAAGGTGGAAATTAGCGTTATGAATCCTTAGTTTTTGACAAAAATGTGATGATTTTAAATAAATTACTACTTAAATGTATCCTTAAGCATGAATTTGAAAGGTAATTGTAGTTCATTTTTCTATTTTTGCAGCTATATAAATTGACTATGAATATTCCATCTAAATACAATCCTCAAGAATCAGAACAAAAGTGGTATGATTACTGGATGAAAAACAATTATTTTCATTCGACTCCAGATCAGCGAACTCCCTATACTATTGTGATTCCACCACCAAATGTAACTGGTGTGCTTCACATGGGACACATGCTCAATAACACTATTCAAGATGTTCTTATCAGACGTGCACGTCTAAAGGGGTTAAACGCCTGTTGGGTGCCTGGTACCGATCATGCATCAATAGCTACCGAAGCAAAGGTAGTAGCACGATTAAAGCAGCAAGGTATTGATAAATCTTCATTGACTAGAGATGAGTTCTTAGCACATGCATGGGAATGGAAGGAAGAGTATGGTGGTGTGATCTTGGAACAGCTCAAAAAACTTGGTTGTTCCTGTGATTGGGATCGAACTTCATTTACTATGGATGATCATATGTCAAAATCGGTCATCAAAGTATTTGTCGATCTATTTAACAAAGGGAAAATTTATAGAGGTTACCGTATGGTGAACTGGGATCCTGAAGCCTTGACTACCCTTTCTGATGAAGAGGTTATCTATGAAGAACAGCAAGGAAATCTCTACTATGTATCGTATAAGATAGTGGATTCAGATCAAACGATAACTATCGCAACTACTAGACCTGAAACCATTATAGGGGATACGGCTATTTGTATTCACCCTGATGATGAGCGTTATTTCAACTTAAAAGGCAAGAAGGTAATAGTTCCTATCGCAAATCGTGAAATTCCAATTATCGAAGATGAGTATGTCGATATGGAATTTGGAACGGGTTGTCTTAAAATAACTCCAGCCCACGATATCAATGATTATGCAATTGGACAAACGCATCAATTAGAAACTATTGATATATTTAACCAAGATGCAACGCTGAATAGTTTTGGATTAGAGTTCGAGGGAATGGATCGCTTTGAAGCTAGAAAGGCCGTTGTAAAGAAGTTAAAAGAACTCGGTGTATTGATTAAAACCGAGACTCATATGCATAAGGTGGGAACTTCAGAACGAACTAAAGCTGTTATAGAACCTAGATTATCAGATCAGTGGTTTTTAAGAATGGAGGATTTAGTTAAACCAGCAATCGATGCTGTTTTAAAAGACGATGAAATCAACTTATTCCCCTCAAAATTTAATAACACCTATCGTCATTGGGTTGAGAATATTCGCGATTGGAATATTTCAAGACAATTATGGTGGGGGCAACAAATACCTGCATTTTATTATGGTGACGGTCAAGACGATTTTGTGGTTGCAGAAACCCCGGAGGCTGCTTTAGCACTTGCAAAGGAAAAATCATCAAATACCAATTTAACCGCTGATGACCTCATACAAGACGCTGATGTTTTAGATACCTGGTTTTCCTCATGGTTGTGGCCTATGAGTGTTTTTAATGGTATTCTGGAGCCAGAAAATGAAGAATTTAAGTACTATTATCCAACCAATGATTTAGTTACTGGCCCAGACATCTTATTCTTTTGGGTAATTCGTATGATAATAGCTGGATATGAATTCAAAGGAAAAAAACCTTTTTCAAATGTTTACCTCACGGGACTTGTTAGAGACGCACAACGTAGAAAAATGTCTAAATCACTCGGAAATTCTCCAGATGCCTTACAGCTGATTTCAAATTTTGGAGCTGATGGAGTGCGAGTTGGATTATTACTGAGTTCTGCAGCAGGTAATGATTTAATGTTTGATGAAAACCTATGTCATCAAGGTAAAAACTTTGCGAATAAGATTTGGAATGGTTTTAGACTGATACAGTCTTGGGAAGTAGATGCATCTATCCATCAACCTGAAGCTGCTCGATTAGCGATTGAATGGTATAAGGCTAAGTTTAATCAAACCCTTGTTCAGATCGAAGATCATTTCGCGAAGTACCGTATTTCAGATGCGCTAATGGCGACCTATAAATTGATTTGGGATGAATACTCTTCATGGTTGTTAGAATTGGTAAAACCAGCGTATCAACAACCTATCGATCAGCTTACTTATAATGCTATTGTTGAAATTTTAGAGGATAACTTAAAGCTCTTACATCCTTTTATGCCGTTCTTGACAGAGGAGGTATGGCAACATATTAAAGAGCGTTCTTCAGAAGAAGCATTAATTGTTTCATCCTGGCCTAAGTTGGGCGATTTTGATCAAGAACTAATCGATTCTTTTGAAAATGCTACAGCAATTATCTCTGGAATAAGAACGATTAGAAAAGAGAAAAATATTCCAAATAAAGAAGCTTTAGAACTTTATGTGTTAGATACTGATGCTGGATATAATTCACGTTGGGATGCTGTATTACTTAAGATGGGGCATCTTTCTCTTCTTGAAAAAACATCAGAACCATTGGAGGCTTCATTGAGTTTCAGGGTGAAATCAACGGAGTTTTTTATTCCGATAGGAGCTGCAATTGATATCGAGGCTGAACTCGATAAGATTGAGAAGGAACTGGAATATACTCAAGGCTTTTTAAATTCTGTTCGAAAAAAGCTATCCAATGAACGTTTTGTTCAAAATGCTCCCTCACAGGTCATAGATATAGAACGTAAAAAGGAAGCAGATGCATTAGCAAAAATAGAAACGCTACAACAAAGCCTGTTGCATTTAAAAAAGTAAGTTGTATAACTATCAGAATTTCATATATTTAGGTAAATGAAATTCATATGGCTACATATGCTCAAGCTCTATTAATTGCGATTCCATTCTTCATGGTGCTCATTCTTATAGAGCTCCTTTATGCTACTAAAAAAAACAAGCAGACGTATAGTACCATTGATACGATTGCTTCGTTGAGTTCAGGTGTGAGTAATTCTATTAAAAATTTATTAGGATTGGGAGTGTTATTAATTTCTTATCCCTATTTATTAGAACAGTTATCAATTGTTAAGCTCGATAATCAATGGTGGGTTTGGATGGTAGCTTTTATCTTTATTGATTTTGCAGGGTATTGGTCACATCGTATTAGTCACAAAATTAATTTGTTTTGGAATAATCATATTATTCATCATTCAAGTGAACATTTTAATCTTGCTTGTGCACTAAGACAGCCGATATCAGATGTAATCCGTTATTATCCGTTATTATTACTTCCAGCAGCTATCCTTGGAGTTCCTGAGCAACTTATCGCCTATATAGCTCCTTTACATCTGTTTTTGCAATTTTGGTACCATACCGAGCATATCGGCAAATTAGGATGGTTAGAATATGTGTTCATAACTCCTTCACAGCATCGTGTTCATCACGCCATTAATGCACCTTATATCGATAAAAATTTAGGACAAATCTTTTCTTTCTGGGATCGACTATTTGGAACCTTTCAAGAAGAACTGGATGATGAACCTCCTCGATATGGAGTATTAAAAGCAGTTCAAACATGGAATCCAATTCGAATTAACTTTCTTCACCTGATACAACTCATTACCGATGCTTATAGGACTTCGTCTTATTGGGATAAACTGCGTATTTGGTTCATGCCTACCGGTTGGAGACCAGTGGATGTAACTGATGCATATCCCATCGAATATATAGAAGATATTCATGGATTCGAACGGTATGATACAAAGCCCTCTATTTTTTTTCGATACTATGCTATCCTTCAATTAGTTGCTGTTTTAGGATTATTTATATTGATGTTAAGGGGCTACACTCAATTAAGTCATGTTGAATTAATCTTTTTTAGTGTGTATTTAGGCACCAGTATCTATGGATACAGTGATTTATTTGATTTAAAGTATAGTGGGTATGTAATTGAACTTATTCGATCCTGTTTCGGATTGTGGTTCTTAACTCTTTTAAATCACTGGTCTGGCTTACAGGCAGTGTTGGATCCTTTTAAGGGACTCATCGCACTCTATTTAATGCTGACCTTACTAGGAAGCATGTATATCGTTGCTGTAGAATTTAAAAAGACTAAAGCATAGCTGAAATCACTATTCTAAACCTTCCTCTTTATCGTTAACTGTTGCGATTATCGATTTTGCACCAACTACTTCCTGGCCTAAGGTTACCGCTACTAAA
>Ga0181576_10002638_pt1 | contig 13347 bp, 7 predicted proteins | sample 101ome_22_FD_132464 | JGI IMG/M metagenome (GOLD analysis project Ga0181576, IMG submission 132464) | Coastal salt marsh microbial communities from the Groves Creek Marsh, Skidaway Island, Georgia - 101412BT metaG (megahit assembly) | ecosystem: Environmental > Aquatic > Marine > Intertidal zone...
ATCAATAATTTCAGGCTCATTAAATTCAGATCGCCATGCATCCACAAGTTCGCCTGTACCACCAGTCGAACCAGGTTGACCATCCCAAATAACAAGGAGGTTCGGATCTTCATCAAGACCTCGACCACGCATCGCGGCAAAGCCGAGCATCACTTGATTACAAAAAGTAAAAAGAGAATCATCTCCATAATACCCCTCACTCGTTACATAGTGAACGGATGTAGCGTGATCTAAAACTTTCTCGAATCTGGCAACCCAATTACCTCCAGCTCTTCGCACGCTTGTTTCGATAAATTCATCCTTTGCGAATGGAAGGAACACATGGGTTTCACCACCACGTTCAGCCATTGCTTCCAAAAATAAAATGTCTGTCCCGCAAGCTGCGGAACTGTAGCCACAACGGGCTCCCAATCTCTCCAAGGCTTGATCAATTTTTTCTTTGGCAATTGATTCAGCCTCAGGAGGGAACCTTTTGGATCGTCCAGGGTTATCAATAACATGCCCTGAACAAGCCACGATCCCGAGCAATGGAAAAGCCTCTTCCATTCGTTCTCGAATTGACTCGTCCTCAAACATCCCGGCTATTTGTAGTGCCTGTTTACGCGTACTTGCAATAGATGATGGCTGGGCATCTTCACGTTTAAAGGCCGATTCATAACTTTCACAGGCGGCTTCCACCTGTCCCAGAATTAAAGAGGCTTCAGCTTCGGTTGCTGCGATCCAATAAGAATCCCTTCCCTTCTTTCGTAATTGAAGACAAATCTCACGGGCCTTTTTAGCATATACATTAGCTTCATCGAAGTGATGAAACATGAAATGCATGAAAGCCACATTAATGCATGGATAATACTGTTTTTCCAAGTCATCAACCTTGCCGCTACTTTTTTGGATTTGAGCATTGTAGGCTTCTTCGTAACGGGCAATTGCCAGGTCAGCATACCTAAACTTACTCTCTTCAGTCGTCGAATACTCGCATAGATCTTTGTAAGCACTGGCAAGAAGGCTTTGCGTTTCGACATCTCGACCACCGCAAGCTACTAACTCTTCGAGTAGATGAGTTGCCAATTTAGGAGAACCCGCCTTGCATAAGGCATGAGCGCCACGTTGGCTTAACTCTTGATGATTTTTATGCCTGTCCAAGCCGGCACGAGCCACATCATGGGCGAGAAGAAATTCTCCAACCTCAATCATGCGATTGCATAGTTTGAGGTACAATTCGGCACTTCCTCTTTCCTGATCGAAGAGCCGCCATTCGCGTCGCAGACTGACTGCGTTTCTCTTAGAGAGTTGAGACATACTTAAAAGCTAACAATCTCAACGCATGGTTGACGAGAAAAATTAGAAAATCCCCTTCAGGGGAGAGTATTACATTTTTTCGTATCGCGTACGAAGCATTTGGGTGAAAGCCGCTACTTTCCTAGCTTCTCTTTTTTTATCAGAGGGCTTCTTGAAGTAACGCTTAGCTCGCACATCACGGATAACACCTTCGCGGTCAAGACGCTTCTTCATCCGGCGGATGGCACGATCCATGGGTTCACCCTTACGTAATTTGATTTCAATCGTCATAAGCTTTTTAAAAATATCACTCTAATTGAATCGGTCAAGTATGAATAAATTATCCTTGTCGCCTACCATATTTTCGCTCTGGGGGTAATTCTGGCTCGGAAATTTTAACCCGAGCAGCTCGAACAGACTCTTTCGATCGCCATTCTTTAAAAGCCTGCACGGTTAATTTCATTCGAAATCGATCATCTGCTTCCGCAACTAATCCGGCATCTTCACCATTACCGGCAATTCCTAAACGGATTAGTGCACCGCCAAATCCTTTTTCTCCGTGTGCAAACAATTCTTTGGCAAAAATTAATGCATCTTGATGATCCGGATCGATGAGCCATGTAACTTCCTCTACCCATTTTGAAAGGGCTTGATCAATTGGTAAAACCGTATTCGCATTTGTACGCACCTCGCCATCCCGATTAGATGCCACGCCCTCTACCACCATGATTGCCCCTTCTTCCAGTTTCATTCCATACTGCTCATAAGCTTCCGGAAACATGGGGAAGGAGAAATCTTTCTCTTTAGCAAGCAAAGTAAAGCGAGCCCATGGCTTCGCATCTTTCTTGGTGTACCTTCTTTCAATTTCAGATACTACGCCACAAAGACGAAAGGCTTGTTTACCCTGCAAATCATCTAAATCTTTTTGCTCAATGGTATCAAAGAGTGGTCCAAGTCCACCAAGGGTATCTATGGGGTGGCCTGACAAAAAGAAACCAAGAAGTTCTTTTTCCAGCTTAAGTTTTTCCAACTCCTCCATCTCTGGAATATCTGGTAATGATTGAGCAGGAGAAAAATCATCGATTGCTTCGGGATTATTATCATCACTTCCTCCCATTAAATCAAAAAGGTTTGATTGACCTGCCTCTCGGTCCTTGCGTCGCAGTTGGGCTTCTCCCATCGCCCTATCCAAGTCTGCAAGCAGTGCAGCACGATTACCTTCAAGAGCATCAAAACCTCCGGACTTAACCAAGCATTCGAGAACACGCTTGTTCACCGATTTGCCATCCACTCTTTCGACCAGATCGGTGAAACTTCCGAAAGGACCATTTTGGGTTCTCTCCTCTACGATAATTTTTCCAGCCACATCACCCACTCCCTTGACCGCAGAAAGGCCAAAGCGAATGGAACCGAGATTATCATTATCTGATTTCAGCGGAGTAAAATTCTCACCCGACTCATTGACATCAGGCCCCAGCACGGAGATCCCCATCTCTGCACACTCGCTTATGAAATGAGAAAGCTTATCTGAATTCCCCAGCTCACATGCAAGAACCCCAGCCATAAAATCGACTGGATGGTTCGCTTTCAGATAAGCAGTCTGATAACTGATAATCCCGTAAGCCGCTGAATGAGATTTATTAAATCCATAACCCGCAAACTTTTCTAATATGTCAAAGATTTCATTGGCTTTTTTAGCTTCGATTTCATTAGTCTCCTTTGCACCCTGAACGAAAATCTTTCGTTGCTTAGCCATCTCCTCAGGCTTTTTCTTACCCATTGCCCTTCTTAGAATATCAGCCCCTCCAAGTGTATATCCGGCAATCCTTCGTGCTGCTTCCATTACCTGTTCCTGATATACCATAACGCCATAAGTCTCAGCACAGACATCTTCCAGCAAAGGATGGGGAAACTTGATGGTAGAGGGGTCTTCCTTCCCCTTGATATAATCTGGGATCCACTCCATGGGTCCTGGACGGTAGAGTGCAATCAGTGCAATAATCTCGTCCACATTTGAAATTGTCATTTGCCGGCACAACCGGCGCATTCCATCCGATTCCAATTGGAAAACACCAATTGTACGAGCCTCGTTTAAGAGTTTAAAAGTTGGATTGTCGTCAAGCGGTGCCGCTGTAACCCTAAATTCAGATAATCCGTTTTTCTTTCTTATATGGTTTTCAGCTTCCGAAATAACAGTAAGAGTTTTCAGTCCCAAAAAGTCCATCTTGAGTAGTCCCAACTCTTCAACTGGATCTTTGGGGTATTGAGTGGTAAGGATACCGTCCTGCGTGGTAAGGGGGACTAATTCTTTGAGAGGCCTGTCCGCAATAATTACTCCTGCCGCATGAGTTCCCACATTGCGGACCATACCTTCGATCACTTTTCCTGTATCGATAATCTGTTTTGCAATCGGATTATTTTCATACTCCTTCTTAAATTCCGGACTCTTCTCGATCGCATCGTCCAAGGAAATATTAAGGTCATCTGGAACCATCTTGGCCAACTTATCCGCTTCAGCATATGGTAAATCACGAACACGGGCCACATCCCGCATCACCATTTTAGCTCCAAATGTGCCAAATGTGATAATATTTGCCACACAATCACGACCATACTTATCACGGACATAATCAATGACTTCGCCTCTACGACGCATGCAAAAATCAATATCAAAATCCGGGGGCGATACCCTCTCTGGATTAAGAAACCTTTCGAAAAGCAAACCAAATCTCAGAGGGTCAATATCTGTTATACCCAAAAGATACGCAACAAGACAACCGGCACCCGATCCACGACCAGGCCCGACAGGAATTTCCTGATCACGAGCCCATCTCATGAAATCAGCAACAATCAAAAAGTAATCATTAAACCCGGTTTTGGAAATAACCCCCAACTCATAATCTAAACGCTCACTTAATTCCCTGACAATCTCTGTAGATTCTGACTCTCTTTGCTCATCGGGCAAATAAGTCTTATCATAACGAGTTTGCATTCCCTCAATACACTGATGTTTAAGGTATGCCTCATTATCCGCCACTTGCGATGTAATCTCCGGGGGCATTGTAAAAACTGGATAGTTATTTTCACCAAATGGCAATTTGACATCACACATCTCTGCCACTGCAAAGGTGTTGGTGATTGACTCAGGAGCCTCCCTGAAAAGATCCTCCATCTCTTCCCTCGACTTCAGATAAAATTCGCGGGCTTCGTAGCGCATCCGGTTCGGGTCATCGAGCTTTGAACCTGTTTGAATACAGAGCAAGGCATCATGTGGAGCCCAGTCGTCTCCCTTGACATAATGAACATCATTGGAAGCCACCACTTTTACATCAAATTTTTTAGCCAACTTTAGAAGCTCTGGGACCAACTGGGCCTGCTCTTCAATGCCATGATTATGAAGCTCGACAAAATAATTTTCCTTCCCGAAAATATCAATCATCTGACCCATTGCTTTCTCTGCCTCACCCTCTTTTCCCCGCAAAATCATTTGCGGCACCCAGCCCTGCATGCATCCGGTAAACGCGATCAATCCTTTTGAATGCTCGGCCAAGGTCTCCAAATCAGTGCGTGGACGATAGTAAAAACCGTCCACATGAGCATCAGAGACTACTTTGGAAAGATTCTGATAACCCTCATAATCCTTTGCCAGCATACCCAAATGGTAGGATTTATGATTTTCACGACCCGGTTTCTCATCATTCTTATGGTCTGTTACCATGTAACCTTCACATCCGATGATCGGTTTGATCCCGCGCTTCTCAGCTTGTTTGATGAAATTGATGGTCCCGAAAAGATTACCGTGATCCGTGAGAGCCATCGCGGACATCCCTAGTTCCACGGCACGATCCATTAAGCGATCCATGCGACAACAGCCATCGAGCAGACTAAAGTCTGAGTGGACATGTAAATGAACAAAATCTTTATCTTTGGAAGACATGGATAATTATTATTTTATTCACGCACTCTACCTTGATGCTTTCAAGGTTATGTTGCTCACATTATGACTTCATTAAACTGTAAGGCTTCATTCCCGATGTCATTTATGGAATGAGTTCCGCCCACCTAAATATTAACAAATGGCGGATCGAAAATATTTTTTACAGAGTAATCTCCAAAGAATGATGAGAAAGGCCGTAAGCGGAATTCCGAAAATCATCCCAAGAATGCCGCCTAGAGCAGTTCCCCAAAAAAAGATCGAAACGATCACAACTACTGGATGAAGACCAGTTTGTTCACCCATAATTTTAGGAGTCAAAAAATAACTCTCAAATAATTGAACGATGGAAAAGGTGATGCCACACCCAATCAAAATCCCAAAACCTCCCCCATCGGCGATGCCTCCGGGCTGTAAATAGGCAAGGACCAAAGCGGTGCTTATCCCGATAATTGAACCAAGGTAAGGAACCACATTAAGCAAACCAAAAAATATTCCTAAAGTAATACCAAACTTCAAACCACTGATACTAAATCCAATCGCATACCCTATTCCCATAATCATACCAATAAGGAGTTGCCCTCGAAAGAAAGCCACCATGATCCCCACAAACTCTTTAAGAAGGAAAATCAGGTCTTCACGTATAGATTGTGATAAAAATGATAATTCTTTCTCCAAATCATCAATCAAATTTCGGTTTGTTCCTAAAAAATAAAATAAGTAAATCGGGATCACCGCCAGATAAGTAATCTTGGCAAAGAGATCGATGATTGCAGACCATGCCGATTTTAAAACCTCAGCAGATTTTTGAGCAAGTCTTTCACTTTGATTCCCGATAGATTCAACCACTCTATTTTGCATTTCCAACTTTTTTCTATCGAAAAAATCAAGCCGTGACTGATTGTTTTCCAGTGCAAGAAAAGCACTTTTTTCTGAGGGATCAAACTCAGACCAAACATCTAAATCATCCGGACTTAATCCAGAAAGAATTTTTTGTTGTGACAGGGTAAGTTTCTGAAATTCTGAATGATCTCTCTTTCCAACCAAACCGGTCCAATATTCCTTGAAAGCATCAACATGACTCGAGATGCCCTGCCATAAATCTGCGGGCAATTTATCCTCCGCTTTTTCTTCCAATAAAGTCGGCCATTCACGAACTGAACCTGCAATTTCCTTCGTTTGATGAAGGATCTTACCTCCAAAAAACCAAAATATTGAAGAAAGAAATAATAACACAATCAGATAGAGTGCCAAGATTGCCTGAATCCTTTTGAGCTTTAACTTCTCTTCGAAAAAATAAATGACAGGGCGAAGAAGAATGGCCAGCATTGCAGAAATTGCCAGAGACCAAAATACCCCACCAAACAGATCAAACGCCAAGTTTAATAAGTAAACAATCAGGGTTAGAAGAGCACCTAGAAGCACCACACCTGCACTACATGAGACAAAGCCGAGAAACTTTTTCTGCTTTTCCGAAAAAATAATCAATTTTTAATGAATGTAATGGGTTTTAGATTGATTTGCCTAAACTAAACATATCCTAATTACTTCCTTTGTCATGCTAATTCAATTTTGTTTAGTCAAACTAAAGCCAACTCTTCCGACGCAGTAAATGTATGTTCAAGATAGTCACAAATAGTTTATTTTCCCTTATCACCGTCTCTTTTTTTATCTGCAATTTCACCTCATCCGCAGAAAACATTGAGGATAATCACTCTCTGAGTGAAGTATACAAGGCGATTGTCCGTATTGAAGTCATTTCAGAAAAAGGTTCCGGCGGAAGAATGATGAAATCCAGATCTACCGGAAGTGGAGTAATCATTAACAAAGAAGGAATTGTCATCACCAACCATCATGTTGCGGGAAAAGCAACCCGACTGACATGCCGCCTTTACAATGGCGAAGAAATTATGGCTGATTTAGTTGGTGCTGATGCCATGACTGATTTGGCCGTGCTCAAATTAAGATTGGAAGAAAGAAAAAATCTAGCCGCCAATCTCGAGGTTGCTAAATTTGGAAACTCAGACGAAGTAAAAGTAGGAGATATTTGTTATGCAATGGGAAGCCCCGCAGGACTTTCTCAATCTATCACACGAGGCATTGTTTCCAACTTAGCAATGATCTCTCCATTCAGGGGAAGTTTTCGCCTTGATGGCGAAAATGTGGGAGAATTAGTCCGTTGGCTCGGTCACGATGCGATTATTTTCCCTGGAAATAGTGGTGGTCCGTTGGTCGATATAAAAGGTCGAATTATAGGAATCAATGAAGTCGGTATCGGAAGCTTAGGCGGGGCTATCCCCTCCAATTTAGCGAAAAAGATTGCCGATGAACTTACCGAACATGGCTTCATCACTCGTTCATGGACCGGACTGGAGTGCCAACCGGTTTTTGAAGAACAAAAAAAAGGGATAATCATTGCCGGGATCATCAAAGACTCCCCGGGGGAAAAAGCGGGGTTTCTACCCGGAGATCGCATTGTCAAATACAATGGACATCGAGTAGATGCCCAAATCCCCGAAGATCTCCCCTTATTCAATCAATTGTCTTCCAGTGTAAAACCCGGGGAAAAAATTAAGATAGATGGATTTAGAAATGGAATAAAACAAACTTGGCATCTCTCTGCACAGCATCGAGAGGCTGCCTTTTCAAAAGAAGAGGAATTAAATAGTTGGGGAATCACAGTCCGCAATTTCACCTTAATGTCTTCGCTGGAAGCGAGAAGGGAAAACTCCGATGGCGTGCAAGTTCACTCCGTAGGCAGAGGTGGACCTTCCTTCAGTGCTAAACCCGCAATGATGCCGGGAGATGTGATTACAATGGTGAAAGGGGAATCGATCAGAAATGTTAAAGAATTACTGGATCTGACACGAAAAATAACCCGAGGAAAAAATAAACCCGTATCTACCTTGGTGAAATTTGAAAGAAACTTAGCTCAATACTTAACCGTCATTAAAATCGGCCCTGAACCGGATGAAAACCAACCACTTGAAGCATGGAAACCATGGCTGGGTATTTCCACACAGGTTCTGACTAAGGAGTTATCCCACGCATTAGGATTGCCTTCAAGCACACGAGGTATTCGGGTTGCTCAAGTTTTCCCTGATACACCCGCCCAAGATGGAGGATTGCAGGCAGGAGACCTTCTTTTTCGGGTGGACGGTCAAATTATCACAGCAAGTCGTCCTGAAGATGCTGAAGTGTTTAGTAACATGATCAAACAGTATAAGACTGACGCATCTATTTCGTTGTCGGGGTTAAGGGAAGGAAAACCATTGGATTTAAATATTTCTCTGACGAAACGCCCGCCACCTTCCAACGAACTACCTAAGTTGAAGGATGAAACTTTTGAATTCAGCTTGCGTGAAATATCCTTTGCAGATCGTGTCAACGCACGCCTATCCGATAATCATGCAGGAATCATCGTTGATAATGTAGAACCTGCAGGATGGGCGGCTCTCTCAGGTCTGCGGCAAGGTGACTTTCTGCTGGAGATCGAAAAACAACCGATCAAAAGTATAGAAGAGTATAAGGAAATGATTGAAAAACAGATAACTGCCCAAAAAGAAAAAATCATCTTTTTCGTGCGACGAGGCATTCACACAATGTACCTTGAAGTTCAACCAGACTGGGATAAAAGCTAAAATGAAATTTAAACTATTTTGTTTTTTTGGATGCTTCGTATTAACCACAGGAGTCAAAGCCATAGATGCCAGTGAAAAGGCAGTTTGGAAAGATCTACTTGCGAACAAGTCGAACTGTGTAACCTGGCTATCACTGACCATGAAGATCGATGTGAGTGCAGGAGGGCGCAGTTTGCCATCGCAGGAGCAGAAACTTGAGGCATTGGGGACGGTCATCGCCAAAGATGGACTCACGGTTCTTTCTCTTACTTCAATTGATCCGAAGAGTAAAATCATGTCTCGACTTCGTACCAGTTCCGCTTCCGTACAAGTCAACTACACGGAGGTCTTAATCTTGAAACCAGATGGAACCGAAATCCCTGCAAAAGTTTTGCTGAAAGATGAGGATCTTGACTTGGCATTTGTCCTTCCTTTGGATTCGGAAAGCTTATCATTCCCTGTTTTTTGCTCAGTTTCCGGCAATCCGACTGCTCTCGATGTACTCGATGAAGTGGTAACAATGAGCAAATTGGGAAAGAACCTCTACCGACAAACAACTTTACGCAAAGGTTGGGTAAATGCATTAATTTCAAAACCCAGAAAATACCTTGTGATAGAAAACTCATCTCCGGGAAATCCGGTTTTTGACCGGCAAGGTGATTGGTTGGGCGTGGCAGTTTATAAAATGGAAAGAGGTCAACCATCCTCTCTAGTCACCCTACCGGCGGAGGATATTTTGGAAATCGCCCAACAAGTTCGTTCGCGCATCAAATGACTTTTCAATTGCGAATGTATCCTGTGTTAATTTAAGAGTAATTGGTCAATGAGGTTAATCATGAAAATCATTACTATTACAGCACCCGCCATCTTTTTTTTCATCCTTTCCTCTTGTACGGAACAAACTGTAAAACCGGACGATGTTGAGTACCGCAGAGATCAAAATGGTACCAGGCTGCTGTATGAGATTGCCGCAAAAAAACCTTATGGAAGCTCGACTCGTGCATTTGTTAAGGATTATTTCCCAAACAAACAGGAACGATTTAAGATTTCATTCTTAAATGGGTTAAAAGACGGACCTTTCACTTTTTACTATCCTGATGGGAAAATTAGCCTTGAGGGGAATTACGAAAAAGGGCTTAGAGATGGAAAATTCGTTCGTTACGGACAGATTGGTGAATTAGTTTACGAAAAAAATTATAAAAACGGAATATTGGACGGAAATTTTTCCTTATACTACAAAGCATCCAAGAGTGATGTATACAGATACCGTCAGTCCATTCGAAACGATGAAAAAATTGACATAGTCAAAAACCACATTCGTTTGAGAACAACATTCACGAGCGGCCAACCCGTCGGTGCCTATCAGTCCTTCGACCATCCCAAAGGAGTGTCAGATTTAAATGAATCTGATTTACTTAATGAAGAAGGATTTTTTGACGAAAATGGTTTACTCGCCGAAGAACAGGTTAAGTTCTATCCAAAAACTAAACGTCTTTTTGTTGTATTACCAGGAGATGATCGTATTGAATTCGAAGCTTCAGAAAACGGCTTTTCTAAAGCGATTGATGCAGCTCGTTCACAAATTTTGGCCATGCCTGCATTCAGAAACCCGGAAAGAAAACCAGCTCTCGTTTTCACCGCCGATGAAAAGGGCAATCTTATCGCACCTATCTGGACATCCCAGATTGAATCGATTGTTCTTCGGGATATAAATGGATTAAATGATATCCAAGAGTTCGCTCCAAATTACGAAGCTTTTACAAATTTTGCCCTACCCCAAGCCATCGAGTTGGATAATAATGAATCAACTGGGGAATTCGAAATTATAGGAACAGATTTATATGGAAGAAAGGTTGACTTACTTTGGTCTAGCAAACCTTCTCCGGGAAGTATTCATTTACACGACAGGATACTGGCCAAAAGAACAAAGACTCGAAGAACATGGGACCAAGGATCAGCTGTAGAGGCAGACTGGTTTCTCGATGATGGTTCCCAAATTTTATTGCGTGGAGATGATGAAATTTCAATCGGGCATATCCCATCCCCTTCCAACTAGTTATATATTTCCAACACCTAATTATTAACTGCCTGATCAAAAGGATTAATCTCTTTTTTCTCTTTGTTTTTTTCAGCCTGCTCAAAGGGGCTTATTTCATCGGTTTTACTTTTCCTTGAAAAAATAACCAACCCCTCAACGATTCGATAATTCCATTCCACTTGCTCTGCCACTTGATTGAGTGCGTCCCCAAGTTTAACATCCGCCATATCCAGGGAAATACTCGTTTTTGCCAAATCACCTGCCGTTTCAAAAAAAATACGAACCCCTTTATCTGATCCTGGCTCTCGATCTGCATCAGATGATTTTTTGGATAGTTCAGATAAAACATCCTGCAAAGACATATCTTTAAATGTCAGATTAGAAAAAACAATCTCCTCCAATTTCTCCCTTATCTTTTCAGATTTTATATCAACCTGTTTATTGGCCTGCTGGTCAAAGGGATTAATGGAAGCAGATGCGGACGCTTCAAATGGATTGATTGCTTGCCCGCCCACATTGTCAAAGGGGTTCAAAGTTGATTGGACATTTGATGAGGAAACGGAAGCAAATGGATTGATTAGGGCGCTTTGAGCTTTGTCAAAAGGATTGGCTGTCTCTGTAGATAATCCATCAAATGGATTGATTGTATTTTGTAAGTTTCCATTTGGTTGTTTTTTGTCCAATAAATCAAAAGGGGATAACTCATTCGATTTCCTGCTTGGTCCTAACCACGGTGGAATTTCCTCCACATCGTAAAACGCTTTCGTGGTAATTTCCTCGCGAGTAAACAATTTCATAATCCTGGGTCTTAATAAATAATTCCATTCAAAAATCACGGGAGAGGTTGGTTGATGCTCGCGCAAAGGTTCTAATATAGCCTGATCGTAACCCCCACCAGAGCTTGGATACCCACCTACCCATGGTAGATAAAATCTCCATGGAACTCCTTCATCTTTATTCTGTACATCCACCCATTTATCGCCGATTTCCAAGACATAGCCTTCAAATAATTCACCTTCCCACTCGGGCATGATTATTTCAATTTCTTCAATTCTCAGATGATCATCCCAAAACCATTTGAGGGAAACCCGGTTGCCCACCACTAATTGATCAATCACTTCAAGCATACCAACATCAAAGCTACCGCCTCTGGATGGGCCTTTACCAGTCCATGATGCCAAATAGCGATGCGTGTACGCTTTGTCGTCTTTTACTTCAATCCATGCCTCCCCTTTTGCCGTGAGAATACCATTCAGTAGACCATTTTTTAATACGGGAATATCACCCAGTAAAACCGTAAATACGGAAGCAAAAGAAAGGAAAGATATGAAAAAGTTACGCCTCACATCTTTGCAAACCAAGCGGGTTGCCTTCTTTTAGCTCATCAGGAAGAAAATCGTTAGGGAATCCTTGATAACAAACCGGGCGGGCAAAACGCAGAATCGCACCAGTACCGACAGATGTCGAACGGGCATCCGTAGTCGCAGGGTAAGGTCCCCCATGAACAATGGATGGACAAACTTCCACGCCAGTGGGGAACTGGTTAAAGAGTAACCTACCTGCTTTAATCTCGAGTTCGGACAAAAGCGACTCCTGCTCATGCAGAACCGAAGAATCTCCAAATATGGAAATGGTTAACTGCCCTTCCAAAATACGGGATACTTCAAAAAGCTCTTCAATGGAATCATATCCAACCAGAAGTGTGGAAGGTCCAAAAACTTCTTCCATCATTGATTTGTCAGCAAGAAAACTTGTGGCAGTGGTTCTTAAGACCGCAGGACCCGCGGCACTGCCCAAGTCGTTCTCATTTATGGTGCTTCGATAAACCACATCAATTCCATTACAACTAGACAGAACGTTTAAACCCGTTTCGTATGCATCCTTGATTCCCTGATGCAGCATGGGACAGGGTTTCGTAACCTTCATTTTCTCGGCATAAACCTCCGTAAAGTTTTCTCCCCACTCACCAGCTGGATGAAAAACAATGCCTGGGTTTGTACAAAACTGACCCACACCCAAATTCGCAGACCCGGCTAAGCCCTCGGCAAACTGATCCATCTCCTCTCCTTTCATTGCGGAAAGTACAAATACAGGATTCACACTGCTCATCTCAGCAAAAACGGGAATGGGATCAGGCCTTTTCGAAGCCAAATCAAACAAAGCCCTACCCCCAGACCGGGATCCGGTAAAGCCTACTGCTTTTATAACAGGATGAGAGACCAAAGCTTGCCCGACCGTTCTGCCTTCGCCAAAAAGCAAAGAAAAGGCACCTTCCGGCCAATTGCATTGCTGCATGCACTCCACCACTTTTTCTGCAATCAATAGTGCCGTCCCGGGGTGCGCATGATGAGCTTTAACAATCACTGGACATCCTGCAGCCCAGGCAGAAGCAGAATCTCCACCTGCAACAGAGAAAGCCAAGGGGAAATTACTTGCGCAAAATACGGCAACAGGACCAACAGGGCGCAACATTGATCGAA
>Ga0181576_10002645_pt1 | contig 13328 bp, 12 predicted proteins | sample 101ome_22_FD_132464 | JGI IMG/M metagenome (GOLD analysis project Ga0181576, IMG submission 132464) | Coastal salt marsh microbial communities from the Groves Creek Marsh, Skidaway Island, Georgia - 101412BT metaG (megahit assembly) | ecosystem: Environmental > Aquatic > Marine > Intertidal...
CCCCAATGCGGAGGCGGATGCGCAGCGGGACGCGGCGGCGCGGGCTGCCGCGCTCCAGCAATTCGCTGCCGAGTTCGGTCAGCCGCAGCGCAGTGCCTTTGACCGGCTGATTGACGGGCTGAACCGGCTGCCGCGCCCTGTGCTGGCTTTTGGCACGATCGGCCTGTTCGGCGCGGCGCTGAGCGATCCGCTATGGTTCGCGGCGCGGATGCACGGATTGGCGCTGGTGCCGGAGCCATTGTTGTGGCTGATGGGGGCGGTGATCAGCTTTTACTTCGGGGCGCGGCATCAGGCGAAAGGGCAGGAGTTCCAGCGCTCGGCGGTTGAAACCGCAGCGCGGGCGCAGGACGTGGCGCAGCGGGTGCAGGCATTGACCGAGGGAAAGGCTGATGGTGCGAAGGCGCAACGCCAAGCTGATGCGACACCATCACCCAATGCCGCATTGGAGGACTGGCGGGCGGTACATGGTGCGAACGCAGACGCCGGAGTGGCGCGGTGACAGAGGACTGGACGCAGCGGATCGAGCAACGGCTGGCGCAGATGGAGACGCGCCACGCCGTTGGAGACGTGCATCGCGGCAATGTGGAAAGGCGCCTTGCCGCGATTGAGGATAGCCTGAAATGGCTGGTGCGGCTGGTGATGGGCGCCGTGGTGATGGCGCTGCTGGCTTTTGTCATCTCTGGCGGCTTTGCCCTGCCAACACAGATGTGATCGGCCTGAGACGCTTCGTCGCTCCGAATTGGTTTGGCCCTGCCGCGCTATGCATTAAGAAAGGGGCATGATTACAGAACTTGGACATTTCGCGCTGATTCTGGCCTTTATCGTGGCCATTGTTCAGATGATCGTGCCGATGATCGGCGCTCACAAAGGCTGGCGGAGCTGGATGGCGGTGGGAGACACTGCTGCCGTGACGCAGTTTGGCCTTCTGGCGGTGTCCTTCGCGGCGCTGACATATGCGTTCGTCGTCTCGGATTTTTCGCTTAATCTGGTGTTCCAGAACTCGCATAGCTCGAAGCCGATGCTCTACAAGGTGACGGGCGTGTGGGGGAACCACGAAGGCTCGATGCTGTTGTGGATTTTAACGCTGGCGCTGTTCGGTGCATCGGCTGCATGGTTTGGTGGCAATCTGCCGGAGCGGTTGAAGGCGCGGGTGCTCTCGGTTCAGGCGGCGATTGGCGTGGCGTTTCTGGCGTTCATCCTTTTCACCTCCAATCCTTTTTTGCGGCTCGCCGATCCGCCGCTGGACGGGCAAGACCTGAACCCGCTGCTGCAAGATCCGGGCTTGGCGTTTCATCCGCCGTTTCTCTACCTCGGTTATGTGGGGCTGAGCATGGCGTTTTCATTCGCCGTGGCTGCGCTGATCGAAGGCCGTGTGGATGCGGCATGGGCGCGGTGGGTGCGGCCGTGGACGCTGGCGGCGTGGTTGTTCCTGACCATCGGCATCGCGCTCGGGTCGTGGTGGGCCTATTATGAGCTAGGCTGGGGCGGTTTCTGGTTCTGGGATCCGGTTGAGAATGCGTCTTTCATGCCGTGGCTTTTGGCGGCGGCGCTGTTGCATTCGGCCATCGTCGTGGAAAAGCGCGAAACGCTGAAGAGCTGGACCATTTTGCTCGCGATTCTGGCGTTCGGCTTCTCGCTTCTGGGGACGTTCATCGTGCGCTCGGGCGTTTTGACCAGTGTGCATGCGTTCGCCAATGATCCCGAGAGGGGCGTGTTTATCCTGATTATTCTGGCGGTGTTTCTTGGCGGGGCGCTGGTGCTTTATTCGCTGCGCGCCGGTGCGATGGAGTCGAAGGGGGCCTTTTCGACGGTGAGCCGTGAAAGTGCGCTGGTTCTGAACAATATCCTGTTGGCGGTGAGTGCCTTTGTCGTTTTCATCGGCACGATCTGGCCCTTGATCGCGGAAGTGCTCATGGGGCGGGTGCTGTCGGTCGGGCCGCCGTTCTTTGACGCGGCGTTTACGCCGTTTTTCGTCGGGCTGGCGGTGATCCTGCCGCTGGGGGCGATGCTGGCATGGAAGCGCGGCAATCTGGGCCGCGCGCTGGCGCAGTTGCGCTATGTATTATTGCTGGCGCTGGCGGCTGGTGCGCTGGCATGGGCGCTGCAAACCGGCAAAAGCGCGTTGGGGCCGGTTGGCGTGATGCTGGGCGTATGGGTCGTGCTGGGTGCGGCATTCGATCTGTGGAGCCGCAGCGGGCGCGGGGCTGTTGCCGACCGGCTGCGCCGCTTGGTGCGGCTGCCGCGCGCGGATTGGGGCAAGTTCATTGCCCATGCGGGGCTGGGCATTACCATTTTCGGGGTCGCGGCGCTGACCGCTTGGCAGGTGGAGGACATCCGCGTGGCCAAGGAGGGCGAGCGTTTTGACGTGGCCGGTTGGGAGATCGAGCTGCGCGGCGTCGAGCGGGTGCAGGGACCGAATTACGTTTCGACGCAGGCGGTGATGGCTGTTTGGCGCGACGGGCGCGAAGTGACGGTGCTGCGGCCTGAAAAGCGTGTTTATCCGGTGGCAGGAATGCCCACTACGGAAGCGGCCATTCGCAACGGGATTTTGCGCGATATCTATCTGGTGATCGGTGATCCGCAAACCGACGGTGGCTGGGCTGTGCGGACCTATATCAAGCCCTTCGCGAACTGGATTTGGGGTGGCGCGATCCTGATGGCGCTTGGCGGATTGATCTCGCTGAGTGACCGGCGTTTGCGGGTGGCGGCAGGCGCGGCGAAGCGGCCACGCAATGCGGTTCCGGCGGAATGAGGGCGCTGCTCCTGATCATCGCGTTGATTGCGACGCCTGTTTTCGCGGTGCAGCCGGACGAGGTGCTGGATGATCCGGCGCTGGAGCTGCGCGCGCGGGAGATTTCCAAGGGGCTGCGCTGCCCTGTGTGCCAGAACGAGAGCATCGACGAATCCAACGCGCCGATAAGCCGTGACCTGCGTATCCTGCTGCGCGAGCGTCTTGTGGAAGGCGACAGCGATCAGGAGGTCGTGGACTTTATCGTTGCCCGCTACGGCGAATTTGTGCTGCTGAAGCCCGATACGGGCGGTGCGAACCTGATCCTGTGGCTGGCGGCTCCTGCGATGCTGCTGGTGGCTTTGGGTATCGGTTGGGGCACTATCCGGCGGCGCGGGCAGGCGCGCGGTGCGCAGCCGGACGCCTTGAGCGATGCAGAAAAGAAACGGCTCGAAGAAATTCTCGAGCCGTAACGTCACAAGGGCTTTTCTGAACCGTTTGGTTTACTACCTGTCACGCGAGCAAAGCGCATGACACGGAAGGCGAACCAGTATGTATCAGGCAATCGGTTATGAAGTGCGGGACGACGTGGCGATCATAACGCTGAACCGTCCCGACGTGATGAATGCGCTTTCCACGCAGATGCGGGCAGAGATTACCCATGCGGTGCGCCGTGCCGAGAAAGAGGCGCGGGCGCTGGTGATGACGGGTGCCGGAACGGCGTTTTGCTCGGGGCAGGATCTGGGTGATAGCGGGCGGTTGTCGAGCCTCGATCTGGAACGGGTTCTGCGCGACGAATATCTGCCGATGGCGCGCGCTTTGCAAAATTGTGAGATCCCCACGATTGCTGCGGTGAATGGCGCAGCGGCGGGGGCAGGAGCCATTCTGGCGCTGTTGGCCGATGTGGCGATTGCCAGCGAAGAGGCGTTCTTTGTTCAGGCGTTTTCGCGCATAGGGCTGATACCGGATTCGGCCGGAACGTATCTTTTGCCTCGCCAGATCGGGCATGCGCGGGCAATGGGCGCGATGCTGTTTGCAGACAGGATCACCGCGCGGCAGGCCTGTGATTGGGGAATGATTTACGAGGTTGTCGAACAAGAGGATTTTGCCGCCCATTGGTGGACCCGTGCGCGGCATTTGGCGAGCGGGCCGAGCGAGACGTACAAGTACATCAAGGAAGCGATGCGCGCGACGTGGAAGAACGATCTTGAGGAGCAGTTCCTGCTTGAAGCACGCTTGCAGGGCAAATGCGCCAAGACGCGCGACTTCAAGGAAGGTGTGTTGGCGTTTTCGCAGAAGCGGCCTGCCCAGTTCGAGGGGCGCTAGGCGCTCGGTTCATTTTAGGCATGGAATGGAGGCGCCGCGGGTGGGCGTCGGCTGTGTGCCTATGGCTCATGGTTTTCGAGTAATGACTGCCAATTGAGTTGATCGCCAATCACACGGAATAAAGGGCCGGAGGCCCGCCGCGCGAGGGCCTGCCCCGCTCTGGCGAGCTGGCGTTCACGCTCCTTTAGCCACGGTCCAGACGGTAGTAGACGCTATCACACCATTCGTCTCCCAGCAGGAAGGTGCGGGAGGCGCGGTGGGTTTCGTGAAAGCCCAGCTTTCCCAGCACGCGGCGGGAGGCGGTATTGCGTGGATCGACATCGGCTGTGAGGTGGTCCGTATCGGTGACGGCGAACACATGGGCGATGATGGCGGTCATAGCCTCGGTCGCGATTCCTTGGCCCCATGCCGCGGGGTGGAGGAGAAAACCCACCTCGGGCAAGCCGTAGGCGCCAGCCTTGCCAATGACCTGACCGCGATGCTCGATCACGAAATCAGGCTGTGTGCCGTGCCGCATGCGGGTGAGCCAGTCGCGGCTGATGGCGAGGCTCTCATGCGGGAGGGTGGACCAGTAGCGCATGGCGCGCGGGTTCGAGAGGATAACGTGAAACGCCGCGAGATCCGCCATTTCTGCTGGGCGTAAACGCAGGCGAGGGGTGAGGAGAACCGTCATCGGAAAAGGGAAGGGCCACCCGAGGGCGGCCCTGAAATCCTAGCGGTCTTCGATGTTGACGTAATCGCGCGCTGTGTCGCCGAGATAGAGCTGACGGGGGCGGCCGATTTTCAACTGTGGATCTGCAAGCTGTTCTTTCCACTGGGAGATCCAGCCGACGGTGCGGGCCAGCGCGAAGATCGGGGTGAACATCGAGGTCGGGAAGCCCATCGCATCGAGGATGATGCCGGAATAGAAATCTACGTTCGGATAGAGCTTCTTTTCAACAAAGTAGGGGTCTTCCAGCGCGATGCGCTCCAGTTCCTTGGCAACCTGAAGCGTCGGGTTGTTTTCGATTCCCAGCAGGGCGAGCACTTCGTCGGCGCTCTCTTTCATCACCTTCGCGCGGGGGTCGAAGTTCTTGTAGACGCGGTGCCCGAAGCCCATCAGGCGGAACGGGTCGCTCTTGTCCTTGGCGCGGGCGATATATTCGGGGATGCGGTCCACGGTGCCGATCTCGCGCAGCATTTCCAGGCACGCCTGATTGGCGCCGCCGTGGGCAGGACCCCAGAGGCAAGCGATGCCCGCCGCGATACAGGCGAACGGGTTTGCGCCCGATGAGGAGGCAAGACGCACGGTCGAGGTCGAGGCGTTTTGCTCGTGATCGGCATGCAGAGTGAAGATGCGGTCCATCGCGCGGGCGAGGATCGGATTCACCTGATATTCCTCTGCCGGAACGGCGAAGCACATGTGCAGGAAGTTCGATGCGTAATCGAGATCGTTGCGCGGATAGACGAACGGCTGGCCGATGGAATATTTGTAGGCCATCGCGGCGATCGTCGGCATTTTGGCGATCAGGCGGATCGACGCGACTTCGCGCTGGTGCTGATCGTTGATGTCGGTTGAGTCGTGGTAGAAGGCCGACATGGCACCGACGACGCCAACCATAGTTGCCATCGGGTGTGCGTCGCGGCGGAAGCCACGGAAGAAGTAGTGCATCTGCTCGTGGATCATCGTGTGATTGGTCACGAGGCTTTCGAACTTTTCCAGTTCGTCAGCGCTTGGCAGGTAGCCGTAAAGCAGGGTGAACGCGACCTCGAGGAAATGCGATTTCGAGGCCAGTTGGTCAATCGGGTAGCCGCGGTGCAGCAGCTCGCCCTTGTCGCCGTCGATAAACGTTATGGTAGAATCGCATGACGCGGTCGAGGTAAAACCCGGATCATATGTGAACACGCCCGCCTGCGCGTAGAGCTTGCGGATGTCGATGACATCCGGTCCCGCGGAAGGCGAATGGATGGACAATTCGTATTCTTTGCCATCAATCGTCAGCTTCGCGGTTTTGGTGTTTTCTGCCATCTCTCTATCCCCGTCTCGTGCCTGCCCACGGGATGTGGCGCAGGGTGTTTCTGCATACTGCCTTAGCCCTTAACGTCTGATTAGGACGGTGTTCTTAGGCGGTTGCCTCCTCCAGCCGGGCGATTGTCTCTCCCCGCCCGAGGACTAGCATCACATCGAAAACGCTGGGGGATACTGAGCGCCCGGCCAGCGCGGCCCGTAAGGGACCGGCGAGTTTTCCAAGCTTGGTGCCGTGTTGCTCTGCAAGGGCGGCAACAAGCGCTTCCAACTCTTCGCGATCCCAGCTAGCACTTTGCAGCTGCGGCGTCAATTCCGACAGTATACCACGGGATGCAAAATCCAGTTGCGCGGCCGCTTTCTCGTCGATCTCCAATGGCCGAGACGCTAGGATAAAGTGAGCCTTTTCAATGAGTTCGGGAAAGGTCTTGGCGCGGTCTTTGAGGCAGTACATCGCACAAGACAACCCGTCGCGTTGGGCGTCGCTGAAGGGTGGGTTGCCGGTGGCGGCGTTAAATGCCTCCAATTCATGCAGCAGTGCAGCATCGTCTCCGGCGGCGATGTGCTGGCCGCAGATATTCGCGAGTTTCTTGAAGTCGAAACGGGCGGGTGATTTGCCAATGCCCTCAAGCCCGAACCATTCCTGCGCCTGCGCATCGGTAAAAAATTCGTCAGCGCCGTGGCTCCAGCCGAGGCGGGCTAGGTAATTGCGCATCCCTGCCGCCGGATAGCCCATGTGCTGATATTCGGCGGCGCCGGTCGCGCCGTGGCGTTTGGAGAGCTTTTTGCCATCCGGCCCAAAGATCAGCGGGATATGAGCGAGCACGGGCTTTGCCCAACCCATCGCCTCGTAGATCAGGTTTTGGCGGAAGGCATTGGCGAGGTGGTCGTCGCCACGGATGATGTGGGTGACGCCCATGTCGTGATCATCGACCACAACCGCAAGCATATAGACGGGAGAGCCATCAGAACGCAGGAGAATCATGTCGTCGATCTGGTCGTTGGACCAAGTGACATCGCCTTGAACGGCGTCGGTGAGGGTTGTCTTGCCGTCGCGTGGGGCCTTGATCCGCACCGCGTAGGGCGCATCGGGGTGGGTGGATGGATCGGCGTCGCGCCAAGGCGAGCGGAAGAGCGTAGAACGGCCCTCGGCGCGCGCGGCTTCGCGGGCGGCGTCGATCTCCTCGGGGGTGGAGAAACATTTATAGGCCTTGCCCTCGGCCAGAAGCTGGTGCGCGACTTCGGCGTGGCGGTCGGCGCGTTCGGCTTGACTGATCGGCTCGCCATCCCAATCGAGACCCAGCCATGTCAGCCCGTCGAGAATCGCCTGACGGTTCTCGGGGGTGGAGCGGGATTTGTCCGTGTCTTCGATGCGCAACAGGAATTTGCCGCCGCGCCCACGGGCGAAGAGCCAGTTGAACAGCGCCGTGCGTGCGCCGCCGATATGCAACGCGCCGGTCGGCGAGGGAGCGAAGCGGGTGACGACGGGAAGATCTGCGGACATGCGTTTACCTTTCGATAACTCTGCGCCGGATAGCATGGCGTTGATGCGGGATACTAGGCCGCGCAGGTAAGGACAAGGGCGCGCAATGAGCGGTTTGGCGGGCTGGATGGCGGTGCGTTTGGAAACGCAGCGCGGGCGGTTTCTGCTCTGGGCGCCGGTGCTGCTGGCCTGTGGGATCGGGGCCTATTTCGGGCTGGCGGAGGAGCCGTGGATTGCCGGTTGGGCTGGGCTGGTTGTGCTCGGCTTTGCCGTGGATCGGTTTTTGCCAAGCCCGCGGTGCCTGTTGCCGCGGGCGGGGGCTGTGGTGGCGCTGGGGCTTGTTATCGCCGCGTTGCGGGCGCAGGCGTTGGCAGGGCCGGTGCTGGAGTACCGCTTTTACGGGCCGGTAGAGGGGCGAATCGTGGCGATTGACCGCTCCGCGTCAGATGCCGTGCGGTTGACGCTGGATCGCGTGATCTTGGGCGACATGCCTTTTGCCGACACGCCGGAACGGGTGCGGCTCTCACTGCACGGGCAGCAGGGGTTCATCGCGCCAGAACCGGGGATGGTGGTGATCACGACTGCGCATCTATCGCCGCCCGCAGGGCCGGTAGAGCCGGGGGGATATGACTTTCGCCGCGCGGCGTGGTTCGACCAGTTGGGCGCGGTAGGGTATACGCGGGTGCCTGTCTTGATGTTATGGCCGCCCGAAGGAGGTGCGAAGCTCTGGCTGACGCGGCTGCGCACGCGGTTTGCCGCCGCGATCATTGCAAACATGCCGAAGAGCGCAGGGGCCTTCGCCGCTGCGATCATCACGGGCGACCGTTCCGCCATCCCCGCGGAGGCAACGGAGGCGCTGAGACGCTCAAATCTGGCGCATCTTTTGGCGATTTCGGGCCTGCATATGGGGCTACGGACCGGAGGTGTCTTTGTAATGCTGCAGCGCTTGGTGCTGGCGGCGGCGCTGATATCTGGCAGGCGGCTTGGTGGGCCAGACCGTCAGCGAAAGGGCGCGGCGCTGGCGGCGGTGCCGGTGATGGGGGCGGTGGTGATGCCCGGTGCGCTGGTGGCGGGGTTCGGCGCGTTGTTCGGGGCCGAGGCGCTTGGCCTATGGGTCATGGCCATTGGCATTGATTGGATCTTGGCCGTGGCGCGGGTGTTTGCGGAGCTGCCGGGCGCTGTGCGGTATGTAAAGGCACCGGCGCCGGTTGTCTTGCCTCTGTTTGCCGCGGGTGCGCTCTGGTGGCTGCTGTGGCGCGGCCGTTTGCGGCATGCAGGGGTGTTGGTGGTGGCGGGAGCCGTGTTGATTTGGGCGCAGACGCCGCGCCCGCTGGTGCTGGTTTCGGATACGGGCGGATTGATCGGCTGGCTTGGGCCGGAAGGGCGGGGGCTCTCTAAGCCGCGGGGCGACGGGTTTGCCGCCGATATTTGGTTAGAGAATGGCGGCGCGCCAGTGCCGCAGGAACTGGCGGCGGGCCGTGACGGGCTACGTCGGGACGGACGGCGGATCACGCTCGACATGGCGAGCGGACAGCGGATTGTTTTGGTGACGGGGAAGCAAGCCTTGGCCGCGCTGGACGGGGGGTGCGGCGGCGCGGATGTGCTCATCGCCAACACGGTTGATCCGATCCCAACACGGCCCTGCGACCGCTATGATGCGGCGCGGTTATGGCAGACAGGCGCGCTTGCGCTGTTCCCCGGCGCGGAAGGTGTGCGGGTTATCACCGCCCGCGCGATGGCGGGGCGGCGGCTTTGGCATTATGATCAGCGAGATCAGTAGGTGCGCAATAATCCGACGAGGCGGCCCTGAATCTTCACCTGATCATCGCGCAGGAGGCGGGTTTCATAGGCGGGGTTCGCGGCCTCGAGCGCGATCATGCCATTGGCGCGACGCAGGGTTTTCAACGTGGCTTCCTGCCCCTCGACCAAAGCGACGACGATCTGGCCGTCATCAGCTGTGCTCGTTTCGCGGATGATCACGACATCACCGTTATTGATGCCTGCGTTGATCATCGAGTCGCCCTTAACTTCGAGCGCGTAATGGTGGCCGCGCCCGATCATCGACTGGGGAACAGCGACGTTGTGGGATACTTCGGAAATCGCCTCGATCGGGACACCAGCGGCGATGCGCCCCATAACGGGCAGCTCCAGCGCGCCGGCCTGTTCGACCGGCAGAGCGTTGGCGGGGGTTTGATCGGGGCGGTCGCCGTCGATCACGCGGGGGGTGAAGCCGCCGCCGAGACGCTTTTCCAGTGCTTCGGGCATGCGGATGATCTCAAGAGCGCGGGCGCGATGCGCGAGGCGGCGGATATAGCCACGTTCCTCAAGCGCGGTAATCAGGCGGTGAATGCCGGATTTGGACCGCAGGTCGAGTGCCTCCTTCATCTCGTCGAACGAGGGCGGTACACCGTCGCGCTGGACGCGGCGGTGGATGAATTCGAGAAGGTCCAGTTGCTTCTTGGTTAGCATGGGCTGTCTCCGGCTGCTCGGGGCACTTAGGCCATTGGTTTTGCAATTGTTCTACCCATGTTCCCGTTTTGTGTCAATCGGGTGGATGAAATTGTGCTAAAGCCGGATGATGGAAACGGGCGTGCCTGCGGGCTGAGCTGGATCGTGCGGCGGGCGGACGAGGAGGCAATCGGCCGTGGCGAGCACGGTCAGAAGTGCGCTGTCTTGCCGCTCGAACGGGATGACGTGGCCTTCTTCGAGGCGGGCGCGCATGTAGTGCTCGCGGGGGCCGTTGGCGGCGATGTCGCGGCCCAGAGGAGCGGTTTGGCGCGGCAGCGCGGCGCGGGGAAGGCCCTGCATCGCGCGGATCACGGGGCGCAGGAACACATGGCCGCACACGAGAGAGGACACCGGATTGCCCGGCAGCCCGACCATCATTGCGCCGTTCAGCGTTCCCGCCATCAGCGGTTTGCCGGGACGCATGGCGATCTTGTAGAATGCGCGGTCCAAGCCGAGGTCGGACGCGACCTTGCCCACGAGATCATGATCCCCCACCGATGCGCCACCGATTGTCACGATGAGATCGGCCCCTTGGGCCATCTCGAAGGTGAGGTGCAGGGCGCTTTCGGTATCGCGGGCGATCGGCAGGAGGCGCGGGCGCGCCCCATGTTCGCGCAGGAGGGCGGCGAGACCCAGTGCGTTGGAGGCGATGATTTGGTCGGGGCCAAGGGTTTCGCCCGGTTGAACCAGCTCGTCGCCCGTAGCGATGATGGCGACCTCTGGCTGGCGATAAACGGGCAGGGTGGCGTGGTTCATTGACGCCAGAAGGGCGATAGCGGCGGGGCGGAGGAGGTGCGGCGCGGCGAACGGGGTGCCTTCCGCAAAATCGGCACCGGCGGGGCGGATGTTGGCGCTGTCGCCGATATCCGGCCCGAGGGTGATGCTGTCGCTTGTGCGGGTGACGTCCTCTTGCAGGACGACCTTGTCGGCGCCTTCTGGAACCGGCGCGCCGGTGAAGATGCGGACGGCTTTGCCGGCAATCACGCTTCCTGAGAAGCCATGCCCTGCGGCACTTTCACCGATGACGGTGAGGGTCGCGCCGGTGGCGACATCCGCTGCGCGGACGGCGTAGCCATCCATTGCCGAGGCGGGGAAGGGCGGTTGCGTCAGGCGGGCGGTCAGCGGCCGGGCAAGGACGCGGCCCGAGGCCTCGGCCAGCGGCACGTCCTCCACGCCCAGCACAGGGGCAAGGGCAAAAAGGTGGTCCAGCGCCTGCGCGACGGAGATCATTCTGCTTCGAACCTTCCGGATTTGCCGCCGTCTTTCAGGCGGAGGCGGATGTCGCGGATGATCATGTCCTTTTGCACGGCTTTGACCATGTCGTAGACAGTCAGGGCGGCGGTGGAGACGGCGGTGAGGGCTTCCATTTCGACGCCGGTTTGACCGGAGGTTTTCACTGTCGCCGTGATGCGGATGCCGGGGAGGGCGGCGTCGGGCGTGAGGTCGAGCGCGACCTTGGTGATCGGTAGCGGGTGGCAGAGCGGGATCAGATCGGCGGTTTTCTTGGCGCCCATGATGCCTGCCAGCCGCGCGATGCCCAGAACATCGCCCTTCTCAGCGCGGCCTTCGGTGACGAGCGCGAGGGTTTCGGCGCTCATCTGGATGGCGCCTTCGGCCACGGCGATGCGATTTGTCACCGGCTTGCCGGAGACATCGACCATATGTGCTTTGCCGCAATCGTCGAAATGGGTGAGCTTTCCGTCAGACATCACTGCCCCCCTGCGCGGAGTGGATTGGCGAGGAGGGTGCGGGTCGCCTCGGCCACGTCGTCCTTACGCATCAGGCTTTCGCCGATGAGGAAGGTGCGCGCGCCATAGCGGGCCATATCGGCAAGGTCATCGGGGGTGAAAAGCCCGCTTTCGCAGACGATCAGGCGATCTTCAGGCACGAGGCGCGAGAGGGTGCGCGTGTTGTCGAGCGTGACGTCGAAGGTTTTGAGGTTGCGGTTGTTGATGCCCATTAGCGGCGATTTGAGCTTGGCAGCACGTTCCAGTTCTTCGGCGTCGTGGACCTCAAGCAGCACATCCATGCCCCATTCAAAGGCGGCGGCTTCAAGCTCTGCGGCTTGGGCGTCCGAGACGGAGGCGAGAATGATCAGGATGCAATCGGCGTGGAGCGCACGGGCCTCCGCTACCTGATAGGTGTCATACATGAAATCCTTGCGCAGTGCAGGCAGGGAGACAGCAGCGCGGGCGTCGGTCAGGTAGCTGTCCGCGCCTTGAAAGCTGGGCGTATCGGTGAGGATCGACAGGCAGGTGGCGCCGCCTTCCTCGTAGGCGCGGGCCAATGCGGGCGGATCGAAATCTGGGCGGATCAGCCCTTTGGACGGGCTGGCCTTCTTGATTTCGGCGATCAGGCCGTAGCCGGTGCGGGATGCCTCCTGCAATGCATTGGCGAAGCCGCGCGGCGCGGAGGCCTCTTTCGCGCTGGCTTCGACCTCGGCCAAGGGCGTTTGCGCCTTGCGGGCGGCGACCTCTTCGAGCTTGTAAGCTTTGATCTTGTCGAGAATTGTAGTGGTCATGCGGCCTCTTGGGTGATTTTCGCGAGGGTTTCAACGGCGCGGCGGGCAGCGCCGGAATCAATGCTTTCGGCGGCGACGGCGACGCCTTCGGCCAGCGATGGTACACGGTCTGCGACCACGAGCGCGGCGGCGGCGTTTAGTAAGACCGCGTCGCGATAGGCGTTCTTGGCACCGTCGAGGAGGGCTGCGAAGGCTTTGCCGTTCTCCTCGGGGCTGCCGCCCAGAATGGCGGAAAGCGGGTGGACAGGGAGGCCAGCGTCCTCGGGGTGAAGCTCGCCTTCGGTCACGGTGCCGTTCTCCAGCTTGGCCACGGAGGTGGCGCCGGTGATCGAAACTTCGTCGGTGCCTTCATGACCGAAAACCAGCCATGCTTTTTCGGAGCCAAGCGCCTTCAGGGTTTCGGCCATTGGCACCAGAAGATCGCTGGCGAAGGCGCCGGTGAGCTGGCGCTTGACGCCAGCGGGGTTGGTGAGCGGGCCGAGGATGTTGAAGATCGTTTTGCAGCCGAGTTCCTGCCGCGCGGGCATGACATGTTTGATCGCAGGATGGTGCATCGGGGCCATCATGAAACCGATGCCGGCCTCGCGGATGCCACGCTCGACCACATCAGCGCCGACCATGACGTTAATTCCCATCTGCCCCAGCGCATCAGCCGCGCCGGATTTGGACGACAGGTTGCGGTTGCCGTGCTTGGCCACCGGCACCCCTGCGCCGGCGACCACGAAGGCGGTGGCGGTGGAGATGTTAAGCGTGCCGA
>Ga0181576_10002652_pt1 | contig 13315 bp, 14 predicted proteins | sample 101ome_22_FD_132464 | JGI IMG/M metagenome (GOLD analysis project Ga0181576, IMG submission 132464) | Coastal salt marsh microbial communities from the Groves Creek Marsh, Skidaway Island, Georgia - 101412BT metaG (megahit assembly) | ecosystem: Environmental > Aquatic > Marine > Intertidal...
AACAACGCTTGAAGAGATTGCTCGGATCGAGTCAGGATTGAGTTTGCTGGCGAGCGGTCCGTTTCGAGACGTTCGAGGAAATAATCTACACTGGTTATCGCATCTGCAAATGCCTGGACTTCGGCTTCACCCGGAGCAGCCCGCTGCCCTGACACGACGGTTTCTGCAAACTCTGCTGCGCCCTTGAGCAAGGCGGCCGCTCTGCCGAATCCCGCCATGGCCAGCACACTGGCTGAATTGATCAGCTTCGCTGACGTCGCCCCCAGAAGATGAACGTCCTGATCTGACTCCAGATAATCGTTGACGCTCTGCTGAACGCGCGCAATTGCGGCATGCGTTTCCCGATTGACGGCGGCCATCGCCTGCTCCAGAGGATGGCGGCGGTTGTCCATCTCCTCGGGTTCCATGCCGGCATCCAAGGCACGGGCAGCGACTCCTTGATCCAACTGCAGCAACGCGGCACTGATGTTCAGTACATTTTGATCTAACTCATCGCCGGTCAACGACGATAATTGATCAATCGCGTCTGCCTGGCGTTTGAGTAACGCACTTTCATCATTGAGCCCCATGCCACTTAACAAGGCAGCAATCGGTGCCAGCTCGGGTTTAATCTCAACAAGGACCTCAGACAGCGTGTCGGCTTCCCCCTCGACACTCCCTAAACGACCAATAATGCGTCCCAGATCCCCGCCAATGATACCGAGCGCAGCGGCGGTTGCTCCAAGGTCGCTGTGCAATCCATCGGTGTTATCGACAGCGGCACTCGCGAGCTCACGCTTGTAGGCATCCACTCTGGGTGTAACAGAAGCACTGGCTTTAATTAACGATGTAATCTGATCCCATACCGCTTCATCTGGCGCCCGTCGATAAAAGGCTTCTCCGCGAGCAAGCGCCGCGCGCAGAGACGCATCAAGACCGCGTACCGCGTCCCGCGACTGTTCATCAAACGTGAGACCTCCGTTGGCGAGGGCATCAAATAAAGCCTGCGCACCCTCCCAGAAGCGTCGATGTCCTTGAACATGCATGCGCCCGGCCACTGCTCCGGCGAGCTTGCCCAGTCGTTTGCAGCGCGCCTCAACATTATCGCCTTTGATTAGGCCAATCAGCTCTCCTTGTAACCCCTGTCTGGCACGCGCGAACCACGCTAGTTCTTCATCGCTGACGGAGGGCGACGTATCCGATACACCCTCTTCAAGAACCGACCCTGCGGACGCCTGACTCGGGACCTCAAGCTCCGGTTCACCACGCATGCGGCGCAAGGTATTGACTAAAGGAACAGATTTGGCGGGGCTTTCCGACTGATCGGCGGCAACTCGCTTTAAGTACGTCGGCAGCTGCATAATAATCGTCAGCAACTGCTGCACCGCAGACTCTTCGACCACCAGCGTTTGATGCAACAATCCTTGTATGGTTGTTTCAATTTCCTTAGCCAGCGTATAAGCAGTCGGCACGCTGGCAACCTTTAGAGTGCCTCCCAACTGATGCGACTTGGTCAAGGCCGTGCGCAGGCGAACGTCATCGTTACCATCTTCAACGTAGGCAACTAGCTCGACAACTACTTCATCAGCGATCCGATCGATCTCGCTTTGAATCCACTGAAGCGTGCTGTAGTCCTTGTCCGGACTGGTATCACTCACTGATTTCTACTCCGGATCCGCGAACGCCTCAACGACGCTCATCCTCTGGCAACTTGAAGCCATCTACAGAATTGCGTAACTCATTGGTGATACTGGCCAACTTACCGATCGATTGAGCGGTTGCGGTCGTACCGGCTGAGGTCTGCGAAGTGATCTCCTGAATAATATTCATCGTGTTGGAAATATGGCCTGCCGACGAGGCCTGCTGACGCGCCGCATTGGAGATGTTCTGGATCAATTCCGCCAATGATCTCGACGTGCTGTCGATCTCTTCCAGCGCGACGCCTGCGTCCTCAGCCAGCTTCGCTCCGCGCACCACTTCCAATGTCGTTTGCTCCATCGAAGAAACCGCTTCGTGCGTATCCGATTGAATCGTTTTGACCAGTGCTTCAATCTGTCGAGTAGCCGCGCCCGACCGCTCTGCAAGACGCTGAACCTCATCGGCAACGACCGCAAAACCCCGGCCCGCATCGCCAGCCATAGACGCCTGAATAGCGGCATTCAGCGCCAAAATATTGGTTTGGTCGGCGATATCATTGATCAATGAAACGATGTCGCCAATCTCTTGAGAGCTTTCACCAAGACGTTTGATTCGCTTCGACGTTTCCTGAATTTGCTCGCGGATGGTATCCATGCCACCAATGGTGTTCTGAACGACCTGCGACCCGGTGTTCGCCAGTTCGACCGAGCGCTCGGCCACGGATGCCGATTCAGCCGCGTTCGACGATACCTGATCAATCGACATCGCAATTTCACTGATTGCTGATGACGCGCCGGTAATTTCCTGCGCCTGATGCTCGGCCGCATCGGCCAAATGCAGCGCAGTCGCCTGCGCATCGTCTGCGGCGGCAGACACATTTTTGGACGTTTCATTGATCGATGAAACCAGCACCCGCAATTGGTCAATCGTGTAGTTGATGGCATCGGCAATTGCACCGGTGAAATCTTCTGTCACGGTTGCTGTGGTTGTTAAATCGCCATCGGCAAGACCGGCCAGCTCATCAAGAAGACGAAGAATGGCCTGCTGATTACGCTCATTCGCTTGATTCGTAATTTCCAAACGTCGCCGTGCATTGATCGATATTTGCAATGCCACCATCAGCAAAGAGATCAGCATCGCCGCACCCAGAATGGCAGCGCTGCGAATTCCGATGGCGCGTTCCGTGTCGGCATTGTTGATCTTGTCTGCAACAGCGCTGATCGCGCTACCCAGCGCACCGGCATTGGCATACAGGGTTTGCTCTGCATCACGGATCTGCATGAGATCGGTGGCAACCGCTTTTACCTCAGCAACACCGTTGGCGACACCTTCGTAGAGGCTACGCGCATTTTCCAATGACGCTTTTGCGGCAACATCCTTTACACCGCCATCTACCAGTTGGGCGAGCGTTTGCTCAAACCACTCACTATCTGCAGCCAACTGGTCAACGCTTGCCTGTGAAGCACCTTTGAGCACGCGCTGAACGTTACGATCGATACGCTCTGCCAACAGCGCCAATCGCTGAACCCGACCAACCTGTTCGGCAGACGCCTTGGCGGCAAGCAGGCTCTCAATAGATCCGTCGAGACGAGCATGCAGGTCCGGCAGAATCGACGAAATGTCACGCGTCACCTGCGCTGTCAGCTTCACGTTTTCGGACTGCGCCACTAAAGTTTCGATCGCCTTGTCGGAGAGCGACCAAGCGCGGGTCAACCCACTCAACTCAGCGCTCAGCAAATCACCCGAAGATGATGTCGCGTCCTGATCATTGACCAGCTTTCGCAATATCCGGGTAAATCCGTCGCGCGCCGAACCCAGGGCCGCAAAGGCCTCAACGTTACCGTCAACCGCCATGCGCGCACTGCTATCAATTTGTTGCGCCTGCGTTCGCATTTGGGCAGTTTGCTCCTGCCACATGTCATCAAAGCTGTTATCCCTGAAAATGACATACAGGTTCGCAGCAAAGGCGACAATAGATATCCCCAGCACCACCATCCAGACAATCTGGGCTTTGTTATTTGGTGCATCTGCAACCGAAAGGGTATTACTCATCGACTGATCCTTGGTTCAATCTTCATTTAACAGGAACTCAACAACCGGCTTCCAGGAATCGATCGCTCGACACCAAACTGCCAGTATCAAAAACGGTCCAGCTACCATCCGCCGTGTCGTAGCGTCCAGCCAAAAATGGCGTTAGCGCCTCAGGCGTATCTTGTATATCAGGCTGATATGCGTCTACGCCAAAATGTTTGAGGCCGTGCGCATCATCAACTAACAAACCACAATAGGTTTCATCAATCTCCACAACCAGGGCTCGCTGACGCCGTCCACCGCCCTCTGCCTTCATGCCGAAGAACTCACCCAAGTCTATCACTGGTAACAGGCGCCCGCGCACGTTAGCCACGCCTTTAACCCACGGCCGCACGCGTGGAAGACGGGTGAGCTTCACACCAGCAAGAATCTCGGTTACCTGACCCAAGGGAGCAACAAAGCGCCACTCGCCGATCGAAAAACCAACACCGGTCCAGTGTGGCTCAAGACGCTGCGTGGCGTCGCGTTGCTCGGCATCACCACTGCCCTGCGCCACACGCGAGCGCGCAGCCATGGTGAGCAGTAAATCAAACGGGCTGTTGTCGAGTCTGTCCACTGACGATCCTCAATCCCCGGCCAGAGCTTTGTTGACGGTGGCTATGAGCACTTTTTCGTCAACCGGCTTGGTTAAATAATCCTTGGCGCCCTGACGCTGGCCCCATACCCGATCGGTTTCCTGATTCTTGGTCGTGAGAATGATGATTGGGATATCGGCAGTCTCAGGATCACGCGTCAGCTGTCGGGTCGCCTGAAAACCGTTCAGCCCGGGCATCACAATGTCCATCAAGACCAGATCCGGATGGTCACTGCGCACCATAGACAGTCCCCGCTCAGCTGAGTCCGCATTGCTGACCTCGTGGCCATGCTTGGTGAGGATGCCGGTGACGTAGTGGGTTTCGGTCGGTGAGTCATCAATAATAAGAATACGTGCCATGCCTAAGCCCTCAGGAGTTGTTGCCAGCGTACTGTTGAATAGCCCCGAGTAATTCGGTACGGCTAAACGGCTTGGTCAAATACTCATCCGAACCCACAATGCGTCCGCGTGCCTTGTCAAACAAACCATCCTTACTGGATAGCATGATGACGGGCGTAGACTTGAATTCCGGATTGTTTTTGATAAGCGCGCAGGTTTGATACCCGTCGAGTCGCGGCATCATGACATCAACGAAAATAATATCGGGGCGGCTATCGGCGATCTTTGACAGGGCGTCGAACCCATCTTCCGCCGTGATCACCTCGCAACCTTCCTTCTGCAGCAACGTTTCGGCTGTTCGTCGGATTGTCTTGCTGTCGTCTATGACCATTACCTTCAGGCCGGCTAGACTTTGCTCCATGATTCACTTTTCCTGTTTGTGATCTGGTTCAGGACCCGATACTGATGCCCGAGCTACTCTGTTCCACATCAATTGGGTCTTGATTACGCCCTTATTTAACGGCGCGCAAAACGATCTCTTCTGCTATCGTAGCGCGGCCACATGTAATTATTAGTCGATTGGTTCGCGAAAATACAGTATCCGGTCAATTTAATCCCGAGGAGATCAAATGAGCGTGCGCATTGGCGTCGTGATGGACCCCATTTCATCGATAACCTATAAAAAGGATGCAACCATGGCAATGCTGTGGGCTGCCAGCGATCGCGGTTGGGAACTGTTCTACATGGAGCAGGAGGATATGTACCTTCGCGATGGGGCGAGAGCCAGTGTTCGTCCGTTGACCGTGTTCCGCGATCCGCAGCACTGGTTCAAACTTGGCGATACCAGCGACATCTCGATGACAGAGCTCGATGTGGTCCTGATGCGCAAGGATCCACCTTTTGATCAGGCGTTTTTATATTCCACGCATATTCTGGAGCAGGCTGCGCGCGAAGGCGTCATGGTGGTCAATGACCCCCGATCCCTGCGCGACTGCAATGAAAAGCTCTTCGCAACACAATTCCCGCAGTGCTGCCCACCGTTAATCGTCTCTGCCGATCAAGCGCGCCTCAAAGGCTTTTGGGAAGAGCATAAGGATGTGGTTTTCAAGCCGCTGGACGCCATGGGCGGCGCGATGATTTTTCGGGTCCGCGAGAACGATCCCAATGTCAATGTGATTCTTGAGACGCTCACCGAACACGGGCGCGTGATGACCATGGGTCAGCGCTATCTGCCCGAAATCGTAGATGGCGACAAGCGCATCCTCATGATCAACGGTGAGCCTGTGCCGTACTGTTTGGCGCGGTTGCCAGCCAGAGGCGAGAGCCGTGGCAATCTCGCAGCCGGTGGCACGGGAGAGGCCCGCCCACTGACTGATCGCGACCGCTGGATTGCGTCTCAGGTCGGACCAGCACTTCGTGAACGTGGGCTTCTCTTTGTAGGTCTTGATGTAATCGGCGATTACCTGACCGAAATCAACGTCACCTCGCCGACCTGCATCCGCGAGATCGATGCGGCGTTTGACACCAATATCGGTGCAATGCTCATGGACTGCATCGAGGACAAACTCAAGCAGCGCTGACCCACTGCCGTTATGAGCCTCAGCAATCCGTTCAGCGAAACCCCCTGGTATGACCAGCGCGCGGCAGCTTCGCGTTTTCGCTTCGGCCTGCTGGTCGCGCTCGCCGTGCATACATTGGTTCTGATCGGCGTTGGGTTCATACCGGAAGATAACGCTCCCAAACAACGCAGCCTCGACGTTACGCTCAGTACTTTCGACGACGAGGTTGCGCCCGATGAGGCGGATTTTGTTGCTCAGTCCAATCAGATTGGCAGTGGCGAACAAGCCGAGCGAGCCGATATCTCAAGCCCGCTAAACAGCACCTTTGATGCAAAGCAGATTCAACCACAACTGCACGCAAGCGGCGCTCCGCCACCCACGCCAACTCCCTACGATAATGTTGTGGACAGTACATTCTCGGATTGGAAAATGCGCCGAACGGAAGAACTCGAGCCCGCCTCGGAGCGTGCAGAGGCGCCGGGGGAGGTACGTGAACCCGATCCGCAGACCAGCGAAATCGCGTCGCTGATGGCGCGACTCGATGAACGTCAGCAGCAATATGCGCGCATGCCGAAAGTGCATCGCATGACGTCTGTTTCGGCCAAACGCGCCGAAGATGCCGCGTACCTTCAGGCATGGAAGGAGCGCATCGAGCGTATCGGAAACCAGAACTATCCTCCCGAGGCGCGTCGCCGGCAACTCTATGGTGACCTGCGCCTGCTGGTAAGCCTGCGTCCTGATGGCAGCGTGCTTCAAATTCGTGTCTTACAATCCTCAGGCTATGCCGTTCTGGATTACGCAGCGATGCGTATCGTACGCTTGGCTGAGCCGTTTCCGGCGTTTCCATCCGAACTCAGAGCCAATGCAGACGTGCTTGAAATCATCCGCACCTGGCAATTTCGGAGTAACCATCTGACCGCCTCAGATTGACCGGCCGTCACTGCAGGCAGACAATGGTGCCATGAGCGACTCTCTAAAAAATCACTTCCTCATTGCGATGCCCGGACTTGCAGATTCGCTGTTTGCGCACAGCATCACCTACCTGTGTGAGCACGGCGATCAGGGCGCGATGGGGATAGTAATCAATCGTCCGCTGGATCTTTGCTACAGCGATATATTCGAGCATCTTGAAATCGAGGGCCACGATACGAACGACAATCGCCCTGTGCTCTCCGGTGGTCCGGTGCAGACGGACCGCGGATTTGTGCTTCACCGACGATCAAGCCACTGGAATTGGCAATCCACTTTGCATGTAACCAGTGCAATCAGCGTTACGACATCGCGCGATATTCTCGATGCCGTGGCTCTGCGCGAAGGGCCCAGCGAGGCGATCATCGCACTCGGTTATGCTGGATGGTCATCCGGGCAGCTCGAGCAAGAACTGGCGTCTAATGCCTGGCTGACCGTAACTGCAGAACCCGACATTATTTTTGAACTTCCGTTGGAACAACGCGCTCAGGCAGCCGCAAGACTGCTTGGTATTAATCTGGATCTACTTAGCTCAACCACCGGGCATGCCTGATACAACTGCGCCCATCCGAATTGTCCTCGCCTTCGATTACGGGCTCAAACGTATCGGCGTCGCCAGCGGCAATGCCCTACTCGGTACAGCCAATCCGCTACCGTTTCTGAAAGCACGCGACGGCGTGCCGGACTGGAGTCGGGTCGAGGCTTTGATCAACGAATGGAAACCCGATTTGGTTCTGGTAGGGAACCCGCTCAATATGGATGACAGCAACAGCGAGATGAGCGAGCGAGCAGCACGGTTTGCACGGCGGATCGAGGGACGTTTTGGTGTCAGATACGCGCTGATGGACGAACGGCTATCAAGTTTCGAGGCACGCGGCGAACTGCTGGGCACACGCACACGCCCCGGTGATGTCGATAGCCTTGCAGCGCGCCTTATTCTCGAAAGCTGGTTCGCTGAGCGCGCAGCCACCTAGCACGCGACGCGGTTTCGAGATCCGGGCTAGCGCCGCATGATGGTACCGGGGTTGTTCTCTTCCTGGTCGATCGACAAGCCCTGCGAGCGACCACCGATGTTGCCGGTCTGGGTGCCCATCTTGATCATCAAACGCAAGTTGTTCTGCGAATCGGCGTAGGCCAGCGCGTTCTCATACGAGATCGAGCCCTCGCAGTACAAATCGTACAGTGCCTGATCGAAGGTTTGCATGCCATGCTCACGAGATCGTTCCATGAGCTCTTTTAGCGCGTGGACCTCGCCCTTGCGAATCATGTCTGATACCAACGGCGTATTGACCAGCACCTCAATCGCCGCGCGCCTGCCCTGTCCGTCAACGGTGGGTACCAACTGCTGTGCAATCATCGCCTTGAGGTTCAACGACAGATCCATCCACAGTTGATCTCGCGCCTCATGTGGGAAGAAGTTCTGGATGCGGTCAAGCGCTTGGTTGGCATTGTTCGCGTGCAAAGTCGCCAGACACAAATGTCCGGTTTCGGCAAAAACAACCGCATGCTCCATGGTCTGACGTGTTCGAATCTCACCAATCAGAATAACGTCGGGGGCCTGACGCAGGGTGTTTTTCAGCGCCACATCAAAGCTTTCGGTATCGATACCAACTTCGCGCTGGGTCACAATCGACTTGTGATGCTGATGCACGAATTCAATTGGATCCTCAATCGTGATGATATGGCCGGATGCGTTGCGATTACGGTGACCAATCATCGCGGCCAGGGAGGTCGATTTACCCGTACCCGTCGCGCCGACAAAAATAATCAAACCGCGCTTGGTCATCGCCAGATCATTGACGATCGGCGGCAATAACAATTCTTCTGTGGACGGGATTTTGGTCTCGATACGACGCAGCACCATGCCGGCAAGGTTACGCTGATAGAACGCACTGACCCGGAAACGACCGACTCCGCGCGAGCTGATAGCGAAATTACATTCGTGAGTACGCACGAATTCTTTTCGCTGAGACTCATTCATGATACTCATCACCAATTCGCGCGTCCGCTCTGGCGTCAGAGGCGTTTCGTCAACCGGCTGCAGTCGACCGTGCACCTTGATACACGGTGCTACCCCTGCCGTGACAAACAGGTCCGAGGCCTTTTTCTCGGCCATCTTGATGAGCATTTCATTGACTTCCATCGTCTCTTTCCCTGAATTTGGTAACTGAACTTGTGTAGAAAACGATCAGAAGTTTTCCGGCATTTTGGCTTTTCCTTTGGCTGCATCGCGCGTAATCAGACGCTTGGCGAGCAAATCTGTCAGACACTGATCCATGGTCTGCATACCAAGCGCGCTTCCGGTCTGAATGGCCGAGTACATCTGCGCCACCTTATCCTCGCGAATAAGATTACGAATCGCGGGCGTGCCGCGCATGATCTCGTGAGCCGCACAGCGACCGCCACCGACCTTTTTCAGCAAGGTTTGCGAAATAACCGCCATTAAGGATTCCGACAACATCGACCGCACCATGGCCTTTTCCTGGGCCGGGAATACATCGATAATCCGGTCAATCGTCTTCGCAGCCGACGTAGTATGCAGGGTCCCGAAAACGAGATGCCCCGTTTCAGCGGCAGTCAGAGCCAGTCGAATGGTTTCAATATCGCGCATCTCGCCGACGAGGATAATATCCGGATCTTCACGCAACGCCGACCGCAACGCTTCAGCAAATCCGTGGGTATCGCGGTGAACTTCACGCTGGTTGACCAAACACTTTTTACTTTCATGGACGAATTCGATCGGATCCTCGATGGTGAGGATATGCTCGTATTTGGTGTCGTTGATGAAATCAACCATCGCCGCCAGCGTCGTACTCTTACCCGAACCGGTCGGCCCGGTCACCACCACCAGACCTCGCGGCTCCATTGAGATATCCCTGAAAACCTGCCCCATACCAAGGTCTTCCATGGTCAGAACCTTGGACGGAATGGTTCGGAACACGGCACCTGCGCCGCGGTTCTGATTGAACGCGTTAACACGGAAGCGAGCCACACCGGGCACTTCGAAGGAAAAATCTGTTTCCAGAAACTCTTCGTAATCTCGCCGCTGCTTGTCGTTCATAATCTCGTAGATGAGTTCATGGACCTGGCGATGGTCCATCGGTGGCAGGTTAATTCTGCGAACGTCGCCGTCAACACGGATCATCGGCGGCAAGCCTGCCGAGAGGTGCAAGTCAGATGCGCCCTGTTTGGCGGAGAACGCAAGCAGTTCAGTAATATCCATAATATGCCCCGGTTGGTTGAAATCGTTCCGGCTAGGGTTGGTGTTACCGGTATAATACTCAAGCTTCAAGCACGGTAAAGTCCGGAAAACTTGATCCAAGAGAGATTTAATGTCTACAGACAGCATAGCCCATCGGCTGCAGACGGTTCGTGAACGAATCAGCAAGGCTGAGAAAGAAGCCGGTCGCGACCCCGGAGCGGTCCGACTGATTGGCATCAGCAAGACCCAGCCGGCCAACGCTATCCGTGATGCATACGAGGCAGGACTGCGTGATTTTGGCGAAAACTATCTTCAGGAAGCTCTGACAAAGCGCGAAGAGCTGAGGGAACTGGATATCTGCTGGCATTTCGTTGGCAAAATTCAGGGAAACAAGACCGCAGCTATTGCAGCCAACTTCGACTGGGTGCACGGTGTAGACCGTATTCGGATCGCGCGCAGGCTGAGCGACCAACGCCCTGCGGAGCTCGGTAAGCTTAACTGCTGTATCGAGGTCAATCTGAGCGGCGAGGAATCAAAAGGCGGCGTAAATCCTGAAGCACTCCCCGAGTTGGCGGCAGAAATGGCAACGCTTGATGGCCTGATGTTAAGGGGCCTCATGGTCTTGCCGGCCGCCGCAGACAGTTTTGAAGAACAACGAAAGCCTTTTGCAAAGCTCGCAAACGCGCTGCGCAGTCTCCAAGGGATCAACGACTCTTTGGATACGCTGTCGATGGGCATGAGCGCCGATCTTGAAGCAGCCATCACAGAGGGCGCGACAATGGTAAGAATAGGAACAGCAATATTCGGGGCCCGTCACTACGAATAGGCGGTGATGACCAGAGGAAGTCAGGAGATATGGTGGACAAAACCCTTGCATTCATTGGCGGCGGCAATATGGCCGGCAGCATTATCGGCGGATTACTCAATCGCGGTTTCGAGCCTGCTCAACTGCGTGTCAGCGATATTGTTGAAGCCAACCGGGACCGATTTTCAGAGATGGGACTATTCGCCAGCGATGACAGTTCGCTGGTAATTCAGGGTGCCGACGCAGTAATCCTGGCGGTTAAACCGCAGCAACTGAAGGATGTATGTGAATCCATCGCACCCGCTTTGCAGCAAAATCGACCATTACTGATCTCAATCGCCGCTGGTGTTGAGGTCGCGGCGATTCAGCAATGGGTTGGTTACGACGCTGCCGTCGTGCGCTGTATGCCGAATACGCCGGCACTGGTACTGACCGGAGCGAGTGGCCTGTATGCGGCGCCCGGCGTGAGCGATGAGCAACGCGAACTTGCAACCGCCGCGTTGGAAGCGGTGGGCATCGTGGTCTGGGTCGACAGCGAGGAAAAACTCCACGCGGTCACCGCCGTCTCAGGCAGCGGACCTGCCTATATGTTCCTGATGATGGAAGCGATGGTGACGGCCGGACACAGCCTCGGACTCAGCCCTGAAACGGCTCGCGAACTCACCGCGCAAACCGCATTGGGCGCCGCACGTATGGTGCAGGGCAACGATGAGGATATCGCCGAGCTGCGCCGCAGAGTTACGTCACCGGGCGGGACGACCGAGCGTGCAATCCGGGTTTTTGAAGAACGCGGTTTGAGGCGTATATTTGAGGATGCGATGGAAGCCTGCGACAAACGATCGCGCGAACTTGGTGAGGAACTCCGCTGAACTATGATGGGAACCGGTGCAGAAGTTATTCGTTATTTGGTGCAGGCTCTCGGAAGTCTGTATCTGCTGATTGTACTGCTGCGTTTGCTGCTGCAGCTGGTCAGGGCAGATTTCTACAATGAAATTTCGCAGTTCGTGATCAAGGCGACAAACCCGCTGCTGAGACCATTGCGACGGGTCATTCCGTCGATGGGCCGCATCGACTCGGCATCTGTTGTGCTGGCGTTGCTGATACAGCTGCTGGCGACAACGCTGATGATTGCAGTGCTTGGCTTCGGCATCCCAAACCCTCTGCTGATGCTGTTATGGGGCGCTGTGGGCTGTCTGTCACTGCTGGTCAAATTCTTCTTCTGGGGATTGATCGCGATGATCGTGGTCAGCTGGATCGCGCCGGGAAGTCGCCATCCCGCCCTGATCTTGCTGTTTCAGCTACTCGAACCCGTGATGGGACCCATCAGAAAGCTGTTGCCACCAATGGGTGGTCTCGACTTCTCGCCGATTTTGATGTTCCTGCTGATCAACGTGATCGAAATCCTGATTAGCGGTCTGGCCCGTGAAATCGGGTTGCCGCCCGGGCTGGTACTGGGAATCTGATGTCAAACCACACTTCGTTCTGGAACTGGGATGGCGACACGCTGATTCTAAGATGTCTGATTCAACCCAAAGCACAACGCGATGAGATCGTCGGTGAGCACGACGGCCGCTTGCGCATCCGAATCAATGCGTTGCCTGCAGACGGTGCCGCCAATAAACGGCTATGCAAGTACCTGGCGACGACCTTCAGGGTGGGCACCAGCGATGTTGATATCCTCAGCGGCGAAGCCTCGCGCCTGAAGACCGCGGCGGTGCGCAAGCCTCGACAGTTGCCAGATCATCTGGCGATCAATCCAGCTGGTGAGCCAACGTGAACCAGAGCAACAACAGTGTCGGCGTGGTCGTGCCGCAGGTCCAACGTTTTGATGATCCTCTCAGACTGCTGAATGGTGACGAACTGAATTCGTGGGAACTGGTATACGAAACATACGGTGAGCTCAACAGCGACAAAAGCAATGCTGTATTGATCTGCCACGCACTGAGCGGCGACCACCATGCGGCCGGTTATCACAGCGAGGAAGATCGCAAACCCGGTTGGTGGGACAACTGTATTGGTCCCGGTAAACCTATTGATACGAATCGCTTCTTCGTCGTCAGCCTGAACAATCTCGGCGGTTGCTCTGGCTCCACCGGACCTTCGAGCATCAACCCCGCCAGCGGACAACCCTGGGGGCCGGACTTCCCGCGCATACACGT
>Ga0181576_10002658_pt1 | contig 13302 bp, 14 predicted proteins | sample 101ome_22_FD_132464 | JGI IMG/M metagenome (GOLD analysis project Ga0181576, IMG submission 132464) | Coastal salt marsh microbial communities from the Groves Creek Marsh, Skidaway Island, Georgia - 101412BT metaG (megahit assembly) | ecosystem: Environmental > Aquatic > Marine > Intertidal...
GCCCCTGTGATTCGCGACCAGCCAAAGAAATCAGCCCCAGGACAGAAACGTGCCGAACGTGAAGCGGCGGCGGCTGAGGCTGCCGCTGAGGCCGCTGCGGCGGTGGAAGAGGCACCTGTAGAAGAGGCACCTGTGGAAGAGGCACCTGCGGAAGAGGCGGTTGCTGAGGCCGCTGCGGCGGTGGAAGAGGCACCTGTGGAAGAGGCTGTTGTTGAGGAAAAGGCAGACAGCTAGTGCAAACCGGCCTGTTGCCGATTGGCGCCATTCTTGGACCTCAAGGCTTGAAAGGGCAGTTCAAGGTAAAGCCTTTTACCGCTGCCCCCCACGCGCTTGCGGCCTATGGCTCTGTTTCGCTTGAGGATGGCCGCCAGCTGACGCTTGAAGTAACAGCAGTAAATGCCAAAGGGGTGGCCATCGTCCGGGCGAAAGGCATCACCAGCCGAGAGGCCGCCGAATCGCTTCGTGGCATGGCGCTTCATATCGATCGAAGTTGTCTGCCAGAGCCAGCCGAAGACGAGATTTACCATGCTGATCTTTTGGGGGCGATGCTGCTTCGTCCCGATGGAACGCAGATTGGTAAAATTATCGCCATGCATAATTTTGGAGCTGGCGACATTGTTGAGGTCAAGTTGGCAGACAACACCAGTGTGATGTTGCCCTTTGGTCGGGATCGGGTGACTGCGATAGATCTGGCGGCTGAAAAAGTCTGGCTCGATGTTCCGTACGGGCTGCTCGATGACGATGGCGATGAGTAGGGTTGGCTGATAGAGCCAGCAGAGCGAAGGGTAGTAATGCTGAACGGGAAGCGCATCATGACGCAAAATGATATGGTTCCAGACCAGCCCAAACAAAAGCCGGATCAGCGTCCGGCATGGACGGCAACAGTTCTGACCCTGTTTCCGGAGATGTTCCCCGGGCCATTGGCGCAGTCATTGGCGGGAAAATCGCTAAATGATGGGATTTGGGCGCTGAAAACACTGGACATTCGGGACTTTGCGCGCGATAAGCACCGAACCGTAGATGATACCCCACTTGGCGGTGGGGTTGGTATGGTGCTAAAACCGGATGTGGTTGACGCCGCATTGACCGCCGCGGCAGATCAGCCGGGCCCGCGTATTTATTTGTCGCCACGCGGCAGGGTACTTGATCAGGCGCTGGTGCGCGATCTTGCCGGAAAACAGGGTGCGCTGTTTCTGTGCGGGCGTTATGAAGGGGTAGATCAACGTGTGATCGACTCGGCCGATATGATGGAAGTCAGTATCGGAGACTATATTCTGTCAGGTGGCGAAATGGCTGCGCTGACGATCATGGATGCGGTGGTGCGTTTATTGCCCGGAGTGATGGGCAAAGAGGCAAGCCACCGTGAGGAAAGTTTTGAGACCGGGCTGCTGGAGCATTCGCAATTTACCCAGCCCCGTGTCTGGAATGGTATCGAAGCGCCGGAAATACTGGCTTCGGGTCATCACCGCAAGATTGCCGAATGGCGTCAGGCGGAGGCAGAAAAGGAGACGCAACGCCGGCGTCCGGATTTGTGGCAACGCTATCTGGATTTGTCAGCGGCGCGCAAAGGCGAAAATTAGGATTGACGCCACATGACTGATCCGACACCGGCGTTGGATTATGGCGTAACAGGGACGTAATGAAGGGAATGGGGCGATGAACATCATTGACCGCATAGAAAAGAAACAGATCGACAAGGTTCTGGAACAGCGCAAACTGCCTGATTTCGGACCGGGTGATACTGTGCGTGTTGACGTAAAGGTGATCGAAGGCACGCGCGAGCGTATTCAGGCCTTTGAAGGTGTTTGCATCAGCCGCAAGAATGATGGTGTGAATTCGTCATTTACCGTGCGCAAGATTTCCTATGGTGAGGGCGTTGAGCGAGTTTTCCCAACCTACGCCCCACAGGTTGCGGGTGTTACCGTCATGCGCCGTGGTCGTGTGCGTCGTGCTAAGCTATATTATCTTCGTGGACGCACGGGTAAGGCCGCACGGATCGCTGAAAAAACCAACTATCGCGAGGCGTCATCTTCTTAAATTGCCGGACCGGCTTTGAGATGACCTCCTCGCCGGCAGCAATCAGGAGAATGATATGTCGGCTCCAAAAACTCTGTTTGATAAAATTTGGGATGCACATGTTGTGCATCAGCAGGATGATGGCACCTGCCTGATCTATATTGACCGGCATCTGGTTCATGAAGTGACTAGCCCGCAGGCCTTTGAGGGGCTTCGCAATACGGGCCGAGCCGTGCGTGCCCCGAATCGCACGCTTGCTGTTGCCGACCACAATATCCCAACAACAGACCGTTCGGCTGGTATCGAGGATGAGGAAAGCCGAATTCAGGTCGAAGCACTGGAAAAGAATGCTGCTGAATTTGGCGTACCCTATTTTGATATGAATGACACCCGTCAGGGGATCGTGCATGTGATCGGACCAGAGCAGGGCTTTACCCTGCCCGGAATGACCATCGTCTGTGGCGACTCGCACACAGCAACACATGGCGCTTTTGGTGCGCTTGCATTTGGTATCGGTACCTCTGAGGTAGAACATGTTCTGGCAACGCAGACGCTGATTCAAAAGCCAGCCAAAAATATGCGCATTACCATTGATGGCACGCTGACGCCGGGTGTCACGGCCAAGGATGTCATTCTGGCGATCATTGGCAAGATCGGCACGGCTGGTGGTACGGGTCATGTTATCGAATTCGCAGGATCGGTTATCCGCGGCCTCAGCATGGAAGGCCGCATGACTGTTTGCAATATGGCGATTGAGGCTGGCGCGCGCGCTGGCATGATCGCGCCTGATCAGACCACCTTTGATTATATTACCGGTCGGCCGATGGCACCGCAGGGCGAACGTCTCGATGCGGCAATTGCCTATTGGGAGACATTGCCGTCAGATGCTGGTGCGACCTATGACACCGAAGTTGTTCTTGCCGCCGAAGATATTGCGCCGACAGTTACCTGGGGGACAAGCCCAGAAGATGCACTGTCAATCACTGGCGCGGTGCCCGATCCAAGCAAGGAAAAGGACGAAAAAAAGCGTGACAAGATGGAGCGCGCGATCGCCTATATGGGATTGATCCCGGGGCAAAAGCTGACAGACATCAAGGTTGATACGGTCTTTATTGGATCATGTACAAACAGCCGGATTGAGGATTTGCGTGCGGCTGCGTCGGTGGCAAAGGGCCGCAAGGTCGCTGATGGTATGCGCGCCATGATCGTACCCGGATCTGGTCTTGTAAAGGAACAGGCAGAAGCCGAGGGTTTAGATAAGATTTTTATCGAGGCCGGATTTGAATGGCGAGAGCCGGGATGTTCCATGTGTCTGGCGATGAATGCCGACAAGCTTGCCGAGGGGGAACGCTGTGCCTCGACCTCAAACCGGAATTTTGAAGGACGGCAGGGTCGTGGCGGTCGTACGCATCTTGTCAGCCCGGAAATGGCGGTGGCTGCGGCTGTTTCGGGTCATCTTACCGATGTGCGGACACTGTAGGACGAAGGGATTGATCTGATGCAGAAATTTGACAAGCTAACTGGTGTTGCCGCGCCATTGAACATCCTGAATATTGACACTGATATGATTATCCCAAAGCAGTTTTTGAAGACCATCAAACGTTCGGGTCTTGGGAAAAATCTGTTCGATGAAATGCGTTATGGGGCGGACGGCAGTGAAAAAGCGGATTTTGTTCTGAACAAAGAGCCGTATCGTGCTGCCGAAATTCTTGTTGCTGGCGATAATTTCGGATGTGGCTCCAGCCGTGAACACGCGCCGTGGGCCTTGCTTGATTTTGGCGTGCGCTGTGTCATTTCCACAAGTTTTGCCGATATTTTTTACAATAACTGCTTCAAGAATGGCATTTTACCGATCGTTGTCAGCGTTGATGACCGCGATGCGCTGATGGCTGATGCAGCAGACACGGAAAATCCAGAATTGTCGATTGATCTGACCAATCAGACCATTCGCCGACCGAATGGTGGCACGGTCTCATTTGATATTGATCCGTTTCGCAAGAAATGCCTTCTTGAAGGGCTTGATGATATCGGCCTGACCATGGAAAAGGGCGGCGATATTGATCGCTTTGAAGAAAACCGGGAAAAAGAAATGCCGTGGCTCTAGCCGGGCAGATATCCTCTAGCAAGAAGGGTTAAGGAAAAGAAAATGGCGTCTAACCGTAAGGTCATGGTGTTGCCTGGCGATGGCATTGGCAATGAAGTGATGAAAGCCAATATGGAAGTCATCGACTGGCTTGCAAAACATCGCAGCCTTGGCTTTGACATATCTGAAGGCCTTGTTGGTGGTGCTGCCTATGATGTTCACGGTACACCATTAACCGACGAGACCTTGGCCGACTCGATGGCCAGTGACGCGGTCTTGTTTGGTGCTGTTGGCACGCCAAAATATGATGGTGTCCCTTTTGAGGTGCGGCCAGAGGCAGGTTTGTTGCGGCTTCGCAAGGAAATGGATCTGTTTGCCAACCTGCGGCCGGCAATGGTATTTCCGGCGTTGGTTGAGGCCTCAACATTAAAGCCGGAGGTTGTTTCTGGGCTGGATATCATGATCTTGCGTGAATTGTGTGGCGGCTCCTATTTTGCCGAGCCACGCGGCATCGAAGATATGGGTGATGGCATCAGAAAGGGCTATGACACCAATGCCTATACGACGCCAGAGATTGAGCGCATTGGCCGCGTTGGTATGGATCTGGCGCGAAAGCGTGATGGTCGACTGACCTCGGTGGAAAAGGCCAATGTGATGCATTCTGGCGTGTTGTGGCGTGACGTGATGACGAAACTTCACGCAGCCGAAGGTGAGGGTGTCAGTCTGAGTCATATGTATGCTGATAACTGCGCCATGCAGCTGGTTCGCAACCCAAAGCAATTTGACGTGATTGTCACAGATAATCTTTTTGGTGATTTGCTGTCTGATTGTGCGGCGATGCTGACAGGGTCACTTGGTATGTTGCCATCTGCATCACTTGGTCATCCTGATCCTGAAACCGGTCTTCCCAAGGCGATGTATGAGCCCGTTCATGGGTCTGCGCCGGATATTGCTGGAAAGGGGCTGGCCAACCCACTGGCGCAATTCCTCAGCTTTGCAATGATGCTCCGTTATAGTTTTGATCAGGGTGATGAGGCCGATCTTGTTGAAAGGGCTGTCAGCGACGCGCTCGCAACAAAACGCACCGGTGATATCATGGCGCCAGGCTGCGAGCAGACTGGAACCGAAGGCATGACCAAAGCGGTTCTTGATGCGATGGATCGTCTGGCACGTTAGACCACACCGCCCGGTTACGATGGCGGACAGAAAACGCCCGCTCGTGACAATAGTGTCAGGCGGGCATCAACAAAGGGTAGGAAAATGGGATATAGAGTTGCTGTTGTTGGCGCAACCGGCGCGGTTGGCCGCGAAATGCTGCAAACTCTGGCTGAACGGCAATTTCCGGCCGATACGGTCTATGCGGTGGCTTCATCCAAATCGGCTGGACGAGAAGTGTCTTATGGCGAGGATGTGACCCTCAAAGTTGAATCGCTCGACTCATTTGATTTTTCCACGGCTGATCTAGCGTTGTTTTCCGCAGGTGGCGATACCGCCAAGGCGCATGCCCCAAAGGCAGGTGCGGCAGGCTGTTTTGTGATCGATAATTCCTCTGCTTTTCGCATGGATGAAAATGTGCCGCTGATCGTGCCCGAGGTCAATCCGGATGCAATAGACAATTGTTTGACCGAAAATGGGGGCAATCGGATTATCGCAAATCCAAACTGTTCAACAGCCCAGCTTGTGGTTGCGCTCAAGCCGCTTCATGACGCGTTTTCGGTCAAGCGCGTGGTGGTGTCGACATATCAGGCTGTCTCCGGTGCTGGTCGACCAGCGATGGATGAGTTGTTCAACCAGACCCGTGGGATTTATGTCAATGAAGCGGTGAAACCAGAAATTTTCACCAAGCAGATTGCTTTTAATGCGATTCCGCATATTGATGTGTTTCTTGATGATGGTTTCACCAAGGAAGAATGGAAAATGACCGCCGAGACCAAGAAAATTCTTGATCCGGCCATTGATCTTGTCGCGCATTGTGTAAGGATTCCGGTATTTGTCGGCCATAGTGAGGCCGTTTTCATCGAAACTGAAAAGCCGATGACTGAATCTGAAGTGCGTAAAATGTTGGAAAACGCACCCGGCGTTATTGTTGTCGATCATCGTGCAAATGAAGGCTATGTGACGCCACATGAAGCAGCGGGTGAGGATGCTGTCTATATCAGCCGAATTCGGAAGGATCCGACAGTGCCAAATGGCATGGTGTTCTGGTGTGTGTCGGATAATCTTCGTAAGGGCGCGGCGTTGAATTCGGTGCAGATTGCCGAATTGCTTGTCAAGCGTGGTCTATCAGGCCGCTAATGCCGTCAACCCAGGTGGCACATAGCCGCCTGCCGCATTACGTTTCGCACAACGCGGCGGTGATGTCTGCTGTCACAGGCGTGAGCTGGTGAAGATTGTCGAACAGTGATATTTCCAGACAACCGCTGCTGCGATCAATAATGCTGTGAGCATCTGTGCTGGCGGCGGCAAAGCTCTCTTCGACCGACCTGCCGGCAGCAAGCCAACTGGCAAAGATTGCGGTCAGTAAATCGCCGCCGCCAGCAATACCGGCCGGGCGTTTGTCATAGCCAATGGCGCCTTTGCGGTGGCGGCTAACCAGCCGGTCATACAGCCTGCCATCATCGTCATGCACGCCGGTAACGACGACCCCTTGTAAATTTGGAAACAGGTCAAGAAGGCTTATCGCTGCCAAATCGGCCTCTGCGGCGTTGTGGATTTTGCTTTTGCATAGCACTTCTAGTTCAAATTGATTTGGTGTGATAAATCTTGCGCGTGGTAGCAGCATATCCCGCATTGCTGTGACGATTGCCCTATCGACATATAGCCGTCCGTTATCGCCAAGAACCGGATCAAGAATGTAAAGGGTTTTTTCATCCTGAGCCTGCCAGTGATCCAACAGTTCCGCGACTGGTGGCACCTGCGCGGCGTCACCAAAATAGCCGGTAATGACAGCCTCGGTTCTTGCTAGGCTGTTCAGCTGCGGCAGGGCTTTAAGAATGGCGCTGAACTGCTCGATATTCACCGGCCCACCGGCCTTCAGCCCATAGCCTGGATGCGCTGCTAGAACGACACTGTCAACAAGCACTGGAATATGCCCAAGCATCGTCATCACCGGCGCGGCAACGCGGTTTCCAACAAAGCCCAGGCTTACGGCTGATTGAATGGATAGGATTTGCTTCATCAGTCATAGTTCTGCCGTCCTTTGTGGCAAAAGGCAATGGCCTTGGGCTGCGGAAAATATCCGCATTTACGAGCATGAATACAGCGATGATGCCCAACAGACAGGTTGACTATTTCTCGGCGATAAACCATATAAAAGGAAGAACTGTCTCCGCCGTATTTGCAGTATTTTATTGACCCTTCATGAGGTATGACATGGCCAAGTCGCGTCCATTATCGCCGCATCTTCAGGTCTATCGCCCACAGCTCACTTCGGTCATGTCGATCATGCACCGTGCGACTGGTGCGGCGCTGGCTAGCGGCACGGTGTTGCTCGCGTTGTGGCTTGCTGCCCTGGCTGCTGGCGATGGTTGGTTTGCGATGGCGGCGGCCGTTAGCGCGCATCCTCTCGGCAAGTTGGTTCTGTTCGGCTATTCGGCTGCGCTGGTCTATCATGGGTTAAATGGCATACGTCACCTGTCATGGGATATGTGTCTTGGGTTAGAGCTGGATCAGGTTTACCGAAGCGGCTATCTGGTGCTGTCCCTAACTGTTCTGATCACCGCGACAATCTGGCTTATATAGGCGTTAGGAGAGGATGGTAATCATGGCAAAGACAAACGCCGCCCACCGGCGTGAAGCTGGTTATGGTCATTGGCGCTGGCAACGTCTCAGCGCCGTCTTAACCTTAGTTTTGATGGTCTACTTCACCTATATGGTGGTGCAGATGGGGGCAATGGATTATGCCGCTGCGCGCAATTTTGTTGCGGTACCAATGCATGCGCTGGCGCTGGCGTGTCTCGTGACCATCGGCTTTTATCACGCAGCACTTGGCGTTCAGGTGATTGTGGAAGATTATATTGCGCTCAATCAGGGTCGGGTGGCGCTGATCATGCTCTTGCGCAGTCTGTTTGTCGTGCTGGCTTGCCTCAGCCTTGGTGCCATTGCAAGCATCGTACAAATCATTTAGGGGGACGTGACCGGCTCTGCCACAGAAGCCGCCAGAACAAATGTCTGGAAAAGACTAGACGTTAGGAAAAAGGGTATAGTCATGAGTGCTTATGAAATCACTGACCACCAATATGATGTCGTTGTTGTTGGCGCTGGTGGTGCCGGCCTTCGGGCAACGCTTGGGATGGCTGCGGGTGGCCTGAAAACAGCCTGCCTCACCAAAGTGTTCCCGACCCGGTCGCATACGGTTGCGGCGCAAGGTGGTATTGGCGCGGCATTGAACAATATGGGTGAAGGTGATAATTGGCGCTTTCATATGTATGACACGGTCAAAGGGTCAGACTGGCTCGGTGATCAGGATGCAATTGAATATATGTGCCGCAATGCGATCCCGTCAGTGATTGAATTGGAAAATTATGGGGTTCCTTTTTCACGCACTGAAGAAGGCAAAATCTATCAGCGGCCATTTGGCGGCCATACGCTGGATCACGGCAAATCAATGGCACGCCGTGCTTGTGCAGCAGCCGACCGTACAGGCCATGCCATTCTGCATACTCTTTATCAGCAATGTCTGAAATATCAGGCTGAATTTCACATTGAATATTTCGTGCTTGATTTGTTGATGACAGATGATGGCGCCTGTGCCGGCGTGATCGCGCTGCGCATGGAAGATGGCACGCTCCATCGTTTTTGGGGACAGCAAACGGTTTTGGCCACTGGCGGCTATGGACGGGTGTATTTTTCCTGTACCTCGGCGCATACTTGCACTGGTGATGGCAATGCGATGGCGTTGCGTGCCGGTTTGCCCCTTCAGGATATGGAATTTGTCCAGTTTCACCCGACAGGCGTTTATGGCGCAGGCGTTCTGATTACCGAAGGTGCGCGTGGTGAAGGTGGCTATCTGACAAATTCGGAAGGGGAGCGTTTTATGGAACGCTTTGCGCCCACGGCCAAGGATCTGGCAAGCCGCGATGTTGTCAGCCGCGCCATGACCATCGAAATAAACGAAGGCCGTGGCGTTGGCCCGAATAACGACCATATTATGTTGCATTTGGAACATATCGATGCGGAAACCCTGCATCAACGGCTTCCCGGTATTACCGAGACAGCCAAAATTTTCTGCGGTGTTGATGTGACCCGAGAACCGATCCCAGTTTTGCCAACCGTGCATTATAATATGGGCGGTATCCCGACTAACTATCATGGTGAGGTACTGGCACCAACAAAATCGGACGACAATGCAGTTGTGCCGGGTTTGATGGCTATCGGTGAAGCGGCCTGTGTTTCAGTGCATGGGGCAAACCGCCTTGGGACAAATTCGCTGTTAGATATTGTGGTGTTTGGCCGCGCTGCAGCACATCGGGCAAATGAAACCATTAGCGCTGGTGCCGCCGTCAATACTGCGCCACAGGCCGCGACCGACAAGGCGCTTGCCCGCTTTGATCGGATACGCCATGCCAAGGGTGATACCAATGTTGCCGAGATCCGGTTGGAAATGCAGCAGGTCATGCAGCGTCATGCGGCGGTTTTTAGGTCAAGCGACTCGCTGACAGACGGGGTTGGCAAAATGGATCAGGTTGCTGGAAAAATGGCGCATATCGGCTTGCAGGATCGATCTTTGATCTGGAATACCGATCTGATCGAGGCGCTGGAACTGGAAAATCTGGTTGGTCAGGCGCTCGTAACAATCCGCTCAGCCGACCAGCGTCAGGAATCGCGTGGCGCACATGCGCATGAGGATTGGCCAGAGCGTGATGACGAAAACTGGATGAAACATACCGTCATGTGGCTGGATGAAGATTACAAGTCCAAGCTTGGCTATCGCAATGTTGTGATGAACACCCTGAGCAATGACATTGCACCAATCCCGCCAGCACCACGGGTTTATTAGGTAGAAGCAAAGGACAGGTTATGGCGGAGTTTAAATTACCTGCAAATTCGCAAATTACTGAAGGCAAGACGCACAAGGCGGCGGCTGATGCGGGATCTGTGCGTTCTTTTAAAATCTATCGCTGGTCACCAGATGATGATGCTAACCCGCGGGTCGACACCTTCGAGGTTGATCTTGATGATTGTGGGCCGATGGTGCTTGATGCCCTGATCAAGATCAAAAATGAAACGGATAGCAGCTTGACCTTCCGCCGGTCTTGCCGTGAAGGAATCTGCGGATCCTGTGCGATGAATATCGACGGCACCAATACGCTCGCCTGCCTGAAAAGCATTAAAGATGTCAGGGGTGACGTCAAAATCTATCCATTGCCGCATATGCCAGTTGTCAAGGATCTGGTGCCTGACCTCAGCCGCGCCTATCGTCAATTGACCTCAATCGAACCATGGTTGAAAAGCGACACACCAGCGCCCGAAGGCGGAGAGCGGCTGCAGTCGCCGGCAGAGCGTGAAAAGCTCGACGGTCTTTGGGAATGTGTGTTGTGTTTCAGCTGTTCGACCTCATGTCCAAGCTATTGGTGGAACGGCGATGAATATCTGGGTCCTGCGGTGCTTCTGCAGGCCTATCGCTGGATTGCTGACAGCCGCGACACGCAACAAAGCGAACGCCTTGATGCGCTTGATGACAGTTTTTCACTCTATCGCTGCCATACCATTATGAATTGCGCTAAGACCTGTCCAAAAGGGCTGAACCCCGGTAAAGCAATCGCCCATATCAAAAGCGAGATGGCACAGCGCTAGTCACAAGGCTGGCTGAGACGCAGGAGAGGCAAAGATGCTGACAGGTACGCCAGATCAGCACCTCTATCCAAGCCAGCAGCTGGCGTTGAAAATTGCTCATGGAACGCTCAAGCATGATCCGGCGCAGGCGAAAATTGCTTTGCTGCTTGACCGGCTGATCGATGATGTCATGGCGGCTGCCGCACCGTCGCTGGGAGCCTATCTGAAGGCACTTGTCACCCGCCGTTCTAGCTTTGCCGATATAAAGGGTCTCTATATTTATGGTGGTGTCGGGCGCGGCAAAACCATGCTTATGGATATGTTCTTTCAGGCACTTGCCGCACGCGCCGATACCGGGGCATCAACGCCGCTTGTTTGGCGACTTCATTTTCATGATTTCATGGTGCTGGCGCAGGATGTTATTCATGCGGCGCGAAACCGAAATGCGAACGATCCAATTGAGGAAGCCGCTGCGGTGCTGGCGCACCGTGGGAAGGTTGTCTGTTTTGACGAGATGGAGGTGCGTGACATCGCTGATGCGATGATCTTGGCGCGATTGTTCGGCAGTATGTTGCGCCTTGGCACAATTGTCTTGGCAACGTCAAACCGCCAGGTTGACGACCTTTACAAAAACGGGCTTCACCGTGACCGGTTTCTGCCTTTCATAGAGCTTTTGAAGGCGCGATGTATGATTTGTCAGTTGGATGATGGCACCGATTGGCGTGGCGCTATGCTTGCCGCATTGCCGGCATGGCATTGCCCGGTGAATGCGGTTAGTGACGCTGCACTTGATACTGCCTTTGAAACGCTTGTTGGGCATGCTGAGGTTTCCAGCGATACAGTACGGGTTGCTGGCCGCGACATCGTTTTTGACAAGGTTGCCGGTGATGTTGGCTATGTCTCTTTTGCCAGCCTATGCGACGTACCGCTTGCGGCGCGGGATTATCTTGCCATTGCCGGGCGGTTTGCTGGGCTGGTGATGGCAAATATTCCGCGGTTTACCACAGCAAATGAAAATGCCGCACGCCGATTCATGTGGCTGATTGATGCGCTTTATGACCGAAACCGGTTTTTAATTGCCTCGGCAGAAGACAAAATTGAGAGCCTGTATCATGGTGACCAGTGGCACTTTGAGTTCAGCCGAACAACATCGCGCCTTGGCGAGATGACACAGCGCGGTCACTTGCATCAATAATGCAGATGATGCTCTGTGAATTGCCTCTTTCATGTGGATAAGTCTTGTATGTTTACCGAGAGTTCGCTACATCCTGTGAAGCGTTGGGTTTGGCCGTCTGCGCCTTCCCAATCATCGGCGCGTTTGACCCCTCAAACTGATGGAATTCATAGATATGGCACGGAATAAAATCTCACTTGTTGGCGCTGGCAATATTGGTGGCACATTGGCACTACTTGCTGGTCTGAAAGAACTTGGCGACGTCACCCTTTTTGATATCGCCGAAGGTATCCCGCAAGGCAAGGCGCTTGATATCGCGCAGGCAAGCCCGATCGAAGGCTTTAATGCCGCCGTGATTGGAGCAAATGATTACAGCGCCCTTGCCAACAGCGATGTGGTAATTGTTACCGCCGGTGTTGCTCGCAAGCCGGGGATGAGCCGCGACGACCTGATCGGCATTAACACAAATGTGATGAATCAGGTTGGCGCCGGCATCAAGGACAATTGCCCGAACGCCTTTGTGATCTGTATCACCAATCCGCTGGATGTGATGGTTGGGGTGTTGCAAAAAGCCTCTGGTCTGCCAACCAACAAGGTTGTTGGCATGGCCGGTGTTCTCGATTCAGCGCGCTTTAGACTGTTTCTTGCCGAAGAGTTTAAGGTTTCAGTTGAAGATGTGACTGCCTTTGTTCTTGGTGGCCATGGTGACACAATGGTGCCATTGGTTCGCTATTCTGCGGTCGCCGGCATTCCGGTGCCTGATCTGATTAAAATGGGCTGGTCAACTGAGGAAAGAATTGCCGAGATCGTTCAGCGAACGCGTGATGGCGGTGCCGAGATTGTTGGGCTCTTGAAAACTGGCTCCGCCTTTTATGCGCCGGCCTCGTCCGCTATTGAAATGGCAGATGCCTATTTGAAGGACAAAAAGCGCCTTCTACCCTGCGCGGCCTATGTTGATGGCGCCTATGGCCTTGATGGCCTCTATGTTGGTGTTCCGGTCATTCTTGGCGGCGACGGCGTAGAGCGTGTTGTCGAAATTAACCTGAATGCGGATGAGCAGGCTATGTTCGACAATTCAGTCGCAGCGGTGAAGGCACTGAATGCGGTTGTGGATAGTCTGTAAGCGGTGACAAGAAAAATATCAGTTCGGCAGGCAAAGGCGATCGTCGCTGCCTGCTGATGTCATCCTGGCTATTTTGGGCAGCATATTGTCACACGGCGCGCCGCATATGGCTTGAAATCGACTGATTACTGA
>Ga0181576_10002667_pt1 | contig 13277 bp, 12 predicted proteins | sample 101ome_22_FD_132464 | JGI IMG/M metagenome (GOLD analysis project Ga0181576, IMG submission 132464) | Coastal salt marsh microbial communities from the Groves Creek Marsh, Skidaway Island, Georgia - 101412BT metaG (megahit assembly) | ecosystem: Environmental > Aquatic > Marine > Intertidal...
CAGACAACTCTCGGAACTGAACGCGTTTCGTGACGACTTGAGAAAGGAAACGCGGATGCAGTTTGAAAACGCGGACGAACTCAAACGAGTGAACCAGCAGATCCGAGAAGCTGAAGAAAAGTTGAGTGCTGTAAGGCAAAAACAGTTTGGGTGAACAAAAACGTCGACCTTTTTCGAACGTCGAAAATGACGCCGAGAGACGTCTACGTGTGGTCACGAGCGGTGGTGTGGTTCCACGAACCGATACTACTTAAGTATTACAAAAGAATGGTTTGTGCGTGACGTGACGTGACGTGACGTGACGTGAGGGTGACGTGACGTGACGTGCGTATATATATATCGTCGATCGACGCTAGGCGGACGCTCACGCGCGACGCGCGGGGTAGCGCACGCGGACGGTGGCGGAATCGAGCGCGTCGTCGTTTCGCACTTCGAACCAGCCACCGGCGCGCTCGACGAGACGTTTGGCGATGCGTAATCCCGGGGTGTGTTCGTTCATGCGCGCTTCGATGGGTAACGAGACGTTGGACGTGTCGACGTTGACCTCGACGTCGACGTAACCGTCGGCGGAGGCTTCGCACACGCACACGTCGACGACGGCGTCTCGAGGCGACGACACGAGCGCGACGTCAATCACCTGCGCCAACGCCGAGCGAACATCCATCGGATTCGCGTACACGACCGTTCGAGACGGTCCGTCGTTTTCTGGTAATCTCGCGCGCGTGACGACGCCTTCGCTCGATGCGACGACGTCCGACGACGCCAAGAGGGCGAGGGCCACCTTGCTCACGTCGGGCCAATCGTCTCTCGAAGCCGCGACGAGAGCGTTGCCGTCATCGGTGGCGTTCGGTAATAATCTAGTCGTTTTGCGATCCATCGCGCCATCGCCGCCGGTGTTGTACAACGCGCCCATTTCCGACGCGGATTTCGTCGGGTACAGGGCGCTCTCGAGTTTCGCGCTCAATTCGGCGAGCGCGTCGCCTTGACGCACCAACGCCTCCGCCATATCCCCCGCCGGATCGTCTGGTTTCAAATACGTCTTCAACATCCCTCCCAGCGTGCGAAGCGCGGTCAGCGGTCGTCTGCTCTCATACAAGTAGCCGCCGACTGTTCGATTGGCGCGATACGTCGCGCCGAGCGCGATGACGCCGTTTCTGTGAATGGCCCACGCGTCGACAAAGGCGCTCGCGAACGCCTCGAGCGTGCGTTTCTCCCTCTTCGTGAACGCGCTCGCGCTCGCGCTCGAACGACGCGTTCGTTCGACGACGATGAGTCCCACGAGGGCGTCCTCGTACGTCAAACACGCCACCACGGCGTTCGCCGACGGTAAATCAAACGTCTTCTGCGCCGCGAGCGTCTCCTCGGGCGCGTCCCAATCGATCGCGTTCGCGCCCTCGGCGTCGCCGCTCGCACTCGTCGCGTCACCGGCGCCGTTCACGCCGTCCTCGTCCCAATCACCAGTGAAGCTCACCGACGACGACGCCGACGATTTTCGAGGCCACGCCGCCACCCGCGTCAACCGCACGCGCGTCGCGCCACCGACGCCGCGCAAATAAATCATACACTTCGTGTCACCCCTCCACGCGTCACCGCAATCGTCACCGACGTCACCGACGTCCTCGTCGTCCTCGTCGTCCTCGTCGTCCTCCGTCGAGAGCGCGCGCGCCGTCGACTCGGCGTGCGACAGCGCAAAGCGAAAAAACAACTCGGCACCCCTCTCGCCGCTCTCGTCCTCGGTCTCGCCGTCCCCCGTCCATCTCGCGCGCGACACCGCGAGCGCGCTCGCGCTCGACGTCCCGACGTCCATCGACGCGCGCGCGAAGACGTCCTCGTCCTCGTCGGCGTCACCGTCGGCGCCGCGAAAAGACGACGGGGACGGGGACGCGTCGGCGCGCGCACGAACGCACCGCGTCGCGCGCGAGGACGTCGACGCGCGCGACGCGAGACGCGAAGACATCGTCGACGACATCATCATCGCGCGCGTCGTCGTCGTCGTCGTCGACGACATCGCGCGCGGTCTCGCCGTCGGCGCGCGTGTGACGGCATCGTCGCGTTCGCTCGCCTGGACCATTTTTTTTCTCTTCTCTCTGGGCCAATCGTCGCGGCGCGAAAGAAAACAAAACATCCATCCTTCGTCTACAAAACTAACTATACGTCGTCACGCGGCGCCCTCGAGGACGATGACGTCGTCGTGTTCCACGCGTTTCGGTGCGGGCACCGGTGGGCGCTTGAGTTTAGCCGCCGCCGCGCTCTCCGGGGAACCGCTCATGCGAAACGCGAACGTCGTGTACAGGTACGCCGCCTCCCACTCTTCATCCGTGAGACTCAACGCGTCGTCGCCCATGATTTGTGACCAGAGCTCGGACGCGCTCTCGCGCGTGTCCGCGCCGTTCAACTGCGAGTGGACGTAATCGTGGAAATTTTGCCACTCGACGAGCTCGAGCCCGTAATCCGCCGCCAACGCGACCCACGCGTCTTTGGGCACCATGCACTCTCGACACTTGGTCACCGCGTCGGCGAGCGTAAACGTGTACTCGATCCCGAATCCACCCGTCTCACTCGTCGGGAACGTCTTACCCTTGTACTTTTCGTCGAATTCCACCTCGTACACGGGATTCCAAAACGCCAACCCGTCGGTTTCGCGAAGTTTTCGCACGAGGACGTTGGCGTCCACCGTCGTGCCGACAAAGTACCCGCCCGGTCTGAGCATCTTACACACGTTCCTGAGCGCCGTTCTCGCGCGTTGTTCCGTGGATAACGAGTAGTGTATGGCAAATTGACACGAAATCACGTCCAACGCGCGCGCGCTCTCCGGTAAAACGGTCGCTAAATCCACGACGAAGGCGTCGCCCGCCACGAAAGTCGCCGGGAACTCGCGCGCGTGTTCGGCGTTGTACCTCTTCACCGCGTCTCTTCGCACGCTCTCGAGCGCGATGTCCACGCCCACGTACGACGCAATCTTCGCGCGCGCGTACTTCTTCAGATCACCTCCTTTCCCACACGCTAAATCCATCACTCGATCACCCTCTCGAACGCGTCGTCGCAGCGCGTCGCTCTTCACCCAATTGTTGAGACACCGCAATCGATAGATTGGTGACTTTTTCCTCTCGGCGTGCGATTGATTCGCGCGTCCGCTGTAATGTCGCGCCACCAATCGAGCCGCATCGTCGTCGTCCTCGTTCCTTTGCGTCGTCCTCGTCGTCGGCTCGTCGTCCGCGTCCTCGCGTCCGCGCTTCCCAGCCATGGGTGCGCGCGATGATGGTGAACGCGTCTCAATCTCGTCTCCGTTCGCGCGTCTCTCGCGCGTCGCGCACCGCCGTCGCGCCTCCGCACGCTCGCGCAGTCGCGCTTTCACACCCAGACGCCGTCGTCCGTCCGACACTGCGCGTTCGGTCCTCCGTCGCGCGTCGTCGTCGAGCGTCGTGCGCGTCCGGTCACATTCTCTTGAAACTCTACTACTACTAGAGACAAACTTTCTTCTATACGTATCGATTGACCGACGACCAACACTTTCGGGACGACACACGACGCCCATCCTTCGATCGAACGATCGATCGATCGACGTGTCGACGATGACGACGCGATCGACACTCGTCCGCGCGCGAACGACCGCGTAGACGACCCTCCATGCCCGCGACGACCGCGCGCGCACTCATTTCCTCCGCCTCCGCGCTCTCCGCTCGTACCCGCGCGACGCGACGCGCGACGACGACGACGCGCGCCATGATTGAGATCGGCACGACGGGTGTGCGTTTCGACACGGTGGCGCGCGAGTGGCGGTGTAAATGGAGCGAAGACGGCGATAAGGCGTCCCTCACTGCGGCGCAAAAAGTGCTCGATAAGTACTTGCCGGCGATGAAGGCGAAAGGGAGCGTCCAGCGCACGGTGTGCGGTGGATGCTTGGACTTCAAGGTGAACACGTCCATGTCCGCCGACGCCTTCGGCGCGTGGGAAGCCGAGGGGTTCGCGCCGGAGAGTGACTTTCTCGCCGAACTCGAAGCGATCGAGGGGGTGACGAGCGTGGAGACGCAAACGTTCACGCTCATGTCCATGTGAGGACGGACGACGCGACGACGCCGCGATGCGGTTTGTTTTGTTTTGTAAACGCGACGCGACGAAATAATCAATAATCAATCAATGAAACGCGCCGCCCACCCCCACCACGTCGATGTGCGACACACGACGACGCGCGCGAGAGAGAGAGAGAGAGACGGTCGGTCGATTGGACATGCGAGACGACGATGCCGGCGTGTCGCGGTCGTCTCCGCCGTCGCTCGACGACGACGAGGCGACGCGCGAGGCGATGGTGACGACGCTCGGGGAGATTTTAAGCCTGGACGATCGCGAGGCGTGCGCGGCGCGATTGGCGCGGAGTGGGTGGGATTTACAGCGCGCGGTCGAGCGCGCGTTGATGCCGACCGCTGAGGACGACGATCCGAGCCGCGAGGTGGGCGTTCGTCGACGACGAGGACCGGGGACGTCGACGACGGCGCGTTCGGGACGCGAGACGACGCGACGCGACGCGACGACGACGACGAGACGACCGACGGCTCGAGGAGGCGCGAATCCGTTCTCGTTCGTCCTCGTCGTGGGCGTCGGGATCGTGCGCGCGGCGGTGAAACTGTCGGTGGGCGTCGTGGACGCGGCGCTTCGAGTGGTGTTGCCGCCGCGCGCGTACGCGCGATTCGCGCGACCGCTCGCCCTCTTGGCGGCGCGCGCGGAGAACGAAGGCGCGAGGACGCATGGATCGCGACAGACGCGCGCGGGGCGGGAACAGACGTCTGAGGACGCGGCGCGCGCGTTTAGCGCGTGGTTTTCGGAATCGTTTCACGCCGACGACGTCTCGGAGGGGGTGCGTTTCGTGCAACTGTCCCATCGAGACGCGTTGTCGATGGCCAAGACGGAGACCAAGCTGTTGTTTCTCTACCTGCACGCGCCGATGCATGACGAATCCGAGGTGTTTTGTTCGCAAGTCCTCGCCGCACCGGAAGTGGCGGCGTTCATCAACGACAATTTCATCGCGTGGGGTGGAAGTCTTCGAGACGGAGACGCGCACGCGCTCGCCGCCGAGGTGAATCCGACGGCGTACCCGTACGTGGCGCTCCTCGACTCGGTGTCTCGCGGAGGCGGAGGCGCGAGTTTAGTCATGTCGTGCGAGGGTTTCATCGACACCGACGGTCTCATCGGTGTCTTCGAGGAAGCGCTCGCGGGACAGATGAGCGTCTTGAACGACGCGCGCGCGCGACGCGCCGAGGCGAATGCGAATCGACGCCTTCGCGAGGAACAAGACGCCGCGTTTGCCGAATCGCTCGCGCGCGACGCGGCGAGAGCGAGAGAGGTGGAAGAACAGCGCCGACAAGAAGAAGAGGCGCGCGAGAGAGAGGAGGAGGCGCGCCGGGTCGAGGCTGAGGAGCGCCGTCGACGAGAGGACGCCGAGCGCGAACGCGCGCGCGCCATCGAGAGTCGTCGCGTCGCCAAGGCGTCAAGCCTGCGCGAAGAGCCCGAGGAGGGCGCCGAGGGGGTATCGAGACTCGCGATTCGTCTTCCAGACGGCTCGCGCGCCGCACGTCGGTTTCACAGCTCGGACACCATCTCCGACGTGTACGATTTCGTCGACACGCTGCACGAACTCGACGAGGTCAAGTATAGCTTGATTAGCAACTTTCCTCGAAGAAATTTCCCGCGCGGCGACACCACGTCTCTCCTCGACGCGGGCGCGCACCCAAACGGCGCGCTTTTCGTACAGATCGAACAATCGTGATGGACGATGTGCATCGATCCGAAAATTTTAGAAGAAAATGTACCGTACGTAGTGTTACAAATAATCAAAGTCATCCATCCATCAAAGTCATTCGTCGAAGGGAAAAATGCGTCGTCGTTCGTCGTCTCGTCGTCTCGCTCATTCAACGTAATCGAACGTGTTCAGATTCACGCCCTCCGTCTTGAAGAATTGCGCGACTTGATCTTTATCGCCCATCTTATTCTCCGCCCAAGACTTCATCATGAACACGTTATCCGTCCACACGTTGGCGGCTTGCTTTGAAATTTTGGCACCCGCGCGCGTCGCTTCCAACGTCTCCGGGTTTGAACTCGAAAACGTCTCGAGTTCATCTTTGAGCGCGGCGTTCACCTCTTTCGCGCGCGCCAACGCCGCGCTCGTTCGTTCGCGTTCTTCCGTCACCGGATTCTTCTTTTTCTCCTTATTCACCTCCTTGGTCAACGCCTCCTTTTCCTCCTCGAGCGCCGCCTTGGTCGCCTCGGCGTTCGCCGCCGCCGCCCGCGCGGCGTTCGTCGCCTCCCCCGGGAACGCCCAATACCAGTTCGAGGTTCCGATCTTATCCACGCGCACTAAATCATCGTCCACGAGAGATTGCACGACGTCTTTCACCGCTTGAAACACCACGCCGCGTTTCGCCGCCGCTTTTTCGACATCCTTCAACAACCACGGGTGTCGAGACTCGTGAAAGAGACCGAGGACGGTGATTCGCTTATCCTGAGGGCGCGGGAACGCGGGTCAGTCGATCGATCGATGCGCGTTCGGTCTCGGTCTCGGTCTCGGTCTCGGCGCCGTCGTCGCCGTCGCCGTCGCGCGTCCATCGTCGCGCGTCCATCGTCGCGCGACGAGACGGATTCAAATCTTTTACGTGAATGAAATCTGAGCACCGAGACGACGACGACGACGACGACGACGACGACGACGCGTCTCGCGCGACGACGACGCGACGACGACGCGACGAGTCTCCCGCGCGCACCTCCGCGGACATCCCTCGAGGCGGCATGACGGCGGACCGATCGAACGAACGAACGACCGTCGGCGAGTGCGGCGAACGATCGATGTCGCCACTCGTTCGAGCGCGACGACGCGACGCGACGCGCGACGACGCGCGACGACGCGGACACGCGCGAACGTATCGTCTTCACCGCGCGCTCGATCGAATCCGTCGTCGTCGTCGTCGCGCGCGCACGGAATCATCATCACACATGCGCGCCGCCGACGCGAACGCGCCGACGACGACGACGTCGCGCGCGCGCGCGAGCGGGTGTCTCATCGTCGTGTGCGGAAAACCGTGCGGTGGTAAAACGACCGTCGCGAGGACGCTCGCCGAACGCCTGCGATCGACCGACCCTCGAGGCGCGAACGTCGACGTCGTCGTCGTGGACGAGGCGAGCGTCAACGCGGGGTCGCGGGACGCGGCGTACGCGAACGCGACGACGGAGAAAATGACGCGAGGGGCGCTGCGAAGCGCGTGTGAACGAGCGTTACACGCGCGAGGACCGTGTGTGATTTTAGATTCGTTGAACGGGATTAAAGGGTTTAGGTATGAGTTGTGGTGTTGCGCGCGCGCGCAGGCGACGCGATGCTGCGTCGTGCACGTGGACGCGAGCGACGAGGACGTCGAGGCGTGGAACGAGGCGAGACGACGCGAGGGCAAAAAGGAAGACGCGTACGATGATGCGATTTTGAGGGATTTGTGTTTTCGATTCGAACGACCGATCGCGAGTAATCGATGGGATTCGCCGTTGTTTACGTTTCGTCCGGCGACGGATTCCGAGGCGCGCGTCGAGGATTTACTCGACGCCGTGTGCGCGCACGTGCGAGGAGACCAATCGAAGACGACGCCGAGCGCGCGAGCGTTGGTGCCGAATAAAGCGACGCAAAACGCGCCGTTGAGTCAAACGAATCTTCGATACGAGATGGATTCGGCGACGCAAGAGGTGTGCGACGCCGTCTTATCCGCGCAGGCGAGCAACGGAGGCGCGTGTTGCTCGACGTACGCGTTCGGTCCGGGACTCCCGACGTTGCGATGTTCGCGAGTGCTCACGCTCGCCGAACTCCGACGAAGGAAACGCGATTTCTTACAGCTCGCGTCCAAGTCTCTGAACGCGTCGACGACGCGCGACGGGGTGAAGCGTTTATTCGTGGACGAGTTGCAGCGCGCCTTCGCGTGACGCTCGACGAAGACGCGTCGAACGACTAGTCCATAGCGTAGCGCTCGTTCGAGTGTCTTCTGCACGGTGTCAGATGATTCATGAGATTAAAAAGAATATACGAAGCGGCATATGCGTGCGGCGCGCGCGCGCGGAACGAAACGAAACGAAACGAAACGTCGCTCGTTCGCGTCGTCTCTCGATTAAAATTCGCGTTGCGTCGGTTTCAACGGAGCGACGGTTTCAAACGTCCCACGCTGCGCGTCCCTCGCGCGACCCTCCTCGATGAGCGCCTGCACGTCACCCGGCCGAAGTTCACCCCGCTGCATCGTCTTGACGAGTTCCGTCGCCTCGCTCCTGCGCAAGAGTCCCTTGACGTTGCGTTCGCCCGTGCCGAAACACACCGGACACACGCGAATGCCTCTTCCGAAACACTGCGGACACTCGGTGAACTCGTACGTATCCTTCGAACGCTTTCGGTTCAACGCCTTCCACTTCCCCGTTCCACCGCACATATCGCACGCCACGATCCCTCGTCCGCCGCACTCCAAACAATCGTTCGGGCCGAGCTCGGCGCGCGCGACGTCGGCGTCTCGCTCGAATCCCCTCACCGCGAACGCCGCCGCGCACGCCCCGACCGCGAGCGCGACCCGTCGCCGAGCGAACATCGTCTCGGACGACGACGACGGCTCCGATACGCGGCTCCCGTCGTCATCCTCGTCCACGCGCGGCGCACGCGTGACGGTGGATGACGCCTCCACCACCACCGATCGCGGACGCGCGCCCGTGCCTCGACACGCCGGACACGCGCGCGCGCACGTACCGGGACGAGCGAAAAACGTCCCATTTTGCGACGCCGCCGGTTTCATCGTCGTCGTCGGTTTCGTCGTCGTCGTCGTCGGCCACATCCGTCCCGTCGCGCTCTGCACGTCACCCATCCGTCGTCGTCCATGTCGATGTGCGTTGACGCATATACAATACATGGTACGCCCATGTACACCACCCAAAGTGTGACGCACCGATACTACATAAATCCACATAGGTAGGGTTTTGATTCCCCCTCGAGTTCGACTCGCGATCGCGCGCGCGAATGTTGGAATTGTGAACAACGACCGATTCGGGTGCGCGCGTTAGACGGGACGCGGCGACGCGCGAGGACGGGGGCGAGGGGAGGCGCGCGGACGACGACGACGACGAGATGACGTTTCGTGTCGTCGTCGTCTTTTACAGTCGCACGGCGAAACTCGTGACGCTCGCCAACGTCATCGCCGAGGGCGCGCGCGCGGTGGGCGGGGCGGAGGTGCGCGTCGTGCGCGCGCGGGACGTCGTGGACGACGGCGCGACGGCGTACGATGGAGGGATTTTAGACGCCGAGATCGCGACGCCCGAGGACGCGTTCGAGGCGGATTGTCTCTTGATCGGGGCGCCGGCGAGACACGGGGTCCTGGCGACGGAGATGACGGCGTTTCTCGAACGCGCGGCGCGAGCGGCGGCGGCGCGCGGCGGGACGCCGTTGAAAGGGAAAGTCGGGGGAGTTTTCGCGGAGATTGGGGAGATTGGGATCGGTGGACACGAGACGATGATGATGTCCGCGCACTCGTGGTTCATGCAGCACGGGATGATCGCGGTGGGGGCGCCTCCGGCGGCGGCGGCGGCGGCGGCGGCGAGCGCCGCCTCGGCGCTCGGTGCGTACGTCTCGTCGACTCCTTTGACGCGCGAACGACGATCGATGTGCACGCGATCGCGCGCGAGAGAGAGACTGATGATGTGATGTTTTTGTCGTGTACGTTGCGTGCGTGTCGTAGGTACGGTGATCACCGCGCGCGAGTCGTTTCTGTCCGCGCCCGGCGGCGTGCGCGAATTGAGCGAAGCCGAAGTCAAACTCGCGTACGCGCAAGGCGAGTGGGCCGCCGTCGTCGCCAAACAGCTCCACGACGACGGGGAGGCGTGACGTAGGTCGCGGACGTTGTAATACATACACGTAGACACGCATAGTCGATGGTCGATGATCGCAGACGAACGAAGGATGCGATTGTTTAAAAAAACTCGACGTCGAGCGCGCGCGTCGACCGACGTCGGCGCGACGACGACGAGTGGAAGCTACGGCGACTCGACGCGTTTAGTTGACGGTGAACACGCCGACCGTGCCCGGGCTCGCAATGTGCGCGGCCAAGTTTTCAACCGGACCGACACCGGTGGCGGCGTATTGCACGACGATGCCCGCAAAGGCAACCATGGCCAATCGGCCATTCTTAATCTCCTTGACCTTGAGCTCCGCCGTGGTTTTGTCATCCTTCGCCCAGCCGAACTTGTCGAACAAACCCTTCGGGTAGCCGACGTCCGTGTTCGTGTCGTTGGAGTTGTACCCAAAGAGCGGATCGGTGTTCACCGAGCCCGGGTTCTTCATGTCTTGCCAACGTCGAATCTCCGCCCAGTTGAACATCGCCATTTGAATGAAGAACAACGTCCCCGCCGGGGCCCAGTACTCGTACGTCGCGGCGTCGGCCCAGTTGGGCAAATCGGCGACGCCAATCTTCGTGAGAAGTTCCGGCGCGACCGCACCCGCGACGCCCAACATGGCCCATCGCGCGTGTTGAAGTTCAGCCTGAACCATCCACTTCTTCATCTCCGGATCCGCCGAGAGCGACAACGGGTCGAAACCGTAATCCCCCGGAAGCGACCCGTCCAGGTGCGCCGCCGGCGCCTTGCCCGGGTACCACACCGGTCGATCCGCGTTCGCGGACACGACGATGGGGGATCGAGACGCGCGAGTCTTCGTCATCGCGCGCGTCTTAAGCCTACGCACGGGATCACACACGTCGACGCGATCGCACATCCGTCGTCGCGCGCGAGGAGGGGCGCGCGGGGACGACGAGGGCGGCGATCGTTCGTCCCGATCCGCCGTCCTCGTCGTCCGCGCCGTCCCCCTCATCGCCGACGACGAACGTGCGATGCGTCGTGACGCGCGTCGTCATCGTCAGTCTCTCTCAAGTTCGATCACATCACGCGCACGCACGATCGATGCGCGCATTCGGGATACGCGATCGATCGCTCAATTCCAATCCCCGATCTGTGCGACGATACCGATACGATCGACTCAAGATACGCCCGCGAGCGCGTGCTCGATGGGACGGCACGATCGCGCATCGACCGATCGCCCATCGATCGGCGAGACGCGAACGCGCGTCGTCGCGTTCGACGCGTGCACGTCCGCGCGCGTCACGTCGACACGCACCCAGCCGTGGAAGAGATACGCGTCGTCATCGTCGTGGTCATCATCATCAGCGCGCGTCGATGGAGTGCGGACGAGTGTGAGGTCGACGCGCGCGGGGGTGGTGGAGGTGTGTCTGTGGTTGATGTATTGATTAGAGTACGGTTACGTGTAATATGGTGTGTATACGAGTATTTTATAGTACAATTATTGTATGTATTGTATGGATATCCATCGTCCCGATCATCACACTCGGTGTTCGTGACGAGGGGAGAGATTTTAATGATGAATGATGACGATGATGATGACGATGGTGTCCAGCCGGGGGTTGTGATCGACCCGCGCGTTGGAACTCCTCGTCGAGCGCGTCGATGACGTCGAGCGCGTTTCGTGTGCGCTCACCGTCGCGGACGCTCGCGCGTCGTCGCGCGTCGTCGTGTCGTGAGAAAAACGCTCCTGATGAGAGAAACGCTCGTCCGATGGACTCCTTGACGATTCGTGACTCGAGAAATAGAGGAGGTATCGTGACGAGAGGGGTGCTCGGCGTGAGGCGCGCGCGCGCGACACGCGCGCGCGTCGTCGCGGTCATGCGCGCGCGAGCGATCCCGAGAGCGGGCGCGTTCGTCGTCGTGCTGTCCCCCGCCAAGGCGATGAACGAACGACCGCTCTCGGCGAAGCAACGCGCGATCGTCGAGGCGCTGCGCACGACGCCCGCGTTCGCGGACCGCGCGCGCGTGATCGCGGCGGACGCCGCGAAGACGCTGAGCGCGGCGAAGATCAAGTCGTTGATGAGCGTCTCGGACGCCATCGCGTCGCTGAACGCGAAGAGGTACGCCGAGTTCGAGGAGGCGACGACCAAGGAGGCGACGCTGTGCTTCGACGGGCCGGCGTTTAAACGTTTGGACGCGGAGTCGCTCGACGCCGATGGCGCTCGATACCTGAGAGACCACCTTCGAGTTCTGAGCGGAATGTACGGCGTCCTGCGAGCGTATGACGCGATCGCACCGTACAGGCTGGAGATGGGCACGCGTTGGGCTCCCGCGGGCGAGGCGAAGGATTTGTACGAGTTTTGGGGAGTAGATATCGCGAACGCCATCGCGGATGACGTTGAGGCTCTGGCGAAAACCACGAAAACGAAACCATTCGTCGTGAACTGCGCGTCGCAAGAGTATTGGAAATCGGTCAAGGTTGATGTGCTCGCGAAGAGGGGCGTTGACGTGTACACGATGACGTTCCCAGGACCCGCCGTCTACGCCAAGCAGGCGAGAGGAGCCATGGTTCGGCACATCGTCGACGCGCGCGTCGTGTGTCCCGACGATTTGAAAACGTTCGTCGGTACCGACGGCTGCTGGACATTTGACGCAGGGGCGTCGAGCGAGTTCAACTTTGTTTTCAGACGAGGCGCGGCAAACGCCAAGCGCGAGGCGCCGGCTGTGAAAACAAACACCTCGAAGAAAGTGAAGTCCGAAAAGTGAGAAAGTGATCCGATAGTCGAGCTCGAGAAGCGAGGGGTAGTCATTCAGTAGCTTTTAAGCGCACGCTCTAGTGTTAGTGTTCACGTCGCGCGCGCCTCACGCGTCAGTTCATCAGCGCTCCGATCGACGGCGTGGCCTCGACCTCGGGCATCCGGTGCGGACGACATGAACCCTCTAAGTACTATATCGACGAAAAGCCCCGACGACGCGGACGACGAGTCCGAACATCGGTCTTTAAAACGGTCTGAAAAACACACACAGACGCGCACACCGAGATATTTTCCGTCGACGACGACGACGAGGTTCCGGGCGTCGACGCGACGGGTCGGGGAACGCTCGACTCAGACGACGACGACGCGAACGGAGGGCGCGAGAGAGAGAGAGAGACGCGCGAGTGAGATCGAGACGACGCGCGACGCCTCTCGTCGGTTCGTCGCGTCGAGACGAGAGAACGAGACGAGACGAGACGAGACGAGACGACCGCAGATTTACAATTTTTGGTGTTAGCCCGTCGATTCGAGGGCGAGCGTCGGTGACGACACGCGCGAGCGAGCGAGAGAGAGAGAGAGACGCGCGAGTGAGATCGAGACGACGCGCGACGCCTCTCGTCGGTTCGTCGCGTCGAGACGAGAGAACGAGACGAGACGAGACGAGACGAGACG
>Ga0181576_10002671_pt1 | contig 13263 bp, 6 predicted proteins | sample 101ome_22_FD_132464 | JGI IMG/M metagenome (GOLD analysis project Ga0181576, IMG submission 132464) | Coastal salt marsh microbial communities from the Groves Creek Marsh, Skidaway Island, Georgia - 101412BT metaG (megahit assembly) | ecosystem: Environmental > Aquatic > Marine > Intertidal zone...
GGGGGCGTGCCCGGGGGGGGCCGGGAGACCGGCCGGCCCCCCCCCCACCTGCGCGGGCGCGGGGGGGGCGCCCCGGGGCCATTTTGCAACCCGCCGCGGCCCGGGGGGGGGGGGGGGGGGTTCCGCCCCCCCCCCCCCCCCCCCCCCGAGCAGGTCGAGGCTCTTCCGCGCTTTCTCAACGACCGCACCCTGCGGAGCTACCAGGTCGAGGGACTCAAGTGGATGGTCCAGAACTGGGGCTCGTCGAGGTCGTGTATCCTTGGCGACGAGATGGGCCTTGGCAAGACTGCCCAGTCGATCGCAACCCTCGAGTGGCTGCGGCAAAAGACGGGGAACCAGGGTCCCTTTCTCATCGTGGCGCCCCTGTCAACGCTGGGCCACTGGCAGCGCGAGATCGAGACGTGGACTGACATGTATGTTGTGCCCTACTACGGCAACGCCTCCGACCGCAAAGTCATCACGAGGTATGACCTCATTGCCCACCCCAAGGACAAGCGACGTGCCTCCTTCCACGTCGTTCTGACCTCTCCGGAGATCTTCACCCGCGAGCACGACAAGGAGTTCAAGAGGTGGAAGTTCACAATCGTCGTCGTCGACGAGGCGCACAAGCTCAAGTCGCGCAAGTCGAAGCTGTTTGCCGCCTTTTCTGATCTCCTTAGCCTGGGTGGCCCGACCAAGAAGCGGGACCGGAGTCGCGACAAGAAGCGGCGCAAAAAGGTGGCGCCTCCTGTGGAGCGCGCCTGGCGCCTCCTCCTTACGGGCACGCCCATCCAGAACAACGTCTCTGAGCTCTACTCGATCCTGTCAGTCCTCGACCCTGTGCAGCACCCTCCCACCGATGCCGGCGAGACCGCTTTCCTTGACCAGTACGGCGGGAACTCGCCCACTCCTGCCCAGAGCGAGGCACTCAAGGGGATCCTGAAGCCGGTGCTCCTGCGTCGGATGAAGGAGGACGTCGAGGACCTCCCCGAAAAGGAGGAGGTTATCGTTTGGGTCGACCTCACGCCGGAACAGCGCGCCGTATACCGTGCCACGTATGAGAAGCGCATCGGTGACCTCATGAAGGGAGCCGGCGCGCAGAACTTGCCCTCGCTCAACAACATTAGCATGCTGCTTCGGGAGGTCTGCAACCACCCCTTTTTGGTCAAGGGCCTCGAGAATCAGATGCGCCAGGGACGGCAGCTTCCTGGCCGCGAGCAGATCGCGCTGCGCACGCCCGAGGTCCTGCAGAAGGAGCTTGACCTAATCGTTCAGGCCAGCGGCAAGATGGTCCTCCTGAATAAGCTCCTCCCCAAGCTCAAGGCCGAGGGCCGCAAGGTGCTCATCTTCTCCCAGTTTAAGATTATGCTCGACGTCCTCCAGGAGTACCTCGCCCTGTCACGCTATGGGATTGAGCGCATTGACGGCAACATTAAGGGCCGCGACCGCCAGGACGCCATCGACCGCTTCATGGACCCCACCTCAAATGCCTTTGTGTTCTTGCTCTCCACCCGTGCGGGAGGTCAGGGTATCACGCTGACGGCCGCCGACACTGTGATCATCTTTGACAGCGACTGGAACCCCCAGAATGACCTGCAGGCCATGGCCCGGTGCCATCGCATCGGCCAGGACCGCGAGGTCACCGTCTACCGGCTCCTCTCGAAGAACACTTACGAGGAGGCTATTTTTCAGGCAGCGGTCGGCAAGCTCGGCCTCGATGAGGCCATCCTTGGGAACATCTCTGCGCAGGGCGGCGATGCCAGCAGCAAGAGGCGACCCCAGGACATTCAGGCACTCCTACGCCGGGGCGCTGAGCAGCTCGAGTCGGACGCCGCTGCCGCTGCCAGCAACGACTTTGACAAGGAGGATATTGACCAAATCCTCAAGGCGCGGACTGAACGCCGCTCGGTCGGGCAGCGCAAGGGCAACACCTTCTCCGTCGCGGACTTCGCCTCAAAACGGGAGCAGTACGACAAGCTGTCGGACGCCGACTACTGGCGCAAACTCCTGCCGACAGCTGTTGAGGCCCAGGAGGCGGCCGAGCTCCGCCGGCTGAATGAGGGCAAAGGCCAGCGCAAGGCGGCGACGGGATCCAAGAGCTACAAGGAGGAAGGCCTTCGCCCGGAGGACTACGCCGACCACGGGCTCGAGACAAGCTCTGACTCGGACGTCCCGCCGCCTCCCAAGCCGACGCGAAAGCCCCGCGCCCCGCCGCAGCCCTTGCCCAACATGCCCCGTGTTCCGGTCGAGCAGCAGGGTCGCGGAACTAAGTGTGGTGAGTGCAAGCACTGCAAGCAGCCGACCCTCAAGAAAGCGTGCCTCGTCTACGGTCGGACGCGCGACCTAAAGCAGGTCAAGGACCAGATCTCGTGGGACAACAAGGAGAAATATCCCCATCTCGCTGCGGGAGAGGACGCGGACGCCGTCACGTCTGAGGCTCCCTGGTCTTACGATGAGTTTGAACAGTTCACGTCGGCGCTGGCTTGCCAGATGGCACCGGCGACACCTGCTGCCCTCCGGGCCTCTGGGGTCCTCTTCGTGCCAAGGAAGGGCCCACGCGGCAAGGACGAGGTGGCAACTGCGTCCCGGTCAGACGCTGAGCTTGAGGCAGCTGTTCGCGTCGTCGATGATGTCATCCGTCGGGCGGCTGAAGTTCGGCAGAGCCAGGATGACGAGGTCAGCCGGGTCGCTGATGAGGATAAGGCTGCGAGCGACCGGAAGCTCGCCGAGGCGGAGGAGGTCCACGCGCGTGCTGTTGTCGAGGTCGATGAGCTTCAACAGCGTGCGACCGCCGCTGGAGTGACCGTCAGCGACGTCGTCGTCGAGAAGCTCGCGGCTGTCATCAAGGGGGAAGACACTGGGGCTGCCCTGGGTGCCCAGGGTGCTGGAGGTGCTGCCGAGGTGGGGGACACCGACATCACCACGGGCGCTGGAGGCGTCGTCAAGGGGGAGGTCGCTGGCGTCTCCGGCAATGATACCATTGCCGCACCCGTTGCCGACGTCACCACAACTGTCGCCGACGGCGGTACCGATGGCGGCGGCCTGCCGCCCAAGGCCGAACATGAGGCTGCAGGTGTGAGTGCCACCATCGTCCCCGAGGCGTCTGCTGGGGTCGACGTCGCCACGGTTGTTGCTGTCGCTCCCGGTGACGGTCCAGTCTATCCCGCCGAGGAGCTCCGTGCTGCCTACGAGGCGGCCCTCAAGCGTCGGCTTGAAGCCGAGAAAGCCGTCAGTCGCTGCAAGGCCGAGGCCCAGCGGACGAAGAAGGAGTCGAACAAGCTCGCCCGCCTCAAAGTCGTCGAGAAGGTGAAGCTCGAGGAGAACGACGAGTGGATCCGCACGGTTCCCCGCTCTATGCGTGCGCCCCTCCTGCACCGCACGACCCTGTCGTTCTTCGTGGAGAAGGGGTCATCTCTTGCCGAGCTGCGGAGCAAGGCCGAGGCCTACCAGGCCTGCTTCCGTGCGGACGCCCACGTCGACCCCGCCCAAGCGCTCTCTAACTTCGTCGCATCGCCCGCGGGGGCGATCCGGTCAGACATGAAACTCGACTGGTGGACGTCCTCGCTTGATGCGGCCCTACTGATGTCGTGCTACGAAATCGGCCTACCCGGAAAGTATCTGAAGGACGGCTTCCTTGCGATGCTCCGCATCAATTGGACCAGCCGCCAAGAGCAAAGGGCCGCAGCCATTTGCCTCAACGAGTCGAGCACTGTCACGGCCCACCTCTTGACGGAGATCCTACGGCACGAGGGCTTTCCCCCGCCCATTCGGGGCCGACTTGCGCCCCTCCGCAAGGCACAGGCGGCGGCCGCCGCTGCGCAGGCCCAGGCGGCTGCGCAGGCGGCGGCCAAGGCAGCGTCAGACGTTGCCCCCCCGGCGGGCGGGCAGAATCAGGTGATACCCCCTCCCAGTCAGCTGATCGAGGACGACGATGTCGGCATCCCCAAGCCCGACCCGGACATGATGACGCCTGGTTGCGGCAAGTGCCACCACGTGCCCCACGGCTGCCGTACATGTCTGTACGACATGATCAAGGCCTACTATATCTCGGACAGAGTGACAGACGCTGCCGACCTGCCTGCCGCCCTCCGCGAGCATGCCGAGCGGTTCAAGCCATGGCCTACGTATGAGTCGGCGCATAAGGAATGGCGGGGGAAGCTCCAGGCCGCGAGGGATAAGCGCGAGCAGCAGGAGGAGGCCCGCGCGGCGCGCCTTTCGGAGTTGGGTGGGGGTGGGCCACTGGAGGTCGCCCTCACCCTCGGGGATGGCACCATCTCCCGGGTACTCGCCAAGGACACCGTCATGAAGGAGGATGAATGGATCGAAATGCTGAAGATGGTTGCGGAGCGGGCGGACAGGTTGACGGAGCGCCTGGTAAAGAAATTTGCCAGTTCGCCGCGCCCGCAGTCAGCAGAGGCTCTGCAGCGGGAGGCTGTGGCGGAGGATGCTGAGGAGGCAGAGAAGGCGGCAGCGATTGAGGCCGGCTCTTCTGATGTTCCCGCTCCCGACGCCTTCGCTGTCATGAAGGCGGCGCATCAGGGCTGAGGGCGGGGAATACGATGCAGGCGTTGGCGCCCTAATGAGGAACCCCCAGGTGAACACTCGCACTTCCACCTCAGCCTGAAACGAACAATCCCGCCCACCTCACTCTTGTCGCCCTCAGCCCGTGTTGCGCATGCCAGCGGCAATCCCGTTGATTGTGATTAGTAGTGCATCGCGCAGGGGCACCGAGTCGGGGTCGGCACGGAGCCGGCGCAAGATCTCGATCTGGATGGTGTTGATTGGGTCGATGTGGGGGTCGCGCATGTTGATAAGGCTCCGCAAGGTCTTGTTGTTCTCCATCAACCGACTGTTTCCTGACACCTGCAGCAGGGCCGAGACGCAGTTGCGGAAACGCGCACGGAGATTGTCTCCCAGCTCGAGCTCGGCAGCGTCCGAAACGAGGTACTCGTCGTAAAGGCGGGCGATGCGCATGTCGGCCTTGGCGCAGATCATCTCGATGAGGTCGATGGTTGTCCGGAAAAAGGGCCACTCGTTGTACATCGCCTTAATGTCCGACTTCCACCCCGCGGCGAAGCCTTTCTCGAACGCGGCCGAGACTCCGAGCCAGGCGGGAAGGATGAGGCGGTTTTGTGTCCACGCAAAGATCCATGGAATGGCCCGTAGTGTCTCGACCCCACCGCCTGTCTTGCGACGGGCGGGCCGCGACCCAATGTTGAGGTTGCCAAGCTCCTCCTCAGGCGTCGCGTTCCTAAAGTAGGTGATAAAGGTCGGGTTGCGGAAGACAACGTCGCGGTACGACTCGCAGCTCCACTCGCTGAGCTTATCCATGATGTCGCGCCACTTTTGCTCACGCGGAGGCTCAGGGGGGTCGAGCGTTGCCTTCATGGCAGCAATCGTGTATACCTCAAGGTTGCGCATCGCAACCTCAGCGTTGCCAAACTTGGCCTGCACCATCTCGCCTTGCTCCGTCACGCGGAGTCGACCGTCAACCGAGCCGGGGGGCTGACTGTGCACGGCCTGGAGCATTGGGCCGCCCCCGCGGCCGACAGTGCCACCGCGGCCATGGAAGAGGGTGCACTTGATGTCGAACTCCTTGCAGACTGCCACCAGTTGTTCCTGCGCCGTGTAGAGCGCCCAATTGGCTGCAAGGCGGCCAGCGTCCTTGCCCGAGTCCGAGTAGCCGAGCATGATCTCCTGGTGATCGTCATGGCAACGCTTGAGACGGTCACGGTACCACTCGTTGCCAAAGAGGAGCCGGAGCGTGGCTGGGGCATCCTGGAGGTCGTCGAGCGTCTCAAATAGGGGGACGACGCGGAGCGTGCGGTCGTCCATCGCGGCCGAGCTCGAGCCGACGGCCTGCATGAGCTTGGCTTCGCGCTGGAGGAGCTCAACCGCGAGGACGTCGCTTGCGCAGTGGGCCATCGAGATGACATAGGCACCCAGGGACTGCGGGAACTGCGCGCAAACCCGAAAGGTGTCGATGCACTCTCGCACGGGGTCTGTCATCGGCATGCCAGGCGGGATCAAGGACCGCTTGCCCTGGAGCTCCTTGGCGAGGAACGAGAGGCGTTCATCCTCAGACCAAGATGAGTACTTGCCGAGGCCCAGGAAGTCGGTGATCTCGTCGAGCGTCTCAGAGTGGCGGGTCGACTCCTGGCGGACATCCAGCTTCATCAGATGAAGATCAAAGACGTGGAGTCGCCGCAGCAGGTCGGCGAGCCGCCCGTCGGCGACGATGCCGCCCGAGCACTCCCAGAGTGAACGGTAGCACGCCATGAGGGGCTCGATCATCTCGGACGCCGACGTGTAGATAGGGCGCTTGTCATGCACCGGCTTCCCAGCGAGGAGGTCCTCATAGTGCCGGCGCGTGGCGATGAGGCGCTGACGAACGTCACCTAGCACGGTGCGGTAAGGGGTCGCACCACGCTTGGCCAGGGTCCTCTCGAACATGACGTCAACGCTGCTCCGCTCGGCCATGCTCATTGACTCCTTGCGCAGGTGTCGGTACTTTTTGACATACTGGGAGCCGTCGGGCACACGGACCTCGAAGTCGTGCTGCTCTGCGTCCGTGTGCTTGAGAAGCGAAGCGACCTGGTCGGGCTTCAGGCCGACCCCCGCGACCTCCTTGGCACGCAGCTTGACATCTCGCCCTGCCCCGGCTGGCGCAGGGGTGGGCGCCCCCCCGGCCCCCTCCATCGCGTCAGTAGCGGGACCAGGGCTCGCCGTCCGAGGAGAGACGCCTGCGGGAGCCGTAGGGGTGTGCGTCGGCGGGGTGCCCGCCGGAGCTCCGCCGTCGCGGTCAGCAAGGGCCGACGCCAGGCGGCCAGGGAGGTCGGCGAGGGGGTCCACCTGGGCCATTTCGGTCTCGGCCGCCTTCCCGTCGGCACCAAAGACGGGCGGCAGCTCCGTGGGAGCGTCGGCCTCCCCGTCGATCTCCGTCATGTCGAGAGGAGGCTCGGCTCCGATCGCTTGCAGGCGCTCACGGACGCTGTCGCCAGCCGATGGCGAAACCGCCTCGGCCGCTGCCGCAGTTGCCGCACCGCCCCGTCCAAGCCGATGGCACATCCGCATCACCTCCTCCGAGCAGTTGGACATGGATAGTTCAAAGCGCAAAATGTCAATCTCCTTGAGGTAAAGGTCGGCGGCGATCCAGCGGGCGAGGTACACGACCTGCTTGGTGACCTCGGCTGTAACGTTGGGGTTGCCGTCACGGTCGCCACCCATCCATGACCCAAAGGTGACGGGCTGGGCGTTGATCGGCAGCCCGCGGCCCGTCACCTTCTCCGTAGCGTGCGAGAGCTTTCGGAGGAACTTGGGAACCGCATTCCAGAGGGCTTGCTCGACGATGTGCAGCCCCCCCTTGGCCTCATCAATCGGCGTTGGCTTGTGGCGGCGGATCTCGTCCGTCTGCCACAGTGACGTGATCTCTCGAACCAGGTCCTCGATGACTTGCCCCTTTTCAAAGTCACCAAGGTCGGGACGATCCTTCTCTTCGAGAAGACGCGCGATGCGGTTGTGCTTGTACTGGAGGGTGCGGCGATTGACCTGAGTGGGGTGCGCCGTGAGGACGATCTCGACATTCTGCGTGCTGATCTCACGGAATACCTCCTCCTTGCTCGCACCTCTCGACACCATCTCCTGCATCATCATTTCGATCTGTCGAGACAGGTGCGGGTTTTGCCGCTGCATGCGCAGGTTGTGGTACGTCTCAGCCAGCGACGTGAGGTTGAGGTAGTGGCCAAGGGCCCGCGTCGCCGGCAACGCCTCCGATAGTGGCATCGCCATCAGCTCCCGCTCCATCAGCGAGTGTAGCAGGGACGCGGCGTCACCAGCGTGCCCGGTGCTCAGGGCGTTCGCTGCCTGAGCCATGGACCGGACGCGCTCAATCTTCTCAAAAAGGGCATCCCCACATTCAACACGGAGTGTGTCGTCGAGTAGATGACCCAGTAGACGGCAATCGTCGTCCAGCGCTTGCATGGGATACTCCTTGGGCGGGGGTGAGAATTGGGGTCGGGGTTAAAGTGGTAAAAGGGACAGCGGGGGCAAGACAGGCCACGACGGGCGAGGGAGTGAGCGCTGTCTGGCAGAGGAGGGCGGACGGGAGGCGTGGACGGAGCGCGTGACGCCGGGGTCCGAGCTAGACTTTCGCACCTTCTCCACATTCTGACCGCAATGAGCGAGTCGCGTCGGTGGAGGCGGGCGGAGGGGGGGCCCGTGGGGGGGCCTTGGGGCGGCGCGCCAAGGGTCTGCCCCGTAACGTGGCCCCCGGATGCGAGGAACAGACTCCAGCGTTCCGCACTCAGTCTCTAGTCCAGGATTACAAATCAACGTATTATCAGAAATATGACATCGAAACGCCGCTCGATGAAGGAAAAAGGCAAGTAAGGGAGCGCGACCCGTGGCGGTGCCGTTTCCCATCGGCGGCTGGCCCCGACGCTCCTAGCGCCCTCCATTCCAGTCTCACCTCCGCGAAGTGAAAGTCATCGGCGTTATCCATCTTGCGAGCGAGCGCGTCAATCCGTGAGACCGCCGAGAACGACGCTTGGAGAGGAAACGCGAACTTCGCGGTCTTCTCGTCCGCTTAGTCTCTCTTCTCGGGCGGCGAGAACGCCGCGGTCCCCGAATAGCCCGAATAAGGATGGTCGCGTGGGGGTAGGGATGGACGCCATCGTCTCAGGCGCCCTCCCCTGGGGTCTCTGTCCGTCTTTGGCTCTCCCGACGTGCTCCTTGGGATAATTGTACTCTCGACAACGTTAAGAGCAGACGTTATTCCCACTGGATCGTTTGGTCTGCTGAATGATGACCGGGACGACGAGTTTCGCGCATCGGGCTCCGGCGGCTCGGAGGATGGCCCTGGCTGGCCCCCGTCTTCAGCCCGTGGCATCCCTGGCGCCGTGGCAGCTTTATCGGAAGCAAATTCGGCGAGTCGATACTTGACTCGCGACGCGGAGTTTGGTTTCGACTCCGGGCTGAGACGTAGCCCGACCGACTCGGGCTCCAGTTGTCATCGAACACCGAGGACCTTGTCATCTGTCATCCGATCAGTGGCGTCGGTCGTCGAGGGGCATTCTCGCCCACCCTCCATCCGCACCATCCCCAACCGATCATCCGCCCCCAACTTCCAGGAGCAAGCTCCTCGTCGTCCGCGAGCGTCTGATCAGTGCAACGGAGATTCCCGCCTTCATCATGCGTGACGATCTCGCCGACCAGATCAACCGGTGGGCCCTGATCGAGTGCGTCAACGATGGGCAGCGCAACTTTGGCCTTCCGATGTCGGTCGAACCGATTTTTATCGATGTCAACGGGGACGCAGTGATGTGGGGCATATCGGTGTCCATCAAGCGGTCTGGCGAAACGGTCCACACGTTGGCCTTCCGTTTTGACCAGGAGAGCATCGACGAGGCCACGTACATCGACTACGACGATGAGGTGAGCCGATGTCCCGGGCTCGACTGACGCGCGCGTGCCCTGCACCACGATGGCTCGCATGGTAAGCGTATTTTTCCACGTGAGCGAACGCGTCCCACCTGCCTCCCGATCCCGGTCCCCTCCCGAGCCTGCTCCGCAGACCAAGCAGCCTGTGCGCAAGGGTGACAAGGTTACGACGCTCGGGAAAAACTTCGAGATCGTCAAGATGGATGACACGCCACTGGACGAGGAGAGCCGGGCCGTGATGCGTCGCCTATGCAGCGCTATGGCCGATGCGCTCAACAAATACTACGCCTTTGGAAGCGTCTTCGCCGAGGACATCTGACGCGTGGGGATTCGGGATTCGCGGGTTTTTAACAACCCGCCGACCACACTCCCGACCCCTCACTCGTCCTCATCGCTTTCTGACTCGCTCTCTGATTCGTCCTCGCCATACTCTTCCTCCTCCTCGTCCTCCCCCTCGCCCTCCTCGTCCCCGGCGCCCCCCATGTCGTCCAACTCTTCCTCCTCAACGTCCTCCGCGGCGCCCCGATTCTCCCGTAGCTTGCGCCGATTTTCAGCAACAGCTGCTTCGTCGAAGGGCCCGAACTGGTCCCCTGTGCACGCGTCATCCTCAGTGACCCGGTCGAACACAAAGATCTTGAAGGCAACCTGGGCAGCGAGGAGTAGGGGTATCAGCCACTTGCGCCGCCGGTTGGGGTGGGCGCGGCGTGGGGCGCCAGCGTCGAGAACATAGGGAGCGACCCCGTTTTCCACGGCCTGGACGAGCATGTCGACGAGGTCAGGAATCCAGAGGGACCCATCGGGCAGCTCGCCCGAGGCCGGGTCGAGCACTGACCGCTTGTTCTCCGCGAGGGCAACGGGCATGTCGCGGAACCCCCCTGCACGGCGGATTATGCGCTGGCACTGGGCTGAGCGCCGCTCGACGTAATTCTCCCATGACTCCCCCGGGGGCAGGCCCTCCAGGCCGGCGTGGGTGAGGCACAGGAGTGTGTTGTTCCACAGGTCGGCCCCAAAATTGGTCGTTACGGCGCGGGCAACGGCGAGATCCAGACCGTCGGACCGGTATACATCAAGCCGTTCGACGTAGAGGCAAAGGTCAATAGGGCGCTTGCCGAGCGCTGCGCGAATCGCCTGCACGGCGGCCGCCGACACGGCGTCGCCAGATGAGAGGCCCGGGGTGTCAACTATGGTAAGCGTGAAGCCCGCATGGGTGCGCGAAACCACCTCGACTTCGGTCGGCATGTTGCGAAAGGCGGCAGCGGGCGACGCCGTCTCGTTGAAGAGCGAGTTCATCACCGAAGTCTTGCCCACTCCAGGCTTGCCCAGCAGCAGCAGGGTCAGCTCCGACCTGCCGGCGGCGCGGAGGCGCTGCAGCATGCCCGCAAGCTCGTCCTGCGTCACCTCGTCGAACTTGGGAAGCCCGATCCACGGGCGGGGGCCCTGGATGGCCGGCGGACCACCCCGTGGCTGACCCATGCCCACCAGGCGCGCGAGGGGGTTTCCCCCGCCGCCCCCAGCGCCCTGCATCATCTGCTGCAGCTGCGCCTGGAGCTGGGCTTGCATCCCGGGTCTGCGTAAGCGTTTTGTGGGGGGAAGGGGTGGCGTCGGGCGAGGTCCGCTGCAGAGGCGGCCTCGCCGCTGCCGAAGCGGACCCCGACAAGGCAAGAGCGGGTCGCGCGCCGCACCGTCGACGACGCGTCTTGAGTTGTCAAGGAAAGAGCGGCCTGTCTTAGCCGTAGTCACGGAAGAAAACCCACGAGATGGGCAGCCGGAGACGCGGCAGGAGTCGGGCGGCGGCCGTGCCGTCGTCCCATGTCACCGCACTTTTTTGGGCTAGATCGAACACACCCCAGGCCGCCGAGACGCGCAAGATACGCAAAAAATATGACGCGTATCACTCGCCCCCCCTGCATCTTCGCTGACTCTTCCCCGAGCCGGTAGGGGGTCGCTCGCTCGGGCGGCTCGCTCGGGCCGGGCTGAGACAGGCCGGACCGGGAAGGAGACGGGGCGGAGGGGCTATCCCGCAGGCCGGGAAGCTCGGGGTTTCACGAGGCTGGGGTCGGGGGGGAACGATAGAAAGTTTCAAGACCGTCTGCCTCCTCTGGCGCCCCTCCTCGACGTCGGCCTCGTCCCCCGTCGTTGAGGTCGCAGGACAGAAGAATACCGACTACATCTCGGGAATGTCCGACCACCGGTACCCCGGACGCCCCCGGAGCGTGTACCAGGCGAGGCGACTCTGGTAAAAGCCCGGCAGAAAGGTCATGCCGCCGAGAACAAGGAGGACAACGCCCGCGCCATCCTTGCCCTTGACGCGGCCGATGACGTGGAGGGCGCCGAACGAGACCAGGATCAGGCCGAACAGGAGGAGGCCGACGGCCAGCGCGACGGCGCTCCAGGGCACCGGCTCGTTGGGGTCGTCCCCGGTGTCATCCTGTCGTGAGGGCGAGGACGGGGGGGGTCGTGGGTTGGGCGGGCGGAGACAAGAAAGGGGGGAGTAGTAACCGCCAGCGAGTCAGCGAGGCCCCGCGGACACCAACCGGCTCACCTCTCGAGCCGGACCCGCGTCGGCGACGCGTTCATATCCGGCCCGCTGCGCCCGAGAGCCCAGGAGGGACGGAATGGCGACTAGACAGAGCGTCGAGGGCGCGGCCGAGAGTCAGTTGAAGGGAAGAGAGTCTGTCTGCGAGAGAGAAGGAAGCGAGAGGGGAGAGCGAGCGGTTGCGGAGAAACTCGACGAGAACAACCTCGACCGACCCCAAGAATGGTGCTGTTGCTGTTTCGCCCCTCGGCCTCGTCCTTTGGACCGCTCCCCCGTCAGACCGTCCTCCCCGCGAGTCAAAGACTCACAGTTCTATCGAATCCGCACAAAAAAACGGCGAGCCAAGGCCGTACCGAGCAGTGCGCGCCTCAGCGTTGCCGGCGCTCGCTTTCGTACCCCCCCGCCGCGCGCCGACCTCCAGGATACTCCCGATACGACAGGTGTTATCGATAGAGACGTCTAGATTGATGGCCTCAGGACTGGAGGACTCGGCGGCCCCCTCACCCGTCGGGGCGACCCCCCCTCCGTCTGACACCACGAGCAACCCAGCGCACTCGCCACAGAGGGCGAAAGCTGAGGCATCGCCCCCCACGTCGCCCGCCGGTTTGTCACCCCCTCCCATGTCGCGCGCCATCGCGGCGGCCGACGCTGAACTCGAATTGGAGGCGGAGGAGCGCGCCGACGCGGCTGAGACGAGCCTGCGGCAAGCGGTGGGCCTGGTAGCCGCCAGCGTCGGCATCGAGCATGGTCGCCACGACCCCGACACAGACGCGCTGCGGAAGGAGACGCAGCGCCTCCTCCGCGAAGCGGCCGAGACGGACCGAATCGGAGCCGGGTACAATCCAGAGGTTAAGGGCTTTGGTGACGTGCTGTCGCGGCTGCAGCAGCGCGCGCATTTGCTCAATGCCGAGGCCCTCGCACGGCGCCGGCCCCGCCTCGATGTGTCGGCCGTCCTGGCCGAGGAGGAGGAGGCCGCGGCCGCCGCTTCCTCCGGGGACGACGACGAAGAAGTGCTCGCGGACGTCGCGGACGCGGCGGGCACGGCGGCCGGCGACGGCGCGGGCGAGGACGACGACGACGTGTCAGACGAGCCCATTCTTTTCGACGACGACGAGCGTGTCGTGGACGACTGGGACGCGGACAGAGATGACGAGGATGAGCGGCGCCGTCGTAGACGCCTCGCCCAGCGTGGAGACCTAGGCGCCAATGGGGGGGGAGGCGCGGAGGGTGAGGAGAGGATGGCGGGGGGGCGGGGGGGGGGGGGGGGGGCCCGATGACAGCGGCGTCTCGGCCCGGAGCGGGGACAACGA
>Ga0181576_10002680_pt1 | contig 13244 bp, 10 predicted proteins | sample 101ome_22_FD_132464 | JGI IMG/M metagenome (GOLD analysis project Ga0181576, IMG submission 132464) | Coastal salt marsh microbial communities from the Groves Creek Marsh, Skidaway Island, Georgia - 101412BT metaG (megahit assembly) | ecosystem: Environmental > Aquatic > Marine > Intertidal...
AAATGTAAAGAATAGAAGATAAACGTAAGCAATAAAATTATTAATATATATGCTGCTGTTACTTTTAACAAAGTATAGCTCTCCTCTTTAAATTCTATCAAATAAATATCATAAGAACCATGTAAGACCCCAAAAGAAATAACAAAAAATCCAGCAATAAGCAATTGTTTTTGATCGTCAAGGTATAAGCTTAACCAAATTAAAAAAACGGTAATTAAGACCCCTCTAATATACTTATATGTCATTTTTTTAAGATATTTTTTTTCAATTTACTGATTTTTTATTGTTTATATGTATTTTTTTGTTTAACTTTATATTATAACAATTAAACAAAATATTATGTTAAACACTTTAAATTCTATGTTTTTAGCAGCTCAAATGGCTGCTGATGACTATGTTGGCTTTACATTTTTTGTAGGATGTATGGCTATGATGGCAGCATCAGCATTTTTTTTCTTATCCATGAATGGATTCGATAAAAAATGGAGAACTTCCGTGTTAGTTTCAGGACTAATTACTTTTATTGCAGCGGTACATTATTGGTACATGCGAGATTATTGGGCAGATTTTGGAGAATCACCCACATTTTTTAGGTATGTAGATTGGGTTCTAACTGTACCATTAATGTGTGTTGAGTTTTACTTAATTCTGAAAGCTGCTGGAGCAAAGAAATCTCTTATGTGGAGAATGATACTCTTATCTCTAATTATGTTAGTTACTGGGTACTTTGGAGAAACTGTAGATCGTGGTAACGCTCAAGTATGGGGATTAATTTCAGGTGTTGCCTATTTTGTAATCGTTTATGATATATGGATTGGTGAAGCCAGAAAACTTGCAGTAAGTGCTGGAGGTCATGTTTTATCAGCTCACAAAATGTTAAGTTGGTTTGTGTTAGTAGGATGGGCAATTTATCCAATTGGATATATGGCAGGTACTCCGGGATGGTATGACTCTATTTTTGGAGGTTTAAATTTAGATGTGGTATACAATATTGGAGATGCCATTAATAAAATAGGATTTGGACTTGTAGTTTACGGATTAGCTACTAACCAATCAAAATAATTTTATTTAAAAAAATTAGTAAGGGATATTTTTTCAAATATCCCTTTTTTTTACTTCAAATATTAATGAATTGAACTTAATGTATTTTCTTTTATTAACAGGGATGAGATTTAAACAGTTTAAAGTGTATATGCAGACTCAATTATCAGTTATAGGTACCACATAGAATTACAGCCTTCTAAAGACATCTATCAAAAGTTTATTTAAAACTAATATAATAATGTGTTATATATACACATTAAGAGATAAAGAATTATATTTGTACAGTAACTATTAAATTTCTTTAAGATGAAATTATTTTTTTCCTTAGTAGTTATAAGTACACTAGCTACTTACAGTTTCGCACAATCTTCCTCAGAAAAAGAACTTTACGAGCTTAGAACTTATGAACTTAAAGCAGGTGCTGATACGTCTAAATTAGCCAATTATTTGCAAGAAATTCTTACCCCAAATCTGATACGTAAAGGAATAACGAATACCACTTTATTTAAAGAATATGGAGATTCTGAACCATCTAAATTATGGTTTTTAATTGTCTATCCCAATGCTAAAGTTTATATCAATTCACAAGAATTACACAAGGATAATACCTATCTCAGTGATTCGTTTTCTTATAATTCCTTACCTATTGAGCAACGACTTTATAACCGAATAAGCTCAATGTTATTATTAGCCTTTGACGGTCTTCCAAAAATGGATAATTTACAATCTGATGCTACACTATTTGAACTAAGAACCTATGAAGGTTATAGTGAAGATGCAAATCAAAGAAAAATCAAGATGTTTAATGTAGAAGAACTCGAGTTGTTTTATGAAGTTGGTTTACATCCCGTATTTTTTGGTGATCAAATCGCAGGGAGCAATCGTCCTTGTTTAACTTATATGATCCAATTTAAAGACATGAAAGAGCATGATGATAACTGGAAAAAGTTCGTGGATTCACCAAAATGGAAAAAAATGGTCGCTAAAGCTGAATATGAAAATACTGCTTCAACCATTCACAAGCAATTTTTAACGCGATATTAATACGTAAGGATTAGGTCGTTATTATCGAGCTGCTTATTTTAGCTATTCTAATTCTAGAATAAAAGTCGATGAAATTAACAGTAGTTGGAACTGGTTATGTAGGTCTTGTTAGTGGAACCTGTTTTGCGGAAATGGGTTATGAAGTCACTTGTGTTGATATTGATCAATCCAAGATCGATCTATTAAAACAAGGGGTAATTCCTATCTATGAACCTAGATTAGAGGATCTTGTTATTCGAAATACTGCTAATAAAAATCTTCATTTTACTACTGAGCTCAGCGATTCCTTAAATGATTCAGATGTTGTCTTTATTGCAGTAGGAACTCCTTCAGGTGAAGATCAGTCTGCAGATTTATCGTATGTTCTCCATGTAGCTCAATCCATTGGACAGCATCTGAGCTCCCCTATTATTATAGTTAATAAATCAACCGTTCCCGTTGGTACCGCTGATAAAGTTAGAAGTATCGTGCAAGAAGCACTTGATACAAGAGGACAATCCTTTTCATTTTCAGTAGTATCAAATCCAGAGTTTTTAAAAGAAGGAGATGCTATTAATGATTTTATGAAGCCTGATCGCATAATTATAGGTTCTGATGACCCAGAGGCCTTACAACTGATGAAACAGCTTTATAGGCCGTTTTTTAGGCTTAATTATGATCGAATTATCACTATGGATGTTCGATCTGCTGAAATGACCAAATATGTTTCTAATGCCATGTTAGCTACTAAAATTTCATTTATGAATGAAATTGCTAATATTTGTGAGCGTGTTGGCGCCGATGTTAATTTAGTTCGTATTGGTATTGGGTCCGATTCAAGAATTGGATATAGTTTTATTTATCCAGGTATTGGATATGGGGGGTCTTGTTTTCCAAAAGATGTCAAAGCACTTGCTAAAACAGCTAAAGATGTCAATTACGATGCCGTATTAATAAATGCTGTAGAATCTGTTAATGACTATCAAAAGAAAGTAATTGCCACTAAAGTAGTCCAACGATTTGGAGAAGATTTAAAAGGTTTTTGCTTTGGTATATGGGGATTGTCATTTAAACCGGGTACAGATGATATGAGAGAAGCTCCATCAATTGAAGTCATCAAAGCGCTAATAGATAAGGGTGCTCATCTTAAAGTATATGATCCAAAAGCCATGAAAGAAGCTCAAAAGCACTATTTGAGTGAGCTGACCTCAATTGAGTACGCCTCCACTAAATACGATGCGATAAAGGATGTTAATGCCATGATTTTAATGACTGAATGGAAAACCTTTAGAGCTCCTGATTTTGATTTAATGAAATCACTGATGAAACAAACGATTATTTTTGATGGTAGAAATCAATTCAATGATATAGAACTTCAACAAATAGGGTTTGAATATTATCAAATAGGTAAATCCTAACTAAAGAGATAACGCTTTTTCATAAAGGGCTTCATACTGAGGAAGTACTTTTAAAATATCAAATTCAGCAGCTTTTTCGTATGCTCTATTTTTAAAAGCTCTTAATGTATCACTATCCTTTAAAATCGAAATGGAATAATTAGCCATTTCTTCTATAGCTCCAACATCTGCTAAATATCCAGTTTGACCGTGAATGTTAACTTCTGGAATGCCTCCAGTATTACTAGAAACTACAGCTACTTTATTAGCCATTGCTTCTAAAGCTGCTAACCCAAAACTCTCAGATTTTGAAGGAAGTAGAAATAAATCTGAAAAACACAATACACGATCTACTTGATTAGAATTCCCAACAAATAGAACCCGATCACTAATTCCTAATTGTTCAACCAAGCGTTCTACAGCTTCTCGTTCCGGACCCTCACCCACCAATACTAATTTAGAGGGTATTTCATTTTGAATCCTGTAAAAGATTTCCACAACATGAGGAACGTGTTTTACTTTTCTAAAATTTGAAATATGAGAAATGATCCGCTCATTATCCTTAGCTATCATAGAGCGATTGCACTCTTTACTAGTTTTTCGGTAGTTGGTACTATTGATAAAATTGGGAACAACCTCGATTTCTTTATGAACCTCAAATATCTCTAAGGTACTTGCTCTTAGGTTTTCACTTACTGCAGTCACAATATCAGAATGATTAATACTAAAAGTTACTGCAGGTTTATAATTGGGATGCTTACCTACTAAAGTGATATCTGTTCCGTGAAGAGTGGTAATCATAGGGATATGAATTCCTTTCTCTGAAAGCATTTGCTTAGCCATATATCCGGCATAAGCATGTGGAATAGCATAGTGTACATGTAGCACTTCTATTTGATGTAACAGTACCATGTCCACTAATTTACTAGACAGGGCTAATTCATAGGGTTGATAATGAAATAATGGATAATCTGGAACATGAACTTCATGAAAATGGATCTTAGAATTTAATAACTCTAAACGAACTGGTTGTTTATAGCTTATGAAGTGAATTTCATGACCACGATCAGCTAGAGCTTTACCTAGTTCCGTAGCAACCACTCCACTTCCACCAAAGGTGGGGTAACAAACAATACCTATTTTCATGTTGTTATAATTTGTTTTTTGATAGTTCTAAATTTGGAAGTGTAATCGGTAATTGACCTTTAGGTTCCAATTGACCAGCTAATACTTCCACCATTTTTCGCTGTACAAAATCATCATTTAAATAGCCCACTAAAATCGCTTTAAAATCATCGATAAAATCAATATCTTTTAAGGCATAGGGAGATGTAAATATGTTGAGGTATACATCAATATCCATTTGAGTCAACTCTTTTAAAAGCTTCAATTCTTCCTCACTAAATTTGTATGATTTATAGGGCGAAGAATCATCTTTATGAAAGCCTATAATAAGTGCATCATAAGGCGCTAAATTTTCTTTTGTTAAAAATTTTTTATCAAAAAATGTAGCGCTTTTTGACAATACTTCTTGTTTAAAACGAAATCCTTCTTGATCACCTAATTGAACAAATGCTGTTTTAGTTCCTGGTGGAATTGGTTCATATTTATGAGTATTAGAGACATAGGTAATCGCATTCTCTAAAATTAAATAACGTACCAAAGAATTTGGTTTTGAATTGTAGTGGGCTCTAATTTTTTCTATTTGCAAGGGTTTAAAGGGTTGATTTAAACCCAAATCAAATTTAGCAGCTAAAATCTTTTTTACAGAATTAGCAAGTCGCTGTTCGCTTATTAAGGAATCCTGATAAGCTTCTTTGATCTTTTGAATCCCCTTTTGAACAGCTACCGGTATTAATAAAATATCATTTCCAGCCTTGAACGCTTCAAGTTCTGCAGCTCCTTGATCAGCTATTAGGGTAACTCCCTTCATATTTAGTGCATCTGTAATCACTAATCCTTGATAATTTAGCTCGGTTTTCAGTAGATCAGTCACAACTCTTTTAGACAATGAAGCAGGCAACCCCTCTTGATGTGTAAGTGAAGGGATGTCTAAATGAGCAACCATAACCGCATCTACTTGATTCATCAAATCGGTTTTATAGGGATAGAGTTCTATAGCATCTAAACGCTGACGATCAAAAGTTAGTTGTGGAAGGGTCTTGTGAGAATCCATATCAGTATCTCCATGTCCAGGAAAGTGCTTAGCACAGGATAAAACTGAAGCTGCTCTTAACCCTTTAGCGTATGCGATAGCTTTTTGACTTACATTATCTAAATGTGAGCCAAAGGAGCGGTTACCAATGATAGGATTATTAGGGTTAATATTAATATCAGCTACTGGAGCAAAATTCATGTGAACTCCAGTCATTTTTAATTCTGTTCCAATTTTGTAAGCAGCTCTAGTCACCAAAGTATCACTTGTTAATGCTCCCATTGCCATTGGCCATGGAAACCCCTCTTCAGATTTAAAACGCATCGCTGCTCCCCACTCTGCATCTAAGGCAATCAGTAAAGGTATAGTTGCTTTTGACTGAATCTCGTTGGTTATAGCAACTTGACGCTCCGGAGAACCTACTAAAAAACAAAGTCCACCAACTTCATAGGTATGAACCTGATTTATAACCTTAGTTACAATAGAGTCTGGATCACTTGAGGTGAGCCCTAACATAAAAAGTTGTCCTATTTTTTGATCTGTGGATAGAGACGTGTATATACTATCAACCCACTGAGATCGCTGTCGTTGATAAACAATTTTAGGATCTTCTTCACATGAAGTAATTATAACCGTAAAAAAAATTAAGATAAAAAAAGAAAGATATCTCATTATTTGATAAAGTTTGAATGCCAACTTTCAGCAGCAGGTACTTCCCAATGATCTAGGTATTCCGCCTTGTTGGCTACTAAATTATTGAAAACAATTGTGTTTTTAGATACTGATTTACTTTTAGCCATAGCTTTAAAATCCTTAAGTGATTTATACGCTACATAAGCACCTTGTTTAAAACTCACGTTCATTCGATCTAATAAACTGATTTGATAGCGTTGTTCTAATTCTTGAATAAAATGAACAGAAGCATCAATAGAACAACCTGAAGCTTGAGTTTGAGCATCTAAACCTATTACAATGAACCGTTTATATTTAAGTTCAAAACCCGCTTTTAAATCGTTACCATGGGAGGTCCATTGCTCTAAAAAGTTTTTTATAGCTGTAATGATTTCTTGTTCTTCACTATCACTAAGTGATCTATTTGCTTGATAGATCCATATTCTAGCATCATCTGCAAGTTCATCAAATGGTACGTACATAATTAAAGGTCTTTAGCGTTAGCAATTAATTCAGCAATATCCATGACAGTCACAGTAGCTTCTTTTTCTTGAGATTTTACTCCATCAGTTAACATGGTATTACAAAATGGACATGCTGATGCAATAGTAGAAGCAGTTGTTGCTATAGCTTCTTTTGAACGTTCTATATTGATTTCTGAATCTCCTGGTTCAGATTCTTTAAACATTTGAGCCCCTCCTGCTCCACAACAAAGCCCATTTTGTTTACAGCGTTTCATCTCTATAAGTTCAGCATCTAACGCTTTTATTAAGCTTCTTGGAGCCTGGTAAACTTGATTTGCTCTCCCTAAATAACAGGCATCATGATAGGTAATCTTCTTTCCTTTAAATGCACCCCCTTCAATATGTAATCGACCGCTTTCAAGTAACTCATTCAAAAATTGAGTATGATGCACTACCTCATAATTACCACCTAATTCAGGGTATTCATTTTTAAGGGTATTAAAACAATGGGGACAAGCGGTTACAATCTTATTAATTCCATAAGAATTAAGAACTGATATATTAGAGGAAGCCTGCATTTGAAATAAGAATTCATTTCCAGCTCGTTTTGCAGGATCTCCACTACAACTTTCCTCCTGTCCTAAAATAGCAAAAGAAACTTTAGCTTCAATTAATAATTTAGCAAAAGCCTTAGTGATTTTTTTGGCTCGATCATCAAAACTACCGGCACATCCAACCCAGAAAAGAACTTCAATGTCTTTTCCATCAGCAGCCAAAGCAGCCATAGTAGGTATATTTAATTGTTGACTACTCATTACTCCAGTTTGCTCTATCTAATTGGTTAAAGGGCCATGGGGCCCCGTTAGTTTCAATATTAGTCATCATCGCATTTAATTCAGCTGGTGCAGCTGATTGTTCCATTACCAAATATCGTCTCATATCAATAATGATAGATAAGGGGTCTATACTAATTGGACAGGTTTCTACACAAGCATTACAACTTGTACATGCCCATAATTCTTCACTGCTTATATAATCTCCTAATAATTTTTTATCATCAGTAGCCCCTTTTATGGTTAAGGAACTTTTTTCTTCTGCACGATCTCTAACCTTCATCATTATTTGTCGTGGAGAAAGTTTCTTTCCTGTTAGATGCGCAGGGCAAGAAGCGGTACAACGACCACATTCTGTACAACTATAGGAGTTCATGAGTTGAACCCAACTCAAATCAGTAACATCACAAGCACCAAATGCTTCGGGTAATTGCTCAGTTTCAGTTACAGGTGCGTAGGGATCAAAATTTGGATCCAACATTTGAGCTACCTCTTTTTTTACTTGTTGATCATTAGACAATTGACCTTTTGGAGTAAGTTTTCCATAATAGGTATTAGGAAAAGCTAATAAAATATGTAAGTGTTTTGAATAATAGAGGTAGTTTAGAAACCCTAATATTCCTAAGATGTGTAACCACCAAGTGGAACGCTCTATCCAAATGAGCTGTTCGATAGAAAAAGAAGCTAACAAAGGTGCAATCATTGAAGATATAGGAAAAGAACCAGCAACATGATAAGGTGCGACACCAAGTTCCTGAAGATTTTGATCCGCTGCATTCATCAAGAGAAACAAACTCATCAATACAACTTCGATATAAAGAATCAAATTGGCATCGAATTTAGGCCACCCTCTCATCTCTGGAATAATAAAACGTTTAATACGTATGATATTTCTTCGAATCCAAAAAACAGTTACTGCACCGATAACTAAAAATGCTAAGACTTCAAAACTTCCAATAAGAACAGAATAAAAAGAACCTAAAAATGAAAAGAAACGATGCGTTCCAAAAAGACCATCAATGATAATTTCAAGTACCTCTATATTAATAATTATAAATCCAAGATAAACAATGATATGTAACGCACCAGAAATAGGCTTTTTAACCATTTTAGATTGTCCAATGGCAATTAGTGCCATCTGTTTAAAACGCTGCAGTTTTTGATCATTAACTTCAACCTTCCTTCCTTGAAATATAGAGGCTCGCAAACGCTTTATTGATCTAACAAAAAATCCTACCCCAATAATTAGGGCAATTCCAAAAACGATATTTGATCCAGTAAGCATCATTCTTTTTGGTTTACCGCTGGATCATTTAGAGGTACTTCATAAGTTTTTTGTTTTTTTCCAAAAACAGAAACATTGATATAGCGTTTTGGATTTAATCTTAAATCCTGAAGTAATAAACTAAGTTCTTTTGTTGATTGTTCTAAATTAGTATACAGTTCATCTTCCTGCACTAATTTTCCTAAATTACCATCTCCTTCTTCAATTTTAGTTAAAACAGCATTAATATTAGTTAAGGAATTAGACAAATTTAATAGCGAATCCCCCATACCCATTCGAGCAATAGAATCCGTAATTTTAGATAGGTTATTCATCGTTTGTTTCACAGAATTCAAACTACTATCTATATTAGATTGATTAGAAGTCAATAGCTCGTTAATTAAACGAGTGGATTCAGATAACCCCAATACTAAATCATTAATACCATTGATTCCTTCTTGGAGATTTTTTCTAGTAGATGGGTCTAATAATTTATTGATCCCCACTAATAAGGAATCTGCATTTGAAATAATGTTTTCTACCTTAAGTTGTAAAGGGTTGATTTGTTGTTGTAAGAGCTCAGTAATTCCAGGCTTTGTAGAAGAAATTAAGGTATCTCCATTAACCACTACTGGGCTACCTGGATCTAAATTGGGAACAATTTGTATACCCTTACCACCAATAATACCGGTATCAAATAATTCTGCTACAGATTTTTTGGAAAATTTAAAAGTATCATCTATGGACATAGTCACTACTAATTTTCCTGAACGATCTAAAAATTTGATACTGCTAACCTGACCGACTTTATAGCCATTTATAGAAATAGCATTTCCTGTTTGCAACCCTCCTACGTTATCATAAACTGCAAAAACTTGAATGTTGTTATCAAATATTGGACTAGATTTTAAGTAAGTAAACCCTAATATGAATAAGAGTATGCCTCCTAAACCAACAATTGCAGTCTTAATTTCTCTACTTAATTTCAATTTTTTTTAGCTTTTGAGTGTATAACAAATTTAGGAATAATTAATTCAATGACCTATTGTTGACCAATAGATTCCAATGCTTTAGAGAGTGGATAAAGTTCTCCATCTTTAAATGCAGAAATAAAGGCAGAGGTATAGCCTTTGTTTTTAGCCTTTTGAAGTAATTCTTTAGCAGTACTATACTGGGAAGTTTTTCCGAAAAAATAACGATATAGAGCACCGTCCTTTATTTTATGAAGAAGTTGAAGTCCCTTAAAATTATAGGATTTTAGTGCTATACTTTTTGATGAAGCCGCAATTTGAATTCTAAAATGAATAGTTGAATCAATGGAGCTAGTCGATGTATTAGCTGATTTTGAGGGTACAGGGGCCTCTTTAAATGGAGTTGTTGCAATAGAAGCTATGCTTGAATTTAATTGTGATTTATACTCTAAAATGGCAGTTGCAATCGTTTTACCAAACTCACTTTGCCCCTTCTTTGAATTTAAATAAGCACCTTCTTTTTTATTTGATAAAAATCCTGTTTCCACCAACACTGACGGCATAAATGTTTGATGTAGCACAATAAAACCTGCTTGTTTTACACCGCGATCTCTTCGGTTTAATTTTGATTTAATGGCGTGTTGAATCAATTGAGCTAAGTGGACGCTTTGATCTAGAAACTCTTCTTGCATAATAGTTAATCCGATGGTAGACTCCGGAGAGTTAATATCATAAGCTGCATAATTATCTTTATAATCCTCTTCTAAATAGATGGCTGAGTTTTCCTTTTTTGCGACATTAAAGTTCGTTTGATTTCTGTGAAGACCTAGAACGAACGTATGTGCACCAGAAGTGTTTTCTGAAAAGGAATCACAATGTATTGACACAAATAAATCTGCTTTTGCTTGATTTGCAATTTTACCTCTGACAAATAAATTAATAAACTTATCAGATGTTCTGGTGTAGATAACCTTGATATGATCCTGCTGCTCTAACTCCGCTCCTATCTTTAGGACAATTTGTAAAGCGATATCTTTCTCAAAATATCCGTTTTGAACATTTCCAGGATCTTTACCTCCGTGACCTGCATCTAAAACAACAACAAATGGATCATCACTTTTTTGAGCAAGAACATTAGATGGATATAACATCCAGATAAAAAGAATGATGATTTTAATTGATACTGTAATTTTTAAATTCATTAGTAGACGTAAATGATATATTTTACCACTAATATAGGGGTTAAATATATTATAATTACAAAGATTCAAACTAAAAAAATCCGTAAGTTTGAGCTCAAATTGCTGTATGGAAACTATACAAAATTAGGAGATTAAGTAGTGTTCTCAAATAAACCTTTTTTACTGCTAACACTCGTTCTTGTTTTGAACCATTTTAATCTATGGTCTCAAATCAAGCAGGATAGCGTATCCCCAATTGCTAAAATCAATGACTCCATCATCGTTGACTCGACAGTTGTGAAACAACCCCTACTTCTTGATCGGGTAAGATACACGGCTATCGACACCATAAAACTCATTAAAAAACAACATAAATTAGTTCTTTACAACAAAGCAGAACTGTATTATCAAGACACGGAGCTCAAGGCTGGAATCATAATTTTAGACTACCAAGCTGGTGAAGTTTATGCAGGTAGAATACGTAACAGTCAAGGTCAGTTAGAGCAATTACCTGAATTTAAACAAGGAGAAAACATCATTTTACCCGATTCCATTCGTTTTAATTTCAACACACAAAAGGCACTGATTTGGAATTCAAGATCAGACCAAGGAGGTCTTGGTGGGGAGAACATGAACCTTCTTGCCGATTACACCAAAAAAGAAAATGATTCGGTATTCTTTTTAAAGGATATCCGATTGACTTCCTCACAGACACCAGAAGATCCTGATTATTATATACGTATCAAAAAGGCAAAGTTTGTTCCTAAAAAGAAAATGATTGCTGGGTTTTCCAACTTATATTTAATGGATATCCCAACTCCAATTGCACTTCCATTTGCCTATTTCCCGATGACCCAGGGAAGAGCTGCTGGAATGATCATGCCTAGTTTTGGTTCAGATCCAAATAGGGGTTATTTTCTTCAAAATGCAGGTTATTACCTTCCTATAAATCAGTATGCAGATCTCTATCTTACCGCTGATTTATATGCAAACGGTAGTTGGGGGTTTAGGTCACAGTCCGTATATAACAAACGCTATAAGTTTAATGGAAGTTTTAATTTAAGATTTGAAAATTTAGTTACCAGTCAAAAAGGATTTGATGATTACAGTAAAACCTCAATTTATAATATTCAATTTTCTCATTCTCAGGCGTCAAAAGCAAATCCAACTTCAAGGTTTTCTGCTTCTGTGAATTTAGGGTCAAGTTCCTACTTTAGAAATTCATTAAACCGGATGAATTTACCAAATACACAAAATAATAACCTTTCGTCATCAATTAACTATTCGAAAACATTTCCTGAATATCCTAGGGTTGATTTAAGCTTAACCGCTTCTCATAATCAAAATACCAACACCCAAGAAATAAATTTAACACTGCCTACACTTCAAGCAAGTATGGAGCGTATTTATCCTTTCGCTAAGAGAGAAGGTATTAAAAAAGGGCTTCTTCAAAATTTCAATATGCAGTATTCCGTTCGTTCAGAAAACAGAATAACTACGACCGATTCTCTTTTTTTCAAACCAGAGATGTTTAAAGCAGCAAAACTTGGAGTTCAACATAGCATACCTTTTAACACCAACTTTAAATTAGCCAAGTACCTTAGTGTTTCTGTTGGAGGTTCTTTTACTGACAATTGGGTTACCCAAACCTATGGAAGAAGTATGGTTGAAGGTAACGTAGTAAAAGACACCGTTAGAGGTTTTGATCGTTTCTCTAAGTATAACTTTAATATCAATATGGGAACCACGGTATATGGTACCTTTAACTTTAAAGAAGGGAAAAAAATACAAGCGATTCGTCACACTCTTCGACCATCAGTAAATATAGGATATACTCCAGGTTTTGATCAATATTACGATCAACTTTTAGATGGTGATGGAAATATAGTAGAATACTCAAGATTTACAGGCTCCTATTATTCTCCTCCAAGTAGGATAGCTCAAAAATCAATGGGCATTTCAATTCAAAACTCATTTGAAGCAAAAATCAATAAACGGGTAAAAAAACGCATCGATAATAAGGATACCATTGTTACTGAATTAAAAAAAGTTAAACTAATTCCAAATTTGAGTTTTTCAACTTCCTATAATTTGGATGCTGATTCTCTTAAAATTAATCCAATACGTTTTTCTGGAAATACTAAATTACTCAAAGATTTGATTTCATTAAATTTTAATGGAACGTTAGATCCCTATGAAATTGATCCTATTAGCAATAATCGTATTAATACCTTTGTTAT
>Ga0181576_10002682_pt1 | contig 13241 bp, 9 predicted proteins | sample 101ome_22_FD_132464 | JGI IMG/M metagenome (GOLD analysis project Ga0181576, IMG submission 132464) | Coastal salt marsh microbial communities from the Groves Creek Marsh, Skidaway Island, Georgia - 101412BT metaG (megahit assembly) | ecosystem: Environmental > Aquatic > Marine > Intertidal zone...
GCTCCTATCGGTATTTTGTCGGTGAGCCGCGCGGTATTTATCTGGAGTTCGGCTGGCAGCGCTGAGCTAAGCAAGCCGGCTGCCCTCGCGGGCTTTAACTCAGCGCGTTTTCAGCCCGCAAGTTGCTCGACAAACTCCTCGAGCTCGATTTCCAATTCCGCCAAATGCACGGCTTTAATGCCCAGTATGCGGGCCTCAGGTAGCGCTTCGAGCACCAGCCCCGGATCGTTTTTAAGGCCGATTCCGACCTTCGCACAGGCCGCATCGACAATCCGTACGATCATCATCAGGATGTTTTTGTCATCAAACGCCTGCGTGTGGTGGTCACGCGCGATGACAGAGAGGTTATCCGGTAACTTCCAGCTTTGCATGACCTCGTATCCGTACTCATTATGCAGCGTATCCATCAGCTCAATCATCAAAGCCTCACTGATATCGAGATCGCCCGAGGTGGACAATAATTCATCAACGACTTTAACAATGACCAGACTACCAAGATCATGCAGAAGGCCAGCCAAAAACGCCGTATCGGCGTCCTCTTTGTACCCGATACGATTGGCAAGCCAGCGGCAGCCGCCTGCAGAAGCGGATGCGTGCTGCCATAGCTTGGACATGACGTTATCCAACATGGCGTTGCTGGCCTCAAAGGCCTGACGCTGTGATGCCACCATGACCACATTCAGCACCTGGCGTCCTCCGAGTCGTACGAGCGCCTGACGGATGTTATCCAATCGGGCCAGTCCGGAGAAAAACGCCGAGTTTGCAACCTTGAGCAGCTCGCTGGACATGGCCTGATCCTTCAGCACCAGCGTTTCGAGCTCCTTCATGCCAAGGTCTTTGCTTATCGCGTCCTGAAGTTCCAGCGCCACCGAATGAAAAACGGGCAATTTAAAGTCATCGCGGCGAACATTTTGAGCGATGAGTTCGGTGATCGATACGCTTTCGGTCAATGTCATAGTCAGGTTCCAGTTTTCGACAGGCGTCGGATTTCGGCGAGTGGTCGCGGTGAGTCAAGTCGGGGCAATGTTCGTAACACTTCTCGAATTGTGGTGAGGCCTCGTGAGGCTTTTTCGACACCATCTTCGAGCAACGTGATGAGCCCCGAGGTCTCGATACTGATCCTGCGAATATCGTAGGACGCGCGATGATTCAGGATCGCATCCTTGACCTGTTCATTGAGCACCAGTAGCTCAAACACGCAGATCCGACCGATGTAACCAGTGAAATGGCAAGCCTCGCAACCGGCGCCCACCTTGAAGTTGGCGCCGACCAGATCCGCCGGACTGAGGCCTGCGCGTTGCAACTCTACCGGCGTCGGCGTATAGGGCTGTTCGCAGTCGCGGCACACGCGGCGCAGCAGACGCTGGGCCATGACCGAGACGACCGTGGACGAAATCAGGAACGTCTCGATATTCATGTTCATCAGGCGCAACAGACCGCCGATGGTGTCTTCCGTGTGAAAGGTCGTCAGTACCTTGTGACCGGTTAGCGCAGCCTGAATGGCTGATTCGGCGGAGACCTTGTCGCGAATCTCACCCAGCACAATCACATCAGGGTCTTGGCGCACCATATGGCGAAGCGTTTCTTCGAAGGTCAGGTCAATCTTGGGATTGAGCGAGCATTGAGTGATGCCGTCGATCACATACTCGACCGGTTCCTCCGCCGTGATGATGCTGGTCTCATCATCGTTGAGGTAATCAACACATCCATAGAGCGTTGTGGTCTTGCCGGATCCGGTCGGCCCGGTGATCAACACCACGCCGGTAGGTGCGTCCAGCGCCTCGAATTTGAACCGCTCCAGCACCGAGGGTGCCATTCCAATTTCTTCGATGTTGAGCAGCGTTGCTTTGCGGTTCAGCAGTCGCAAGCACGCCTTTTCGCCGTGCACAGAGACATAAAATGAACAGCGTACATCGATGATGTGACCGCTCACCGGATCGGTAAATTCGAGCTTGCCGTCCTGGTGTCGCCGACGCTCGGCAATGTTGGCGCCAGCCATGACCTTGAGGCGTGCCAGCATCGGTGCGAGGTGTTCTTGAGGCTGCTCTTTATACGGCCACAGTACGCCATCACGTCTAAACCGGATACGGACCTTGTTCTGTGTCGGCTCGATATGGATGTCGCTGCTTTCCATCTTGATAGCGTCATACAGCAACGTGTCGACCAGACGCACGATATGAGAATCTTCACCGCTAACACGCACCGGCGCCGATCGATTTTTGAATTTGCTGATGGCCTGACGCAGATTGAAGCGCGAGCAAATCGCCTGCACGATTGTTGCACGCGGGTACAAGCGAGACGCAACGTCCCTGATCTCTTCGTTGCCGGGATCGCAACACGCGACAAATATCCGGTCACCTTCCCGTCTGACAGGAATGAACTCGTATTGCTCGCACCAGGACGGATCGACATCCACCAGTATTTGCTTGTCGATCTGAGCATAATCAGGTTCGATGTGCGGGTAACCAAGCTGATTTGCAACGACGTTGATCAGGCGCTGTTCCTTGATATAGCGCTGTTCAACGAGGATTTCACCTAACTTGCGGTTATTGCCGGCAGCCTTTTGTGCCCGTATGGCGGCGCTTAGCTCCGCGGACGTAATGTCTCCCATCTCGACCAAAAGATCACCGATACGGATATCCACATCGGCATTGCGCAACATATCGTTGAACTGGTTCTGAGTGAAGTACTCGAGATCAAACATCGTCTCGAGCAAGGTTTTTTGCTCAGCCAGTTTCGAGCGCACCCGGTTGGCATGGCGTAACTGCTTCGGGGTGATGAGCTCGGCACCGATCAATAATTTGGCGATCTGTAAGCCGGTACTCTGCTCGGGCGGCAGTGTTAGGTCGGTCATAGCGACAAGTATCGTAGTTAGAGTGTCGCGGAAAATTATAGCGACCGCATCGAGTTACGCATCCTTAACGGCAGTATTTCTTAACATGACGCAGGATATCGGCAGATTCGTGACGCTGTGGTCCCGGTGGTAGCGGGTTTCTGTAGATTCAGAGAGATACGGACTTTTTAATACTGTACATATATACAGTATATTGATAATATTCGTCGTCCCGTTTGACTGCCCGGGACCCTGCACTTATGGCGTATGCCGAATTACACGCGATCAGCAATTTCAGCTTCCTGCGCGGGGCGTCGCATCCGCACGAGCTGATTGAACAGGCTGCGCATCTGGGATACCGGGCGCTGGCCTTAACCGACGAATGCTCCCTTGCCGGTATTGTGCGGGCACATGTCGCCGCCAAGGATCATGGTTTTAAGCTGATTGTCGGTAGCGAGTTTCGCCTTGAGGATGAGCTAACCCTGGTGTTGCTGGCCCCTTCTCGGCATGCCTACACCGAAATCTCAGGGCTGATTACGCTTGCACGCCGACGCAGCCCGAAAGGCGAATATCGCCTCGGCGTTCGTGATCTTGAGTTTACGACGCGGCACTGCCTGGCAATATGGCTCGCGGGCCAATCATCCAATGCATTGCATGACTTGCATGCACAACTGCTCCTCAAGATTTTTGGCGAACGGTTGTGGATCGGCGTGGAGATGCATCTCGGACCCAATGAGCAGCAGCGCTATCTGCAGCTGTATCAACTGGCCAGTCGTCATGCTATCCCGATGGTCGCCTGCGGTGGTGTACGCATGCATATTCGGGAGCGTAAGCCGCTGCTCGATATCTTGACGGCTATTCGCTTTAACACGCCGGTTGCCGAGCTCGGCACTCGCCTCAGCGCCAACGCGGAATGCAGTTTGCGCCCGCTTGAGGAGTTGTTGCAACGCTATCCGAAAGCGCTGCTGGATGAGAGTGCGCATATCGCCGAACGCTGCCGATTTTCGCTGGAAGAATTGCGTTATGAATACCCTCAGGAGGTGGTGCCGCCGGGTAAAAGCCCGAGCGAATGGTTGCGACATCTGGTGATGCATGGGGCTCGTATCCGCTGGCCTCAAGGCATAACCCCTGCGGTCAGCGCCTTGATTGAAAAAGAGCTGGCTCTGATCAAGGAGCTTCATTATGAGTATTACTTTCTGACCGTTCACGACATCGTTGAGTTTGCGCGTTCCAAGGGCATCCTGTGTCAAGGGCGTGGCTCTGCCGCCAATTCGGTAGTCTGTTATTGCTTGTTCATCACAGAGGTCGACCCGGCGAGGATGTCGATGCTGTTCGAGCGATTCATATCCAAGGAGCGTAACGAGCCACCCGATATCGATGTTGATTTTGAGCATCAGCGACGCGAGGAAGTCATTCAGTACATCTATCGCAAATACACCCGCGAGCGTGCGGCATTGGCAGCCACCGTCATCCGCTATCGGCCACGCAGCGCCGTGCGGGACGTTGGTAAGGCACTGGGCCTTGATGCGCTGTTTGTCGATCAACTGGCGCGCTCATTATCGTGGTGGGATCGGCGCGCAGACCTACAAAAGCGCTTTGAAGATGCCAATTTGCACGGTGCCACCTCAATGGCAAAACACTTCATGACGCTGCTCGATCAAATCCTCGGTTTTCCGCGTCACCTGTCCCAACATGTGGGTGGTTTTATCATCACCCGCTCGTCGATCTCCGGATTGGTGCCGGTCGAGAACGCCTCCATGCCTGATCGCACCGTGATTCAATGGGATAAAGACGACATTGAAGCGCTCGGACTACTCAAGGTCGACATTCTGGCGCTCGGTATGCTCAGCGCCATTCAGCGTTGTTTTGGCTTGATTCGTGACGCGCACGATACCGTTATTGATATGAGCCGAATCCCTGCCGAGGATCCCAAAACCTATGCCATGATCAGTCGCGGCGACACCATTGGCGTCTTCCAGATTGAATCCCGTGCCCAAATGGCCATGTTGCCTCGCCTCAAGCCGGCTACGTTTTATGATCTGGTCATCGAAGTGGCGATCGTCCGTCCGGGGCCGATTCAGGGCGATATGGTGCATCCCTATCTAAAACGACGTCAGGGACTGGAGCCGGTAACCTACCCCAACGATGATATTCGCGAGGTCCTTGAGCGTACGCTCGGAGTACCGATATTTCAGGAGCAGGTCATCAAGCTGGCGATGGTTGCCGCCGGTTTCAGCGGTGGTGAGGCCGATCAGTTACGCCGAGCCATGGCGGCATGGAAACGCGATGGCGCGCTGATGCAGTTCGAGCAACGCGTTCTTGATGGCATGCAGGCGCGCGGACACAGCCTTGAGTTTGCGCAACGACTCTTCAACCAGATGAAAGGTTTTGGTGACTACGGTTTTCCGGAATCACATGCGGCCAGTTTTGCGCTGCTTGCGTATGCCTCAGCATGGTTGAAGTGCCATTATCCCGCGGCGTTCTGCTGTGCCTTGTTAAACAGCCTGCCCATGGGCTTTTACTCCGCCTCGCAGCTTGTTCAGGATATACGTCGACATGGCGTTGAGGTGAAGCCCATTGACGTCGACCACAGCCAGTGGGAAAGCACGCTGGTACGTACCAAGGATATCAATGCGCCCGCCCTCAGACTGGGGCTCAAACTGATCAAGGGTTTAAGCGCCGACACTGCCGAGCGCATCATCAACGCACGTAGCCAACAAGCCTTCCGTAATGTCCACGACCTGAGCCAGCGCGCCGGACTCGATAGTGGTGAGCGTGAACGATTAGCCTCTGCGGGTGCGCTGGCGCGTATTGGCGGACACCGCTATCAGGCACACTGGAGAACACAGGCAGTCGAGCCGCACCGACCATTGCTGGCGGTCGCCGATGCCGCCAACGCCAATTACGAGGCCGAAGAGACGCAGCTACAGGCACCAGAGGAATCGCACGATGTTTTTGAAGATTATCGCAGTACCGGTCTGACGCTGCGTCGTCACCCACTGGCGCTGTTACGCGCTCAGGACCCGTTTCGGCAATGCCGGCGGGCTGCCGAGTTGGCCACGCTGAACAGCGGTCGTTTTGTTCAGGTTGCAGGGCTGGTCACGGGACGCCAGCGCCCCGGGACCGCCAGTGGTGTTCTCTTCCTGACGCTGGAAGACGAAACCGGCAATATCAGCGTTGTTATCTGGAAAAACCGTCAAGAACCGTTTCGTAAAGCGCTGTTGAGCGGACAGCTCTTGCTGGTCAAAGGTATCGCTGAGACGCGCGACCGCGTGACGCATGTGATCGCTGGCGAAATCATTGACCAAACCCCGGCTCTCGCGCGCCTTGGTGAGCTTAATGTGCGCCCGCGTAGCTTCCGTTGACGCAGCGATTTCATTACTATCTGCCCGCTCGCAAACGCTGAGCCACAGATCCAACCACGAGACTATTTTCATGAACATGTATGACAGTTCCGTTCCCGCCCTGATCACCGCATTGACCAGCCTCTCTGGCATCCTCAAGTCAGGTGCAGCACACGCCAAAGCGAAGAACATCGATGAGAGCGTTTTCCTGAACGCCCGGCTCGCACCGGACATGTTTGCGCTGACGCGTCAGGTCCAGATCGCCACCGATATGGCCACACGCGGTATCGCCCGTCTGGTCGGTGAAGAGCCGAGCTCGACGCCCGATACGGAAACCGACATGAAAGCGCTTCAGGCGCGAATCAAGAATGCGATCAAAACCATCAAATCGTATAAGCGCGCCCAGTTTGATGACAAAGCAAGCGCCGAGATTTCCATGAAGTTGCCCATAGGCACACTGACGCTGAGCGGCGCTGAGCTGATTTCGATGTGGGTCATCCCGAACGTGCACTTTCACGTGATCACCGCCTACCACATTCTTCGTCATAACGGCGTTGAGCTGACCAAGCGAGATTTTCTGGGTGACGGGATTGCGGCGCGTATGACCCTGAACGCCCAATCCAAACCAGCGACTGAGAAATCGACCAAAAAATCATCCAAGAAAAATACAAAAACCAAGAAAAAAGGCTGATTCATCCCTCGTGCACCGCGCAGCGGGGTGCCTCAGATTGATCGGTTCGATCGCTGGAGGACTGTCTCCTCGCTACGCGCTTTTATCAAGCCACAAATTCACCCATCAACGCCGTGTGATCGGACAGGGTTCGCCACTCCCCGCTCCCGAGCCGCTCGCAATTGATGGCCTCGAGCCCGCGGTAATAAATGCGGTCCATTGGCAACACCGGCGCCCACACCGGCCATGTACGCGCGTGCTTACCGGTGAGGTTAACGAATAACTCCTGCAGGTGGAGCTGATCACGCAAGTAGCCTTCCGCCCGTCGTCGCCAGTCGTTGAAGTCGCCCGCAATAATCAGCGGTTCATCATCCGGGACATACGACTCGATACGCTCGATCAGTCGCTTCAATTGTGTTTTGCGCTCGAGTTCGAACAACCCGAAATGAATGCACAGGGTATGCAACGGCTTGGCGCTGCCCTTGAGCTCGATCACGCCGTGCAGAATGCTGCGGCTGTGTGTACGTGCATACGCAACATTTATATTCTCCCAGCTCACGAATGGGTGCTTGCTGAGAATAGCGTTGCCATGATCACCCTCGCGGTAGATAGCATTACGGCCATACGCAGAATGCGTCCAAACCTCGTCAGCGACATACTCAAAATGCGGCTGTGACGGGTATTCAAATGGCTCGGCCCGGCGCACCGGCCGTGAGGTTTGGCCATGCACCTCCTGCAGAAAGACGATATCGGCCTGCGTCGCTTTGATGCGGTCGCGGATACCCTCGAGCATGAAACGCCGATTACCGCTACAAAATCCTTTGTGGATGTTATAGGTCAAAACCCGGATAGCGGTCATGGTGTCCCCGTTGAGCTGATCAAGCGGACATAATGCCCTTTTCTTTTGCCGGGGCGCCAGCCGAACCGCGTCGCGTCTTCGAATCCTCTTGATCAGCGGCGCTCAAGCCGAAGTACCCAATCACATTTTGGGTATTCAGTAGAAATCAACCTGTTGTGGTCGATAATTTTTTTCGCACTAGATATTGTGTTCGCGCTCAGACCGGGTACACTTACTAGTGTTCACCACCGTTACAACACCACAACATATGGTGGGTGCAATCAAGGCGGTTCGACCGTCTACGGATACCAAAATCACCAGATTTCAAGAAACGCATGGCGTTTTGCTGTGCAGACAAAGAGGCCCAAATCATGTCCGAAGCCCTGAAGGTTACCCCAATTCGTAAAAATAATTCATCCGTGCGGCTGCAAGATGCTTCCGAAGATATCTGGGATAAAAAGTACCGTCTGAAGGATAAGTCGGGCAAACCGGTAGACGCTGATGTTGACTCAACCTACTCGCGCGTCGCCAAGGCCCTCGCACAGGTCGAGGAGGAAGATCAGCGTGCCGAGTGGGAAGAGCGCTTTGCCTGGGCATTACGCCACGGCGCCATCCCTGCCGGACGTATTATTTCAAATGCCGGTGCCCAAGAGCATAAGCCAGCCACCTCGACAATCAACTGTACCGTGTCGGGCACAATCAACGACTCGATGGTTGGTATTCTCGAGAAAAACCTCGAAGCGGGTCTTACGCTCAAAGCCGGATGCGGCATAGGCTACGAGTTCTCAACGCTGCGCCCAAAGGGTGCCTATGTATCTGGCGCCGGCGCCTACACCAGTGGGCCGCTGTCGTTTATGGATATCTTTGACAAAATGTGCTTCACCGTGTCTTCTGCCGGTGGTCGTCGCGGCGCGCAGATGGGCACCTTTGACATCAGCCACCCAGACGTGGTGGATTTTATTCGTGCCAAGCGTGAAGACGGTCGCTTGCGTCAGTTCAACTTGTCGCTGCTGATCACTGAAGAGTTCATGCAGGCGGTCGCCAAGGACGAGGACTGGTCATTGTCATTCCCCATCTCGGAAAAAGAGAGCGCTGGCCTTGATGTCAGCCTCGATGACCCCGAGCAGGTTATCTGGCGCTGGTTCCCGACCAACGACGGTTACGTTACCGACGAAGACGGCCGCGTTGCATGCAAAGTCTACAAAACAGTGAAGGCACGCAAGCTGTGGAACGTCATCATGATTTCCACGTATGACTTCGCCGAGCCAGGATTCATCCTCATCGATAAGGTCAATGAGCAGAACAATAACTGGTTCTGCGAGAGCATTCGTGCAACCAACCCCTGCGGAGAGCAGCCGCTGCCACCGTACGGAAGCTGCCTGTTGGGCTCGGTTAACCTGACGCGCTTCGTGGTCGATCCGTTCACCGACAAAGCGCGTTTTGATTGGGACAGCTTCCGCGAAGTCGTGTCTGTCTTCACCCGTATGCTCGACAACGTTGTTGAGATGAATGGCCTGCCACTTGAGCAGCAACGCCACGAGATTGAGTACAAGCGTCGACACGGCATGGGGTATCTGGGCCTCGGCTCGACCATGACGATGCTGCGAATCAAGTACGGCAGCAGCGAGTCGGTTGATTTTGCCGAAGAAGTCTCGCGCGAACTTGCGTTAACAGGCTGGAAAACCGGTCTTGAGCTTGCGCGCGAAAAAGGCCCTGCTCCGATCATGAATGATGAGTTTGTGATCACACCGGAAATGCTGGCCAAGCGCCCGGAGATGGAACGCGACGGATTCAAGCCCGGCGACCGCGTTGCCGGCCGTATCCTGCACGCGCGCTACAGTCGTTATATGCAGCGTATTGCAGAAGTCGACCCGGCGCTGATCGATGCGTTGGCCGAGGAAGGTTGTCGATTTACGCATCATTCATCCATCGCGCCAACCGGTACGATCTCGCTGTCGCTGGCGAACAATGCCTCCAACGGCATTGAGCCGAGCTTTGCCCATCACTATTCGCGCAATGTGATTCGGGAAGGTAAGAAGAGCAAAGAGAAAGTGGACGTGTTCTCGTATGAGTTGTTGGCGTATCGCGAGTTGATCAATCCGAGCGCGATGCCCTACTCCGACAACCCGGACGAGCAGCTGCCCGACTACTTCATCACCAGTGATGATATCAACCCGAGGCAGCACGTTGACATTCAGGCAGCGTCACAAAAATGGGTCGATTCGTCTATATCAAAGACGATTAACGTACCCACGGATATCGAGTTTGATGACTTTAAAGATATCTATTTCTATGCCTACGAGAATGGCCTCAAGGGTTGCACAACCTTCCGCTTCAACCCTGAGGCGTTCCAGGGTGTACTGGTCAAAGAGAAAGATCTTGAAAACACGATCTATCAGTTCACGCTGGAAGATGGCACCAATGTCGAACTAAAAGGAAACGAACAAGTTGAATACGACGGCGAAATGCACACAGCCGCTAACCTGTTTGACGCCTTAAAAGAAGGCTACTACGGAAAATTCTGAGGAGAACGCAATCATGGCAGTCACAATTGCGAAGAAAATTGTCGGTTATAAAGTAAAAGATACGAAAGAGCAGGAACAGGCGGCTTCAAACAGTGAGAAAGACCTGAGCGACGCTATCGAGAGTATGAGCGAGAATATTTCTCGCCCGGAAACGCTGCGGGGATCAACCTACAAGATCAAAACGCCTCTGTCCGAGCATGCGCTGTACATCACGATCAATGACATCGTGTTGAACGAAGGCACTGACCACGAGCAAAGCCGTCCATACGAGATCTTCATCAACTCGAAGAACATGGATCATTTCCAGTGGGTGCTGGCCTTGACCCGCGTTGTATCGGCGGTTTTCCGTAAGGGCGGCGACTGCACATTTCTTGCCGAAGAGCTCAAGGCAGTCTTTGACCCCAAGGGCGGCTATTTCAAACGCGGCGGCAAGTTTATGCCATCGTTGGTGGCTGAAATTGGCGACTGTATCGAACAGCATCTGATCGCCATCGGCATGATCGAATCAGACGAAATCTCTGATCACCAGCGCCAGATCATGGAGGAAAAACGCGTTGCTTTCGAAAAAAAGCAGGCAGCGCCGCCAGTAAGCGAGGATAAATCGCCCTACCCTGACGGCGCCCAGCTGTGCAATAAGTGCATGACCAAAGCGGCCATACTGATGGACGGGTGCATGACCTGTCTTAACTGCGGCGATTCCAAGTGCGGCTAATCGCCGCCGCTGCGCTGTGGTACTAAACGCTCCGCCAGAGCACTAATGGCCTGCGCCCCACGGCGCAGGCTATCAACAACGACGGCGACATCAGCAGCCTAACGAGACACAGTATTGAATGGAATCTGAAGTCGCCAGTATCGCTCACTCGATTCAAATGGCGGTCGCGCCGGTATTTTTGCTTGCCGGCGTTGGCGCCATTTTGAATGTGATGACTATTCGTTTGTCGCGCATTATTGACCGCAGCCGAGTCCTCGATGCCCGAAAAAAAGACACCTGCGCAGACATGATGCTGATCGAGCGCGAACTCGATCAGCTGCGGCGCAGAGGTAACCTCATTCATCTTGCGATTGCGTTGTGCACGACCTGTGCGCTGCTGGTGTGCTCGGTGATTGCAATTGTTTTTCTCGGCGCATTGCTCGAATTTAACACCGGCACAGTCGTTGTGGTCACGTTCATTGCCGCGATGGCATCCTTGATCAGCGCGCTGATTTTGTTTCTGAGGGAAATTCAGCTGGCCATTGCACGCATGCAGTTCTTACACTGATACCGCGTCACGATCGAGCAGGAGCGCGATGAAAGCTGCAACCTATGTCTTACCGCTGATCCTGTTGTTGATGCTGGGTTTATCGCCAAATCCAGCGTCTGCCCAGACGGTTGTCGATAACGACCTCACAGAGCAAGCCGCAGAAGAGACCGATTCGGCGCCGCGCGAGGATGCATCGATTGACCGCGTGCCCCGCCGCCGCGCGCGTAACGTCGATCTTGATGCGCCCGTCACACCAAATCGCCTCGATGAAATTCAGGCAGACGTTGATAACCAGATCCAGCAAGGCTCGGGGAATGCACAAACCGACACCATCGAAGAGTTATCGGTGATGCCGCACGTCAGCGATATGCCCGATACCCCCACGGATCCGTTTGTGATGCTCGATACCGAAGTCTATGCCGGCACCTCGGCGCGACTCGCGTGGGAGCCACACGAGTCCTTCGCGGGCATATCTGCACCGACGCCGGTACTGGTCGTTCATGGCGTCAATCCGGGGCCGGTATTGTGTTTGACGGCCGCCGTGCACGGTGATGAGCTGAACGGCATCGAAATGGTAAGGCGTATCCTGTACAACCTGGATCCAAACAAGCTGACCGGCACCGTTGTTGGTGTGCCCATTGTCAACCTGATTGCGTTCAAACGGGCATCGCGTTACTTGCCTGATCGCCGGGATCTTAACCGCTATTTTCCGGGCAACCCGACGGGAAGTTCCGCATCCCGAATCGCCTATTCGTTTTTTACTCAGGTTGTTCTCAAATGCGATGTGATGGTCGATCTCCATACCGGCTCGTTTTATCGGACCAACCTGCCGCAACTACGCGCTGACCTGCGCAACGCAGAGGTCGTTAATATCGCTGAGGGCTTTTATGAGACGGCGATCATTCATAGCCCCGGAGCAAAAGGCTCGCTGCGTCGCGCGGCGACCGAAGCGGGTATACCGACCGTTACTCTGGAGGCCGGTGAGCCACTTCGCCTGCAGGCAGAGGAAGTCGAGCATGGCGTACGTGGCGTCTACGCGCTGATGGATCAGATGGGCATGTACCGAAAGCTGCGTGTCTGGGGTAATGCCGCCCCCGTGCATTACGAGTCGCGTTGGGTTCGCGCAGACTCCGGCGGCATCTTGTTCGCGGCGGTTAAACTCAATCAAGTCGTGGCGCAGGGAGAATTTCTGGGCAGTGTGACCGACCCAATTACCAATGTGCGCAAGGATATTATCTCGCCGTACAACGGGCGCATTATCGGTATGGCTGTCGATCAGGTCGTTCTGCCCGGCTTTGCCGCATTCCATATCGGCATCGAAACAACCACCGACAACCTCTATGAGCCGCTGCCGCCTCTGGTGCCACCACCAACGCAACCTGATCTGGAGGATGATGATCAAGACTATGATCCGGATTCAGTCGATAACATCGAGAACTCCTGAACCTTCACGGTTGACGGAACCGAGCGACTGCGGAAAGATGCGCGGCATTCAGATCGATCGACAAGGGAGCACGCGGTGAATCAACTCGAACAACTCAGGGGAATGACCACGGTCGTTGCGGACACTGGAGACATTGATTCCATCGCCCGCTATCGACCGACCGACACCACCACGAACCCGTCACTGCTGCTGCAGGCAGCCGGTAAAGCGGAATACGCGCATATCGTCAGCGCCGCCGTATCCCAAAACACGGATATCAACGAGATTCTCGATGCCATTGGCGTGGGCTTCGGTCTGGAGATCTTGAAACTGGTCCCAGGACGCATCTCAACCGAGGTTGATGCAC
>Ga0181576_10002684_pt1 | contig 13239 bp, 14 predicted proteins | sample 101ome_22_FD_132464 | JGI IMG/M metagenome (GOLD analysis project Ga0181576, IMG submission 132464) | Coastal salt marsh microbial communities from the Groves Creek Marsh, Skidaway Island, Georgia - 101412BT metaG (megahit assembly) | ecosystem: Environmental > Aquatic > Marine > Intertidal...
CACTTAACGCTTTCATTAAGTTTGCCATACCTGCACAACCTAAAACAATAGCTTCGGCGTGATCGACCGTGAGTGCCTGATGAATCTCGTCTCTAATAATGTCCATAGACGATTGATCTTGCTGTTCAAGTTTCAGCACAGGAATGTCCGTTGCCCTGACGCGAACACATTTTGTGGCTAATCCATATTTCATGAGATTGGTTTCTAAACCAGGCACAGACCGGCTTAAGGTGGTGATGACGCTGAATTTATTGGATAGTAGGCTGGCCGCATGAAAGGCTGCCTCCCCAATTCCAATCACCGGAACTGTCACTAAACTGCGCACCGCGTCTAGCCCGGTATCATCAAAGCAAGCAATGACAATGGCATCAACATCAGGGTGGCGCTGAACGGCCTCAAGCAAGCCGGGCACACACATCGCCGCGTCCAAGTAACCTTGAATGCTCGCTGGACCATTTTTCGATGTTTCACCAATGATTTCAGTGGTGGGTCGAGCAACCGCGCGCGCCACATCGACGACTTTGGTGGTCATGGAAACTGTTGTGTTCGGGTTTACAATTAAAATCTTCATTATTGATCCCCTACATCTCCACCTAAGTAAGCGGCTTTGATGCGATCATCATTGAGCATTTTCTTGGACTCACCTTCAATGACAACCTTGCCTGTCGCCATTGCGTAAGCACGGTGCGAAATGCTGAGAGCCATGCGTGAATTTTGCTCAACCAACAGCACCGAAACGCCTTCATCCTGATTAATCGCAACAATGGATCGCGCGATATCCTGAACAAGTTTAGGAGCAATCCCAAGGCTAGGCTCGTCCAAGAGAAGCAATTTGGGCTTGGCCATAAGCGCACGGCCAATCACCATCATTTGCTGTTCGCCACCGGATAATGTGCCAGCCGCTTGGCTATAGCGTTCTTTAAGGCGGGGGAAACGATGAAAAATGCTCTCAAGCGTTGTGTTGATTTCACCTTTATCGCTTCGGGTGAAAGCCCCCATCATCAAATTATCTTTAACGGACATATACGGAAAGACGCGGCGCCCCTCAGGCACCATAACGATGCCGCGTTTTACGATATCGGCCGCAGGAACCCCATCAATGGGCTCGCCCTCAAAGGTGACATTGCCTGTGGCGGCTTTGTTGAGGCCGGTGATCACGCGTAGGATGGAGGATTTCCCCGCGCCATTCGCCCCAATGAGCGCCACTGTTTCCCCCTTATTAATTGATAAGGAAACACCTTTGAGGGCGTGGACATGGTCATAATAGAGATTGATGTCGTTGAAATTTAACATGATCTACATTCCGATCTCGTCATCTTCGCTGCCCAAATAGGCTTCAATGACGGTCTTATCATTCTGAATTTCATGGGGGGTGCCTTCAGCGATTTTCTCACCAAAATTCAACACCACAATCCGATCTGAAATGGTCATAACGGCGGCCATATCATGTTCCACCAACAAAATAGTCACCCCCTTTTTATCCCGAACAGACCGCACCAACGAAACCATATGCATGGTTTCATCGTGATTCATCCCGGCAAAAGGCTCATCCAACAACAACACTTCGGGGTCTGTCGCCAGCCCAATGGCAATGCCCAAGGCACGCAGATGACCTTGAGGCAGACTGCTGGCTTGTTCATGCCTTAAGTCATACATGCCTAAGAAATCGAGAAGTTGATCGGCGTTTTCACCAAAATCAGCCACATCGTCTTGCGCGGTTTTGGTTCCCCAGAAATATCCCGCCAAGGTGGCTTTAGCCCGCAAATGCTGCGCCACCACGATGCTTTCACGCACCGTCATATTCTTGAAAATGGTGGTTTCTTGGAATGTTCGAACAACTCCCATTCGCGCCACGGTATGCGGCTTCAAATTGGAAATACGACTGCCTTTGAACAAGACTTCCCCAGAGGTTGTCGGCACAAAAGACGAAATCATCTTAAAGAGGGTGGATTTCCCGGCGCCGTTGGGGCCAATCACCGACAAGATATCGTTTTCAGCCACATCAAAACTAATGTCATTATTGGCAATCAATCCGCCGTATTTTTTGGTGACATTCTTAACTTGCAAAAGAGGCGTCATGAGTTTTTCCTCCCAGCCCATGTGATGCTCAGCAATCCATTGGGCAGAAAGCGAATTAAAACGATAAGAAGGATCGAATAGGTCAGAAGTTGATACTGGCCCAATTCAAACATCAGGTCCCAGCCGAAATAGAGTACAAGTGTTCCCAGCATGGGGCCAAAAACATAACCGAGGCCTCCCAGAAAACAATTCAGCATGAAATTGACGCTGTCGACGACTTGGAAACTAGACGGATATACCGACTGCGTTATCGCGCCGAACATCGCCCCGCCAATACCGCCAAAAAAGGATGAAATCGCAAACACCAAAAGACGGATATAGGCGATATTAACCCCAATTGAACTGGCCAATTCTTCGTTTTGCTGCATGGAACGGCAAAGGTGACCAAGCCGTGAATGCACCAGCCTATATAAAACCGCGAAGGTCAAAACCATGATGGCGCAGGCGGTATAATAAAACGCCAATTTTGTGTTTTCGAGCGTCGAAAAATCTGGGATCAGGACAATGCCTGCAATGGAAACACCGGCAGGCAGAGGAATGGATGAAATGCCTTTCGCGCCATTGGTGATCGGCAGAGCCAGTGCCGTCAGCGTCACCACTTGGGTAAGAACAAGCGTGACCATGGCAAAATACACACCACGCAACCGCAAGATCGGCAACCCAATCAAAACAGCGACGATCGCGGCAAAAATTCCAGCCGCGGGCAAGGAGAGCCAAAATGACCAGCCGCCTTTTACAACCATGATGGCCGATGTGTAAGCCCCAATCAGGGCAAAGGCGCCTTGGCCAATATTAATGCGGCCAATATAAAAGGTGAGCCACACCCCTGCGCTTGCCGTTGCTAGCAGAGCCACTGAGGTTAGGGTAAAATAGAAATCCCAGCGGCCACTGACTTCGATCAACCATGGCACGATGAAGAAAACCGTCACCAGCAAAGACAAAGAACCAAGAAGTTGTGTTTTGGACAAATTCATCATCGCATCAACCCCAGGGCTTGCCCATCAGACCTTGTGGCCTGATCGCTAAAAAGATCATGAGAGAAACAAAAATCATTAGATAAGTGATGTCGCCATATTGCGATAAGACCGCAAGGCCAATAGCCTCAAGAAAGCCGAGGATAATACCGCCAGCGATGGCGCCTGAAATCACACCAGCGCCGCCGATCATCACCATCATAAAGGCTTTAATTGAGGTCGGGCCACCCATGCCTAGATTCACGCCAGTAATCGTCACCAGCAAGCCGCCCACAAGGCCAGCGAGCATCGCGCCTAAGGCAAAACCAATCATGGAATAACGATCGACATTAACGCCCATCAACTGCGCTGCCATTCGATCTTGCGCCAACGCGCGAAGCGCCCGTCCCGTTTTGGAATACTGCATATAAGCAATGAAACCGACAATCGACAAAATGGCGAGTACACAAATCAGGATACGGTCATAGGGCATGATGATCCTGAAATCCCAGTTAAAAACACCACCGACGATCTTTGGCACGCCGCGTTGTTTTTCTCCAAAAACCAATTGAATTAAAGCATCAAGTAAAAATGCCGTTCCTGCCGCAAGAAGCATCGTACTCTCTTCTCGGGCGGATTTTTTTATAACAGGGGCAAAAAGAAATTTTTCTATCAAGGCGCCAATAACAGCCAAGGTTACACAAGACGCCACCAACGCAAGGACAAAGGGTAAGCCCAATTGACCGTAAACATAATAAGTGACAAAGCCGCCGATAACATACATTTGGCCATGCGCGAAATTAAGGACATTCATCAAGGCGAAGATTAGGGTCAAGCCTAATGCGATCATGGCATATTGCGAGCCAAGATAAAGTCCATTTGCTAAAATTTGTTCCATTGTAATCGGTCCTGAAGCGTCCACCCCCAGGCCCAGAAGGCCTGGGAGTTTGTTTTATAAGATCATAAGTCTTGTTGCGGGTTGGAATTAATCAACCTGAGCAACAAACAAGGTCTCGAACGCACCGTTTTGGTATACATTCACCACCAGCGGAACAGAGACTTGGCGCTTTTGACCAAAGGAGGACATGCCCACATAGCGAAGTTTCGCGTTGCCCTTCATGTAAGGGTTATGCGCTTCAAAGGAGTCCATTGTTTTCTTGAAGGCTTCAACATCTTTGATCCCTGAAGGATTGGCTTTGAGGGTCTCAAGAATGTATTCCAACGCGTAAACTTTGGTGTTGGATTCATCGTTATATTCACCGAACTTCTTGGTGTAACGATCAACAAATTCACGCATCATATCTGAAGCCAATTCAGGGGTGGATGCGCCACCAACTGAAATGAACCCGTTTGCGAGATCACCAGCACCTTCAGCCAAAACACCAGCATCTTGTGCTGTTTCGGTGGAAATAATGCCTTGGAAGCCCAGTTCCCGCGCAGAGCGGATCAACTGTGGAGCATTCGCAGGAGAAACACCGGAAAGAACCAAAAGGTCCGGACGTGTTCTCATCACAGGCGTCAACACAGGCGTAAAGTCTGTCGTGTCAACTTGATAGGTGACGTTGCCAGAAACCACTTTGAGACCGAGCGCATTCGCAGCGGCGATACCGCCGTCTCGCTGGCTAAGAGGATCGGATTCATTGGCGGCAACAAAAGCCACTGTTTTGATGCCTTCTTTGTCCATCAAATACTTGTAGATCGCTGGACCTGATTGATAGTTCGCCACCATCCCCAATACAGCGTTTGACGCTGGAGCGGTGTACAATTCTTTCGGGAACGCATATGGGAAATACATAATCCCATTGGCTTCCGCGACGGGACGAACAGCTGCCGCGCCATCATCAACATTGGGGCCAACCACGTAATGGATGCCTTCTTGAGCCATCTTTTCCATGCCTGCTACAGCACGCTTGGGGTCTTTCTGGTCATCGAAGGATACGATTTCAATATCGTATGTGGTGCCGCCAATGGTATAGCCGCCCGTTTCGTTAATCCACGCGGCTCTTGTTTCCATTGACCGCTGATTCGAAATGCCCCAGGCTGCCGCTGGGCCACTGGTGACCCCGACAAATCCAATTTTCAGAACTGGATTGTCTGCATAGGCCGACATGTTTGGTAATGCCGTCAGAGCCGCCGCAACGACCGCCGTACGCATTAGATTTCTTCTTTTGATCATAACTACCTCCCATAAAAATAGTTGTTGGATTACATCAATCTTCTTTTGGTGAAATGAACCAAACTCAAAAATCTCACAATTGTTGACAATATTTGTCAACAATTTATTTTATAGTTGTTAATGATATGGCGATCACAATTTTTTGTTTTTAATAAAAATCCAACTATGTCATTAGAATATTAAACCGTTAATCAAACCCGCTCGGAACGAATAGTGAAAGACATGGACAAGAAAAACCTTGTTATAGATCAAGACCTTCCAAGAGGTTCTGTTGAAAAACTCATCGTTGATCGCATCTATCGCGCGGTCATGGAACAACGCCTGTCGCCCAAAACAAAATTAAGCGAAAGCAAGTTATGCGAAACTTTTGGGGTCGGCCGGATGCATGTGCGGCGCGCGCTTTTATTGCTGTCATCGGAGGGAATCATTGATCTTCATTCCAACCGTGGCGCTTATGTTTCTAGCCCCAATCAAAAAGAAGCCAATGAAGTGTTTGAGGCGCGACTCATGATTGAACCGCCATTGATCAAAAAACTAGCGGGCAGTATTTCAAAGGTTGAGTTGAAAGATTTATCCGATCATTTGGAACAAGAACATCACGCCCGCCAAAAAGATGATCGCACGGATTTGATCCGACTATCAGGTGAATTCCACGTCAAACTGGCGGAAGCATACGGAAATTCGATCATCTTAAAAACAGTGCGCGAATTGGTTACGAAAACATCCCTGATTGTGGGCATGTTTGGGTCGTCTTCGCATTCCAGCTGCCCTGATGATGAACACCAAAGGCTGTTAGACGCCATTGCGAATGGTGATGGCGACGAAGCCCATAGCCTTATTACTGAGCACCTCAATCACATTTGGGCAGGACTCGATATTTCATCGATTAGTGATGATGGTGACCTATTAGAGAGTATTTTAGGCGGAAGCCTGTAATGTTCCGCCTTTACTTTATCCTTCAAAAGACACCTTATAGGCTCTAATCCGCGCAAACTGATCCATGGTCCAAGGTCCGTGGCCCAAGAAACAAGGTCCGAGTTTCAAAATCCTTGCCCCCCCGAACCTTGGCCTATGATGCTCGAAACTTGACCCTCGATCCTCGGACCTAAGTTTAGGCAAGGTTGCAGGTAAGGTTTTGATAGTTGACCAATATGCTGGCCCTGCTAAGATATTGATATTGCTGGAAACAGTCTGGAAATGGTGCTTCAAATGGGCTTCGAAACCACTCCGCCAGCACCATAGACCCCATAGAAACAAGAAATAAAAGCCAAGAATAAGGCGCAAGTGAACCGTCTCAAGGGTTACCCTTCGGAAGGTTGATTATGCCCATCTTTTTGTTAAATTTTGCTTACAATTTTATAAAATACAATTAATTTCTATTAAATTTATCTTTCTTTTATAGTGAAGATCAACAAATACGATTTTAGCCTATACACACTCTTAGCCATACACACTCAAGGTTCTATGTCTGATACGAATAATAAAGTGATTGTAAAGATTCAACGCGGCACGGCAGAAAAGCAGGAAATAGCCAGTTTCGACGTCCCTCTGCATAGCAATCAAACGGTCTTGGATTTGGTCTCATGGGTTCAACAGAATGAAGACCCCACCCTTTCATACCGATTTGCTTGCCGTGTGGGGATGTGTGGCAGCTGCGCGATGATGGTGAATGGTGTGCCGCGTTGGACATGCCGTACGCATATTTCAAAAGTGCTTCATCGGGGTGAGATCACGATAGCCCCATTGCAAAACCTGCCTGTTATTAAAGACCTTGCTGTCGATATGGACCCTTTCTTTGATAAATGGATTGCCGCAGAAGGCGTGCATCATAGCGGGCGGACACGTGATGATGACATAGAAATGGTTGATGAAACCAGCGCCTCCCGACTTGAAGCCAATTCGGGCATCGAATGTATTAATTGTTCTGTTTGTTACGCCGCTTGCGATACCGTTCGCAACAACCCTGACTTCCTCGGCCCTGCCGCGCTTCAAAGAGCATGGACCTTGCTAAATGATGTTAAAGATGAAGGTCGGCAAAGAATTTTAGATGCGGTTTCTGGCAAAGGCGGCTGTCATAATTGTCATTCTATTGGTTCTTGCACGGCTTTTTGCCCTAATGAACTTGACCCCATGTCGGCGATTGCTGGCCTGAAAAGAGAAACCGCTAAACACTTTTGGCAAGGGGGGAAGTCATGCTGAATTTACGTCTTTATATGCTTCAACGCATCACAGCGCTCTTGATGGCGCCCCTCGTGCTGGGACATATCGCTGTCATGATCTATGCCATTCAAGGCGGTTTAACAGCAGCTGAAATTCTGGGGCGAACCAAAGGTTCTGTCGCGTGGTTTGCCTTTTATGGCTTATTTGTTGTTGCGATCTCAATCCATGGGGCCATTGGAATGCGTGTTGTGATGTATGAATGGGCAGGATTTAAGGGGAAATGGCTTGAAGCGTTTACCTATAGTTTAGGATTTTTCCTCTTAATCATTGGCGCTCGTGCTGTCTGGGCGGTGACATTCGCATGAAACACTTAAACACATCAAAAACCTCAAAAGCACATCCTCTTTGGTTGTCTCATATTCTTCACCGCCTTTCTGGGATTGGATTGTCTCTATTCTTGCCCTTTCATTTTTTGATTTTGGCCTTGGCGATGACAAACCCTGATCGGCTTGACCAGTTTCTGCAGATTACGGAAAGCCCCGCGGTTAAATTTGCTGAATTTGGCCTCGTTTTTTTGCTGGCCATCCACATGTTTGGGGGCTTGCGGCTGATGGCGCTTGAATGGCTGCCATGGCGGCCTGCTCAAAAAACACTGGCGGCGTTTGCTGTTTCAATGTCCTTTTTCATTGCCGGTATATTTTTCTTGAAAGCGATCTGATATGACCTCTTTGCCCATTGATCGTCATGATACTGATATCCTCATCCTAGGATCGGGAGGCGCTGGCCTTTTTGCGGCTCTTCATGCTCGGCAAAAAGCCCCCGAAGGCACAAAAATATCAATTGCCGTCAAGGGCCTGATTGGCAAATCAGGATGCACACGCATGGTCCAAGGCGGATACAATGTCGCTCTCGGCAATGGTGATAGTGTTGAACGTCACTTCATGGATACGATCAATGGCGGCAAATGGCTGCCTAATCAGGATATGGCATGGCGCTTATGCGAACAGGCTGTCATTCGGATCAGAGAACTTGAAAATGAAGTCGGCTGTTTTTTTGATCGCAATGCCGATGGCACACTTCACCAAAAAGCTTTCGCGGGACAAACGGCAGACAGAACCGTTCATAAAGGTGATCTCACCGGCATTGAAATCATCAACAGGCTGATGGAAAAAGCCCTCGCTAGTGATGTTGAAAAACTGCAAGAACATCGCGCAATAGGCCTTATCCCCACCAAAGACAAATCAGCACTCGCAGGAGTGTTGATGATTGATATGCGGAGCGGCGCGTTCAAATTGGTGCGCGCGAAAGCCGTATTGATGGCGACGGGCGGCGGCCCCACCATGTATAAATATCACACGCCTTCTGGTGACAAGACCATGGATGGCCTAGCCATGGCCTTGCGTGTTGGTCTGCCTTTGCGGGATATGGAAATGGTGCAGTTCCATCCAACAGGACTGCTGGCTGGCGATCATACAAGAATGACAGGCACCGTTCTGGAAGAAGGTTTGCGTGGTGCTGGCGGGCAGTTGATCAATCATGCCGGACAGCGTTTTATGTTTGATTATGACGACAAAGGTGAACGCGCTACCCGTGATGTTGTCAGCCGTGGCATCTATGCGGAAATGCGCAAAAATAACAATCCTGAACAAGAAGGCGTTTTCATCTCCATGTCTCATCTTGGCCCTGAAAACGTCGCCAAGAAATTCAAAGGGATGGTCAAAAGATGCGCTGATTGCGGATTTGATCTTGCCGCTGGCAAAGTAGAGGTTGTCCCCACTGCTCACTATTTCATGGGCGGTGTGGTTGTCGATGTCGACACGCGCACAGAACTAGAGGGGTTTTATGTTGCTGGTGAAGATGCTGGCGGCGCCCATGGCTCGAACCGGCTTGGCGGTAATGGTGTTGCCAATTCTACGGTCTATGGCGGCATTGCTGGAGACGTTATGGCAAAAGACATCGAGACCATGACCTTGCGTGACGTGGATGAAGATTGCCTTGCCATGGAATATGAACGGGCAATCTATCCCTTGCGGAACAAGCCTGGCCTTATCCTGCCTCTTAGAAAACAATTGCAAGATTTGATGTGGGAAGATGTCGGCGTTATGCGCACAGCGTCAAGGATGGAACGCGCCCTTGGCAGAATTGATGACGTCTCAGACGCCTTGATGCAGGTTGGCGTTGATGATAGCAACCTTGCGTTTAATCTCACTTGGCATGATTGGCTTAATCTTCGCTCATTATGTGATATTTCTGAAGTCATCACCAAAGCTGGCCTTGCCCGCGAAAATTCAAGAGGCGCGCATTACCGCGAAGATTTCCCGGAAGCCGGATCATTGGAAAACAGTGAATTTACTATTGCCCGTCAGAACAATGATACCGTGACCGTTCAGCAAGCTCCTGTAGAATTTACCATAGTCCGCCCGGGAGAAACAATTCTTCCTCAAGATGAACCTGAAACATTGGTAGCTGCATCATGATCGCCATTGACCTTATCCAGAAAACCGCTGAAGACCTGATGGAAAAGGCAGCGATCGAAATTCCGCAAGACTACCTAGAAGGCTTGCAAGAGGCGGCCAAAAGCGAAGATGGCGATCTGTCTTCTTTTGTTCTGCAAGCTATGCTTGAAAATTACGAGGTCGCGAAACAAGACCGCTCAGCCATGTGCGGTGATACGGGTGTCCCGCGCTGGTTCGTTAAAGTCGGCAATGACGCTCAACTTGAAGGCGGCATGGTTGCGCTTGAAACCGCATTACGAAGAGCGACAGCACATGCCACCCACAATATTCCATTAAGGCCAAATAGAGTGCATCCGTTATGGCGCACCGATCATAACAATAATATCGGCATTGGCGCTCCTGAAATTGAGTATGGATTTGAGCCAGATGGCGACTGGATTGACCTGATCACTGTCCATAAAGGCGGGTTATTTGGCTCTGACTACAGAATGCTTTTCCCGTCAGATGGGATACAGGGCATCAAACGATTCTATCTTGATAGCCTGATGGCTTTTGGTAAAAGAGGCCTTGCCTGCCAACCTGCGATTATCGGGATTGGCTTGGGCGGGTCAAAAGACATCTGCATGAATTTGGGCAAGCGGGCATCAACACTGCGCGTTGTCGGCAGTCAAAATCCTGATCCGAAAATCGCCGCCCTTGAAGAAGAATTCAAGGAATTGGGTAATTCTATCGGCATGGGAGCGATGGGCTTTGTTGGTAAAAACATGGTGATTGATTGCAATATTGAGGTGGGCTACTGCCATACAGGAGGGATGCCTGTCTCGGTTCACGCATTTTGCTTATCTTCACGCCGTGCCGTTGCGCGCATCTATAGCGATGGACGTGTGGAACATCGAACAGACCCCGACTGGTTCACCGCCTATCAACGTCGTGAGACAGTGGATTGGCATGAAAACTTGGAGGCCGCGCAATGAGCAAGCCGCGCGAGATTATTCTATCAACCACCCCGTCAGCAGATGACATCGCCGAACTTCAATTAGGTGATATCGTCTATCTCAGCGGACTTATGTATACGGCACGCGAGGGCGTTTATATGCGCGCCCTTGAAGACAAAGCCAATATCCCCATGGAATTGCCCTCTCAATCAGCGGCAAATTTCCATTGCTCACCAGCGGCCCGAATTAACGCTGATGGCAGTTTTGATATGGGCGCTGTCACCGCAACGGCTTCGTTCCGCTTTGCCAAATGGCTGCCCGAATGGATGGCAAAAACAGGCGCTAAATTGATCGTTGGTAAAGGCGGCATGACCTCAAAAGATTATAAAGATTATTTTGTCCCTAATGGCGCTGTTTATTTATCCACTGTTGGTTATGGTACCGGCGCGTTGCTGGGGCGCGGCGTTGAAAATGTTGAAGCCGTCCATTGGCATGAAGAACTAGGCTTAGCGCAAGCAATGTGGGTGATCAGATGCAATAAAATGGGGCCGTTCATCGTTGCGTCTGACCAGCAAGGCAATTGCCTTTTTGAACGTGAAAATGCAAAAATAGCGGAAAATATTGAACGTGTTTATGAAGGCACAAAGCCTGCTGTGCTCAAACGCTATGGCGAAAGTGACGACAGATCAGATGAGGTGATTTAACCCCCTCACTTCAGCAAGTATCGCCTCTATTCAGCCGATAGCACGGTCTGATCAATCGCATCTTGCAATGCTTTGATGACATGAATTTTGATATTATCGTTCCGATAAACAAGCCCAAGCGTTCTTTTTGGGGCGCCCCGCCCAAGGCTAAGCCTTTTCACAGGCGATTCATTTCCTGACTTGACCACGGCTTCAGGCAGAATGGAAATGCCGAGGCCAGCACTCACCATGCCAGAAATCGCTTCACCGCTATCCAGTTCCATCGTCTCAACAATCGGGATGTTTTTAGAAGCAATCCAGTTATCGATTAAATTGCCAATAACCTCACTTCGGTTAAACCGGATAAATGGTTTTTCTTGAAACAGCACCATCAGGTCTGTTTCTGTTTCATCTTCTTGAACTAAAAGTTTCATCTCTTCTTCGGCAATGTGATGAAACGCAATTTTACTGGGCATTAAATGCGGCTTTGAAACAATGGCCGCATCAACCGTTCCACGCCCGATATCAGCCATCAATGTTGCGGTCAGTCCTGATTTGACGTGTATTTTCATATTAGGATAGCGTGACTTGAGCAATCCAATCGCCTTTGGTGTTAACCCTGTCAAGGTTGTTGGCACGACCCCCAGATTAATCTCACTATTGAAAATATCCTCAAGTTGATCGGGCTTGGCGAGGTTGTCATAATCCTCAATGATCTTTCTGGCTTTTTCAATGATTTGCCGTGCAATAGGCGTCAATGTTGGTGAGCGCGAGCTGCGGTCAAATAACGACACCCCCAGATGATCTTCCAAAGTTTTCATCTGCTGGCTAATGGCGGCATGGGTAATATGCACACGTTCTGCGGCCTCACTAAATGACTTGGTTTCAGAGACTGCAATTAATGATCGTAATAATCTGATGGTCATCGGGTGATTTTAACGATTAAAATCATGCGTTGAAGAAAAAAATTATAGGTCATCACCACTATGCTCTCTGCTCTTCCTTCATTTTTTTCAGAACCAATAGGGTTGTTATTGTTTTTTGCAGGGGCTGTGGCTGGCGGCTTCATCAATGGCTTTGCCGGTTTCGGCACTGCTTTATTCACCCTTGGCTTCTGGCTTTCCATTATGCCGCCGCTACAAGCGGTTTCAATTATTGTCATTTTAAGCGTTGTCACAGGAATGCAAGGATTATGGATTGTGCGCAAAGAAATGGCTCAATTTCCTGGCCGTGCCTTACGTTTTGTATTGCCGGGGATCATCGGCATACCTTTGGGCGTATCAGCATTGCAGGCGGTGAATGTCGACCTCCTCAAACTAGTGATTGGACTATTTTTACTTTGCTATGGCTTGTTTTTTATGACGCGTGCAACTTTGCCAACCTTGAAGGGGTATTATCCAGTGCTGGATATGGCTTTTGGTCTGATTGGCGGAATTTTAGGTGGCCTTGCGGCCTTATCAGGCGCTTTGCCCACATTCTGGCTTTCTTTGCGCGAATGGCCAAAAAGAGAAATAAGAGCTGTTCTGCAACCGTTCAATGTCACCATCTTACTGCTGACGGCGTTGATGTTTTTGACCCAAGGCGTCTACAACAACTCAACATGGATATTAATCTTTATAAGTTTGCCGATCAGCATTCTGTCAACCCAAATAGGTTTAGCCTTATTCAAAAGGCTAAAAGACAATCATTTTCGCCATACATTGATCATCCTGACTTTTATTTCAGGCGTGTCGATACTTGCTTCAATTTGGTCTTAGCCTGAAAATTAGCCTTTGACTCTAAGGTGATAGCCACCCG
>Ga0181576_10002689_pt1 | contig 13230 bp, 12 predicted proteins | sample 101ome_22_FD_132464 | JGI IMG/M metagenome (GOLD analysis project Ga0181576, IMG submission 132464) | Coastal salt marsh microbial communities from the Groves Creek Marsh, Skidaway Island, Georgia - 101412BT metaG (megahit assembly) | ecosystem: Environmental > Aquatic > Marine > Intertidal...
GCAATGGAGCGTTCCAAAACAATGGTGGAATCGAGGTGGGCGAAAGTGTTCGCTGGAGCGGGGTCAGTCAAGTCGTCCGCTGGCACATAAACAGCTTGGAAGGAAGTAATAGATCCCTTCTTGGTCGAAGTAATGCGCTCCTGCAAGTTCCCCATCTCCTCGGCTAAGGTTGGTTGATATCCAACCGCTGAAGGTGAGCGACCCAATAGAGCGGATACTTCGGAACCAGCTTGGGAGAAACGGAAGATGTTATCCACGAAGAGCAATACATCCTGCCCCATCTCATCACGAAAATATTCGGCCATGGTCAAGCCGGACAAAGCCACGCGCATACGGGCACCTGGGGGCTCATTCATTTGTCCGTAGACTAGGGCGACCTTGGACTTGGAAATATCGTCTTGATTAATGACCCCGGCTTCAGACATTTCTTGATAGAGGTCATTTCCTTCACGGGAGCGCTCCCCTACCCCAGCAAATACAGAGTATCCACCGTGGGCCTTGGCGATGTTATTGATCAATTCCATGATGACCACAGTCTTACCAACCCCGGCTCCACCGAAGGCTCCGACCTTTCCTCCCTTGATGAAGGGACAGATCAAATCAATCACTTTGATGCCAGTCTCAAGAATGTTGGCTTCTGTGTCCTGATCGACCAAGGTGGGTGCCTGGCGGTGAATAGGGCGAGTTTCGGAGTGACCGCACTCTCCCTTGTTGTCCACCGTATCTCCGGTGACGTTAAAAATTCTTCCAAGTACTTTCTCACCAACAGGTACAGAGATTGGGTTTGCCGTGTTCAGCACATCCATTCCGCGCACGAGACCTTCGGTGGAAGACATGGCAACCGCACGCACACGGTTTTCTCCGAGATGCTGCTGCGTTTCCAAAACGAGCTTAGCGTCGCTGGAATCATCTAGCTTGTAAGTGACTTCAAGGGCGTCGTAAATCTTCGGCATATTGCTAGCGGGGAATTCGGCGTCTACGACGGCCCCGATGACTTGAATGATTTTTCCTTGGCTTGTGTTCGAGTTGTCCTGTTCCATGGTAAAAGAAAAGAGGGTTTAGTTGGAAAGAGTGGCGGCGGAAATTTCGAGAATTTCCTGAGTGATGGCGGCTTGCCGTGCCCGGTTGTACTGAAGAGTGAGGTCGTTGAGCAGGTTACCAGCATTATCCGTTGCTGTTTTCATAGCGACCATACGAGCACTATGTTCAGATGCTTGGGATTCCATCACCATTTGGTGAATTTGTTGCTTCAAATAGAGTGTTCCTAGTTCGGCCAGAACCTCATCTCGGTTTTCAATGAGGATTTCTCGTTTGTCCTTAGGTACTTCGTGGTCATTGATTCCAAATCTTTCGTGTAGCTTTTGGCTCATCTCGTCCAAATCGTTCAGAGGAAATAAGCGTACAAGCTCAGGCTCTTGGCGAAGGGTATTCACAAACCCAGTGTGAAGGACTTCTATAGTATCGATTTGATCCTCCCCGTAGGCACGTAAAAGAAATTCTATGATGGGTTTGATATCGGTGTAACGAGGCTTGTCCGGAAGGCTGAAATCTGCAAGCAAGTCTCTACGGGTTCGGGACAGAAACTGAGTGGCTCTTTTGCCGACCGATACAAATTTCGCAGAGGAATCAACATCGGAAAGCATCCTGAATAGGTTTGAATTGAGGGCTCCGCAGAGTCCCTTGTCTGTGCCAATTACAAGGATACCCCGATGTCTGACTGGTCGATCGTCAAAATATTTGTGAGTGATTTCAGTGAATTCATCGGCTACGGAAACCATGATGTCGGCAAGAAGCATGGCATAAGGACGTCCGCTTTTGGCCGCATCCTGAGCTTTTTTCATCTTGGAAGTAGCGACCATCTGCATGGCACGGGTGATTTGACGGGTGCTTTTTACCCCCTTGATCCGTAAACGAATGTCCCGTGTGTTGGCCATAGACTAAAAAGTAATGCTAAGAAAAAGAGATTCGGTTCAGGAAAAGGTGCGTTTCCAGTCTTCCACTGAGCTTCGGAGTTTTTGCTCGGTGTCTTCTTCCAATTTCCCAGATGAGTAAATGAGCTGACAAGCTTCCTTACCCTGAGTTTCCATGTATTCACGGAGACTTTGGGTGGCACGGTTCACATCAGCTACGGCAATAGAATCAAAGAAATTGTTTTGCATTGCCCACATGATGGCAGTCTGAACCTCTACCGCTATGGGGTTGGATGCAGTTTGCTTGAAAAGTTCAACAATTCGGGCACCTCGATCTAAACTTGCTTTGGTGGTTGCATCTAAATCAGATTCAAATTGGGAGAAGGCGGCAAGTTCACGAAACTGGGCCAATTCAAGTTTCACTTTACCTGCAACTTTTTTGTAAGCTTTAATCTGAGCAGCCGATCCTACACGAGAAACAGACAAACCAACGGAAACCGCAGGGCGAATACCCTTATTGAAGAGATCAGTCTCAAGGAAAATCTGACCGTCCGTAATCGAAATCACATTGGTTGGAATGTACCCGGAAACATCACCCATTTGGGTTTCGATGATAGGAAGGGCGGTCAAAGAACCGTTTCCGCTGTTTTCGTTGAGGCGGGCAGAACGTTCCAAAAGGCGAGAGTGCAAATAAAAGACATCACCGGGATAAGCCTCACGACCCGATGGGCGTTTAAGAATAAGGGAAATCTGGCGGTAAGCTACAGCGTGTTTGGACAAATCATCATAAACAATAAGGGCGTCCATGCCGTTTTCCATATACCATTCGCCCATCGCACAACCGGAATAAGGAGCGAGGTACTGGTTAGCGGGGTTGTCAGCTGCCGGTGCGGAAACAATGGTAACATACTCCATGGCTCCACTCGCTTCGAGGGTTTTGATCGTACGGGCAACATTGGCATTTTTTTGCCCAACCGCTACATAAATACAGTATACTGGGCGGAAATTGGAGTCTCCAGAGGCCTCTCCTTGTTTATTGATTTTGGCCTGATTAATGATGGTGTCGATCGCGATGGTGGTTTTACCCGTGGATCGGTCACCAATAATCAATTCGCGTTGACCTCTACCAATAGGAACCATCGAATCTACGGCCATGATGCCGGTTTGTAAGGGTTGGTCGACAGATTTTCTTGGAATAATACCAGGGGCAATTCTCTCCACGGGAAAAGTGGTTTCTGCATTGATCGCACCTTTGCCGTCCATGGGGCGACCAACTGCATCCACTACCCTACCTAATAGTTCTTTACCAACGGGAACGGAAAGCAGTTTGCCTGTGGTGCGTGCTTCGTCCCCTTCTTTCAATGAACTGACATCACCCAGCAATACACAACCAACTGAATCCTCTTCGAGATTCAGAGCGATACCCAAAACATTATTGGGAAACTGAATCATTTCGTTGTACATGACTTTAGAAAGGCCATCTACTCGTGCAACCCCGTCAGCCAAGGTAGTGATAGTACCTACATTGGTACGAGTGGCATCTGTGGAGAGGCTTTCAATTTCCTTGCGAATTAGTTCGGTAATGGAACTCATGATTTAATATACGATAAATTAAGCGGTGAAGGATTGGGACAGCTTGGAGAGACGGGATTGAATAGAGTCTTCAAAGACATCATCCACGAGGCGGATGCGATATCCGGCAATCAGGTTGTCGTTTTGTGAAACTTGCAACTCAATGGCACTTGAGGATGCCATGGAATTGATTTTATCCTTTAGGGTGGATTCCATGGATTCATTGGGAAGGCATCCCAATTCGACTTCCACGAGCTGATGCCTCAGGGATTTACGGATTTCAGAAAGATATGCCTTGAGGATTTCCATGTGACGAGGAGGTTTTACTTCCCGAAGACCAAAAAGCACTCCTTCAACCAAGGTTTCTTCAATAACTCCAACCTTGTTAAAAGAACTTTTATGAAGTTCACGGACAAGGCTTTTGATCTTGGCTGACATGGAGGTCGTTACCTTAGGAGACTAGATTTAGTTCTTCGGTGGCTCTAGCAGAGAAACGCTGCTTTTCTTCTTCAGATAAATCCTTGGAAAGAACCTTGGAAGTTGTAAGTACGACCAGAGAGGCAATTTCTTCGCGGGCTTCGCGGAGAACTCGTTCCCTTTCCTGCTCCATGGCAAGTTTGGCTTTAGAAATGATTTCTTCAGCTTGCCTTCGAGCATCTTCTTTCTGCTCTTCAATGAATGCTTTAGCTTGCTCCTGAGCAATCGAAATTGTCTTTTTAGCTTCGAGGGATGCTTCTTGGAGAGTTTCTTGCTGTTGCTTTTCAGTCTCCTCAAGCTCAAGCTTGATTTTGTCGGCATTTCTAAGAGAGTCAGCAATTTGTTTTTCTCGTTCTTTTATTGTGGAAAGGATGTTTTTAAAAGCAAACTTCCAAATAACAAAAGCTACGATCAAGAAGTTGATCGCTTGGGCGATTAGCATAGGCCAATCGATGCCAAAGGTTTCAACAATCCCTTGTGCTGTATCTGTGAGACTGGCTAGAACAATCATGAATGAAGAGGAGACTTATGAACCTTGTTTTAGAGGAACAAGGAGTAAAAAGCTACAGCCTCTGCGAGGGCCATACCAATAATTGATTGGACGAGAATTGCTCCAGAAGCGTCAGGGTTGCGCCCAACGGCTTCTACTGCTTTCATGCCTACGATACCAACTCCAATTGCAGCACCAAGACAGCCTAGTGCTGATTGGATGCTTCCTGTAATACCTGTTGCCTGTTCGGTTGCTTGTGCGAGTACTTCGATCATTTTAATTTAGATTTTATTTGTTAACATTTAGTGTACATGCCTACGAATGAACATAGTCCCATGCAGAAATTAATGGTGCTCCCCTTCATCATGGTTACAAATTAAACCAATGTAAACGGAGATAAGAAGCATAAATACAAGAGCTTGAACTAAACCGATTAATACTTCCATAAAGTAAAAGGGAACTGGCAATATCCACTTCAGTTGAGGAACGAGATAAAACATACTATGAAGGAGGCTTTCTCCTCCAAACACATTACCAAAAAGCCGAAAAGTCAGTGAAACTGGACGGAAAAGAATGGATACGACTTCAATAAAGCCTACTGCGAGGAAGATCACTCCTAGAAAGCCGAAAATCAAAGAACTTACTTCAGATTTGTCCGCCTTATTTCCAAACCAATCTTTAACAATAGCTTTTAACCCAGCAAATTTCACGATGAAGTAAACCCAGAAAAGATTTGCGACAAGGGCGAGAGCAAGAGTCATATTCAGATCTGCATTGCCCGGTCTGATGAGAGGTTTGCTTATTTTGAAGTGATCTTCAACAGCATGACCGTAACCGATCGTACCAACGCCAGGAAGTAGGCCACTCCAATTTTGGATGAGTATGAAGAAGAAAAGACCGCTAAGTAACCAAAAGGAAGGGAAGAATACCTTTTTACCAACTATGGGTTCAATGATTCCGCGTATGCCACCAATTACAGATTCAAGTATGAGTTGTCCTTTGGTTGGAATTAACTGAGGTTTCCCAACAAGAATTTTAATGAATATAATTAGTAAAAGGGAGATAATCCAGCTAGTAACCATTGAGTTAGAAATGGGAAGACCACCAATGGAGGTAATTTTATCTGCGGTTACCTTTACGCCATCACCTGCAGCATGCAAAGCACTCATAGGGGCGACTGTAAGGATTAATTTGACTAATGACTTCACAAAAAATCGACTACTTTAAGAAGCACAAATGGTTTGGTCAATTCAGAACTAATATGAAAAATAATACACCTTAAAGATAAGGAGAGAGAATTTTAATATTAGACTTACTTATAAGTAGGTGGCGGAACAAGAATTAGAATTTCCGAAAAGATCCTCAAAGTAACTAGATGCATCATGAGGCCAATCTTCAGTGCCGAGTTCCCACAATGATGAATTTGCAATAGCTTGCCTTGTCCAATCAAAATAGGCTTCGTGATCGGTCTTAAAAAACAATTTCGATCCTCTATGGGATTTATCGTGAAGCATTCTGAGGAAACAACGCTGGATCAAGCGCTTTTTGTGATGCTTTTTTTTTGGCCATGGATCGGGATACATTATAAAAGTATTCTTGATATGGAGATTTCTTGGAAGAGCCTCTAAAAATTCTCCTGCTTCAGCTTTAAGAAAAAAAACATTGTCAAGATTTAGTAACTCTCTCTTTCGGTCCGCTTTTCTTATTCGTTTGGAAAGCAAGTCAATTCCAACAAACAATTCTCCTTTGTGACAAGATGCTATTGAACTTAACCAATGCCCGTGCCCGCACCCAATTTCTAAATTAATTACAGTAAATTTTTTATCATCAATACATTGTAAGATATTGTTTGAAATGTACTCCCCTACCCGATTAACCCTCAATAACCTTTCATGAGCGATTTGGGCAACCTTGTGAGCTGGGTCGGTGGAAATCACAAACTCTTTTCTTTCGTAAGGTTTAAAGAACGTTCTAAATAAATATGAAGAATTGTGATGTCAGCAGGGTTGACACCTGAAACACGAGAAGCCTGGCCTAATGTGCTTGGTTTAATCACGGAAAGCTTTTCCTTACACTCGGTGCGGAGACCGGGTAAATCATCATAAGAAAAATTGTGCGGGATCTTCATATTTTCAGCTTTGCTCAAGCGTGATGCTGCTTTGGTCTCTCTTTGTAAATATCCGTCGTAAGTGATATGATAAAGAACCTGTTCTCTAACGGAGATTGGCAGAGTCTTGAAATCATCGGGGAGTAATTCAGGATTAGAATCTATTTTAAACTGAAGAGAAAAACTCTTACCACTAGGGCTTTTAGATTTATTCAACTTTTCTAACCAATTATTGGTTAGTTGTATCTGATTTTGAATATTTCTTCTTCTTGGTTCGGTATTAAGGGAATAGTGCTCCATTTTAGGATAAAATCTAGATTCGGAGCTTCCGTGATTAAATAAAAGACGGTGTTCTGCACGGCTGGTGAACATACGATAGGGTTCGGTGACACCTTTCGTGATAAGATCATCGATCAAAACCCCTATGTAACCTTCATCTCTGTTAATCCTGATGGGATCGATATTTAAAGCATTACGAGCAGCATTGACACCAGCAACCAAACCCTGTGCTGCTGCTTCTTCATAACCAGAAGTGCCATTAATCTGACCTGCAAAATATAGTGATGATACGAGCAAGGATTCTAAATTGTGATTTAATTGGGTTGGGGGTGCGTAGTCGTACTCGACTGCATAGGCTGGACGAATGATAACAGCATTTTCTAGCCCTGGTATAGTACGAAGTACCTTTTGTTGGATTTCAAAAGGCAAACTGGTGGAAAGTCCATTGATATACCATTCATCTGTGTTAATGCCCTCAGGCTCAAGATGAATTCGATGAGAATCTTTCGATGAAAATCGAACTACTTTATCTTCAATGCTAGGACAGTATCTGGGACCTGTACCAACAATATCTCCTTTATACAATGGGGAACAATGGAGATTATCATTAATAATTTTGTGAGTTTTAGCCGTGGTAGCTGTTAGAAAACAATGAACAAGATTTGAGCCTGTTTTATGACCAGGCTGATCAAGCCATTTTCCGTTATGTTCCACGTGGAACATCTCTTCATCAGATCTGCTGTCATAAAAAGCAAATTTTGATGGAACTTCGTCTCCCTTTTGTATTTCTAGGTCATTAAAATTAATAGACCTTCCCAAAAGTCTAGGAGGCGTTCCGGTTTTAAATCTTTTAAGTTCGATTCCATTTTTAAGAAAATGTGCAGAGAGTCCCTTTGCTGAATGGTCTCCAAGTCTACCTCCCTCAGCTTTAGACTGGCCAATGTGGGTGGATGCTTGAAGAAATGTACCTGTGGTGACTACAACTGATTTGGCAAAAAAATCAAGACCAAGTGATGTAGTAATCCCTAAGCAAATCGAATCTTTGACAATTAAACCATTCACCATAGCCTGAAAAATGGTAATGTTGGGTTGCTGTTCCAGCACATGTTTCATCCGCATTTGATAAGCCTTTTTATCACATTGAGCTCGTGGTGCCTGAACTGCTTTTCCTTTGGAGGTATTAAGCAACTTAAATTGTATCGCTGTGAAATCTGTATTTAAAGCCATCTCTCCACCTAACGCGTCAATTTCACGGACAATTTGACCCTTCCCTTGTCCTCCTATGGCAGGATTGCAACTCATTTGGGCAATCGTATCGAGGTTGCCGGTTAGAAGAAGTACATCTGCCCCTTGCTTGGCACTTGCAAGTGCAGCTTCGCAACCGGCATGTCCAGCACCGCAGACTATAACATCATAGGGTTTTTCTTTATTATTGGGCCGTAGCGACATAGTTTATTTACCAATACAGAACTTACCAAAAAGTAGATTTAGTATATCTTCATTCGTTTTGAAACCGATCATTTGATCAATATAATCACGCGCTGATGAAAGAAAATGTGCAGTTAATTCATAGCCAGTACCATTTTCAATGCTATCAAGAAAAATCTGAACATCATTTAAACAAGATTTGATAAGAGATTCATGTCTTGCACCAATTAGAAATTCATTTTCCGCCCCTGAACCTATGATCTCCTCAATCATTTTACCTAATTCCTTTTCCAGCTCAGTGATATCTTTGGAATTTTTTAAGGTAAGGTAAACCTCAGGTAAGGTTTTATTTAGATCAGGCGTCCATCCACTATTCCCAAGATCTCTTTTGTTACGGACCAAAATGGTTGGTTTATTTTCGATAAATAATTTGAAAGCTTCCGGGAGTAGAGTGGGGTAGGGCACTGAGTTGTCTATGACCCATAGAAGGACATCTGCCTGATCCACCTGCTCTTTGGTTAGTTCAATTCCAGCCATTTCAATCTCATCCTGGGTTTCATGTACGCCTGCCGTATCAACTAATGTAATCCATTTTTTACCTAACCTGATTTCTGTTTCCAGATAATCTCTGGTTGTTCCTGCCTGAGTATGAATAAGAGCTCTGCTTTTTCCGGCTAGTGCGTTGAACAAACTGCTTTTGCCTACATTTGGATGCCCGACTAGTACGACCCGAATATTATTGATTAAAAATTTCGTTCGATCTGCCTGATTCAGTAAAGTTTTGAGCTCAATGATTACCTGATTAATAACTTCAATTGTTTTGGTTTGATCTTCCTCGCCTAAATCGTCTTCAGGGAAATCAATGTGTGCTTCAAGGGATGCCTGTAATTCCAGAATGGATTCTTGTATATGGATAAGTTTGTTGGAGAGTTCACCTTTTAAATTCCTGTTTGCAAGTGCCAGAGAATGTTCGTTTTTCGCGGAAATTATCTGAGCCACCGATTCGGCCTGAGATAGATCAATTTTTCCGTTAAGAAAGGCTCTTTTAGTAAATTCACCCGGTTCTGCCATACGGCAACCGCGCTTTAGTAAATCTTTACAGATTAGTTCTTCAATTAGAGGATTTCCATGACAAGAAATTTCAATGGATTCTTCACCGGTGTAGGATTTACCCGCTTCAAAATAAGTTATGAGAACTTGATCAATCAGTTCCTCCTTCTGATTTTTGTATTCAGCAAGTGTTGCCATCCTTGGTTCAATCACATTTTTGTCGCAGGCAATCATAGCGATTTTGTGTGCAAGATTGCCACTTACACGAATTAATCCTATCGCTGACTCACCGCAAGGTGTTGCTTGTGCCACAATTGTATCCATCCCGTCAGGCTAGGGTAGGGCGGATTTCTAAATATCAATCCTCGTCTGCAGGGTCTACCTGTGCAAGCACTGAACCAACTGAAACCTGAACTTTATCCAGGATTGCAGCGGTAATTTTCTGCATTATTTCTGGATTTTCTGCAAGTGCTAGCTTTGCCGCTTCTCTTCCTTGGCCGACTAAATCACCATCAAATGAGATCCAAGCACCTTTTTTTGTAAGAATGTTATGCTCGATTCCAAGATCTATGACGGAGCCTGTTTTCGAAATTCCCTCGTTATACATGATATCAAATTCACAGGCGGTAAATGGAGGAGCTACTTTATTTTTAACAATTTTTAATCGAGTTCGTGAACCGGTAACGGTTCCATTAGCTTCCTTGATTTGGCCAATCCTTCTAATATCCATCCGCACTGAGCAGAAAAACTTGAGGGCTCTTCCACCAGGGGTTGTCTCCGGACTACCGAACATTACTCCAATTTTTTCTCTAATTTGATTAGTGAAAATACAGACGCAATTGGTCTTGGATATTGCAGCTGTAAGCCGTCTCATAGCTTGACTCATCATGCGTGCTTGAAGTCCAACTGTTGTGTCGCCCATTTGACCATCTAGTTCCTGCCTTGAAACTAAGGCAGCAACTGAATCAAGGACGATTACATCAATGGCACCCGAGCGAATTAGAGTTTCAGTGATATTAAGGGCATCTTCTCCACTTTCTGGCTGAGAAACCATAAGGTTATCGAGATCGACTCCAACTATTTTGGCGTACCTTGGATCTAGTGCATGCTCGACATCAACAAATACCGCGTTTCCTCCTTTTCTTTGTGCCTCGGCGATTACACTTAAACAAAATGTAGTTTTCCCTGAGGATTCAGGGCCATAAATTTCAACGATTCTGCCCCGAGGTAAGCCTCCGACTCCAAGAGAAAGATCTACAGCTAATGAGCCTGTCGATATTACAGATACATTCATCTTGGTAGCATCACCGAGTTTCATTAGAGCACCTTCACCAAACTTTTTATTAATACTCTGAAGGGCGAGGTCTAAGTCGGACGTTGGATTGTTTGGTGTTTTATCTGATGCTTTAGCCATGGTATGAATGAAATACTCTAATCTGTTGGATACTTAGTTGAATGCAAGAAATTTAGCCAAGTTTTCATCTTGAAAAGAAGCCCCAATATTTGAAGAAAAATTTAGGTTTTGGGTTGTACGCTATGAATGATAAATTTACACAACCAATTGTTCTTGAATTATTTAGTTGCACATCATTGTTTTTCTAATTCGATCTTTTAATTAAAAATGGTACGACATGTAATTTGGGATTGGAATGGCACATTGATTGATGATGTGGGTCTTTGTGTTAAGATTTTGAATGAAGAACTCAGGAATTATCAAATCGAAGAAATTTCAATCAATCAATACAGGCAAAAATTCTTTTTTCCTGTTGCGAGTTTTTATAAACAATTAGGCCTTCCTTACTCCGGTTGTAAGTATGATGCTTTGGCACTGCGATTTATCAGCGAATATCGAAAACGATTCACAGAATGCCAATTACATGATAGAGCTATAAAAACTTTAGAGCGGTTGAACTCACAAGGAATATCTCAATCTATTTTATCCGCTGGCAAACAATCTGATTTGGAGGGATTTGTTAAACATTTTTCTGTGGATTCTTTTTTTAGCTTTGTTGATGGAGCAGAAGATATTGAAGCTCGAGGGAAAAATGAAAGAGCACAAGAACACTTATCTGAAATAGGTGTCTTTGCTGAAGACGCGGTTTTAGTAGGTGATACTTGTCACGATTGGGAAGTTGCTCAAATCATTGGCTGTAAGTCGTTTCTTTTTACACTGGGTCATGTTGACACGAGTCGATTAAAGAAATTTGAATCGACCCTAATTACTTCCCTTTCAGAAGTGTGTAATTGGGTTAGCAATTGACCGTCTCACTCCTTCTTGTAGTTTTAAAAGCTTTTTCATGAGCAAAGTTTTTATTAAAACATATGGTTGCCAAATGAATGAGCGAGATTCAGAGGCAGTTGTTTGTAAATTACTTGAAAGTGGTCATGAAATTACCGACAGCGAAGAGTCAGCTGATGTAGTTTTGTTAAATACTTGTTCTGTGAGAGAAAAAGCAGAACAAAAAGCGATCGGCAAAGCATCCAGGATCCTTAATCGTACAACCGGTTCGAAACCAACTTTGGGAATCATCGGATGTATGGCCCAAAACCGAGGGGATTCGTTATTCGAGGAGTTGCCAGGTTTAGATTTGGTGGTTGGGACCCAAAAATTTCATCGAATATCCGAATTGTTAGATAAAGCTGGTTCAAATAGTAAAATTATCGAACTCGGAGAAGAGCATGGCTCACAGAATGAGATTAGGCACCATGTTAGTAAAAAAAATGGGCCAAGTGCATTCGTCTCTATCATGCAAGGCTGCAATATGAACTGTAGCTTTTGTATAGTTCCTAAAACCAGAGGTACTGAGAGGTACAGACCAATGGAAGAAATTGTTAATGAAATTAGCGATTTGGTAGAAATGGGAGTCAAGGAAGTCACTCTTCTCGGACAAATTGTGAATGCTTATGGGCGTGGCGAATTTCCCCGAATAAGTGGCAAAACTCCCTTTGTTCAGCTTTTGGAAAGGATTCATAAGATTGAAGGAATTGAGAGAATCCGATTCACCTCACCTCACCCTATTGCTTTTGGTAGTGATTTAATTGATGCATTTGAAAGTCTACCGAAACTGGGATCTTATGCACATCTCCCGATGCAAAGCGGATCGAATCGCATTCTTAAGGCGATGAATCGTCCATACAAGATTGAGAAGTTTTTAAGGATCGTGAGTAGTTTGCGTGATAAAGTTCCTACGATGCGTATAAGTACGGATGTTATTGTAGGCTTCCCTGGGGAAAGTTTGGAAGACTTTGAACTTACCAAAGAAGCATTTATTCAAGCTGGTTTTGAGATGGGGTTTATCTTCAAATATAGCGATCGTTCCGGAACACCTTCGGTCGGCTTTGAGGGTAAAGTTGAAATTAAAGAATTAGAAAGGCGAAATCAAGAGCTTCTACAACTCCTTGAAGGTCAATCATATGCTTCTAATCAAAAATTAGTTGGCACGAAAGTAGAGGTGCTTGTGGAAGGCCACGCAAGGAAAGGGGAGGGGCAGTTGATGGGAAGAACCTCTTGTTTTAGAAAAGTAAACTTTTTAGGAGATGCTGCCCTGATCGGCGATCTCAGGCACATTTATATAACGAATGCCACGACTTCTAGTCTGCAGGGTGATTTAGTACTATAACTTAAATTTATGTCACTCTTTCAAGCAAGTTTGGTTTCGGGGTTATCCCTATCAGTAGTCGGATTATTCCTCCTTTCGCCTAAAGCGTCAGTCCGTACATTTATCATCGATTTTCCGAGGTCGAAAAATTGGAGTATTTTGTTTATTGCTTTTGCAACGGCTTGGTTTCTTTGGAGGCATGTTGCTTTTTTAGGCGAAGCTGATTTCGGTGATTACAAAGTACTTATCGGAGGGATCGCTCTAACCACTGCTATCTTATCTTTCTATTTTACTCCTGATTTTCTTGCAGTCCGGGGC